>Ga0307978_1000196_pt1 | contig 53927 bp, 48 predicted proteins | sample OrgLakmetage1056_FD_203151 | JGI IMG/M metagenome (GOLD analysis project Ga0307978, IMG submission 203151) | Saline water microbial communities from Organic Lake, Antarctica - #1056 | ecosystem: Environmental > Aquatic > Non-marine Saline and Alkaline > Saline | place: Antarctica: Organic Lake... | reverse complement strand
ATCTGCACTTTAGGCTGTAGACCTTGAATCATTTTTCTTTTAATCACGTTACCTTTTTTTTGAGCAAATATGTAAACATCAACGTTCGTAACATAGGCTAAAAGCTTATAACCTGGACAATAAGGAATATTTTGATTATCTAAGGGAAATACAACATGTTCCAATCTTTCGCTACTTTTTACTAATGAATCATAATGTCTAAAACCTTTTTGATCTGGCAGGTTAATACACATACCATTTTCACCTCGTTTAATGAAGTTATTGGGCAGCGCTGCAAGAAATTCTGTAACATATATTTGTGTTTTTTCCTTGGCCCTTCCCCGAAGTCCCCTGTACCCCGCAGAGCGGGGGAGGGGATGAAGGGGCTGTGCTGCAAGTCTAAAGACCAAAGGGCCCACGTAGTGGCCCAAGTCTACATCGTCCCGAAGTCTAAAGATCTCACAGCCAAACTACAGATGAAATAATGAGCGGGAGAAAGAAACAGTATAAGACAAGTGTAATGAAATTAATGAAATATAAAGTTATCCAAAGTAAAAAAAATTTATTATATTAATGCTCCCTCGACCAAGACTTTTTGTAGGACCATTATATACGAGGCACAAATATAGGAGATAGTGTGATAAGTGGTGATAAAAATGGAAAAGATAATGTGTACAAAACCAGAGAATGTAAAGAGTGGTATTTGTAGAAAGATTTGTAAATCTATATTATATTCTTTAATATCAATTTGCTCAACCAAGTGGCTCAGTCGAGCACGAGGAGTGAGAAAAAGAACAATAGAACAATAGAAGTTAATAACTTTATAATATAAATTAAGCGTTTGATTTTGGCGCAGGAGTAATGCTAGATAGTGGGATTTAACACATGCAAGTCGTTTCTTTATGAAGAATCTTGAGAAGAGGTTTAGAAGGGGGGAAAGGCGCACGGGTGAGTAATATATGAGAACCTACCATTATATATAAGTATGTAAAAAGCTTTGAGAAGATATAATTCGTATAATGAGGGGCTCATACAAGATTAGTTAATGTGTGGTGTAATGGACTACATAGACAAAGATCTTTAGCTGATATGAGAGTATGATCAGCCACACTGGTACTGAGACACGGACCAGATCTGATTTAATCGGAGCAGCAGTGGTGAATTTTGCACAATGTTCGAAAGAGTGATGCAGCTACACTATCGATCCCGTTCAGCGGGGTGTTATTATATGTAAATGATGATTAAGATATAATAAATAGGGCTTTCTAATATGCGTGCCAGCAGAAGCGGTTAAACGTAAAGCTCAAGTATTCTCCAAAATTATTGGGTGTAAAGGGTGTGTAGGCGGAGTAATAAGTCAAAAAATAGAAAGTTCAGATATAAGAAGAGATTTGAAAGTTATTTTGAAACTATTAATCTAGAGAATAAAATAGAGGATTGTAGAATTTCCAGAGTAGCGATAGAATGTGTTGATACTGGAGAGAATACCAATAGGCGAAGGCAACAATCTGGGTATATTCTGACGCTGAAACACGAAACCTTGGGTAGCAACGAGGATTAGATACCCTCTTAGTCCAAGGCGTAAACTATGATTATTAGGGGTTTGTAAAAATAAGTCCCTCAGATAACTCGTTAAATAATCCACCTGATTACTACGATCGCAAGATTAAAATTCAAAAAAATTGGCGGTTTGAGATATCAAGCTGGAGGAGCATGTGGTTTAATTCGACTATCCGCGCGAAACCTTACCTCCATTAGGTTATTATGTAAAATAATAAATACAGATACTGCATGGTCGTCGTCAGTTCATGTTGTGAAATATTAGATTAATTTCAATTAATGAACGCAACTCACATCCTATGTTATTAATTATATATTAATGAATATATAAAATACTCTTAGGAAACCGCTTGTTGATAAAACAGAGGAAGGTGTGAATGACGTCAGATATCATGGTTCTTATATGGAGGGCTACACATGTGCTACAATGGTAATTACAAAGTTATGTTATTCTGAAAGGATAAACTAAGAACTAAAAAATTATCTAAGTTCGGATTATAGACTGCAACTCGTCTATATGAAGTAGGATTCAGTAGTAATCGCAAATAAGAATGTTGCGGTGAATTATGCAATCTCATTCGTACAAATTGCCCGTCACCTCAGAAAATTATAGATTGATTCTGAAGATTTGATTATTGAATTTTCTACTAAATTAAAGATTATTTAATAAATTTATTTAAGACAATCGAGAGATTTTGAGTAAGTCGTAACATAGTAAGGGTAAGGGAACTTGCTCTTGGAAGAAAGCGTATATAAGTTAACTGGTAAACTTTCTGCCTTCCAAGCAGATTATAAGGGTTCAAGTCCCTTTATACGTACATATTTTGATAAGTATAAAAAAGTGTTCTGAAGAAAACTTGGGTTTATCTATACAATAGGTCATATAAATACTTTATGGAGCCTAAGACTATGAAATAAAGTAGACCTTTTTATTGGAAAACCAATATATCGTTTATAAAAACCTTGTGAACTGAAACATCTTAGTAACAAGAGGAAAAGAAATCAATAGAGATTAGATTAGTAGCGGTGAGCGAACATCTATTAGCCTAAAAAGTTAAAATTTATTTAATTATAAATGTTTGGAATAACATACAATATGAGGTGAAAGTCCATTATAATTATAAATTTAACCTAAAAATGGCTTAAAAACCATAAATAAGTAAAATAATAAGTAAAATGAATTAATTAATTTATTTGAATATAGGAGTACCAATCTTCTAAGGCTAAATATACGATAAACACCGATAGTGAACAAGTAACGTGAGTGAAAGTTGAAAAAGATCTCGACTAAAGAGGTATTGAAATAGAAAATGAATCAGAATATTGACAAGCACTAAATCCTTTCTTAATAGGAGGTATTAGGTACCTTTTGTATAATGGATTTGCAAGTAATTTATATTAGCGAGCTGAATAAGCGTAGGGAAACCGAGTATTAAATATGCGAGATAAAAATAGTTAATATAAATTAGACTCGAAACCAAGTGATCTTAGCATGAGCAGTTTGAAAATAGAAGAATATTCTATGGGAGGAACGAACCATTGATTGTTGCAATAATCTTGGATGACTTATGCTAAGTGGTGAAATGCCAATCGAACTTGGATATAGCTAGTTTTCTGCGAAAGATATTTAGGTATCACGTTTATTAATTATTTAATGAAGGTAATGCTCTGTTTAGGTATTTGGCCCCGTTTTGCGGGGTACTTTGCCTTTCTAACCATGATAATATCATTAAATGTATTTAAACAGTCAGACTTATGGCGCTAAGGTCATAGGTCGAGAGTGAAACAACACAGAATTAAAGTTAAGGTCATTAAATATATCTTAAGTGCAAAAGACCGGTGTTTTTGCGATGACAATAGAATTGTGGGCTTAGAAACAGCCATCAATGAAAGAAAACGTAATAGTTCATCTATCGAAAGCAAAAATGCGTCTAAAATTTAGGTGACTAAAAAGATATTACCGAAACTTAATCTAATTGAAATTAAGTAGATTAGGGTAGCAGAACGTTTTATTAAAATATAATGAGTAATCTTAATAAAAGTGACAATGCAAATATGAGTAACTAAAATAATAGTGAGATACTATTACGCCGTAAACCCAAGGTTTTTCAATTAATAATAATTAAATTGAACTGAATCGGTCTCTAATACTATTTAAATCTGAAAGGTGATTAGTAAAAGAGTACTTATATATTGACTTCTTTGAAAAAAGAACAGGAAATAAATATATAAAAATAACCGTACTAAGACTGAATCAAGTGGGTGGGTAGAGTATACTAAGGCGATGGAATAATTATGATTAGGGAACTCGGCAAAATTTCTCTGTACGTTCGCAAGAAAGAGACTTATTTTTCCTTATTTACCTCGTTCGCGGGATTAAATGAGACTGAAAATGAGAACATAAAATCGAGAGGTTGAACTGTTTACCAAAAACACAGCTTTTAGCCAATGCAATAGCAGAAGTATTAGAAGTGACTCCTGCCCAATGATTGTTATCTAAATTCGTTTGTGTTATGCAAATGATATAAGAGCAATTTAATGGCTGCAGTAACCCTGACTGTACAAAGGTAGCGCAATCAATAGCCAATTAATTGTTGGCAAGTATGAATGGAGTAATCAGACCTCTACTGTCCCAATCATAATTCCAGTGAAATTGAATTAGTAGTTAAGATGCTACATAATCGCTGCTGGACAAGAAGACCCTACGCAGTTTTACTGTTATCATATATAGTTTTTTATCTAATATAATTTATAGAATAATTGGTAGTCTATGATCATATTTCGCAAGGAATGATGGGAGACGCTAAGTGGAATACCAATAATAATAATAGATAACTACTAACCTTATTTTCTTAAGGAAAATATTTATGAGAGACAGTTTTATTGGGGCGATAGCCTTTTAAAAAATAACAAAGGTTTACAATAGGTTTATTCATGATAGATAGAAACTATTAATGGAGTGGAACAGCATAAATAAGCTTGACTGTGAGTTAGATGTAACGAGCAGGTTCGAAAGAAGGTTGTACTGACCCGCATTTTTTGTATGGAAAAGAATGCGATCATAAGTTAAATTACGCTAGGGATAACAGAGTAATGTGTTTAGAGAGCTCGTATCGATAAACAATTTTGCCACCTCGATGTTGGATACTCTGAGCGTGGCGGTGAAAAAGCTGCCAAGCGCGGGACTGTTCGTCCCTTAAAGAGAGACTTGATCTGAGTTCTCCATAATAAAGTGCATATCTGTAACACGTAAATCTAGATAAATCTAGATAAATCTAGATAAATCAAGCTGTGCTGCAAGGCCCCTTTAGGGGCCAAGGTAAGTATAATCCGAATACGCCGAATTCTATGATCATTCAAAGTAAGTAGATAATAGGTTGTATAAAAATTTATATGAATTAATCAGCTAAAAAATGAGAAAAATAAAATGAAAGATAATAAAACAATAATAAATAATGAAGATTATTTACTAGAACTAGCACCTTATGCACGTCATACAGCGTGTCGTACAATTGGAAATAGTAATATAATTGTAAAACTATTAATAAATTGTGATCAATACGGTAAATTACTTGACTATGTTGATATTAATTCAACTGTAGGTAATCGTAAAAAAAGATCTGAAAATTTATTAAATATAAAATACAGAATTTATCAAAACTGAACATCTATTGTACTAATTTTTAGAAATAACGGTAAAAAAGTGGTTTCAACAGTAGGTAATATTTTGTATACAGATGGTCCTCATCTTATTAAATAAAACCTTTTAATTTTCGCGTAGCGAATTACTCATAATAGTTAAAATAGATAGTAATAATTTAGACCATTTAGTCTATTATTTCGGGATTAAATTTCAATACTCAGGTCTTGACTCAGGTCTTGTTAGCAGGCTTCGGGCCTTTGGCCCTGGGTCAGGAGGTATACTTACCATAACTCAAATAGCTGTTCTTTGATTATTATAATTCTCCGCATAGCGGATAGGATATAGTAAGAGAAACAGAAATACGTGTAGATAGTGTCCCTTTGGTCTTTAGACTTAACAGACATTATTCCCCAAGGCCCCTTCATCCCCTCCCCGCTCTGCGGGGTACAGGGGACTTCGGGGATATGCAAGTGCGACAAGAAAGCTATAATATCAATAAGGTGAAATTCCTTATACTTTGTTTATTAGGCATAAGCTCATATTTTGGATGTTCAATTGTAAATGAGATCATCTCAGCATAAATAGGGCGAAGTCTACTAAGGTTAGCGAAGGCGAACTTGTGTAACAACTATAATCACAATAGTAAAATCTTATTTTCCTATTTAGAAGGCAAAATTATTGACTTAAAAATAGGTTAAAATAGTGGTATTTGATCGGACTCATTAAATACAATAAACCACACATATTGAATAAGATAAAGCAAGAATCTAAGGTAGACGTAAAATTGATATTATGGAACTTGGTAAGCCTAATAATTCGATAGTATGTAAATACTAGAAGGCATTCTATATTAACAAAAGAATGTAACGATTAGTAGGTAGAAGACAATCTAAAAAGCGAATGCTTATCGTAATGGATAAGATAGTATTTTTTAATACGAGTTGAAAGGCTGCTGACTTAGATTTTGGGCTAATAATGAAGAGCATATTTATTATTAGCATGAGCCATATGCGGTGAAAGCCGCACGTATGGTTCTTTGAGCCAAGAATGCTCAAATAGAACGTAAATAATCATTGCGTTTACATTTAAGTAATTTTATGTAAAGAACCAACTTATATCGGTGAAACCTAAGTAAATATTATTTTTAAGGCAATACCGAGGGAAGAGTATAAAATAATTGTGTTCATTAAGATTAAAACAGAAAAAAATCAATTATAAAAATAATAATAAAATCACAAAAATAATAATAAAATCATGAGTTTACATTTAGATAATAAAAACCTGGGAAGTTTAGAAAAGCTATCAGATACATTTTTAGCTTGGCTTGCAGGATTTATTGATGGCGACGGTTCGATTTATGTCAGAATAGTTAAACATAGTCAATATGAATTAAATTTCTGGATATCAGTGTCTGTCAGTTTTACCCTATCTATGCATGTATACCATGTATTAGAATTAATATATAAGTCTTTAGAGAAGAAAGGATGTATTAGAAAAGGAAACGTAGTTGGAGATGTAATTATCTCAGATCCTGTGTTTCTAGTTAAATTATTAACTAAGTTAATACCTTTTTTATATTTGAAGAGAAAACAAGCAATTTTGTTACTAGAAATTATTGCTGAAAATAAAGCATTAAAATTAGTGCCTAATAAGTTTAAAAATCTTAATGACCCTTTCACGGAAAAACAAGTAGCTTTTTTAAAGGTATGTGAAAAAATAGAAAAATTAGCTGCTTTAAACTCTCCGGGAAGGCTTAATCCTAGAAGAAAAGTTACACTAGAAATAGTGAAACAAGAGTTTATAACTATGAACAAAAAATAAGACAATAGAACAATTGTTTTATATTCCCCGTAGAGACTTGGAGTTTAAAATATTAAAACTTCAGATAGCCTAGAAATCCTTTAGGCTATAACACGTTGGCCCCTACTCTATATCACATTTATATGGTTAAGTTAATTTCTTGTTTACATAGAAAATTAACTATTGTATTGTAACCCCATTGGCCCCGCTCTGCGGGGTGACCCCGCTCTGCCGGAGGCTATGCCTGTGGGTATGCCCTTGGCCCGCCCCCCTCGGGGGTCTGCGGGGTGGCTATTGCCATTTATTATTTAATAAAAAACTTATTTAAATAATAAGTTACACAGGTTGCAAAATAGCTAATTATAATTGAGATTTTGAGAGGGTGAAGATATAGTCCGCTCCCTTTTATACAATCACGCGTATAATGACAAGAAATTGAGGGAATCAGTGTGTGAAACAGTTCGGCTTATATCCTCAGCGATATTAAATATAACCCAATGAGAAAATCTCTTTTGTACGCAAGGATCAAGAGGTTGGTTCCTCTGGTGTACCTGTTGTTGATATAAAAATTAGCACGGCAGGATAGCTACGAACTAAAGAATAAAAACTGAAAGCATCTGAAGTTTGAAGTCTTTCTCAAATCTTGGTTATCAAATTTGACAATAGACTATTGTTTATTATAGGCAGAGTGCGCAAGCTAATCTGTACTAAAAAATATAGTACTTATCAAAAAGATTTGAAGATCCTTAAAAAGAATAGGTCTAAAAATCAGACTATATAATAGACCACCCTCAATAAGGGGGCCCCTTAGGTCTTCCCATATCGGGCTGTGCTGCAAGGCCCCTAAAGGGGCCAAGACGATGTAGACTTGGCCCTCCTTGTTTACATTACTTACCCTGTTCGCGCTGTGCCCTCGAAGGAGGCTGTGCCAGAGGCTATGCCAGAGGCTATGCCGAAGGAAGCGGGTTTAGTCGAGCGTAGGCGAGGTAAAAGAGGAAGATAAAAAAAAATTATATAAAATTGAAAAAAACCTTTATTCGTTTAGGTATAGAAACGACTATAAAAAAATAATTTAATTTATAAAATGAATATTTGAGAAACAATTTATCCTTTATATTTAATTCCAGTAATAGGATTTATAATATTAATGATAATACCCTTTAATTCAACTAAAGATAAAATAAGAGGTAAACAAATAGCATTAATGACATCAATATTAACATTTATGGAGTCATTGAGACTATGAATGAAATTTGATAATACAACAGCAGAATTTCAATTTGTAATATCATTAAAATGATTAATAAATAGTGAAACAGGTGATTATAGTAGTATTTTATTAGGTATTGATGGTATATCTTTATTTTATATAATTTTAACAACTTTACTGATACCTATATGTTTATTAGCAAGTTGAGAATCAGTAAAAATACTGGATAGAACTTATTTATTATGTTTTATAGGTTTAGAAATACTATTAATAGGAGTATTTACTATTTTAGATCTATTAGGATTTTATATTTTATTCGAAGGAGTATTAATACCAATGTATTTAATAATAGGTATTTGAGGTTCAAGAAAAGAGAAAGTGACAGCAGCTTATTATTTTTTTTTCTATACTTTAATAGGATCTGTATTAATGTTAGTAGGTATATTATACATATTTAATGTAGCTGGTACAACTGATTATTTATCTTTATTAGGATATGAATTTGATGAAGTAGTACAAAGATGACTATTTTTATCATTTTTTGCAAGTTTAGCTGTAAAAATTCCAAAATTTCCATTCCATATTTGATTGCCACAGGCTCATGTTGAAGCACCAGTAGCTGGTTCTGTAATATTAGCTGGAGTATTAATAAAATTAGGTGGTTATGGATTTATAAGATTTACTTTACCTTTATTACCTTTAGGAACTGCATATTTTACACCTTTAGTATTTACATTAGCTGTGTTAGCTATAATATATGCAAGTATGACAACTTTAAGACAAACAGATTTAAAACGTATAATAGCGTATTCTTCAGTAAGTCATATGGGTGTAGTAACTTTAGGTATATTTAGTTGTTCAATTATTGGAATAGAAGGATCTATTTTCCTGCAATTAGCTCATGGTTTAGTATCTAGTGCTTTATTTATTATTGTGACTATATTATATGATAGACATCATACTAGATTAGTGAAATATTACAGAGGAATTACTATAACTATGCCTATCTATTCTAGTTTATTCTTATTTTTTACTTTAGCCAATATAGGAGCTCCTCTAACATGTAATTTTATTGGAGAATTTTTATGTTTATTAGCTACTTATGAAATAAATACTTTTATTGCTGTATTAGGATCTTTAGGTATGATTTTATCAGCTTGTTATGCTTTATTCTTATATAATAGAGTGGCTTTTGGAACTATGTCTAAATATATAGAAAATTCTTCTGATAATAGAGATATAAATAGAAGAGAATTTTATGTATTATTACCCTTAGTTGTATTAACTATTTTATTAGGTATTGCTCCTAATTTCATATTTGATACAATGCACATAAGTGTAACAAATTTAATTACATACGTATAAAAAAAAGTAATAAAATTTTTTTAAATAAAGAGAATCTGGTGGAATTGGTATACACGGTTGGTTTAGGGTCAATTCACTCAAGTGATAAGAGTTCGAGTCTCTTGATTCTCATTTGAAAAAAAATGAATAAAAAAAAACACTTAATTAAAGATTATAAAAAAAGGTTAGAATATAAAAATAAAGAAATTTTGAGATTAAAATATTTAATGATTAAAAATAACAATATACTACCTTTAAATATAAGAATGTTGGCAAATGATAAATTAGCCAACGGTTCCCACTCAAAGGTCTTCCCCGTATCGGGACGATGTAGACTTGGGCCCGGAGGGTATGGTAAAATTACACAAAATCGCCTGCGGCCATCTGGACAAGGCCGTACCTTGCAGCACAGCCCGCAGAGCCCCCTTCGGGGGCATAGCCTCCGGCAGAGCGGGGGTAGGGGTGAAAGATCTAAGATAAGAAATAGATGTATTTTAACAGGTAGAAGTAGAGGTATTATAAAAGAATGACAAATCTCTAGAATAAAATTTAAATTATTAGCAGATCAAGGTTTAATACCTGGAATAAGAAGAGCATCATGGTAAAACAAAATTTCAATAAAATAAGTGATTTAGTAGTGAGATTAAACAATAGTACTCCCTCTAAAAAATCATTAAAATTACACAAATGTATATATACTCTTGAAAATATATCTATACTTAAAGTATTAGAGAATGAAGGTATTATAACTGTAAAAAAGATAGATCATCTAAATTGCTATATATATTTTCATAAAAATGAATTAGATTCAGATTTAAAAAAATCTCATTATGCATATTTTAAAGTAATATCTAAACCTTCTAAAAAAGTATATGCTAATTTATACACACGACATAAAAACACTTATGGAAATTCTCAATTAGAGAATTTAGGTATAAATCATAATTTAGGTTTAGATTTTTATATTTTAAGAACATCTAAAGGTATTATGACTAATAAAAAAGCATATAGTTATAATAAACATGGTATTGGAGGAGAAGTTTTATTAAGAGTTTGTGTTACACGAAGTGAATAAAACCGTCTAGCTGCCGTAGGCCCATAATTAAATCGAGCAGGTGTAGCCATCCCCTTTGCTGTGCCCCTTCCCCCCTCGCTCCCCCCCAGACCTTGCAGCACAGCCCGCAGAGCGGGGAGAGGGGGGGGGCGCCCCCCCGAGGGGGGCTCTGCGGGGTACAGGGGTTCGGGCTCTAGATCAACTTACAGTATAACTTACAGTACAGCAACCAGCTCAAGATCAGCTCCCCGTATCGGGCCTGCCCAAGGGATGATGGAGTGGGGTTTGTTGCACAGAGCGTGATCAAGAAAGAAATCTATTAGAAACTTTAAAAAAAGATAGTTTTTAATAGCGAACAAATAAGTAAAAAGAAAAAAAATGACATATAGCGCATTTGAACAATTCGAAATTACAAGACTATTGAAAATAGATATATTAGGAAAACTAGATTTATCTATAACTAATTCAGTAGTATTCTTAGTAATTAGTATTTTATTTTTTAATTTTGTATATAATTACAGTGGTTTATCTAAAGGATATTTAGTACCTTCAAGATGACAATCAGTGTTAGAATTAGGATACGAATTAATATATGGTATTGTAAAAGAGAATATAGGGGAAAGTAAAGGTAAAAAATATTTTCCATTTATATTTGCACTGTTTATGATGATAGTAATATTAAATCTATTTGGTTTAGTACCATATACATTTTCACCAACAGCTCATATAGCCGTAACATTTGGATTAAGTTTAAGTATTTTCTTAGGAGTAACTCTATTAGGTATGGTGAATTATGGGGCTAATTATTTCAGTATGTTTATGCCAGCAGGTAGTCCATTAGGATTAGCTCCTTTTATGATAATAATAGAAATAGTATCTCATATAGCAAAAGCAGTATCATTAGGAGTACGATTAGCTGCTAATATTACAGCAGGACATATTTTATTTGCAATTTTATCAGGTTTCGTATGAAAAATGTTAATGGCAGGTGGAATTTTAGCTGTAGGAAGTATATTCCCAATGTTAATTGTAATTTTAGTTACAATTATTGAAATGGCTGTAGCAGTAATACAAGCTTATGTATTTAGTTTATTAACATCTATCTATATAAGTGAATCAGAAGATTTACATTAAATAAATGCCACAATTAGCTTTAGAAACATTTTTTAATCAGTATTTATGATTATTAATTATATTTTTTAGTTTTTATTTTTTCTCAATTTCAGTAGTAATACCAAGAATTTCTTTATTACAAAAATCAAGAGAAAAGGTAAGCACAATAAGTGATCGAGCTGAAAGTAAAGAATCGGAGTGAAAATTAGCTAATAAAGATGTTGATACTGATAAGGATTCATTCAAATTTTCTAAATTAGAAATAGTAGAACAAAATTCTTATAGTAGATTAGCCGAAAATTGAAATACTTTAAATTATTTAAATGAGTGATTAAAGAAAGATCATAAAAAAAATAAAAAAGTAGGAGTTAAACCGGTTTCACGAGGAAGTAAAAAGAAATAATATAATAAAATGCTATTTATAATAGAAGTTTTAATAAAAATATTAAGTTTAGTTGTACCTTTATTAATAGGTGTAGCTTATTTAACTTTAGCTGAAAGGAAAGTATTAGCTTCTATTCAAATAAGAAAAGGTCCTAATGTAGTAGGAGTGTTTGGTTTATTACAGCCTTTAGCAGATGGTTTAAAACTATTTTCAAAAGAGACAATATTACCAACCTATGCTAATTTAGGTATATTTATAATGGCACCAATAGTAAGTTTAGCTTTAGCATTATTAAGTTGAGCAGTAATACCGTATGATGATGGAGCAGTAATAGCTGATTTAAATGTAGGTTTATTGTATATATTTGCCGTATCATCAATAAGTGTTTATGCTATTTTAATGTCAGGTTGAGCAAGTAATTCAAAATATGCTTTTTTTGGGGCTATAAGAGCTGCAGCACAAATGATTAGTTATGAAGTTTCAATGGGATTAATATTAATTTCTGTAATATTATGTGTAGGTGAATTAAATTTATCTTCAATAGTATTAGCACAAAAAGAAATTTGATTTTTTATACCATTATTTCCAGCTTTTTTAATGTTTTTTGTATCAGCCTTAGCAGAAACAGCTAGAGTACCATTTGATTTACCAGAAGGAGAATCAGAATTAGTTTCAGGTTATAATGTAGAATACTCTGCTATGACTTTTGCAATGTTCTTTTTAGCCGAATATTCACATATTATATTGATGTCTTTATTAACAGCTATTTTATTTTTTGGTGGATGATTACCTATAATAGATATAGCACCTTTAAATTGAATACCTGGACCTATATGATTAAGTATTAAAACTACTTTCTTTATCTTTGTTTTTGTTTGAATTAGAGCAACTTTTCCAAGAATGAGATATGATCAATTAATGGCCTTATTATGGAAGTCTTATTTACCTTTAAGTTTAGGATTTGTAATATTTGTAGCTTCTATTTTAATGACATTTAATGGATTTGTTGGAACATAAAATAAAAAAAGCCTGTAACTCAGTGGTAGAGTGTTTGCCTCATGAGCAACATTGTCGTTGGTTCAACCCCAACCAGGCTTATATATCAGAGAAAAATCTCTTTGATCTCACTCCTTATTCAATAGAAGTTCTTTCTTCGTCTACTCCCGGATCTTATTATTAAAATTTACTTATTGTAAAAATACTCACTTGACCCCTTGGCCCCCCTTTGGGGGCCTTGCAGCACAGCCGAGGGGCCTTGGCCCCAAAGGGGGCCTTGCTGATTTCTTTCCAGTTCCATTATTTTAGTGGTAGAAAAATGCCTTTTCGTGGCATGAGCATCGGTTCAATCCCGGTATGGAATAATAAATAATAAGATTTTTGAACAAATTAGGATAATTGACAAGTGGTAATAAAGAGTTATAAAGAAAAAAATATCTTCTATGATGGAACCGGTAGACATGTTTGACTTAAAATCAAATGCTTAACGGCGTATGGGTTCAACTCCCATTAGAAGAACACAGAGTTTTAATATACCAATACGATCCTAACCAAATTCGATACATTGGAAAAACTCTAAAGCTTAGATAGCTCGATTGGTTAGAGCGTAACACTGAAAATGTTAAGGTTGTGGGTTCAAGTCCCATTCTGAGCATCAGAGAATAGTTAAAGTGGTAGAATTTATCGTTTGGGACGATAAGGTGTTGGTTCAAATCCAGCTTCTCTGATCTATAAAATATTAAAATTCCATTGAAAAAGAGGTAAGAGTCCCTTTACCCCCCTGCTTCGCGAGGGGGGGCGCCCCCCCCTCCCCCCCGGACCCCGCAGAGCGGGGGGAGGGGGGTCCGGGGCTTTGCTGCGCCTCCGGCCCTTGGGCAGGTCCGCCTGCCCTTTTAAGATTCTTATCTCATATAAAAACTAATATCAATGTACGTAGAGATTGTTAGATTTTTAGATTTTTAGGTTTTTAAACTTGTACCTTGTTAAACTAAAAAGAACTTAGCAAGTGTTAAGATGTTTAGCTCAGTTGGTTAGAGCATTTCTTTTACACAGAAGAGGTCAGGAGTTCGAATCTCCTAATATCTAAATATGTGAGAATTAAAATTAAAATCAAATTCCTCTAAAGGATCTTACAGAGATTCTACTAGTGGAAGTCGTGGTGTGACTGGACAAAATACAAATTATAAAACAAAATTTAGTTTGTCTAGAGGATTAGATGGTGCTTCGGGACGTAGTTCCCGGGTAATTGCACAAGGACAAAGTATTGAAAAAATAGAATATTGTTTAAGAAATATAAAAGGTATTGGACCAAATAAAGCTAAAGAATTAATAAATTATAGTGGTATTTCTAAAAAAAGTCTTTTACAATTAAAATATGATGGTCCTCGAAAAGAGGGTGATATTAATGGAATAAAAGGTGATTTAAAGTCTTTACAAACAGTTAATAAAAGGAATATTGAAAAATTATATAATAAATTAACTGAAATGAGACGAGATGGTTTAATAGACGATAGTTTTATTGAAATATGACATCAAAATATAAATAAAGAATTAAAAGTGAATAGTTATAGAGGTACAAGACATAGAAAAAAATACCCTATAAAAGGTAGAACAAGATCAAATGCTAATACTAGAAAACGGTGAAAAATAACATCGTAATATGTAGGCTAAAATGAAAAATCATATTATAGAATTAAAGTGAACACTTTTTTATAGTATATTATCATTATTTACTACTATTTTATGTATTTGATTACATAAAGAGTGGTATTGAATTTGATTTATCACACATTTACATTTAGATAATTATACAATAATTGTAACAAATATGATAGAGGGATTAGTTTGTTATTTAAGAATGTCTATTTATATAGGTATTTATATGGGATTTATTTCTTATAGTATTTTATTATTACTGTATATAAAAAGTGGACAATATAAATATGAAAGAATAGAAATGAATCGGTTTTATCTTCTATTCATATCTTTAAATATATTCATATTACCTTTATTATTAGGCTTTATTAGCCATTTTTTATGAGATTCTTTTAATAACATTCAAAGTAGTATATTGGTAATGGGTAAAATGAGTGAATTATTAGACACTATAAGAAATATATATCTTTTAGTTTGAGTTTTATTCATTTTTTATTTGAGTCTAAAGTGAAAATGGGTACAAAAAACATATATACGTTATAGAATAAGTATATTATTTATAATTTATACAATAATAGGGCTAATAAGTCCACCTGATCTTATATTTACTTTGATAATATTTATTCCTATATTTACATTGTTAGAAACAGGAGTATTTATAAACATAAAGACTCTTCGACACAATGAAGGATCGAGAAAAGGAAACGAGCTTCCCCCGGACCCCGCAGAGCCCCCTCGCGAAGCAGGGGGCATAGCCTCCGGCAGAGCCTCCGGCAGAGCGGGGGGAGGGGTTAATCCCGTATCGGGCTGTGCTGCAAGGCCCCTTTAGGGGCCAAGACGATGCGCGTAATTAAAAATAAAAATAAATTAAATGGTAGAATTATATGTTATTTTAGGTTTTATGCTATTTATCTTAGGTGTTCTAGGAATAGTAGTAAATAGAAAAAACATTATTGTTATGTTAATGTCAGTAGAATTAATGCTATTGTCAATTAACTTTATATTAATAGTAGGATCAATTTTATTAGACAATTTAATAGGAGAGATATTTGCATTATATATATTAGTTGTGGCAGCCGCCGAATCTGCAATCGGATTATCAATTTTAGTTGCTTATTATAGAATTAAAGGATCTATATCAGTTAAATTTATAAATTTACTAAGAGGATAAATATATAAAAAGGAAATGTAGCATAATGGTTAATGTCCTTGTTTGTCAAACAAGAGGATGGGAGTTCGAATCTCCTCGTTTTCGTAATGTTGAATAAGATATAACTAAAAAGGGGCCCCTTGGCCCCCCCTAAAGGGGTGACCTGGAAAAAATCTTATATAGACTTATATATTTTAATATGGCAGAAGCAGCTAAATTTATTGGAGCGGGATCAGCAGCTATTGGTGTTGCTGGAAGTGGAGCAGGTATTGGAATTGTTTTCGGTAGTTTAATTACTGCTGTGGCTAGAAACCCAAGTTTAAGAGGTGTGTATTTTACATACGCTATTATGGGATTCGCCTTAAGTGAAGCAGTTGCATTATTTGCCTTAATGGTTTCATTCTTAATTTTATTCGGATAAATGAATAGAAGTCGGTATTTATAAACAATAGAAAGAGTAAGTTAATATCGACCATAGATTAAATTCACCTTTAATATAAACCGGTTAATTTTATCATCCTTACAAGTCAAAAGATCACAAGGTAAGCTCTTTGCTCAATCAAGGAGAGGGTTTTGCCCTTGATTAGACTACTTTTTCAATCTATAGAACAGCTAAGGGCTAGGATCTTTACTTATTTCTTTTATATCCTACAAGGGCTGTATTTAAAGTAAGTTGTTTTTTTAGCAATAAATAAATCCTTTGGGGGCCAAGCCCCCTAAGGGGGACCCCTGGGGCACCGCTAAAGACTTAGGGCCCAAACCCCCTGCTCCGCGAGGGGAAAGGGACTGCTCCATTTTTTCCATTGAAAGAATGATAGTGTATAAGTTAAAAAATGTAATCATAGGACTTAAAATAATAAAATGAAACTATAATAATATAAGTTTTTAGGAGTTAGAACATGTTCCACGAGTCCGATTTTGCAAATCTTACCTAATTATAGAATTAGGTAAAAAGACTTAATTAGCAATCCAGGCCTTGGGGGCCCCCCTAAGCCCCCCGGACCTTGCAGCACAGCCCGCAGAGCCCCCTTCGGGGGCATAGCCTCCGGCAGAGCGGGGGGAGGGGGGAAGGGGGGGCTTGACCCCTTCGAGGCATTCTGTGGGAAAAAGGGGCTCGTTTCGTTCAATTAAGCTCCGCGAGTGGGGTAAGTCTTGTTAAGTTAGACCCCTGTGTCCCCTTCCTTCGGCACAGCGGGACTGTGGGGAGGTCAGCCTATGGGTATTATGTCAGAATGGTTAATGAGTTTGTCTGTAAAACAAATGCTTAATAGCGTTCTAGGTTCGAATCCTAGTGATACCAATAAAAAAATATGAGATTATTAAAACAACATCCAATATTATCAATAGTAAATAATATGTTAGTGGATTTACCAGCTCCATCAAACTTATCATATATGTGAGGATTTGGTTCATTATTAGGATTATGTTTAATTATTCAATTAGGTTCAGGTATATTTTTAGCAATGCATTATGCAGCTAATGTAGATTTGGCCTTTACATCTGTTGAACACATAATGAGAGATGTAAATTATGGTTGATTATTAAGATATATTCATGCTAATGGAGCATCAATGTTTTTTATAATGGTATACTTACATATAGGTAGAGGACTGTACTATGGTTCATATACTAAACCAAGAGAAATAGTATGGGGAGTAGGTGTGATCATTTTAATTTTAATGATGGCAACAGCCTTTATCGGTAAATCCGTTGCCGAAAATGAATAATATTTATTTATTATCTTCTCTTCCCCTTGGTGGGGAAGGCTATGCCAAAGGCTATGCCAAAGGCTATGCCGTAGGAAGTGGGGGAAAATCGTATTATTATCCCTTTCCTCTTGAACAAATGAAAAAAGATTTATTAGGTTGTTCAGGAGTTTATCTTGTTAAAAATGAAATAAATGGAGATTGTTATATAGGTAGTGCTATTTCAAAGACTATTAAATCTAATAGACTTTATATTAGATTTAGAAATCATTTTTTCAATATAGATAAACTAACAAATGTTTACTTACGTAGAGCAATGATTAAATACGGTACTTCTAATTTCTCTTATCATATTTTAGCTATTTCTGAAATTGATAAAGTTAGAGAATTAGAAACCTTGTTTATATCTCAAATATCCCCTAAGTACAACATATTACAATTTGGTACTTCTTCTTCAGGTTATTCTCATACTGAAGAAATTAAAAAAATGTCAGAGAGTTATTCAGAGGAAAGACGTAATCGAATTAAATTTTTAAATAAAAGGAAAAAGTTTTCTTCTGAAACTATAGAAAAGATAAGACAAGTTGCTTTATTACGAGATAAAACAACTAGAACTTCCCTTGGCCCCTGCGGGCGGGGCCTTGTAGCGCCGGCTCTTGCAGCACAGCCCATAACTTCAAAAAAAGTTTGAATTTATGATGGAACTACTAATAATTTAATAAAAACGTTACCTTCTGCAATACAAGTATCCAGAGAATATCCTATACATTATAGGGCAGTTAGAAAATATTTAAAGTCAGGTTTGGTAAATAAAAAATTAAATATAAGAATAAAATATTGTTCATAGTCCTAACAAATTAGTTGTGCAATTAATATTAAGAAACAACTCGATATAATTAATTTCCTAAAATTATTGTATCTTTGTTAGACCATTCCGACAGGAGTGTGAGTATTTTTACCTTTAAAATAAAAATACAAGGCCACATTTGTGAAAACGAGTCAAAAGGCATATTTCTATTAATTATTCGCGTAGCGCTATAGTTAATACCCTGAGACCGTCGGCTGAATATTAAGTCGCTACAGACTGGGTCACAAATGGGTGTCTGAAATGATGCTTAATGTACAGTCGAACTTTCCTTTAATTTTATGAGTTAAAGCACAAGGCCCAACCAAGGGTACAGGATCTCTTTCTTAGAAATAGATAGAATTAAGAGAATTGAAAGTTGTATGTATTGCCATGAGGGCAGATGAGTTTATGAGGTATTAGTGGTTTAGTGCCTCAAATCATAAATAAATATTAAAAGAGGTTTAAAGACCTTATGAGTAAAGTAAAAAATGAGTAAAAAAAGAATAAGTAACAAAACTGAAGTGATTTTGAGACGTGCAGATAACTTGACACAAACTTCCCCCCCAGACCCCGCAGAGCGGGGAGACATTAAGCCCTCCACTTTGCGATTATACTCTATGAAAAGAAATAGTTATTTCCCTTCTCCCTTCGGGGCGGGCTGTGCTGCAAGAACCGTAGCGGGAGATAAAGTGCGAACAAAGAAAGGTTTTGGCGCAAAACCCCTATGAGCCCATTTCGCTACGCGAGAATGAGATGAACGATGTTTAGAGTATAGAAATTTAAGTGACAAAGAAGTAACAGAAAAAATAAAAAAGGATACTGAAGGAAAAGTAGGAATTTATTTAATGGAAAATCTTGTTACTAATCAAAAATTTGTGGGGGTTGTAAAAAGTGCAGGTAAAGATAGACTAGGTATATGAAGGACATTTAAAAAGATCGCATATAATAACTCGGATAGATATGTTTATTTAAAAAATGATATAACAAAGTATGGAATAGAAAAATTCAAGTTTGTAATTTTAGAGTTTACTAGTGAGAAAGAGGCTATGAATAAGAGAAATTTGTATATTAGAAAATTGAATCCAGAATACAATGAGATACAACCTAAAAAAATAAAAGACAAACCTAGACATAGTAAATTGGGTTTTGTTTCACATAATTACGAAACGTCGAAGGGATACTTAAAAATTGGACCACATTCTGAAAAAATACTAAGTATAATTTATGGTTCTTTATTGGGAGACTCTCAAGCTGAAAGACGGGAATATTGAACTGAAAATGGTCTTTTGAAGGGAGGCACTCGGATAAGTTTTCAACAAAAAGACTCAAATGTGGAATATTTAATGCGATTTTGAAAAGATGTTTCTGAAATGGGGTATTGTAATATAAAAAAACCAAAAATGCAGATAAAAATAGAAAAAACTGGAAAAATAAGAAGATTGTATAGATTTAAAACTTGAACTTATAATAGTTTTAATTTTATTCACGATTTATGATACAATAGTGATGGTATAAAAATAATTCCATCTAATCTAGGTGAGTTTTTAACTGCAAGAGCATTGACTTATTGAATAATGTGTAATGGCTCTAAATTTGGTGCTGGTTTAAAATTAAGTACAAATTATTTTACTTATTCTGAACAGGAGTTTTTATGTTCTGTACTTAAAACAAATTTTAATTTAACTTGTTCTATACAAAACACTGGTGTAAAAGACCAGTGAATAATATATATATGACCTAATTCAATGAAACGTCTAAATGAGTTAGTTTTACCTCATTTTTTTAAAGGTATGAAAAAAAAGTTACATTTAAACTTATAAATAAAACTCAAAAATACTATTTTTTATGATAGTTAGAATAGATAGTAAAAAGATAACTATTATCAGGAATTTTTATGTTTCTATTTTAGCGATATTGGTGTTAACGGTTAAAGACAACTCAAAGAAAATTTTGTCAAGACCGTCAGTTAGATTATTGACTGCGACAGACTGGTCCACCGATAGGTGTCTGAAAAGATGCTTAATGTACAGTCGAGCTTTCCGTTTTATTAAAAACGCCAAGGTTTTATGTAAGTCCAAAAAAATGGCATTTTAATACAGGATATGAGTGTAATTGAGTAAACTCATAGGCGAAAGTAGGCTACTGTTATTACTAACTTGATTTCAGCAATACCTTACGTAGGTACAGATATAGTTGAATGAATATGAGGAGGTTTTAGTGTAAGTAATGCAACATTAAATAGATTTTTTAGTTTACATTATTTATTACCCTTCGCATTAGCAGGTTTAGCTCTAGTTCATCTAATAGCTTTACATGAACATGGAAGTAATAACCCGGTAGGAGTAGATGGTAATATAGACAAAGTTCCTTTCCATCCTTATTATACAATAAAGGATTTATTTGGTTATGGAGTATTTGCTATATTCTTTTCACTATTTATTTTTTTCGCGCCAAATTATCTAGGTCAAGGATGGCCCTTTATATATACCAACTTAAGGTATAATAACGCAATGTGCTATATGCTGGAACCGCGCATATGGGCGATCAGCCCGAATCATGATAATACTATTTTCATAAGTGGTTCATTATTAGCGAATCCCGATTTAGTTAAAATTTATTATGGGCCCATATCATTTAAATGATTGGGTTTGTGGAATCAGCAGGTAACCAAAATTTATTATGAAAATAATAAAACGAGTAGGAACCTCAGAGACTATACGCACACAAAAAATTATATTTATACAAATACGGATAAAAAATGCGCAAAGTGGACTTGAACAGAATCCCGAATCCCGCAGTCCCCAAAGGGGGGCGCCCCCCCGAAGGGGGCGCAGAGCGGGCGCAAAGCGAGAGGATTTAACCAATGGCTAGGTGGTTTAATAGATGGTGATGGACACTTTGGTGTAACAGAAGGTAAATACACTAATTGTGAAATTACTGTCCATATAACAGATGAGCCTTTACTTAGAAAAATTCAAAATAAGTTTGGGGGATCTATTAGAAAGAGAACTGGTGTAAATGCGCTTAGATGAAGAGTAAGTGCAAAAGACAAAATGTCTCATCTTGTAAATAGTGTTAATGGAAATATACGTAATAGTGTAAGAATAAACCAATTTCATAGAATTTGTGGTATTCTTGGTATAGACGTATTACCCAATGAAGAGTTAACATTAGATAATTCATGAATAATGGGTTTTTTTGATGCTGATGGGACAATAAACTATTACCACTATCTAAATAACAGACCTCAATTATTTATAAGTATAAGTAATAAATATAAAGAGAATCTGGATCATCTAATTAGACTATTCGGAGGTTCTATACTTTACGATAAGGGTGGTCATGGTTCATTTAAATGGGTTATAACGAATGAAAAGTTTCACATGAACTTTTATAATTACCATATGAGTAATCCATCTTATTCTTTAAAAGGCCATAAGTTATTTTTAATAAAAGAATTCTACAAGTTATATAATATGAAAGCTTATATTAAAGGTGATAGCTGTATGTTATATAAAAGCTGGTTAGAATTTGATAAGAAATGACAAGTTTTTAATGTAAAGAGAATACCAAAAAAACAAATAGCCTAGGCCCCCAAGGGGCCCCTCCTCGGGCCTTGGCCCCCCCCCCTAAGGGGGCCTTGGTCAGGGCCGGCCCCAAGTATAAATATAATTATATGAAGAGATAGTCCAACTACTTTGGGTGATCAAACTGATCTGGACGATTCGTCCATGCCCATATATTAAGTAGCATCCAGATAATTATATACCAGCAAACCCTTTAGTAACACCACCTCATATACAACCTGAATGATACTTTTTATTTGCTTATGCAATTTTAAGATCAATTCCTGATAAATTATTGGGAGTTATAGCTTTATTTGCATCTTTATTAGTATTATTTGTGTTACCTTATGTTCATACATCTAAAATGAGAAGTTCTCAATTTAGACCAATAGGTAGGGTGTTATTTTGATTCTTTGTTGGTGATTTCTTTTTATTGACATACATAGGAGCAATGCCTGTAGAAGAACCTTGAGTATTTATAGGTCAAGTTTGTTCATTTATGTATTTTGCTTATTTCCTAATATTTAGTCCATTGGCTGGTATTATTGAAAATAAACTAATATTTAGAAATTTATAAACAATTAAAAGGCACAAGACCAAAGCAGGTAATTGGAGGAATCTGCAAAATTTCTTATACTGGTTCGAATCCAGTTTGTGCTTCTATATATTAGGAACCTCACTCAGTCGAGCGGAGTGAAGAAGGCTCTACAGGCATTTTAGCCGAGCCTATGTCCCCGAAGGGGCTGTGCTGCAAGTCTACATCGTCCCGATACGGGCCCGAAGTCCCCTGTACCCCGCAGAGCGGGGGAGGGGATGAAGGGGACCTTGGCACCGCTAAAGACCCTTGGGCAGGCCCTTGGCCCGCCCCCCCCCCTTTGGGGGGCGCAGCAAAGGGGTGAGGAGAGTGGCTTGATCTTTTTCAAGGTTTTGTTCAAAGGGTCTACCTGCTCGACCAATTAAATATAAAAAAATGATAAAATTAGAAATCCGTGAAGTTGAATTAAAAACTCAAACGAGTCATATTCATACACCTAGAAAATTAAAACAATGTATTATACATTATAATGTAAATTCTCAAAAATATCAAAAGAGTTTATTTGTAGATTATAAAATTAATATATTGTTAGAAAGAAATTCAATAAATAATTATACTATTAAAGTAGACCTTACTGACCCCATCGTCCCGATACGGGGCCAAGGGTCTTTAGACTCGGACACATCCGCAGTCCCCCAAGCCCCCCGAGGGGGCAGAGCCCCCCTCCCCCCGCTCTGCGGGGAAGGGGATGCAGAACGGGGCTATGAATCAGGTGGAGAACAAGATAGAAAAATAAAGGGATTATTAGAAAGTAAATTAAATAATTTAATAAAAGGGCTATTAAGTAATCATAAAAAAGCTATGACATTAAATGGTGTTGGTTATTGAATTAAGTTTAATAAAAATTTAAATTCGTCTAAAGACCCCCGAAGGGGGTCTAAAGACTTGTCTAAACCTTTGAATAAATCTGTTACACATCTAGACACTTCACATTCTTCAGGGTCTATGGATTCACAAATAAGCGAGTCTGTTTATGTTGAAATGAATATAGGTTATAAAAATTCTATAAAGAAAGAAATACCTAAAGATATTATAGTTTATATAGGTAATGAAAGCAACATAGATCCTGCCTCAGTGACCTTGGCCCCTAAAGGGGCCTTGCAGCACAGCCCGCAAAGCCCCCCGGAGGGGGGAAGCGGGGTGGGACCTGTCATGAGTCAAAATAATAAATCTCGTGGGACAGGAAAAGTTGTGGGTCTACCAAATGAATTAGTTTGTGAATCTCATGATTTAGATAAATTAACTAATTGAATGAATAGTATAAAACAATTAAAGCCAAGTTATAAAGATAAGTATAAACAAAAAGGTTGATCAAATGTTTATTCTTGAAAAGAAAAATAAAATTTTTTAAACCATTAAAATTAAGTAGGTTTTAAAGAATAAAACTCTGCTTACCAGCTCAATTTAGCGTAAGCGAGGAAAGTCTAATAAGACACATAAAAAAAAAGATGGCAAAACACTATCATCCATATCACTTAGTAGAACCTTCACCATATCCATATATGGCAAGTTTTGCAGCTTTAGGTTTAACAACAGGAGCTGTAATGTATTTCCATTCATATGAATTTGGAGGTTCATTTTTATTATTTTCATTCATATTATTAACTATGATAGCATACAATTGATGAAAAGATATTGTACGTGAAGCAACATTCCAAGGGCATCATACACTAGTTGTGCAAAGAGGTTTAAGATACGGAATGTTATTATTCATATTATCAGAAGTAATGTTCTTCTTTTCATTTTTTTGAGCATTCTTCCATAGTTCTTTAGGACCAGAATTACATATAGGAGGTATTTGACCACCTGTAGGTATCCAAACAATTAATGCTTTTGATGTACCTTTATTAAATACAACAATTTTACTAAGTTCGGGTGTGTGCCCAAAATGAATATAAAAAATGCAAAAATTAAGTTTTATTGAGCCTCGTGTACGCTCTGATTTACGAATAGGTCCCCATAGTGAAGAATTTTTATCTATATTGTTCGGAAGTTTATTGGGAGATTTAAGTCTAGAGAAAGAGGGGCCTTTGGCCCCCTCCCCCCGCTCTGCCGGAGGCTATGCCCCCGAAGGGGGGCGCCCCCCCAGAGGGGGCTCTGCGGGCTGTGCTGCAAGGTCCGGGGGTAAAATAGAAAGTGTTAAACTCGCCTTTTACCAAGAAAAAAGTAATGGAGAATACTTATTATATTTACATAGTAAATTATCAAGATTAGGTTATTGTAATTCAAAAATTCCACAAATATCTTCTCGAAAAAAACCAGATGGAACTCTTAGATATTATTATCGATTTAAAACTTATAGTTATACAAGTTTAAACTGAGTGTATGATCTTTTTTATAAAACATCTGTTTTAAATGGAGAAACATATAGAAGAAAAGTTGTTCCTAAAGAGGTTAAAAGATTTTTAACACCTCTTGCTTTAGCAGTTTGATTTATGGATGATGGAACTTGTTATAAAAACAAAGGAGTAAGGTTTAGTACTAATTGTTTTACCTTAGACGAAGTAAAATTTTTAGGTGAAGTATTATCAGAAAAATATGGTTTAACTTATAGTATACATAAAACTGGCGTAGTTAATCAATATAGTCTTTATTTACCTAAAACAAACTTATCAAATTTAAAAACTCTTTTATTACCACATATGCATCCTAGTATGTATTATAAGTTGGGAATGTGAGAGTCTCCCCTTTTTTAACGGCTGTGCCGAACCCCCGGACCCCGCAGAGCGGGGGGAGGGGGGAAGGAGGGGTGGTATATTTTTATAGTTCATAGTTTAATCTATCTATAATAGATTAAGCGACACAAGTGTTAACGGTCAACGATATTGTTTTGATATTAAGACCGTCGATTGTATATTATGTGTAAATTTTACAAAGCAGAATACGTACTCATCTTAACATGTATTTGTTTTGCGTCGTAGAACTAAAAACTTCGTAAAGTTTCTCATATTATAGGATCGCTACAGACTGGTTCACTTGTGGGTGTCTGAAAAGATGCTTAATGTACAGTCGGAACTCCTTAAAATAGTACAATCTACGCGTAGCGGTTGTATAATTTTAACGCAAGGCCTTTTCAAATCTTATAAAAGACCCTCCTACTGAGAGTTATTTTATACATACATGATTTATTAGGTACAGCATGGATATATCGTAAACAAAATCTAGCTTTTGTAAATTCCCTTTAGCCCAAGGGTCTTTAGACCTGGGCACATCCGCAGTCCCCTTCGGGGACATAGAGCCCCCCCCTCTCCCCGCTCTGCGGGGTCTGGGGGCTGTGCTGCAAGGAGCGGGGTGGATAAGCAAACAACGCTAAGACATATATTAGGAGTATTGGCAACAGTAACTTGAGCTCATCATTCAATGATAGCTGGTGATAGAGAAAATACAATTAATGGTTTAATTGCAACTCTAATATTAGCTGTTATATTTACTTTATTACAAGGTATGGAATATTGAGAAGCACCTTTTACAATAGCAGATTCTGTATTTGGATCTATATTTTTTGTAGCTACAGGATTCCACGGTTTACATGTATTAGTAGGTACTATATTTTTAGCTGTTATGTTAGTAAGATTGATTAGACATCATTTTACTAAATTCCATCATACTGGATTTGAAGCAGCCGCTTGATATTGACATTTTGTTGATATTGTGTGATTATTTTTATACGTATTTATATACTGATGAGGTGGGTAAAAAAAAAGAAAATTAATTACATTAAATAATAATATAGTAATTTTTTTCAACACAGATGTTCACTAAAAAAACATCTGAAAAACATAAGATCTTGATCTCAGATCTCAGATTTTGATCTCTGATCTTGGAGACTCTCAAGGCCTTGCAACACAGCGAAAGAAAAAAAAATGAATAAATATAATCGTGTAACACAAATGGATAAAAATGAAGCTAAAAAATTAAAGACTTCATTTAATAATTATAAAAGAGTATTATCTTGAAATGAGTTTAATCAAAGATTTGAAAAAAAAACTTATTTAGGAGCTCAGTCAAGCGTGAGCGCCGCTCGCGGGGCGAACGAGGAAATTACTGCAAAACACGTTCTTCATCCAATCACAGGAATAACTCCTGTAAAAGGACACAGATTTAAAGACCATAACATAGGGACATCTCGTGTAGTGAATCGTGGTGGCCCTTGCAGCACAGCCGCTCTGCCCCCTTCGGGGGCTCTGCAGGGTGGGCAGAGTTTTTTAGGAATGTTAGGACAAACAGGTTTGGATATAAAAGATAAATTTAATAATTTATGGTTAGGTGATTTATCTGATAAAAAACTAACTAATAAAAATGAAAAATATAGTGGTTTAAAAATAGAATTAAAAGGTAGATTAAGAGGTGCTGCAAAATCTAAAAAATTGTCAAATATTAAAGGTAGCGTAAAATCTCAATCTATTGATTATTATATAGAATATAACAAAAAAGAAATATACACAAAATGAGGTATATTGGGATTAAAAATATGATTAATAAAATAAATTAAGAAATGAGTATAAAAAAATATAAACCTATTACACCATCATTGAGAAATATGATAAAAATCAGTAAACCTAAAAGTTTATCTAAAGAATCTATAAGAGAATTAAAAAGTTTAGGTTTATTGAAACATAGAGTATTAAAACATAGTGGTAGAAATCATAGTGGAAAAATAACAGTAAGACATAAAGGTGGTGGTCATAAAAGATTACATAGAGAAATAGATTCAAAAAGAGTTTATGGAAATTATTCTTATAATATAGTAGAAAGAATAGATTATGATCCATCAAAATCAGGTTTTTTAGCTCTAATAAAACCTTTAACTTCTTTTTCTCAAGAAACTTTGTATGCTGAAGAATTAAAAGAAGATGGATTACCTGGTGCCCGAGGGGGCCTTGCCCCCAAAGGGGCCCCCCTCGGGGGCCAAACAAATAGTTCTGCTACGCAATTTGTGCGCGAAATGAATAAAAAATGGTATATATTAGCTCCTGAAGGATTAAAAAAAGGTGATATAATAAAGGGTCATAAAGTGGATTCTATCAATATTTCAGCTATGCAAAATATATATGGAAATACTTGAACACAAGATAGTCGAATAGCGGTAACAAGTTTAGGGGAATCAAAACCAATAATAGAAATGATTTTAGGAACAAATTTCTATAATTTAGATGGTAAATACATAAGATCAGCTGGTACAAGTGGAATAGTATTAAAACATAATGAAGAATTAGGTTTATCAACTATAAAATTGCCTTCAGGTAAAATAACTTCAATAAATAGTTCATTAACAGCTACTATAGGTGTAGTTTCTAATGTTGATAATTATAAACAAAAAAAAGGTAAAGCAGGTGTAAACAGATGATTGGGTATAAGACCTACAGTAAGGGGTGAAGCAATGAATCCTGTTGATCATCCCCATGGTGGTAAAAGTCATGGATCTGGGGGTTTAGGAAATCCACCTAAAAACAAATGAGGTAAATTGGCTAAATGAGTCAAAACAGTAAAAATTAAATCATAATACGCCATCCCTTGAGCCTGCTTCGCGCCTTGGCCCCTAAAGGGCCTTGTAGCACCGCTTGCAGCACAGCCCGTATCGGGACGATGGAGTGAGAAGCGAAGAGTGGGTCATCTTCGAGGTATGTAAAACGAATGAAAAAGTGTCTAGAACATGTTTGGTCATGTATTCAATTTCGGCTTGAAAAAAGTAGGTTCGAGTCCTATTAGACATTTCATAAGGAAAAAAGAATCCTTTTGAACATATTAATCTTCTATAGCATGTCGTTAATAAAAGTAAAGTTCTTTGTAAGAGCACAAAAATTTGGTAAACCCTGTCTTAAAATAGTGAGGGATACTGAAAATTAATTTGTGTAAATAAGCCAGTATTGCATAATTGGTAATGCGTTTGTTTTGTAATCAAAAGATTATAGGTTCGAGTCCTGTTATTGGCATAAAAGGAGAGATGCTAGAGTGGTTAATAGGGCTACCTGCTAAGTAGTTTTCCATTAGGATTCACAGGTTCAAATCCTGTTCTTTCCGTAAGGTGATTATAGTTCAGTTGGTTAGAACGCTTTTCTGTGGAAAAAGAGGTCACGGGTTCAAATCTCGTTAGTCACCCTTATAGATAAAAAATAGGTAAAATTCCCTTCCCCGCAGAGCCCCCTGCTTCGCGAGGGGGGGCATACCCACAGGCATACCCACAGGCAGAGCGGGGTGGGAAAGGTATACTCCGAAGCCCGAGGGGGCCTTGCCCCCAAAGGGCCCCCCAAAGGGGGCCTTGGGTGGGGTATAATCCTAAATAAATGTCTTAAAACTCTTTGTAAATAAGTCTAAAGACCTTCGGCACACCCCTGCTTCGCGAGGGGGCTTTGGGCGATGAGCAAAGAAGAGACGCATATTCACAACTTAGCTGAGCATCAGCGATAAGCAGAAGCGGGGCTAGGCTAGCCCGAAGTCCCCTGTACCCCGCAGAGCCCTTGTAGCACCGCCCGAAGGGGGGCATACCCACGGGCAGAGCCCCCGAAGGGGGCAGAGCGGGGGAGGGGATGAAGGGGCCTTGCTGTGCCGAAAGGGGCGTGCGTAGCGATAAATACAAGTAAAAAAAAATGGCAACAATAAATCAAATAGTTAGAAAACCAAGAAGAAAAAATACTAAAGGAAGTAGAATAAGAAAGATTAGTCCAGCTTTAAAAGGTAATCCTCAATTAAAAGGAGTATGTTTAAGAGTAATGGTACGAAGTCCAAAAAAACCAAATTCTGCTCAAAGAAAAGTAGCTAAAATAAAATTATCAAATGGTGAAATTGTAGTGTGTTACATACCTGGGGAAGGTCATAATCTTCAAGAACATGGTACAGTTTTAATTAGAGGTGGTCGAGTAAAAGATTTACCAGGGGTAAGATATAAATGTATAAGAGGAAAATTTGATTTAATATCAGTGATAAAAAGAAAACAAGCTCGATCAAAATATGGAGCTAAAAAACAATAGATAAATGTTATTAAAACCAAAACAAACTAAATATAGAAAATACCATAAAGGTAGAATATCTTATAATATTAGAACAAATCAAAATTGATTAAGTGTTGAAAGAAAACTAAACCTGAAAAATTTGGACAGGACACTACAATCCATAAACCAATCTCAAAATACAGGGACTGAATCAGATTTGTGTTCTGACCACAAGCAGGAGATGTGTGAGGTATTAAAAAACGAGGATAATTCACAAGAAAATGGTTTTAAATATGGTATAATGGCATTAGAACCAGGAAGAATAACAGCTTCTAATATACATGCTATAGAATTAGCTATAAAACGTAAATTAAAATCAGATACTTCAAGTCCTCGTACTACAGGCATAAATAGTTCTTCTGCGGGAAAAAAAGATTCAGATTCTCAAAAACTAGAATTAAGAATTTTCCCTCATATACCAGTAACAAAAAAACCAATAGAAGTTAGAATGGGAAAAGGAAAAGGTAATATAGATTATTGAATGACACGAGTAAAAAGTGGTGCAATTTTATTAGAATTTAATTGTTCTAATGAGAATTTTGGTAAAATAATAAGTAAAATTGTAAATTCAAAATTACCTATAAAAACTAAATTTATATCTAGATAAATAAAAAAGCATTTGTAGCTCAGAGGTAGAGCAACTGCCTTCTAAGCAGTATAGCGGGGGTTCGATTCCCTTCAAATGCTAATTCCCTTCCTCGCTCATCCCGTACACAAAATGAAAATTGATCCAAAGACTGACGAAGACCCCATCGTCCCGATACGGGGCGTAGAGCGTTGGCAAGTCTAAAGACCTTCGGCACACCCCCTGCTTCGCGAGGGGGGCACAGGCATACCCACAGGCATACCCACAGGCATACCCACAGGCATACCCACAGGCAGAGGGTTCCTTTGGGATTAAAGGGCTGGACTGGTAAGGGAATAAAGATAAAACAAAAATAAAAGTAAATTAAAACAATGTATTTATTAATATTATTTATACCTTTATTAAGTGCGTCAATAAGTGGTTTATTCGGACGTAATTTAGGGGAAAAAGGTGTTGGAATATTTTCAACATCATTAATAGGATTAACAAGTCTATTAAGTTGAATCAGTTTATATGAAGTGGGTATAAAAGGAAATAATGTTTATGTTCACTTATGAACTTGATTTGAAACAGGTCTATTAAAATTAGATTTAGGATTAATGTATGATAGTTTAACTGTAATGATGTTAGTATTAGTGACAACAGTATCAGCATTAGTTCATTTATATTCAACTGAGTATATGAATGGTGATCCACATCTGCCAAGATTTATGTCTTATTTGTCTTTATTTACATTTGCTATGATAATATTGGTAACAGCTGATAATTTTTTACAAATGTTTATAGGTTGAGAAGGAGTAGGTGTGTGTTCATATTTATTAATAAATTTTTGATTCACTAGAATTCAAGCTAATAAATCAGCAATATTAGCAATGGTAATGAACAGAGTAGGTGATGTGGGGTTATGTTTAGCTATGTTTACTATTTTTTATATCTTTAAAAGTTTAGATTATAATGTAGTATTTAGTATGGCTAAAGAATTCAAAGAATCACCTATTATATTTATGGGATTTGAAATAGATCAATTAACATTAATAGGAACTCTTCTATTAGTAGGAGCTACAGGTAAATCAGCGCAATTAGGATTACATACTTGATTGCCAGAAGCAATGGAGGGTAAGATATAAGGGCCCCTTTGGGGCCAAGGGCCCCCTGCCTTCGAGAGGAGGTATAAAAAAATTTCGCTATATGCTGGAAAACTCGTTAATATTATAGTACTCATTATAAAGTTAAAATAGTAGTAAAAATCTATAGTATTGAGCAATCAGCAGGAAACAAATATTCAATGAATTATTAGTAGAATAGAAATTAAAAGCTGGTCACAGATAGTGGGGAAAACACGTTTAAATTTTACTAATAAGGAGAATAAAGGATCCTCAGAGACTACACGCGAAAAATCTATTAAAAATAAAAATACCTGCGAATTTGTTATTTTAATAAGTCACAGGCCGAAGGAGAGTAAAAAAAAAGAATCAAAATGAAACAATCAATACACAATAATTATACATCAAAAACTATAGAACATACATCAAATTATTATATGTTTAATTTCGCGAAATTCTATAGTTTTTTACCTCAACATATAACAAAAGAAATGTTAAGTGAGGCATATTTAACATGATTTATAGGTTTTTTTGAAGCAGATGGAACCTTTGAACAAGATGGCAGAGTTAATATAACTCAAAAATATTTAGATAAGAAATTACTATATAACATTAGTACTACACTTGGTATGGGAACTGTTTATGACCATAATAAAGGTCACGTTTCAACCGAGTGTGGGCGACTTGAAGATCTTTCAGCACAGCTTGTAGCGCAGCCCTCAACTGAGTCGAGCGTAAACGCCATGCCTTGGCCCCTAAAGGGGCCTTGCAGCACAGCTTGTAGCGCAGCCAGGGGTGTAATGGGAAAAACAGCAAGATGACGAACAAAAGCGTCAAATGCTGATGTAGCAGCCCGAATAGCCTTGTTATTTAATGGAAATATAGTAACATCTTCTAAACTTAATAATTTTAAGAGATGATGTGAAAATTGACTTAATAATGAAGAGTTTAGACGTACTGTTGGTCCGGATTTTGAAATACAGTCACAAAGTAAACCAAAATTAATGTCATTTTCTAATGGATGATTGTCAGGATTTATAGATGGTGATGGTCATTGAGGAATATCAGTGTGAAAAACACCTAGTAGAACTAATCCTGGAGCTTCAATTAAAATGGCTGTAATAGCCCAAGGGGATCCCGAATGAATAGAAAAGGCACAAGTGGTGTTAAATATGGGAAGGCGAGATCCTCGTACCGGGAATAAAAATGTGAAGTGAACTGTATCTAAACATACAGATTTAGATATATTAGTTGAATATATAGAGAAATACCCACACAAAACATTAAAAGGGGTATCATTTAGTAAGTTTTGTAAATTAAGACGAAGAATACTAAAAAAAGAGCACCATGGTGCAGGTTATGAAGAAATAAAAGCATTATGCTTAGAAGTAAATAAATTTTACTAATAAAATAACTCGATATTAGTAAAACCACAAAAATAATAGATTATGATATAGTCCAGAAAGGAATGATTAAATGTTTTTATTTTTCCCAATATTAACTGCCTATTAATAGGTTCTATTCTTTTTGCCAACACCTGTAAGTGCTTTAATACATGCCGCAACAATGGTTACTAAGTACAGTTGCCGTACATTATAGTGATATGATGTATAATTATCTCACCGTATGCTGGAACGCCTTAAAAGTTTATAAATACACTTTTTATTAAATACATACAAATTTTGCCTATTAAAAAACAATAAGTAAAATTTAATAAAATTCGTAAAAAAGTTATAAATGAGGTAATCAGCAGGTAACCCAGTATGTCTAACTTTATCTTTTTAAAGTTTAAGGGGGAACCTCAGAGACTAAACGTGAGAATACTTAAAGAAAAAAAATGCAAAATAAACAATATATAGAATTTAAAACAAAAATTAAAGAATTAGGATTAGATATTAACTTTATAAATTGATTTATAGGATTCTTTGAAGCAAATGGACGCTACATCTTCGCTAATAATCCTTCCCCCGAAGGGGTTAACCCCGTATCGGGCTGTGCTGCAAGGCCCCTAAAGGGGCCAAGACGATGTAGACCTCAATTTGAAATTATGCTAAATTTAAGAGATTTAGATCTATTGTATAATATTAGAACTTCTATTGGTTATGGGTCTATTGTTAAACGACTTGAAGCTAATAGAAAAGTCGGTGTATATCAATTGATAGATAATAAAGAAGGATTAAAAAAAATAATTTCTATTTTTAATGGGGGTATTAGATTACCCCATAAATTGAAAAGATTTAAATTATTTGTTGCAAAGTACAATGAATACTATTCTGAAAATATTCAAGTTATTGATAACTTATGTCCTATTTCCACTTCAGATTCTTGAATTTCTGGATTTACTGATGCTGAGGGAGATTTTACAGTTAGAATAAAAAAATGTAGAACTTCAAAAATAGGATTTAGTGTTCCGACTGCGATAATTTGGAATCAAAAAAATATTGAGTCTTTAGAATTTATTAAAGAAGCTTTTAAAATCAAAGCTAAAGTATCTTATGATAAATCTTGAGACGGGTATAAATTAGGTAATGAAAATAATCAAATTAATAATGAGATTATAAACTATCTTAATGCGTATACTCTAAAAACAAAAAAAAAGCTAGAATTTGATATATGGTGTAAAATAATTAGTACTAAAAAAGCTTCTGGCCCCGCAAAGCGGGGCAGGGGATCAGTTTCTAAGAAGGTCTTGGCCTCGCAGTCCCCTTCGGGGACGCAGAGCGGGGTGGCTCTACACGGGGCCTTGGTCTCTTTAACCGAGGAAAAATTAGATACAATTAAATTATTTATAGAAAAATTCAGGCAAAAACATTTATAACTTTTAATTTAAAATTACAGGGTGACAGAAGGAAATCTACAAACATATGGCCCTTTAAGGGCCCTTAGTCCCTTGTAGCACCGTCGCAGAGCCCCCCTGCTTCGCGAGGGGGGGGGGGCACAGGCATACCCACAGGCAGAGGGGGTAAAATGCATTTTTAGGCGTTCCTCGTCTTAATTATTGTTTTATTAAGAGGCTGATATAAGAATCAGCGTTAAGTATAAGTTATAGTCCGAACTATGCAGGAATGTGTAGAATATTATATAGATGGATAAATCTTCGATATATAATTAACATAATTGAACGGCAGGGGTATTTTTATTAATTCGTTCATCACCAATATTAGAATATGCACCAACTGCTTTAACTTTAGTAGTAATCATAGGTTCACTAACAGCATTTTTTGCAGCTAGTTTAGGGTTAGTACAAAATGATATTAAAAAAGTGATAGCTTATTCTACTTGTTCTCAATTAGGATATATGGTATTTGCAGCAGGTTTATCAAATTATTCTGCAAGTTTATTCCACTTATTTAATCATGGGTTTTTTAAAGCAGGTTTATTCTTATCAGCAGGATCAATAATACATGCAGTGGGTGATGAACAAGATATGAGAAAATATGGTGCTTTAATAAAATCACTACCTTTCACATATTCTGTAATGTTAATAGCAAGTTTATCTTTAATGGGATTTCCTTTTTTAACAGGATTCTATTCAAAAGATGCAATATTAGAATTAGCTTATGCCAAATATAGTATAGATGGTACATTTGCTCATTGATTAGGTACAATATCTGCTTTATTTACAGCATTTTATTCATTTAGATTAATATATTTAACATTTATAACAGATAATAACGGTAGTCAAAATGTATTTAAACATGCACATGAATCACCTTGACAAATGTCTTTACCTTTAGGTTTTTTAGCTTTAGGAAGTATATTTGTTGGTTATTTATTTAGAGATGCCATATTAGGTTTAGGAACACCTTTCTTTGGTAATTCTATATTTATATTACCAAGTAATAGTGATTCTATGATAGATGCTGAATTTATAGACACTCTTTATAAGTGAATACCTGTTATATTTAGTATGACAGGAGCTTTATTAGCTTTTATATTATATCATACAATGGGTCATTTATTAGTACAATTAAAATTATCAAAAATAGGTCCTGCGGCACCGCAAACTATATATATTTTCTTAAGTAATAAATGAAATTTTAATCAAGTGTATAATAATCTAATTGGTAGACCAATCTTTAATATGGGACATGAAATTACATATAAAACGCTAGATAGAGGTTATATTGAAATTTTAGGACCATTAGGTGTATCAAAAGGTGTATCTGAATTAACAAAACAAGCTTCATCATTACAATCTGGTTGAATATACAATTATGCCTTTACAATATTTGCATCTGCTACAATTATAATTTTATTAATTAGTCCAAATACAACTGATGGTATATTTGGTTCTTTAAATTCATATGGAGCAGACTTATTAACAGGTCTAATTGCTTTTATAATGTTATTATAAAATTTTCAATAGATAAAATAAAAAAAAGCTAATAGCTTAGTTGGTTAAAGCGTTACATTGATAATGTAAAGATCGTTGGTTCAAGTCCAATTTAGCTTATATTCTTTTAGATCATCTTATTTGTTTTTACTAGTCATTTGGTTTGTAGACTAGTTTGAATCTAAGAAGCCCCTTTGCCCCCCTTTGGGGGGGCCCTTGGGGATTAATAGCATAATGGTAGTGCCACTGTCTTCAAAACAGTTTGTAGGGGTTCGATTCCCTTTTAATCTGTATGAAAGGAATAAAGTTATCAATTAAAGATAAAAATTTATACTATGCAAAATTAAGTTATAAATATGCTAAAGGTCGTGAAATGATGCGGAGCGAAAATCATTCAGATAGTTTACCTGGTGCCCGAGGGGGCCTTGGCCCCAAAGGGGGCCTTGGTAATCAACAACAGTTAATACAAATGTCTGGACAAAGTGGTTTTAGAATTCCAAAAGGATTAATTTCTAAAGATAAAATATTAGTAGAAAGAAATATAACTGGTTTTTCTCAATTAAAATTAGTTAAAGAGGAATGAAAGAGTAGATTTGTGTCAAAACAATTATTAAAATCATATTATAATTTATCAGATAAAGAATACAAAGATTTATGAAAAACTCTTTTCAGTAAATATGGATCAGATTTAATTGAACAATTAGAAAGTAGACTAGATGTTATTTTATTTAGATTAGGATTTACTAAGTCTTTAGGTGAAAGTCATAATTTGATAAAACATGGGTTAATTCATATAACTAATTCAAAAGGTTATTGAAAATCTAGACCAGTTAGTTATAGTAGAATATATTTAGAACCTGGAACACTAATAGGTTTAAATATCGATAAATTAACCGCTGTTCAAAGTTCCCAAAGTCTTCCTTGGCCCCTAAAGGGGCCTTGCAGCACCGCCCGTATCGGGACGATGTTGACTTGTGCGGATGAAACTTTGAGTACATCACCTCTTGACCCCACAGAACGGGGTGAATCTGAGATGAAGTCTGGCGAGACAGACACTCAATCAAGTGCTCAGCTTAACATGAGTAAAGAGGATATAGGGATCCATAAAGAGAGTAATAAATCAGTGTCTGAGCATGAAATTTATAATCAGATTTTAACTAATAAGATAATGCATAATATGTGTAATAATACAACTTCAAATGTACGTCGCTCAGTCGAACGAGAGATGGGGCATAAAAAAAATAATGCGCCTCGCTCACGCTTAGCTGGGAAGCGATCATTAAATGGAAGATATAGTTGATTATCAACATTAGAAAACTCAGATTCAGATTCTATCCTTGGATCTTGTGCACATCAACCGCAACACGAACAAATAAAAGGAATATTGTCAATAGGAGTTCTATGAAGTAAACCTAAATTTGAAGAAGTTTTATTACCAATAACTTTAAATACTAAAAAATTATAAATGTGAATTAGTCTAATGGCAAGACATCTAAATTTGAGTTAGAGAAGTGTAGGTTCGAGTCCTTCATTCACATTAACGCGAAGTTTACAAAGCAGGCCTCCGGGCCCTTGAACACGTACTGAAATAAATAAAAAAAAGAAAAGAGTTATATAGGTTAAGAGTTAAACAACACAGAAACAACTCTAGAAGGTATTTTGACAATAGAAATACCCTTCGGCCTATATTTCAGTAAACCCTCCCCCCTCCCTTCGGCACAGTGGGGATTTTTAGATATCAGATAGGTTAGATTTGGAATGAAAAACTTAAATTCATGCCAAGTCTACATCGTCTTGGCCCCTTTAGGGGCCTTGCAGCACAGGCCGATACGGGGCGTAAGAAAGAATTAGAGGCAAAACAAAGTAAAGATATCAGGGTTTGTAGCTCAGTTGGTAGAGCAATTCACTTTTAATGAAGAGCGCGTCGGTTCAAATCCGTCCAAACTCACATGAGATCAAAATGAAAAGGGGCTTATTGTTCACCCGAATTAAAAAACATATTAATAGATTCTTTTTCTGACTTAGAAACAGAAAACAAGAGTAAAGACCCAAGGGAAGACCCAAGGGCACAGCAAGACTCTGATCTTGATCAGGCCCCTGGAGGGCCTTTGGCCCTTAAAGGGATAGGGACAAAACAAAAACCTTATCTTGTCTATTCTAGAAGTTCTACAATTTTACCAGATTTTATAGGTAAATTTGTAAATATTCATAATGGGCATACTTGAAAAACTTTAGAAATAAAACATTTACACGTAGGTTATAAATTTGGTGAATTGGCTATTACAAAGAAATCACCTAGATATAAAATGAAATTTAAAAAATAAATGGGACAAAAAATAAATCCAATAGCATTAAGACTAGGAGGTAGAATAGATTGAAATGAAAAATCTATCTCTAGAACAAGGTTTAGAAATAAACCACAAAAATATTTTTATAGAAATAAATTAATAACTTATGTAGTGAAAGGTGTATTAAAATCTTTTAATATATTGGTATCAGAATTAATTATTAAAGATAAAATAAGTTCTGCGCCTTGGCCCCTAAAGGGGCCTTGTAGCACAGCTTGTAGCACTGGTTGCAGCAAAGCCCGTATCGGGACGATGTCAACGCAATCAAATAAGGAGTTAAAAAATACAAGTAAATTATACAAAATAAGTGATTTAACTAAATCTAATACAAGTTCACAAAAAATAATTGAAATATCAGGTTTAATCTATAAACCTCTACGTTATGCGACTTCACGTAAATCAAATTTTCATAGAGATAATACCCGTTATACATCAGATCAACAATCAGATAAAGAGTTAAATAAAGATATGAATAAATTTGATGTATTAATAGAAAAATCTAAATTAAGTAGAAGTCAATCTTATAGAACTAAAATAATATTAGATGAATTTAATTCATTAATAGCTAAATTAATTAAAAGTTATTTAATTAATGAATATTATGAGAAAGATTTAGAAATAAGATTTAATTGAACTCTAATATCATCACCTTTAGTAAACAGTGATATATTAAGTGATTGAATAGAATTGTCATTGATTGAGAGTTCGAGAGTAATGAATGATAGAAAAATCTTTAAATGATTATTTGATTAAAATGATAAGTGAACAAACAATAGTAAATATAATAGATAATAGTGGTGCTATAGAAGGCCGATGTATTAAACTATTAATTCCTAAAAGTTCTTATGGACACAGATCAGCTGGTGTAGGTGATGTTATTATTTTATCTGTTACTAAAACTATTCCTGGAAGTAAAATAAAAAAAGGGGATATTATGAAAGCTTTAATAGTGAGAACTAAAAAAGATTCTAATAGATTAAAGCCTATTAAAAGAGGATTTAAGTATTTAATTAATACTTATAAAGATCCTTTGACCCCGCAGAGCGGGGTGGACAGGCCTTTAGGGTCTAAAGATTTGTCTGGTGGTGATTTAACTTATTTAGAAATATCAGTTCCAGGTAAAACTACTAATAAAACAGGTTATTCTTTAAGTTATGTGGATAATAGTGTAGTTTTAGTAAAAACACAAGGAACAGGTTCTTCAAGTGATTTGACACCTATAGGATCTAGAGTAAGAGGACCTTTATGTGATTCTTTGAAAATTAATGTAAGAAATGGGTGTAAAAAACTTATAGCTATTTCTTAAAACTTTTTAGAGGCTATTAAGTGATTAATTGGCACATTTTTCGCTTATCTAAATTTCGCGGGCTAAGTCCCAGGAACAGGGTGAGTATGTGAATGCTAATTCTTTATAAATAGCATCTAAAGATATAATAAAATAAATAAAAATTATGTGAGAAAATAAACTTAATAATTTTAATATTGATTTATTGGCTAAAGATTCAAAGAGTTTTTCAAAAAGTCATAAAACAATAAAAGTAGAATTTATCAGAATAGAGTCAAATTTAGATTTTAAAAAAATACGTTCTTCGTCAACATCACAAGTTTCAGGACGTGTAATGGGGGTGACTTCGTCTCTTTCAGCACAGCTTGTAGCGCAGCCATCAGGAGGAAATACTTTATTAAACTTAAAAAGAAATAGATATAAATTAATGAGATTATTTGGTCAAAGTCCTCAATTTATACAAGCGAAAAAATCTGTAGCTGAATGACAACTTAGAAAAGATATGCCAATTGGAAATTTAGTTACTCTAAGAGGACATAGTTCTACAGGTACACAAGCACTTGATAGATTTTATAAATTATTATTTCTAATAGGAATACCAAGAGATTCTAAATTACTTGTTAGTTCTATAAAACAAAATAAAGTTCCTTTTGGACAAAATGGTAAAAAATTTGGATTGAATGAATTAAATAGTGAATCAATAATAATAGAAAATGATTGAACTATGTCAAATTTTATAGAAAATTCATGAAATAAATCTATTGCAATAGATCTAGATAAACAAATGAATGAAGTGCGAGAATTAAAATTATTAAATATTGGAATGAGTATAAATATTAAGTTTAATTCATCTTCTTTTGAATCTAAATCAGAAAAGTTAAATACAGCTAAAAAAAATAATGCATCTAGCGGCCAAGGGTCTTCCTTGGCCCCTAAAGGGGCCTTGCAGCAAAGCCCATATCGGGACGATGTAGATTACGCCACTACGCGAAACTCTAAAACTCGATCCCTGGATTTATCTGAGGGTAATAGTTTACGGTATAATAATTGATTAATTAGTTATTTACCAATGTACTTGAAAAGATATCATAGTTTAATGGTTAAAACACTCAGTCTCATAAATTGGGTATAAGAGTTCGAATCTCTTTGATGTCATCACAAAAGTCTTGTGTGTACCAAATCTGTTTTAGATCAAAACTCCTTCCTCTTCCAGCTCAACTAAATAAAATGAGAAATGGGGCCAAAGACCTTGGCCCCTAAAGGGGCCTTGCAGCACAGCCCACAGGGGTTAACCCAAAGGGGGCCTTGCCCCAAAGGGGGCCTTGCCCCAAAGGGGGTTTATAGGGGTTATTAGGGATGTGAATAGCAGGGTAAACTAATGGTAAGTATCTAGACTCATGATCTAGCAAAAAAGGTTCGATTCCTTTCTCTGCAAATGACAACTAATTTATGAAATTATGATTTTCCTACACACAAGCAATTAGGTTTTCAAGACCCTAGTTCTGCTGTAATGGAAGAAATAATAAATTTTCACAACTATACTATGATATATTTAACATTTATAGTAATAGGTGTTTTATGAGTTTTAGTGGAATTATTAAGACAATTTTCAAAGTCTAAAGCATTTATATCACATAAATACATGATCCACGGAACTATGATAGAATTAATTTGAACAATTACACCTGCATTGATATTAGTAGGAATAGCTTTCCCTTCATTTAAATTATTATATTTAATGGATGAAGTTATTGACGCTGGTATAACAATTAAAGTAATTGGACATCAATGATATTGAAGTTACGAATATAGTGACTATGCAACACAAGATGGTTCATCTATAGAATTTGATTCTTATATGGTGGGAGAAGATGACCTAGAATTAGGTGATTTGAGATTATTAGAGGTAGATAACAGAGTTGTTGTACCTAAAAATACACATGTAAGAATGATTATAACATCAGCTGATGTTATCCATAGTTGAGCAGTACCATCTTTAGGTGTTAAAGTAGATGCTATACCAGGTAGATTAAATCAAACAAGTTTCTTAGCTAATAGAGAAGGAGTATACTACGGACAATGTTCGGAAATATGTGGTGTAAATCACGCCTTTATGCCGATAGCTGTAGAAGTTACAGATTTAACTAAGTATTGTACATACATTGACGAATTATTATCGGACGCTAGAGAAGAATAAATTGTTTATTAGTTTATTAAATTAATAAACACCCATGAATTGGGCAACACGATGATTATTTAGTACTAACCATAAGGATATTGGTACTTTATATATGATTTTTGGAGCATTTTCAGGTATGATAGGTACAGCCTTATCAATGATTATTAGAATGGAATTATCAGTTCCGGGACAAGCATATTTAGCAGGAGATTTTCATTTATACAACGTTATAGTTACGGCTCATGCGTTCATAATGATATTTTTCTTGGTAATGCCCTTCTTAATGGGAGGTTTTGGTGAATCGAAAAAAAAGAATGAAAATAAATAATAAACATTTCAATAGTTATTTGGCTGGTTTATTTGAAGGAGATGGTTTTATATTATGTCCTAAAGCCGGCAATACTGTGGGGAAACCTAAAATAGGGATAGCTAGTCATAAAAAAGATAGAAAATTTTTTGAATGATTATCTCTCCAATTAGGTTATGGCCAAATAGAGAAAGGGTCTTCTCCTAATAGTATTATATTTACGATAAAAAAAGAGGAGTATATAAAAGATATGTGTGAAAGAATAAAAAATTATCTTAGAACAGGTAAAATAGAAAGAGTAAATCAAGTTTTAAATTACTATAATTTAGAACGTGTAGAATTAGACACATCTCATATTTTAAGTAACGGTTGATTAGCGGGTATGTCGGATGCAGATTCAAATTTTAATGTTATAATTTCAGATAGAAAAAAAGAGGATAAAACATTAAAAGTCAAAAGAATTAATGCACAATGACGATTAGAAATCTCTACAACCACTTCAAATAATATATCTAATTTAGAAATATCAAATATAATATCAGAAGGTTTGAATACGTCAGTAATAATGAGAACAAGAAAAGCTACCCTTGTAGCACCGCTTGCAGCACAGCCCGAAGTCCCCAGAGGGGATGAAGGGGGTAGAAAAGAAAAATATCATAGTATTATTATAATTTGTTTTCAAGAGGAACAAAAAAATATTTTAGTTGATTATTTTACTGAATATCCCTTATTAACAGCAAAACGTAATGATTATGAAACATGAAAATTAATAAGAAGCATAAATGATTTAAAATTTAAAACAACATCTACTGAAAAAAAAATAGAGTTAGTAGAAAAAGCTTTAAAGTTAAAAAATAAAATGAACAATAAAAATATTCATGTTAATTGAGAACATCTTAAAGATGTAGTGTTTATTGAAACTTAAAAATTCTTTTTTTGTTGCCGTTCTTATAGGTAACTATAAGTTAATAATTATCTCACTATATGCGGGAACACCCTTAGAGCTTGATTTACTAAGTTATATGCAATGCAAAGAATTAACTTCATGTAAAAATAATCAAGATTGGGCAATCCGCAGGTAACGTATTAAGGTACCTCAGAGACTATACGTGAGACACCTTACAGGTATATACACGGCGAGTAAGTTGATACAAGCTTTTAGATATGTCTGTTTTTAAGGTTGAAGATATAGTCCGATCTACTATGAAAGTAGTAGAGTAATTGAACTGATTTGTACCCCTAATGATAGGAGCACCTGATATGTCATTCCCTAGAATGAACAATATTAGTTTTTGACTATTACCACCGGCATTAATTTTATTAGTGTCTTCAAGTTTAGTTGAAGGTGGAGCAGGAACTGGTTGAACGGTTTATCCGCCTTTATCATCAATAGAATTTCATTCTGGTGGATCAGTTGATTTAGCTATATTTAGTTTACATCTAGCTGGTATCTCATCAATTTTAGGATCAAGTAATTTTATTACAACAGTTTTAAATATGAGAGCACCGGGAATGACTTTCCATAAACTACCACTATTCGTGTGAGCTGTATTTATTACAGCTATTTTATTATTATTATCATTACCTGTATTAGCGGGTAACCCATTATTCTGCCCGCTCAAAATCTGGCTATATGCTGGAACAACTGCCATGGTATTACCTTTTAGCAGTCAATCAGCAGGAAACCAAGGAGAGAAACCCCATGGGATCCTCAGAGACTATACGCCAGAGCTTACTAGTCATTTAGATGGTTGATACTTAGCAGGCTTGATAGAAGGAGATGGTTATATTGGTGTTCCTGAAAAAGGAGTAAGGACAAAAAAAGGCCAGTTATTGTATCCTTCTATTCAAATAGCCTTTCATGCCAAAGATTTACCTTTGGCGACATTTATACTAACGTGTATTGGTAAAGGCTCTCTTATTAAAAAAAAAAATACTCGTTCCTATACGTTAACTTTTAACTCTAAAGAGTCCCAATTAAAAATAATTAATTTGATCCATGGGAAACTTAGAACACCTAAGAATTTAGGATTAAATTTACTAATAGAACACTATAAAGAAGAGTGTACACTAGGTGAGGCACCTATAGATCAATCGGCTATATTGAATAACTATTGATTAGCTGGCTTTATAGATGCAGACGGTCATTTTAGTATTCGGTTTTCCCCTTCTAAGACTTTTGGGAAGAAACCTCGAATTGCTTGTAGCCTTGAGTTAGTTCAACGAGAGTTTGATAAGTCGGGCTTGCCCACCCCGCAAAACGGGGCCAAGGGTATTTCTATGTTTGAAGCCATGGATGCAATTGGTAAGGTCTTAGAAAGCAAAGTAGAGCGAATTGATAGAAACGTCAAAGATGTTAATCTTAGAGTTAGAACAAAAGGTTTAAAAGGGAATACTATCTTAATAGAATACTTAACAAAATTTAGTTTAAAAAGTAGTAAAAGATTAGATATGGAGAGTTGAGCCATCGTTATAGGTCTAATTAGGGAGAAAAAGCATTTGACAAAGGAAGGAGCTTTAACTATTGAAAAAATTAAGAATAGTATAAATAGCCAAAGGGTAATCTTTGACTGAAACCACTTAATAGACATAAGTAAGTAAGAGATAGTCCCAACAATAAGGTAACTTATTGAGAATTTTACCATAGAGGCTTTATAGCCATGCTGAAAAGCGTAAAACAAGATTAGGGAATAACTATGCTATTAACAGATAGAAACTTTAATACTAGTTTCTTCGACCCAGCAGGTGGTGGTGATCCAATATTATATCAACATTTGTTCTGATTTTTCGGTCAAAATGGCCCTTTAATATAGATTAAAAATTATATTAACGCAGTGAACTATATGCTGGAAACTTTTATAAAAGACTATAATACCTAAATATAAGTGCTTAATTAAAATTCATAAAATAAGTCTATGAATAATGAAGCCTCCACCCCATCGTCCCGATACGGGGTTAACCCCTGCTTCGCGAGGGGGGCTCTGCCCCCTGCTTCGCGAGGGGGGCTCTGCGGGGTGGATAAACCCTCGGACAAGTCCTCGGACATGTACAAGTTTACTCAAGAGCTTACTCAAGAGAGCCCTTTTAGTGTAAAAAAGTATAGTTAAATTTTAATTTAAAATAAAATGTAAAAGCAATCAGCAGGAAACCAAAGTTTTGTATAAATCCTAGGATAAATATGTATAAGATTAGTAGGATCCTCAGAGGCCATACGTTCACAATATAGAATACGTAAACAAACACAAAATGAATAAAAAAATGACTTTAAGAAAAAAGATTAATATTACAAGAGCAGAACTAATGTTTAATGAGTATTTAGCAGGTGTTATTGATGGGGATGGTTGTTTTTCACTTAGTAAAAAAGGTTATCCAACATTAGAAATCACCATGGATGTAAGAGATGAAGTGTGTTTACACTACATAAAACATAATGTAGGAGGGGGTACTATAAAACCACGTTCAGGAGTGAAGGCAGTTAGATTTCGTTTACATAATAAGAGAAGTGTGGAAGATATAGTAAATAGGATAAATGGTCTAGTAAGGTACCCTCAAAGGATAATACAGTTAAAAAAATTGTGCAACCTTTATGGAATAGAATACATTGAAAGTACTGTGCCAACTAAAAAAACAGCTTATTTTGCAGGAATCTTTGATTCAGATGGAACTATAACTTGTTCTTTGAAAAAACCTAAACATGTTAAATGAGCTAAACCTCAATTAACAATTTCTGTATCTTCTAAAAATAAGGATGATTTAGATATTTTAGTCGCGGAATTTAATGGAAATATATATAAAGATGATAAAGGTAAATACGTTAGTTACAAGTGAAGTATTCAAAGTAAACAAGATATATTGATTTTTATCAATTATTTAAATAAGTTTCCATTGCACACTCTTAAGAAAAATAGGGTTCTTATGGTACCGGAGTATTATAGATTATACGAGTTACATGCATTTAAGCCTGAAAATACAGTTTTAAGAGCTGAATTTAATAAATGACTTGAGATGTGAAGTTCTTATGGCTATTCTAGAAATGCCAATTTATCCCTTTCTGCAGGAGAAATAAAATAATGTGTTTATTTAAGTATAATATATTAAGAGATGGTCCAACCCCTCGCGTAATTTAAAATTCGCTATATGCTACTAGTGGCAGAGGGATGCATCCAGAGGTGAAATATATTGCCTCTTAATTTCACTATATGCTGGAACAACTATTATGGTACTATACCAATGATAGTCAATCAGCAGGGAACCTATAAGTTAATATGATATTGCTTAATCTATTAACAAATAAATTGTAGGACCCTCAGAGACTTTACGTGAAAAATTTCCCTAAAATCCCTTATTGGGCCAAAGGCCCTAAAGGGGCCTTGTAGCACCGCTTGCAGCACAGCCCGTATCGGGCCTTGCACTGTACCAGTATGCCCCGTGCCGCCTGTGTCAGTAAGGGTATAAAAACATAAAATAAAAAAATGATAAAAAAAAAAGAAAAATATGCAAGATAGCACTTCGTGTATATTAATAGAAAACAAAAAACTAGTTCATATAAAGCATAAATCTATTAAGAATATGACAGAATCTGAATTTGGGGCTTATTTAGCTGGTTTATGAGAAGCAGATGGACATTTTAGTAAACAACAACAGATAGTGTTTGCTTTTCATAAACTTGACCTAGAACTAAGTAATCGCCTATGTACTTTTTTTGGACATGGACATGTATCAAGAATTAAAGGGAAAGAGGCCTATAAATGGGTAATAAGTAATATAGAGGGTATAATAAAATTTCTGAATTTAATAGATGGACATCTTCGCTTACCTGAAAAATTATTACAAATCCAAACTAATGTCCAAGTGGATAAAATTTTGAAGTTGACTAATTTTTCGCAAAAGGAACCCAAAGAGGATATAAGTAGTTTAACTTCTTCTTATTGATTAGCAGGGTTTACTGATGGTGATGGTAGTTTTTATATTCAAATGAGCCAAAGAGATAAATCTGGACGTACAGAAATTCGTTTACATTACAAAGTTGCTGTAAAATACCCTGATTTATTGAATCAACTTAGTAGAGCGTTTGGAAGTAGTGTTCATAAAAGAAGCCATGTAAATAAAGAAGGTCAAGAGATTTATACATATTATTGAAGTAGCACAAGTTTTGAAAATGCGTATAAAGTACATAAATATTTTCATAGATATCATTTACAAAGTTCTAAATATTTGAATTTTTATAAATGACGTAAAGCTTTAAGATTAATTTATGAACAAAAACATACAACATCCGCAGGTATAGCTGAAATAAGACGTTTAAAGGATTCTATGAATAGCAAATTAATATTAAAGAAGTGTTAGAAATGTTCACGCAGTGGCCGCAGGCTATTTTGCGTCAACGGGGAAATTAAGATAAAGTCCTATCTGCAAGGTGACTTGTAGCGTTATTGGTTTCATTCAAATGAGTGAAGTGGAGAAGCCCCATTTAAACCAATACAAAGTTTATGATATATATTAATACTTCCGGCTTTCGGAATAATATCACACATAGTATCTACATTTAGTGATAAACCAATATTTGGTCAAAATGGCCCTTTATCCTAAGATGGATAAAATTAAAGGACCCTAGTTTAATGTATGTATTCTAGGATTAACCTATATAAGGATCTGTTAAAGGATGACGCAACAAACTATATGCAAGAAGCTAAGAGGAGTGATTTTTCGTATTAATAATAGATTACTCTGAATATATAAAGTACTAAATATTTTACATACTCATGTAAGATGCTAGTAAACAAGAGCTATAATTTAGTAAAAATCTTTATATTTATTAGTAACTCGCAGGTAACCAAAGCACATAGCATGTTAGTAGGAACCTCAGAGGCCATACGTTTGTTATAAGCAATTGGTATGGTATTAAGATATTAATGGAAAGATTAATACTATAATCAATACAGAATAAAAATATGAAAGAGAATAAACAAGATTGAGTAGCGGGTCTAATAGATGGAGATGGATATTTTTCATTTAGTAAAAAAGGTCACGCAGCTTTAGAAATAACTATAGATAGTAGAGATCAACGTTGTTTACACGAAGTAAAAAAATATTTTGGTGGAGCAATTAAACCAGGCCGTACCTTGCAGCACAGCCCGCAGAGCGGGGGAAGGGGTAAATGATATAGGTATAAAGTCCATAATAAAGCAGGATTATTAAATGTAATAAGAGTTGTAAATGGTCGGTTAAGAAATCCTATTCGAATACTTCAACTTGCTAGAATTTGTGAAGCTTATAATATAACATTACTTGATACACCTAAATTATCTTATAATAACAGTTGATTATCTGGTCTAATAGATAGTGATGGTTCAGTATATTTAAATAAATCTGCTGTTCAAGTCTATATAACAGTTAGTCAAAAAAATAAATTAATGTTAGATATATTAGAAGATATATATGGTGGAAAAGTGTATGCTAATGGAAAAACTGGTAATTTTAAATGAGTTGTGTCAAGAAAACAAGAGGTATTAAACTTATTAGATTATTTTAAAGAACATCCATTAATGAGTAAAAAAATGGTTAGAGTTAATTTAATAAAAGATGTTTATACTGGATTTAAAAACTCATGATATAACAAACCAGAATCTAGTTTAGAAAGAAAACAATGATCTTATCTTATGTTAAAATGAACTGATTATTCATAGGGAATATTCATAGATTTAGTTAAGCTTATAAAGAAATGGTCCAAGAGCAATAATTAGAAAACGAATATAATTATTGTTTAGTATTTAGGTATGGTTTACGCAATGTTATCTATAGGTTTATTAGGTTTCATTGTTTGAGCTCACCATATGTTTACTGTAGGTATGAATGTAGATACAAGAGCCTATTTTACGGCGGCTACGTGCGCCATTTCGCTATATATATCGTTGGGGCCTACGGCCCTGGCCAAAATTTTTCTCACTAGTAAATGTCTATAAAACCTAATAATTCTTGTACAGCATTAACTGTTTGGAATAAACGTTTAGGACGCTCTTCTTTGTTTCCACAATCTAAATTGACCAATATACAAAGAGCAATGATTCAATTAACTCCAAGAGTAAAAAGTATTATTGTAGGTATAATTTTATCTGATGGTTGGTTGCAAAAAAGAGGTGACTGAAATCCAAGTGAAATCCAAGGATAGCATTAAAACAATCTATTGTAAATTTTCCATATTTATGAGATACTTATAATGAACTTGCTTATTTATGTTCAGGTCCAATTATGACTAGTAGTAACATTTTAAGAGGCCGAAGGGCCAAGGGCCCGAAGGGGTTTTATAGTGTAACGTTCCAAACAAGACAATTACATTGCCTTCTTGAAATATATGATTTATTTTATGTAGTTGTTGACGGAAAAAAGAACAAAGTCATTAAAAAAGAATTATTATTTTATATGGATTATATTGTTTTAGCTCATTGGATTATGGGAGATGGAAGTAAAAGAAATAAAGGTGTTACATTATGTACAGACGGTTTTACTTATCAAGAAGTTATTTTATTAATTGAGATTTTAAGATTAAAATTTGATATAATGCCTAGAATCCATAAGGAGAAAACATTTCATAGAATTGCTATCAATAAATATGATTTGGATAGGCTTAGACCACATCTTATTCCTCATTTTGTGAATCATTTCTTATATAAAATTAACTAGTAGTGGTTTAAAGCATTGAACTAAGGTAGTAGGGGCCAACTCTACACTAACAACAGCATGTTCAAAAAGGGGATTAGGTTTATATAAAAAGAATCTTCCTAAAGAGCCAAAGTCCTTTTAAGGGTCAATATATAATACTGTCATAATGAGGGTTATTAGTAAAAGATCAGGGCTAAGCCAGAGGGAGAGGTAAAAATGACGGTATAAACGTTGTCATCCTCGAGCTACGATTCCTAAGGTTAGGAGAACGAACCCAAGAACGTATGTCTAATATAAAACGGATTGTGGAAGTAGCCGACTACAATTAAGAAAAATCGTTTAGACTACTGGGAACCTAAGGGAATATTTATGCGGTATATATAGAAACTTGGGATCGCCTGTTATTCGGAAGAATATGAGGTGACGGAGTCTTCATAGTACCTTGAGAAAGGGAAGGGGGACAGGAGAAGAGTAAAACTTTTCTCTGGAAAGCCGTATGATGGGAAACTATCACGTACGGTTTGGGAAAGGATTTTCAACTAATGAATCTATGATTTGGGGTTGATCTTCTATTTCACAATGATAATAGCGGTTCCAACAGGAATAAAAATATTTAGTTGACTAGGTACAATGTATGGTGGTTCAATTAGATTAAAAACACCTATGTTATGAGCTATTGGATTCATCTTCTTATTTACATTAGGAGGTGTAACTGGAGTTTTATTAGCAAATGGTGGATTAGATATTGCTTTACATGATAATATAATAAAATTGGCATAAATGAGCGAAATAAAAAATAAAGAATATTTAAAACAATTTTTTGTGGGGTTGTTAGAAGGAGATGGTAGTATACAAGTTAATCATTGACGATCTAAAAGTTTACAATTCAGGCTTATTATCAAACTTAAGAATTTACCATCTAACTATGATATGTTAATATTAATAGCTAAGGTAGTAGGGGGCCAAGTAAGATATACAAATAAAGAGAAATTTGTAATTTGAGTAGTCAATGATAAAGAAGAAATAAGTAGAATAATTAAATTATTTGATAAATATCCCCTTTTAACAGCAAGAAAAATATGCCAATTACGATTTTTTAAAAATTGTTTAAAAAACCCAAATATAGACGAGTATTTCACTACTAAAGATGATAAATATTTAGACCTAAAGGCTATTATTTTAAATAAACCATTTAATAAAGTGTTAAAATTAGAATATTTTAAAATATGATTAATCGGATTTATAGAAGCAGAAGGGTGTTTTAGTTTAAGACAAAATAACAACCACTCCTTCTCTATATCTCAAAAAAATGAGCAATATTTAATTGAAGCTATTAGAGTTCAATTAAATGCTTCTAATAAAGTACGTAAAGTTAAAGAAAATGTATATATTCTAGAAATATATAAAATAGACACTTTATTAGCGATTAGGGAATTAATAAAAGATTATCCATTAATAGGTGAAAAAAAAGAGTCGTATTTAAAATTTTTTGAACACGATAAATTTCAGTAGGTGTCATGGAGAAAAGCCACCGTAAAATAAGTATTTACACCTTATTTTGGTTATCCCAACGAAACAGCTACGCCGCCCCCTGAGGGGGCCTGCCCAAGGGCCTGCCCAAGGGCCTTTGGCCCCCTTTTATCTCCTCAATGGAGTTTAGCTTATCGAAGATTAGGAGCGGATAATCGCTGCCGAAAATCGGAGCCTCAACTTACTATTCTTAGTAAGTTCAAAGTTGAGGAGCGAGCGGATAGAGAGTAGTAAGTGAGGGATAGCTAACGGTGAAATCTGATATCTAAGTAAAAAAAGCATACTTATAAATCGGGATATCAGACAATACCGTGGAAACTATTAATTTAGGATCCGTAGAGACTAAACGTGGCTGCTTAATTTAATTTAGTTTAAATTAAGTAAGTTATAGTCCGATCCACTGTGTGAACAGTGTAGTGTAAAAAATATAATGTGCTATTATTAAAGACCTACTATGTGGTAGCTCAATTGGGCCGTGTATTTCGTGAGGAATACAATGAAACTGACTATATGCTGGGATCTGTGCCATTAACTTATTGTTTACTAAATACAGGTATATGAAATCTAGTAAAAGATGTTAACATAGTATTTAGTGAAAATAATAATAAGATAGAATTTTTGGATTCGGGTACACAATCAGCAGGAAACCAAATGGGTTTGTTAAAATCTAAGGACAAAAATTTACCCGAGGGATCCTCAGAGACTATACGTCAGTTATCTAATAACAAATTTGATGAATGATTAGCTGGGATTATGGATGGAGATGGTAATTTTGATTTACGAACATTAAATGGAAAAGAAAAGTTAAAAGCTATTCGGATAAAATTACATGTTAGAGATGTACGAATTTTGAACAGAATATTGGATAAATTACATTTTGGTCGGTTAAGATTTGATAAAAATAATAAACATGTTATGTATGTTATATCCACAAAAGAAGATATGACAACATTTTGTAAATTAATAAATGGTTCAATAAGACTAAAAGCAGAATCTTTTATAAGAACTTGTAAAGCCTTAGATTTGGAGTATAAAGAAGCTAATTATTTATTAGAAGAAAATACTCCTTATTTTGCAGGATTAGTAGATACAGATGGATCCATTTTTTATAATTATAGTTCTAATCGAATAGAATGTAACTTAGAATTTAAACTTACAAAATATTCTGAAAAAATAGACTTTTCTAAAGTTGTTCCAAACATATCTCCATATATTATAAAAAGAACTCATAAAAATAAGAGTTTAGGTAAAATTTATTATTCTATAGCTTTTAAATACCATAATGCAGGGGATATGATATGAATATATGAATATTTTATGAAAAACAGACTTTATTCTGACTTTAAGTTTTATAGAGTAAGTAAAATAAAAGAATTTATTACTATAAGAGATTACAAGAAAGCAGAAAAAAATTCAATAGAATATGATATTTATTGTTCATTTATGTTAAATTTTATACAATATAAAAATCCTACATGGACTAGATTAACATATATCAAATATTTGTTAAAAGATAAAGAGATAGTCCAATAGAAATAACTTTACCCACAAAAATTACCCCCTAGGCCCCTTCATCCCCTCCCCCTTCCCCCCCTCTGGGGGGCTCTGCGGGGTACAGGGGACTTCGGGGACTAACCCTAGGGCATATAGGTATAACGGGTATAGTGTATTTTTAGCATTTCCACTATGTACTATCAATGGGAGCAGTATTTGGTCTAATTGGTGGAGTTTATTATTGAATTGGAAAAATTACAGGATATGCATATCCAGAAACATTAGGTAAAATCCATTTCTGAATTATGTTTATAGGGGTTAACAAATTGGCTCCGTTAAACTTGGCTTGATGCTGGAACAACTATTTAAAAATATTATCTGATGTAAACTCTAACCACCCTATAAAGTCCTTTGAGGACTTAAGTCTAGTCTCTTTTATAAGAAACAATAGTACATATAGTGGATGGGAAAATTCAAGGACTTACATAAAAAATGATAATATAAAGGGCCCGTGCCGCTCCGTATCGGGATGATGCGCTGTGCTAGTATGGTAAGAAACCCTGATAGTCAATCAGCAGGGGTATGTCCCTTAAGGGGAACAGCTTCTCAGAGAATAAACGCCAAGGAAATATGATATTTATTAGGTTTGTTTGAATCAGATGGCTCATTATCATGCTATTATGAAAAAGACTATATACGTTTAGATTTTGTAATAGTTGTAGAAGTAGCAGATGCAAAATTAACTGAATGAGTAAAAACTACAATAGGTTATGGAACAGTTAAACATCTTAAATATTCAAATAATCCAAATAAACTTGTGAGTAGATATATATTAAGATCTAAAGCAATAATTGAGACCTTGATCTTTAAATGGTTCGAACAATATCCCTTATTAACAAAAAATAAGAGAGTGTGTTATGCCCGTATAAAAGAGAGTATAAAGCACAAGAAAATAATTCCTTTATCTGAATTAGAAAATGAAAATAGTTTGATAGTTCCAGATGTTGAAAAAAATCCTTATATAAAAGATTGAATAATAGGATTTATAGAAGGGGACGGTTCTTTTTATTTATCAAAGGAAAAAAACTCAGTTAGAGCTGAATTTAATATTTGTCAAAAGAATGAACATCATTTGTTAGAAGAAATAGGAAAAATTATGGGTTTGTCTGGTAAAAATAAAGTTTCAATAAAAAAATCAGGCGCATGTATTTTAACCGCAGTTTCTTTACAAGATATTCAAAGTGTTGTAAATTTTATGTGTAATCCGGAGAGAGTTAGATTAAAAGGGTTAAAAAAGGTAAAATTTTTAATATGACTAAAAGAATTAAGAAGAAATCCAAGATACACAGGATTAAAAATACCTGATAAATATTAAACAACACTCACAAAGCCACCCCTTGACCCGAAGGGGTTCACCCCCCCTCCCCCCCCCCCCCCCCCCCGCCGGGGGGGGGGGGGGGGGGGTGGGGGAGGGGAGGGGGGGGGGGGGGGGGGGCAAATTAAAAAA
>Ga0307978_1000191_pt1 | contig 54442 bp, 53 predicted proteins | sample OrgLakmetage1056_FD_203151 | JGI IMG/M metagenome (GOLD analysis project Ga0307978, IMG submission 203151) | Saline water microbial communities from Organic Lake, Antarctica - #1056 | ecosystem: Environmental > Aquatic > Non-marine Saline and Alkaline > Saline | place: Antarctica: Organic Lake... | reverse complement strand
GTGTGTTGCCGCCATGCGTGAGGCAGTCGATATCGACGTGACCGTGAAGTGCCGCATAGGGGTGGACGATCAGGACCCCGAGACGGTGCTGCCCGCGTTTCTCGAACAGATCGCCGGGGCGGGGTGCAACCGCGTGATCATCCATGCGCGCAAGGCGTGGCTGCAGGGGCTGAGCCCGAAACAGAACAGGGATGTGCCGCCGCTTGATCCCGATCTCGTGTTGCGGATGAAGCGGATGTTTCCCGGGCTGCACATCTCGATCAATGGTGGTGTTGCCTCACTCGACGAGGCGCAGCAGTTTCTCGATGCAGGCCTTGACGGGGTGATGGTGGGCCGCGCGGCCTATCACCAGCCGGCGGATATCCTGTGCGCGGCGGACCGTCGGATCTTTGTGGCGACCACGCCCGACACGACCCCGGAAGACGCGGTGCACGCGATGCTGCCCTATATCGAGGCGCATCTGGCGGGCGGCGGCAAGCTGCATCAGGTCACGCGGCACATGCTGGGTCTGTTCGCGGGTCGGCCGGGGGCGCGGGCCTGGCGCCGTGTGCTGTCGGAAGGCGCGACCCGTCCCGGGGCGGGGCCGGATCTTGTCGAGACGGCTTTGGGCGAGGTCGCGGCCTTCGCCTGACGGCCTCTGACGCCATCAGCACCGGTTGCGTTCATTCGAATTCACGCGACCTGTACCAGCGGTCTGATTTCACATGTTCGAGAAGCTGAAAACCGGTCCCCACTTTTGAGCGACATGCTTTAAAACTCCTGCACGCCGCCCTGTTGCCACGGTTTCACCAGATTGCCGAAGCGGGTGAACTGGTCTTCGAAGCTCAGCTCGACCGTGCCGATGGGGCCGTGACGCTGCTTGCCGATGATCACCTCGGCCTTGCCGTGCAGCCGCGCCATGGCCTCTTGCCATTCGGCCATCTTGTCCATCTCGTGATCGCCGGGCTTCTCGCGTTCCTTGTAATACTCTTCGCGGAAAACGAACATCACCGCGTCCGCGTCCTGCTCGATCGAGCCGGATTCGCGCAGGTCAGACAGTTGCGGGCGCTTGTCCTCGCGGTTCTCGACCTGACGGCTGAGCTGCGACAGCGCGATGACCGGGATGTTGAGCTCCTTGGCGATGGCCTTGAGCCCCATGGAAATCTCGCCGATCTCCTGCACCCGGTTCTCGGCCGAACCGCGCACCAGTTGCAGGTAGTCGACGATCAGCACGTCAAGCCCGTGGGTCCGCTTGAGACGCCGCGCCCGCGCCGCGATCTGCGCGATCGGGATGGCGGCGGTGTCGTCGATATAGAGCGGGCAGGATTCGAGCGTCTTGGCCGCCTCGACGAAGCGGCGGAATTCTTCCTCGTCCATGTCGCCCTGACGGATCTTGTGCGACGAGATTTCGGAGGCCTCCGACAGCACCCGGCTGGCCAGCTGTTCGGCGCTCATTTCCAGCGAGAAGAAGCCGACGACACCGCCATCCACCGCGCCTTCGGTGCCGTCAGGGCGCACGCCGCGGCGATACGAGCGGGCGATGTTGAAGGCGATGTTGGTCGCCAGCGAGGTCTTGCCCATCGACGGGCGCCCGGCGAGGATCAGAAGGTCGGAATTGTGCAGACCCCCGAGCTTCTGGTCGAGATCCGTCAGCCCGGTGGAAATGCCGGCCATGCCGCCCTCGCGCTGATAGGCGGCGTTGGCCACGTTGACGGCATCGGTGACCGCCTTGAGAAAACTCTGGAAGCCGGACTCGGACTTGCCCTTTTCGGCGAGCAGATAAAGCTTCTGCTCGGCCTCGACGATCTGGTCGCCGGGTTCGCTGTCGACATTGACCCGCGCCGCCTTGCCGGCGATGTCATGGCCGAGCGAGATCAGTTCGCGCCGGATCGCCAGATCATAGATCATCTGCGCGTAATCGCGCGCCGCATAGGTCGATATGGCCGCGCCGGCGAGGGTCACGAGGTAATTGGCCCCACCCAGTTCCTTCAGCCCCTCGTCGTCTTCGAGAAAGGTGCGCAGCGTGACCGGCGAGGCCAGCGTGTTGCGGGTGATCCGGGCCGCCGAGGTCTCGAAGATGCGGGCATGGACGGGGTCGTAGAAATGCTGCGGCCCGATGATCTGCGCGATGCGGTCGTAGATATCGTTATTGGTCAGGATCGCACCGAGGATCTGCTGTTCGGCCTCGATCGAATGCGGCACGGTCTCGGCGGACTGGATCTCGGTTCCGGTGGCGTTGAAGACGCTGACCTCGTTCATCCCTGCTGTCCCCGTTGTCATTTGCTGCGATTTCGCTGCTTCTACGCCAGATCAGGCCGTGGTGCCACGTGCAGAGATCTGTGCGTGACCCTGGGGATAAGTGATGGATAACGTCGGACCCGCCAACGGGTCGAGACGCCTGCCACTGCATCATGCGTCAGCACTTATACCCACCACAATATATTGGAGGCATCTTCGATTCGTTGCAACGACTATCCCCAGCATCGCCGCCGGAATTTATTTTCTGTTCATCTCCTGCCACTTACGGGGATCGTTCAGGAACACCTCGACCTTGTCGAGCGTGCCCGTCCCGAAAGCGCCTTGCGCGCGGGCCTCCGAGAGCACGTCCCACCAGGTGCAAAGGTGATGCAGCCGAACCCCGTGATCGGCCAGCCGCGTCTCGGTCTCGGGGAAGATGCCGTAATAGAAGATCACGGCCGTATGCGCGCAACTCGCCCCAGTCTCGCGGATGGCATCGACGAAGCTGAGCTTCGAGCCGCCATCGGTCGTCAGATCCTCGACCAGCAGCACGCGGTCACCGTCGCCCATGACCCCCTCGATCCGGGCATTGCGGCCGTAGCCCTTGGGTTTCTTGCGCACATAGGTCATCGGCAGGGCAAGCCGTTCGGCCATCAGGGCCGCGAAGGGGATGCCGGCCGTCTCGCCGCCGGCGATATTGTCGAAGGCCTCGAACCCGGCCTCGCGCATCACGGTTACAGCGAGGAAATCCATCAGCGTGCTGCGGATGCGGGGAAACGAAATCAGCTTGCGGCAGTCGATATAGGTCGGCGAGGGCAGGCCCGAGGCCAGTGTGAAAGGCTCGTCCGCGTTGAAATGCACCGCCTCGATCTCCAGCAGCATGCGGGCGGTGAGGCGGGCGATCTCGGTGCGATCAGGGTAGGTTGCGGGGATCATGGATCGGTCCTTGTGGCGGGCGGTGTGCCGAAGAGCGTCAATGCCTCCGGCGGGGATGTTTCTGCCAAGAAGAAAGTCAGGTCACGTGCCAGTGCAGCGCGAATCCGGGGTCGAAGACGGTCACGGGGCCATCGCCGGTCTCGATCCGGGCGGGGTAGGGCACCGCGTCGCCCTTGGTCAGGGTCATGGTCGTGTCGTTGGGCGCAAGCCCGTAGAAGGCGGGACCGTTGAGCGAGGCGAAGGTTTCGAGCCGGTCAAGCGCGCCCGCGTCCTCGAAGACCTGCGCCAGGATCGACAGGGTGTTGGTCGCGGTAAAGCAGCCGGCGCAGCCACAGGCGCTTTCCTTGGCGGGGTCGGTATGCGGCGCGCTGTCAGTGCCGAGGAAAAACCGCGGATCGCCCGAGGTTGCCGCGGAGATCAGGGCAAGCCGGTGCTCTTCGCGCTTGGCGACCGGCAGGCAGTAGTAATGCGGTTTGATCCCGCCCACGAGGATGTGGTTGCGGTTGATGACCAGATGATGCGTGGTGATCGTCGCGCCGAGATCGCGGGGCTGAGACGCCACATAGTCCACCGCGTTGCGGGTGGTGACATGCTCCATCACCACGCGCAGCCCGGGCGTGGCGCGGCGCAGGGGATCGAGCACGCGGTCGATGAACACCGCCTCGCGGTCGAAAATGTCCACCTCCGGGTCGGTCACCTCGCCATGCACGCAAAGCGGCAGGCCGATCTCGGCCATCTTGTCGAGCACGCCGCGGACCTTTTCGAAATCGCGCACGCCCGAGGCGGAATTGGTGGTGGCCCCGGCCGGGTAGAGCTTGACCGCCGAAATCAGGCCCTCGGCATGGGCTGCGGCGACGTCGGCCGGATCGGTCGCCTCAGTCAGGTAGAGCGTCATCAGCGGGGTGAAACTCAACCCCTCGGGCAGCGCCGCCATGATCCGGTCGCGATAGGCGCGGGCGTCACGCGCGGTGACGACCGGCGGCACGAGGTTGGGCATGATGATCGCCCGGGCAAAGTGCCGCGCGGTTTCGGGCAGGACGGCGCGCAGCATCGCGCCATCGCGCAGGTGCAGGTGCCAGTCATCGGGGCGGCGGAGGGTCAGCGACGTCGTCATGGTTTTCGCGCATACACAATCGCGGGGGCCAAGACCAGAGGCGCAAGAGGCCGCGCGGGGTTTTGGCCGGATCGGCGCGCGCGCTTGACCGCGCCGCCTGTGCCATGCACTTGATGGCTGTGACAGATCAATCACGGAGGTCGACAGGTGCAACACCCCACATCCATCGGCGCGGTTCAGGACATGCTGGCCGGGCAGGATTACATCTGCGGGCGCGCGCTTGGCACCGTGACATTTCTCGCCCTCACGCTGGGGCGACCGTTGTTTCTGGAGGGTGAGGCCGGCACCGGCAAGACCGAGATCGCCAAGGCCCTTGCGGCGGGCATGGGCCGGCGGCTCATCCGGTTGCAATGCTACGAGGGGCTGGATACCGCGAGCGCCGTCTACGAGTGGAATTTCGCCGAACAGATGATCGCCATCCGCACCGCCGAGGCCTCGGGCGGCGTGGATCGCGGGCATCTCAAGGATGAGCTGTTCACCGAAGCGTATCTGGTCGAGCGTCCGCTGTTGCAGGCGATGCGCCCGCAGGCCGGTGGCGCGCCGGTGCTGCTGATCGACGAGATCGACCGCACCGATGCGCCCTTCGAGGCGTTCCTGCTGGAGGCGCTGTCGGATTATCAGGTGACGATCCCCGAGCTGGGCACGATCCACGCCCCCGAGCCGCCGATCGTGATCCTGACCTCCAACCGCACGCGCGAGGTGCATGACGCGCTGAAGCGCCGCTGTCTGTATCACTGGGTCGATTACCCCGATTTCGACCGCGAGATCGAGATCCTGCATGCCCGCGCACCCGAGGCCTCCGAACAGCTCAGCCGCGAGGTGGTGGCCTTCGTACAGGCCCTGCGCAGCGAGGATCTGTTCAAGAAACCCGGTGTGGCCGAGACCATCGACTGGGCCAAGTGCCTGCTTGCGCTCGACGTGATCAGCCTCAGCCCCGAGGTGATCGCGGACACCTTGGGCGCGATCCTGAAATATCAGGATGACATCGCCAGAATGCAGGGATCCGAGGCCAAGCGCATTCTGGACGAGGTGCGCGCGGGACTCGACGCGTGACGGGCGACCTGCAGGCCGCCGGACAGCGCGACATCGCGATTGCAGCCCGCCGCGCGGGGATGCAAGCTGACATCGCGAACACCGGCGGCGCGTGCGGGATCGGACGTCATTTGGGAGGATGAGGATGAACGACGACCAGACCGAACAACAACGTCAAGCGGCGCTGAACTATCACGAATTTCCCAAACCCGGGAAACTGGAGATCCGCGCGACCAAGCCGATGGCCAATGGTCGCGATCTGGCGCGCGCCTACAGCCCCGGCGTGGCCGAGGCCTGTCTCGAGATCAAGGCCGATCCCAAGGCCGCGAGCCGCTTCACCGCGCGCGGCAACCTTGTCGCGGTGGTCACCAATGGCAGCGCCGTTCTTGGGCTCGGCAATATCGGCCCGCTCGCCTCCAAGCCGGTGATGGAGGGCAAGGCGGTCCTGTTCAAGAAATTCGCGGGCATCGATTGCTTCGATATCGAGCTTGACGAGACCGACCCCGAGAAACTGGCCGATATCGTCTGCGCGCTCGGGCCCACCTTCGGGGCAATCAACCTCGAAGACATCAAGGCGCCCGACTGCTTCACCGTCGAGCGGATCTGCCGCGAGCGCATGGATATCCCGGTCTTTCACGACGACCAGCACGGCACGGCGATCGTCGTGGGGGCCGCCGCGACCAATGCGCTGCATGTCGCCGGAAAACGCTTCGAGGATATCAAGATCGCCTCGGCAGGCGGCGGTGCGGCGGGCATCGCCTGTCTCAACATGCTGGTCAAGCTGGGCGTGAAGCGCGAGAATATCTGGCTGTGCGACATTCACGGTCTGGTCCATGAAGGCCGCGCCGAGGACATGAACCCCGAAAAGGCGGCCTTCGCGCAGGATAGCGACCTGCGCCGGCTCGACGAGGTGATCGCGGGCGCGGACCTGTTCCTGGGGCTGTCGGGGCCGAATGTGGTGACGCCCGACATGGTGCGCAGCATGGCGGCGTCGCCGATCATTTTCGCGCTTGCCAATCCATATCCCGAGATCATGCCCGACCTCGCGAAAGCCGCCGTCCCGGATGCGATCATCGCCACGGGGCGGTCGGATTTTCCCAATCAGGTCAACAACGTGCTGTGCTTTCCGTTCATCTTTCGCGGGGCGCTCGACGTGGGCGCGACAGAGATCAACGACGCGATGCAAATCGCCTGCGTGCAGGGGATCGCCGATCTGGCGCGCGCCTCGACCAGTGCCGAGGCGGCGGCGGCCTATCGCGGCGAGCAGATGACCTTCGGCCGCGATTACCTGATCCCCAAGCCGTTCGACCCGCGCCTGTCGGGCATCGTCTCCTCGGCCGTGGCGCGCGCCGCGATGGAGACCGGGGTCGCCGCGCGGCCACTGTCCGATCTGGAGCAATACAAGGCCGACCTCGACGCGAGCGTGTTCAAGTCGGCCCTTCTGATGCGTCCGGTTTTCGAGGCCGCCCGCACCGCCGAGCGGCGCATCGTGTTTGCCGAGGGCGAGGACGAGCGCGTGTTGCAAGCCGCCCAGGCGATCATCGAGGACACGACCGAACTGCCCATCCTGATCGGTCGCCCCGACGTGATCGAGAAGCGCTGTGAGCGGGCGGGTCTGCTGATCCGGCCGGAGCGGGATTTCAACGTCGTGAACCCCGAAAACGATCCGCGGTATCGCGATTACTGGGAGACCTATCACCGCATCATGGCGCGGCGCGGGGTGACGCCCGATCTGGCCCGGGCCATCATGCGCACCAACACCACCGCCATCGGCGCGGTCATGGTGCATCGCGACGAGGCCGATTGCCTGATCTGCGGCACGTTCGGCGAATTCCGCTGGCATCTGAACTATGTCGATCAGGTCCTTTCGAACGACGATCATCACCCGCACGGGGCGCTGAGCATGATGATCCTCGAGGACGGTCCGCTGTTCATCGCCGACACGCATGTGCGCACCCGGCCCTCGGCCGAGGATCTGGCGGAAACCGCGATCGGTGCGGCGCGGCATGTGCGGCGCTTCGGGATCGAGCCCAAGGTGGCCTTCTGTTCGCAGTCGCAATTCGGAAACCGCACCGATGACGGGGCCGTGCGACAGCGCGCGGCGCTCGATCTGCTTGACGCCGGGTCGCATGATTTCAGCTACGAAGGCGAGATGACGATCGATGCCGCGATCGATGCCGATCTGCGCGCCCGGCTCTTGCCCGACAACCGGATGGAGGGGGCCGCCAACGTGCTGATCTTCGCGCATGCGGATGCGGCCTCGGGCGTGCGCAACATCCTCAAGATGAAGGCCGGCGGGCTCGAGGTCGGGCCGATCCTGATGGGCATGAGCAACCGCGCGCATATCGTGACGCCCTCGATCACCGCGCGGGGCCTGTTGAACATGTCCGCCATCGCGGGCACGCCGGTGGCGCATTACGGCTAGAATCAGCTCTTTGCAGGGCGAGGTTCGCGAATTTGCGGATCTCGCCCGAGTTTTCAGGAAATCCCCAGAAAAGCGAGCCTTTGCAAAAATTTGCAACGCATGATTCGGTATTTCTGCAAAATTCCGGGTACCGTGTCGCGCATCAGGGATCGTGACGCTTGCCTGATGGCGTGGCCATGCCGTAACACTCGTGGCAACATCGGAGGAGGATACCATGGGATACAAGGACATTTACGAGCGTTCGCTTGCGGACCCCGAAGCATTCTGGATGGAGCAGGCCGAAAAGATCGACTGGGTGCAGAAACCCTCGAAGGCCCTGTTCGATGACAAGGCGCCGATTTACGAGTGGTATAGCGACGGGCTGGTGAACACCTGCTGGAACGCGGTGGATCGCCATGTCGAAGCCGGGCGCGGCGCGCAGGCCGCGATCATCCATGACAGCCCCGTCACCGGCACCAAGCACCGGATCAGCTATGCGCAACTGCGCTCGCGCGTGGCCCGTCTTGCGGGGGCATTGCGCGCCAAGGGCGTGGAAAAGGGCGACCGGGTGATCATCTACATGCCGATGATACCCGAGGCGGTCGAGGCGATGCTGGCCTGCACGCGGATCGGTGCCGTGCACTCCGTGGTTTTCGGCGGCTTCGCCGCGCATGAGTTGGCGGTGCGCATCGACGACTGTGCCCCCAAGGCGATCATCGCGGCGTCCTGCGGCATCGAGCCGGGACGCGTCGTGCATTACAAACCCCTGATCGACGGGGCGATCGAGCAGGCCAAGCACAAGCCCGACTTCTGCGTGATCTTTCAGCGCGAGGACGAGGTGGCCCATCTGGTCGAGGGCCGCGATGTCGACTGGCATGCCTGCCAGTATGGCGTGGAACCCGCCGAATGTGTCCCGGTCGAGGGCAATCACCCGGTCTATATCCTCTATACGTCCGGAACCACGGGATCGCCCAAGGGCGTCGTGCGGCACACGGCCGGGCATCTCGTGGCGCTCAACTGGTCGATGAAGAACATCTACAATGTCGATCCCGGCGAGGTCTTCTGGGCCGCCTCGGATGTGGGCTGGGTCGTCGGGCACAGCTATATCTGCTACGGCCCGCTGATCCACGGCAACACCACCGTGGTGTTCGAGGGCAAACCCGTGGGCACACCCGATGCGGGCACGTTCTGGCGCGTGATCTCGGAACACAACGTGCGCAGCTTCTTCACGGCCCCCACGGCGATGCGCGCCATCAAGCGCGAGGATCCCGAGGCGAAAGAGCTGCAGAAATACGACATCTCCAACCTGCGGGCGCTTTATCTCGCGGGCGAGCGGGCCGATCCAGACACGATCAACTGGTGCGCCGACAAGATGGGCGTGCCGGTCTACGATCACTGGTGGCAGACCGAGACCGGCTGGACCATCGCGGGCAATCCCACCGGGGTCGAGGCGCTGCCGGTCAAGGTCGGCTCGCCCACCGTCGCGATGCCGGGCTACGACGTGCGCATCCTCGACGAGGCCGGGCAGGAGATGCCGGCCGGCACGCTCGGCGCTATCACCATCAAGCTGCCCTTGCCACCCGGCACGCTGCCGACGCTCTGGAACGCCGAGGATCGGTTCCGCAAATCCTATCTCGACACCTTTCCCGGATATTACGAGACCGGCGATGCGGGCATGAAGGATGAAAACGGGTATCTCTGGATCATGGCGCGCACCGATGACGTGATCAACGTGGCCGGGCACCGCCTGTCGACGGGTGCCATGGAAGAGGTGCTCGCGAACCACCCCGACGTCGCCGAATGCGCCGTGATCGGGGTGAGCGATGCGCTGAAAGGTCAGGCGCCGGTGGGATTCGTGTGCCTGACCAAGGGCGTCAACCGGCCGCATGCCGAGATCACCGCGGAATGCGTGCGCCTTGTCCGCGACCAGATCGGACCCGTGGCGGCGTTCAAGATGGCCGTCGTGGTCGACCGGTTGCCAAAGACGCGGTCGGGCAAGATACTGCGCGCGATCATGGTCAAGGTGGCCGATGGCGAGACCTTCAAGACACCCGCGACCATCGACGATCCTGCGATCCTTGACGAGATAAAGAGCGCCCTGCAAGCCATTGGATTGGCAAAGTAAACCGGATATCTTGATAACCGGCCGCCAATACGGGCGCGCCGGAACGCACGACGGGATGATAGGAAAAGCGCTGCCCGGCACGACTCACTCACAGTGTCGCGCCGGACAGCCTACAAGCCGGAACAAACCTCTTGGGGAAAGCAAAAGGTGCAGGCTCAGTGTGTTCCGTGGCACAAGGCAAATGGATTAAATGGTAAAAAGGGCTTGGGCGTCGCCCTGATACACGAAACACACCCAAGTCATAGCCGATTACGGACGGCCGCGCTGTGATGCAGGTCACACGAAACGCAGAAAAGGGCGCAGGAATGAATTCGAAGGTTGGCCCGAGCCTTTTGGCACTGCTCGATCAGCACGGGCGCATCACCGCATTCGAGCGCGGCACCACGATCTATGCGTCAGGCGCGGATGACACCAACATGATGCTGATCGTCGAGGGGCGGGTCGAGATCAGCCGCAGCTCCGTGGACGGGCGACGCTCCATCCTGACCCATCTCGGGCCGGGGGACGTGCTGGGTGAACTGGCCGCGCTGGATGGCGGGCCGCGCAGTGCGGATGCCTTCGCCGTCACACCTGTCCGCGGACGCGTTCTGACACGGGGCTGCGTGCTGCGTCTTCTGCGGCAGACACCCGATGCGGCGCTCGATACGATCTCGGTGTTGTGTGGCAGGCTCCGCGAGACATCGGGCATGTATACCGCGCATATGCTGACCGACGGTCAGACACGACTGGCCCGGCTTCTGTTGCGTCTGGCCGAGAAATGGGGAGACGCGCTACCCGACGGGCGATTACAGTTGGCCGAGCGGTTCTCGCAATCCGAACTGGGCGATCTGGTGGGTCTCACGCGGGAAAGCGTCAATCGCAACATGCGTGACTGGGAACAGGCCGGGGTGATCGAACGACGCGGACAGGGCACGATCCTCTGCGATCCGGTGAGCCTCGCGCAAGCAGCGGAGATGGCGGAATGAAACGCGCATGGCTGGGTCTGATCTGGCTTCTGTCCGGGCCGGTGCTTGCACAGGAGGGCGCGATGCTGGACTACACCCCACCGCCCCCGGAGAAATGGCAGTATTTCAGCGATCAGGTCATGGGCGGCGTGTCGGAGGGCGGGGCGCGTGCCGAGGGGCCCGAGGGCGCGCGATACCTGCGCCTGACTGGGGATGTCAGCACCGAAAACCGGGGCGGGTTCATTCAGGTGCGCGTAAAGCTGGATCAGCCATTCCCCGAAGCGGCGCAGGGCGTCGTCGTCGATCTGCGTGGCAATGGCGAGGGCTATTTCGTCCATTTGCGGACGCGCGGGACGCTGCTGCCCTGGCAATATTATCAGGCCAGTGTGCCGAGCGGGCCGGACTGGCAGCGGGTGCGCGTGCCGTTCTCCGCGTTCGAGCGGTCCGGTGCCTTGCTGCGCGCGGTGCCGCGGCCCGAGATGGTCACCAGCCTTGCCGCGGTCGCTTACGGGCGCGATCACAGGGCCGATCTCGAGTTTCGCTGGATCGGAATTTATTGATCTAGAACAAGGGAATATCAATCGAAAGTGATGCAGATTGACCGCCTCAGGAAAACTGTTCTCGCAGCAGACGTTCCTCCAGCCCGTGACCGGGATCGAACAGCAGCCGGTGCGCGATCCGCGTCTCGGACCGGACATCGAGCCACAGCACGCTTTCGACCCATCGGCTGTCGGCATCGGCCATGACCGGGCGTTTCTCGGGCTCGATCACGTCAAAGCGCACCGTGGCCGTTTTCGGAACAAGCGCCCCGCGCCACCGTCTGGGGCGAAACGCCGCAACAGCCGTGAGCGCCAGCACATCGGACCCGATCGGCAGGATCGGCCCATGCGCGCTGTAATTGTAGGCGGTCGATCCGGCCGGTGTGGAAACCAGTGCGCCATCGCAGACCAATTCTTCCAGCCGCAGATGTCCGTCGATGCTGATCCGCAGCTTGGCCGCCTGCGGGCCTGCGCGCAGCAGCGACACCTCGTTGATGGCCAACGCCTCGTGCACAGTGCCGTTGCGTGATTGTGCGTTCATTCTCAGGGGGTTGATGACCTCTTCTTCAGCCACGGCCAGCCTGTCGGGCAGGTCGGTCTCGCTGTATTCGTTCATCAGAAAGCCGACCGTGCCGCGATTCATGCCATAGACCGGCGTGTTGAGCGCCTGCGTGCGGTGCATCGTGTGCAGCATGAACCCGTCGCCGCCGAGGACCACGATCACCTCTGCCTCATCCTCCGGCACATCGCCAAAGCGGGCCGCCAATGCGGTGCGGGCGGTTTGCGCGACGGGCATATCGCTTGCGGCGAAGGCGATCTTTCGGCTCATGCGGCTGGTCCTGATATGAAAATGGGCACGTTCGGGTCGGATCGAACCACAATTCCCGCCGCGAGACCAGCCGTGCCGGTCGTGCGGATGAATTCGTCGCTTTACAATCTTTTCCTCAGACCGATTTTGAGATATGACCCTTTCAATCCTAGAACCGCAGGAGTTGTCTCATGCCGCATGACGGAAATCAGTCTTTGGTGTCCCAGGACTTTTTCACCGAGGATCTCGCCTCGCGCGATCCAGAGATCGCCAGCGCGATCGGCCAGGAGCTTGGCCGCCAGCGCAACGAGATCGAGCTGATCGCAAGTGAAAACATCACATCGGCTGCCGTGATGCAGGCGCAAGGCAGCGTGATGACCAACAAATACGCCGAAGGGTATCCCGGTCGGCGCTATTATGGTGGGTGCCAATTCGTTGATATTGCAGAGAATGTCGCGATCGAGCGTGCCTGTCGGCTCTTCGGCTGCGAATTTGCCAACGTGCAGCCAAATTCCGGCTCTCAGGCCAATCAGGGGGTGTTCACGGCGCTCCTGACGCCCGGCGACACCATCCTCGGGATGAGCCTCGATGCCGGTGGTCACCTGACCCACGGCGCGGCCCCCAACCAGTCGGGCAAGTGGTTCAACGCGGTGCAATACGGCGTGCGGCGCGAGGACAACCTGATCGACTACGACGAGGTTCAGACGCTCGCGACCGAGCATCGGCCGAAGATGATCATCGCCGGGGGATCGGCCATTCCGCGCCAGATCGATTTCGCGCGGATGCGCGAGATCGCCGACAGCGTCGGCGCGTATCTTCTTGTGGACATGGCACATTTCGCCGGTCTCGTGGCGGCGGGCGAATATCCGTCGCCGTTTCCCCATGCCCATGCCGCGACCACGACGACCCACAAGACGTTGCGCGGGCCGCGTGGCGGCATGATCCTGACCAATGACGCGGCGCTGGCCAAGAAGTTCAACTCGGCCATCTTTCCCGGCATTCAGGGTGGTCCGCTGATGCATGTGATCGCCGCCAAGGCCGTGGCCTTTGGCGAGGCGCTGCGCCCGGAATTCAAGGCCTATTCACAACAGGTTATCCGGAACGCACAGGCGCTCTCGGATCAGCTGATCAAGGGCGGTCTGGATACCGTGACGCATGGCACCGACACGCATCTGCTGCTGGTCGACCTGCGCCCCAAGGGCGTGAAGGGCAACGCGACCGAAAAGGCATTGGGTCGCGCGCACATCACCTGCAACAAGAACGGCGTGCCGTTCGATCCGGAAAAACCCACTGTAACCAGTGGCATACGGCTGGGATCGCCGGCCGCGACGACACGCGGTTTCGCCGAGACAGAGTTCCGGCAGATTGCCGACTGGATCATCGAAGTGGTCGATGGGCTTGCCGCGAACGGTGAAGAGAACAACGGCGCGGTCGAAGCCAAGGTCAAGGCCGAGGTCGAGGCGCTTTGCGCACGGTTCCCGATCTATCCGAATCTCTGACTCGACACCTTCCCGGGACAGACCCCTGCGCGGCGTGATGCTGACGCAGGGGTTTTTATTTTGAAACAGCGGCTTGGCCGGTGATCCTAATTCAACCCCCGCCATCTCAGGATCGCATAGATCAGCGCGGCAAGTCCCATCAGCCTGATCACGATGACGCCGATGAGGCGAAGCAGGGCCGTTTTGCGATCTTCGACGGGATCGATGCGGGCGAGATGCGCGTCGAGGTCGGAAAAGGCCCTGTTTACACGCGATAAATCCAGAACACGGGCCAGTTTCGGATGGGCCATCCAATCCTGTGCCCCGAGGATCGTGGCCGCGGCATGGCGCTGGCGCCGGGGCAGACGGTGTTCGGCGCGGCGCAGTTGCCGCTCAAGCGTTGCCCCACGTACCCGCATCTTGTCCGACAGGGCGGTTTGAAGCTGCGTGACACGCGATTGAAAGTCATTTGGAGCAATCATTTACGTGGCCTTCTTGATGCATTTTAATTGTTCAACCTCGTTTGATCCGAGGGGCTGGTCATGGCTTTTGCGGCACGGTATATCTCAGACCATGTTGAATTGCATCCACCACGGTGTGCCGACGGATCGTCCCGGATTGGTGATCGTGCATGGGCTTTATGGCTCTGCACGGAACTGGGGCGTGATCGCGAAACGGCTGTCGGATACCCGTCATGTGGTCGCCGTGGACATGCGAAACCATGGCACAAGCCCTTGGTTTGAAACGCATTCCTATGCGGATCTGGCCGCCGATCTGGCCGGGGTGATCGAGAACCTCGATGGGTCTTATGACGTGCTGGGCCACTCGATGGGCGGCAAGGCGGCGATGGTGCTGGCGCTGACGCGACCGGAGCTTGTCAACCGGTTGATCGTGGCAGATATCGCGCCTGTTGCCTATGAAAACAACCAGATACAGTACATTGAGGCGATGCAGTCGGTCGATCTGGCACGGGTCACCAAACGCTCCGATGCCGGGGAGCAGTTGCTGGAGAAGATCGACAATCCCGATCTTGCGCCGTTCTTCCTGCAATCGCTGGATATCCGGGACAAACGCTGGCTTCTCAACCTCGACACGCTTGCGCGCGAGATGTCGGAAATCCTGGGATTTCCGCATATATCAGGTGTTTACGAGGGGAAGGTGATGTTTCTGGCCGGGGCAGAGTCGGACTATGTCCGGCCCGAATACCGCAGCCGGATCAAGGCGCTTTTCCCACGGGCGCAATTCGCCAAGATCCCCGGCGCGGGGCATTGGCTGCATGCCGAGAAACCGCGCGACTTCGAGGCGGCTGTGCGGCACTGGCTGGAGCGGTGACGCGTACGGGCTGTGCAGCATGTACGCAAGTTGCGTACGCACCGCCGGCGTCAGGCCGCGCAGGGTGGAAAGACGGTGCTTGAACGGCGCAGTCGGCTTGCTCAATTGATCGCAACGGCAATCGCCAACGATCGCAGGTGCCGGAATTTTTCAAGCGGAGGCAGGGATGGAGATGAACCTCGGGATGCGGGCCGAGACGCGCGCGTTTCTCGAACGGGTCGCGGCGATGGTGCGGGACGAGATCATGCCGATGTAGGGCGCCTATCACGCCGAGATCGGCAAGGGCGATCGCTGGGACTACACGGCGCGGCAGGCGGAGATCCTCGCCGGGTTGAAGGCGCGGGCCAAGGATGAGGGTCTGTGGAATTTCTGGCTGACCGACAGTGAGCGCGGCGTGGGGCTGAGCACGGTCGAATACGCCTATCTGGCCGAGGAGATGGGGCGCACGCCGATGGACGCCGAGGTGTTCAACTGCAACGCGCCGCACGTGCACATGCATTTCCGGTTTTCTGACGTGCGTGTGCCGGCGGAAAACCTGCTGCTGGGCGAGGGGCGCGGATTCGAGATCGCGCAAGGCCGACTGGGGCCGGGGCGCATTCACCATTGCATGCGCGCCATCGGGCAGGCCGAGGCGGCGCCGGAGATGATGTGCGAACGCAGTCTTGCGCGTGAGGCGTTCGGCAAGCCGCTGGCGCAGCTTGGGGCGAATTACGATCATATAGCCGAGTGCCGCATGGAGATCGAGCAGGCGCGGCTTTTATGCCTCAAGGCGGCGTGGATGATGGATCAGGGCGCTGCGGCGCTGCGCGCCGCGTACCGCGCCGGGGCTGTAGATGAGTTTCCTCACAGCCAAACGCGACATGCCCGCCTATTGCAGATCCGCGAAGGCGGCCTGCAACCGCGCGACCGCCTCGGCCACGCGGGCGCGCGGCGTGCCGATATTGAAGCGCAGGAACATCTCGCCGCCGGTGCCAAGGGTCGCACCGATCGTGGGGACAAGACGCGCATCCTCGTGCACGCGGCGCAGCACCTCTTTCATGTCCATTCCGGTACCTGCGAAGTCGACCCATGCGAGATAGGTCGATTGCATGGGCATCGCCTTGAGCCCGGGGATTTGCGCGACACCATCGAGAAAAAGCCTGTGATTGCCGTCGAGATAGGCGACCAGCGCGTCGACCCAGGCAGCCCCCCCCGGCGAGTAGGCGGCGCGGGTCAATTCGACGCCAAGAAGATTGGGCTGGGTCTGGTGGACCAGCAGGGCGCGGCGAAACCGTTCGCGCATCTCGGGGTTGGGAATGGTCACCGTCCCGAGCCGTGCGCCGGCGGTGTTGAACGTCTTCGAGGCGGCGGTGAGGATGAAGCAGCGATCCGCGGCCTCGGGCGCGGCCTTGAGGAAGGACGTGAATGTCTGGCCGGGAAAAATCAGGTCATGGTGGATCTCGTCGGAGATCATGATCAGATCGTGCCGTGCGCAGATGTCGGAAAGCTGGCGCAATTCGTCGCGCGTCCAGATACGGCCGGCCGGGTTGTGCGGGGACGAGATGAGCATCATCCGTTCGCGGCCCGTGAGCCCCGCCTCGAGCGCGTCCGGATCCATGTGGTAGACACCGTTCCGGGTGACCAGCGGGGCCTCGTGCACGGTGCGGCCCGCGAGTTCGATCTTGTGCGTGAACTCGTGGTAGACGGGGGTGAAGATGATCACCTCGTCGCCGGGATCGGTGAAGGTCTCGAGGATCAGCGCGATGGCATGACCGAGACCGGCGGTGCTGGACATGTGATCAGGATCCGCGTTCCATCCGTGGCGCGTGTTCATCCACCATGCGACCGCCGCGTTCATCTCGCCGTCGCCGGGGAAATACCCGTAATTGGCGCGCTCCATGAGATTTTGCATCGCGTCCTGCAGGACATCGGCCGCCCGGAAGTCCATGTCGGCGACCCACATCGGGATCCCGTCTTCGGGTGACACGCCGCCATAGGCCTGCATCCTGTCCCATTTCGTGCTTCCGGTGCCGCGGCGGTCGATGATCTCGTCGAAATTCATGGCTGTCTCCGATAGGTGTTCGCCGCGCAGGCTAGAGGTTTGCGCAGTGGGTGCAAGACCGGGTGCAAGGGCGTTGCGGATCGTGTGGCGATGTCCTAGATCACATTTCATGAAACGCCTGATCCTCATCCATCCCGACCCGCGCCTGAAGAAGGTCTGCGCGCCCGTGCCCGATCTCGGCGACGATCTGCGCAAGCTGGCCGATGACATGCTGGAAACCATGTATGACGCGCCGGGCATTGGCCTTGCGGCGCCGCAGGTGGGGGTGGCCAAGCGGCTGATCGTGCTCGATTGTGTCAAGGAGGAGGGGGCCGCGCCGCGCCCGCTGGTGATGTTCAACCCCGAGGTTCTGGCGGCCTCGGACGAGGTGAGCACCTATGAGGAAGGCTGTCTGTCGATCCCCGACCAGTATGCCGAGATCACCCGGCCCGATGCCGTGGATGTGGCCTGGATCGACCGGGACGGGCAGGAGCGGCGCGAGACGTTCGACGGGCTGTGGGCGACCTGCGTGCAGCACGAGATCGATCATCTCAACGGCAAGCTGTTCATCGATTATCTGGGGGCGATGCGCCGGCAGATGATCACCCGCAAGATGCAGAAGCTCAAGCGCGAGCAGGCGCGCGCGTGATCCGAAAGCGCGCGCGGCGCGGGCCTCGGCGCATGTGGCGCGGATGGGTTTGAGTATTTTTGGCAAGATGAAAGAGTGGCGATGCGCGTGATCTTCATGGGGACGCCGGACTTTTCGGTGCCGGTGCTGGAGGCGGTCATCGCCGCGGGGCACGAGGTCGTGGCGGTCTATTGCCAGCCACCGCGCCCGGCGGGGCGGGGCAAGCGCGACCGGCCCACCCCGGTGCAGCGTCGCGCCGAGGCACTGGGACTGCCGGTGCGCCATCCGCCAAGCCTGCGCGATCCAGAGGCGCAGGCGGCGTTCGCGGAGTTGCAGGCGGATGTGGCGGTGGTGGTGGCGTATGGCCTGATCCTGCCGCAGGCGGTGCTGGAAGCCCCGAAGGCGGGGTGTCTGAACATCCATGCGAGCCTTCTGCCGCGCTGGCGCGGGGCAGCACCCATCCAGCGCGCGATCCTTGCCGGCGATGCCGAGACGGGGGTGTGCATCATGCGGATGGAGGCCGGGCTCGATACCGGGCCGGTGCTCTTGCGCGAGGCGACCCCGATCGGGGCGCAGGATACCGCCGGCAGCCTGCATGACCGGCTGGCAGCGATGGGGGCCGGGCTGATCGTCACGGCGCTGGCGCGGCTGGACAGCCTTCTCCCTGCGCCGCAGCCGGAGACGGGCGTGAGCTATGCCGCCAAGATCGACAAGGCCGAGACGCGGGTGGACTGGACCCGTTCTGCCGAAGAGGTGGACCGGCAGATCCGGGCATTGTCGCCCGTTCCGGGCGCGTGGTGCATGGTCGCGGGCGATCGTGTGAAACTGCTATGCTCGGAACCGGCCGACGGGCAGGGCGCACCGGGCGAGATACTGGATGATGCGCTGACGGTCGCCTGCGGCTTTGGCGCGGTGCGGATCCTGCGCCTGCAACGTGCGGGGCGCGGGGCGCAGGGTGCGGCGGAGGTGCTGCGCGGGATGGCGCTGCCGAAGGGGATGCGGCTGGGATGAGCTTCAGACGCGCGGCGGGCGCGGGCGGTAGACCGGAAGCCGCCAGCCAAACGCCAGCGAGCCCGCGCGCAGGCCCCAGGTGAGGGCACCGCAGACCCCGAGGATCAGCAGTGGCTCGGGCGTGATCTGCGCCACGATGACCGCGCCGAGCGCGCCGGCGAAGGCGGCGGAGACGTAGAGCTCTCCCTGTTTGAGCACCAATGGCACCTCGCCCACGACGACATCGCGCATCAGCCCGCCCATGCAGCCCGTGACCATGCCCATCAGCACCACGATCACCGGGCTATCGGTCAGCGGCATGGCAGCACTCACCCCCGCCGAGACCGCCACGGCGAGCGCGAAGGCGTCGAGCCACAGCAGCAGGCGGTAGCGGCTTTCCACGAGATGCGCGGTGAAGAAGATCAGCAGGGCGGCGGCGCAGCCGATCAGGATGTAGTTCGGATTGCCCAGCCAGAAGACCGGGTCGCGATTTAGCAGCACGTCGCGCAGCGTGCCGCCGCCCACCCCGGTGAGGCAGGCGACGAAGGCGAAGCCCACCAGATCGAGCTGTGCACGCGAGGCGACGAGCGCGCCGGTCATCGCGAAGATCAGCACCGCGGCGTAATCGAGCAGCGTGAGCGCGGTCATGCGCGGGTCTTGCCGTCTGTCTTGCCCGGCTTGAAGGGTGCCATTCCGGCGCGGGCCAGTTCGTCGGCACGCTCGTTTTCGGGGTGGCCGGCATGGCCCTTGACCCATTCCCATGTGACGTCGTGGCGTTGCTGGGCCGCGTCGAGCCGTTGCCAGAGCTCGACGTTTTTCACGGGCTTTTTCGCGGAGGTCTTCCAGCCGTTGCGTTTCCAGCCATGGATCCAGCCGGTGACGCCGTTCTTCACGTAGGCGCTGTCGGTGATGATCGTTATGGACGAGGGCCGCGTGAGGGCTTCGAGCGCGCTGATCGCCGCCATCAGCTCCATCCGGTTGTTGGTGGTCGCGGCCTCGCCGCCCGACAGCGCGCGTTCCTTGACGACCCTTTCGCCTTCGACCGCGTGCATCAGCACGCCCCAGCCGCCGGGGCCGGGATTGCCCGAACAGGCGCCGTCGGTATAGGCTATGATCCCCGGCATCACACCAGCACCCCGACCGCGAGGCAGGCGATCACCACCGCCGTCAGCAGGGTGCGCAAGGCAAGCCACCAGTCGGGCGCGAGGCCGGCCTTGGCGAAGTGCCAGTCAAGAGCGAGCAGGCCGACAAAGCCGAAGATCAGGTTCATCCCCGCCGAGACCGGCCCGCCGCCGGTCATGAAGAATGCCCAGAGCGCCGGGATCACCGACAGCGCGTAGCCGGTGGTGGCCAGCGTGCCCGTCGCCTTTGTCGCAAAGCCCCAGAGCACGCCCGACATGAACGAAAGGATCACCGCGCCGTAAAACAGCATGACATAAGGCCCTGCAAAACGCGGGCCGATGGTCTGCGCGGTCCAGAGCCCGAGATCGGGCAGGAGCACCGTCAGTGCCCCCCAGAGAAACGGGAGAAGACCGGCAAGGCCGAGGGCAAGCGGCGCGCGGGGGATGGTCTGGAACATGCGGTGTCAGGCCCGGCTGCGAGGGTGGGTTTCGGGTATTTTTACCAAGAAGAAGCCTCAGGCCGGTTCGCGCAAGGACCGGGGCACCTTGAATTCCACGTTTTCGGTGGCGGTCTCGACCGTCTCGACGGTGACGTCATGGCGGGCGCGGAAGGCGTCGATCACCTCGTTCACCAGCATCTCGGGGGCCGAGGCGCCGGCGGTGATGCCCACGGTCGCGACACCTTCGAGCGCGCGCCAGTCGATATCGGTCGCACGCTGCACGAGCTGGGCATAGGGGCAGCCGGCGCGCGCGCCGACCTCGACCAGACGTCTGGAATTGGACGAGTTGGGCGCGCCGACCACGAGCAGCGCCTCGATCTTCGGGGCCATCGCCTTGACCGCCTCCTGCCGGTTGGTGGTGGCGTAGCAGATGTCTTCCTTGCGGGGGCCGGCGATCGTGGGAAAGCGCGCGGTGAGGGCCGTGACGATCTCGGCGGTGTCATCGACCGAGAGTGTGGTCTGCGTGACGAAGGCCAGTCGTTCGGGGTCGCGGACCGTCAGCGTGGCGACATCGGCCACGGTTTCCACCAGCAGCACCTCGCCCGGGGGCAACTGGCCCATGGTGCCCACCGTCTCGGGGTGGCCGGCATGGCCGATCATCACGATCTGCAGGCCGGCCTCGTTGTGGCGCTCGGCCTCGACATGGACCTTGCTGACCAGCGGGCAGGTGGCGTCGACATAGAGCATCTCGCGGCTGGCCGCCTCGGCGGGGACCGCCTTGGGCACGCCATGCGCCGAAAAGATCACCGGTCGGTCGGTCGGGCAGTCGTCAAGTTCCTCGACGAACACCGCGCCCTTGGCGCGCAGATCCTCGACGACATAGCGGTTATGCACGATCTCGTGGCGTACATAGACGGGCGCCCCCCATTTCTCGAGCGCCATTTCCACGATCTTGATCGCGCGGTCGACGCCGGCGCAAAAGCCGCGCGGGGCCGCGAGGTAGAGGGTGAGGGGGGGCTTGATCATGTCGCGTCTCCTGCTTGTCCGAGAGGTAAGCCAGACAACGCGCGGCGTAAAGGGAGTGCGTGCAGACTGGGTATCGGTGCTGTGGCGTGTCAGCGACCGGTCAGCCACCAGCCTGGGCGGTGATCCAGCCCAGGATCACGTATCGCCCGGTCTTGGAGATCGCGACAAGCGTGAGAAACAGCCAGAGGGGCGTGCGCATGATGCCCGCGACGACGGTGAACCCGCCGGTGAAGGGGGCCCAGCTCATGAGCAGGGACCAGACACCCCAGCGGGCATACCAGCGTTGCGCGCGGGCAAGCTGCGCGACATTGACGGGAAACCATCGCCGATCCTGGAACCGTTCGATGCCAAGCCCCATCGCGTAGTTCACGACCGCGCCGAGTGTATTGCCGAGGCTGGCCACCGCGACGATCAGGACCAGCGGCAGCGTGCCGGCGATCTGCAGCGCCACGAAGACGACCTCGGACTGGAACGGCACCAGCGTTGCCGCCGCAAAAGAGGTGAGGAACATGCCACCGATCTGTGCGATGACATTCGCATCAGTCAAGTTCATGCAGGCAGACCGCGAAGGCCGGGATCGGTGCGTCCCCGCCGCCCGTCATTCCTGCGTGGCATAGGCCTCGCGGTTTTCGCTCGGGTTGTCGCGCGGGGGCCGTCCGATGACGTCCTTGAGATCGGCAAGCTCGATGTAGTTGTCGGCCTGACGGCGCAGGTCGTCCGCGATCATCGGCGGCTGGCTGCGGATCGTCGAGACCACCGAGACGCGCACGCCCTGACGCTGCAGGCTTTCGACGAGGGGGCGGAAATCACCATCGCCGGAAAACAGTACGGCGTGATCGATGCGCGGCGCGAGTTCCATCGCGTCGACGGCAAGCTCGATATCCATGTTGCCCTTGACCTTGCGGCGTCCCTGGCTGTCGGTGTATTCCTTGGCGGTCTTGGTCACCATGGAATAGCCGTTGTAATGCAGCCAGTCGACCAGCGGCCGGATGGGCGAATACTCGTCATTGTCGAGCAGGGCGGTGTAGTAGAATGCGCGCAACAATTTACCACGACGCATGAACTCCGAGCGCAGCAGCTTGTAGTCGATATCGAACCCGAGCGCCTTGCCGGCGGCGTAGAGATTCGATCCGTCGATAAACAGGGCGAGCCTGTCATCCTTGTAAAACATGGTCCAATGCCTTTCTGAACAGCGCTGCCATGCCAGTGTGAGTGGGAAATGTGAGTGTGTCGGCATGGCAACGGTTTTACGACGAACTAGGGTGTCGCGCATATATTGACAAGAGCATGCGTTAACGGAAATGGGCAGAACAGGCATGATGTCGGATCAACTTTGCTTGATTGCACTCGGAGCGAATGCGCAGTCTCGCGCAGGTTGTCCCGCGCGGACGATCAGGGCCGCGATTGCGCATCTGGATGCGGGGCCCGGGCGAATCACGGCGGTCAGCCGTCTTTACCGGACGCCGGCCTTTCCGCCCGGCAGCGGGCCGGATTTCGTCAATGGCGCGGCGGCCCTGCGGATGAAAGGCGATGCAGGCGCTGTGCTTGCGCGATTGCACGAGATCGAGGCGCTTTTCGGGCGGGAGCGGACGATCCGGTGGGGGCAGCGCACGCTGGATCTCGATCTGATCGCCATTGGCGGTGCCGTGCTGCCCGATGCTGAGACCTACCGGCGCTGGCGCGATCTCGACCCCGCCGCGCAACGCGACAGCACCCCAGAGCAGGTGATCCTGCCGCATCCGCGGATGCAGGATCGCGCCTTCGTGCTTGTGCCACTGGCCGAGATCATGAGCGGGATCTTGCCGGATTGGCGACATCCGGTGTCCGGGCGCAGCGTGCCGGAGATGCTTGAGGCGCTACCGCGGGAGGATGTCGAAACCGTCCTGCCCATCTGATTCGGTCTTGTAAATCACGCTGTCTTCTTTTAAAGAGCGCACTTCACATCAGAATTCCTGCCGGAGGTGTCATGGCGCGCGTTACAACCGAAGACTGCGTAGACAAGGTTCCGAATCGTTTCGAACTGGTCCTGCTTGCGGCGCATCGCGCCCGCGAAATCTCGTCGGGGTCGCCGCTGACGGTGGACCGGGACAACGACAAGAACCCCGTCGTCGCCCTGCGCGAGATCGCCGAGGAAACGCAATCCGCCGACGCGCTGCACGAGCGGCTGATCCAGTCGAACCAGTCGCAGATCGAGGTCGACGAGCCGGAAGACGATTCCATGGCGCTGCTCATGGGCGGCGAGGCCGACAAGCCCGAAGCCGACGACATGTCCGAAGAGAAGCTGTTGCGCGCCCTGATGGAAGCGCAAGGTCAGGGCTAGGGCCGGCGCTGGCCAGACTGCCCGGTCCATTCCCGGACATGATGCGGGGCCCGTTGGATGATCGCCGTTGACGACCTCATCGCGTTGGTGCGCCACTACAATCCGCGCACCGACGAGGCGCTGATACGGCGGGCCTACGACTTTGGCCGGTCGATGCATGAGGGCCAGCAGCGCCATTCCGGTCAGCCCTATTTCACGCATCCCGTCGCCGTGGCTGCGATCCTGACCGAGCAGCGGCTGGATGACGCCACCATCGTCACGGCGCTTTTGCACGACACGATCGAGGACACCAAGGCGTCCTACCGGATCGTCGAGGACAGGTTCGGGCGCGAAGTGGCCGATCTGGTCGATGGCGTGACCAAGCTGACCAATCTGCAACTGTCGAATACCGAGACCAAGCAGGCCGAGAATTTCCGCAAGCTGTTCATGGCGATGTCCAAGGATCTGCGGGTGATTCTGGTCAAGCTCGCCGACCGGCTGCACAACATGCGCACGATCAAGGCGATGCGCCCCGACAAGCAGGCGCAGAAGGCCCGCGAGACGATGGACATCTACGCGCCGCTCGCGGGACGCATGGGCATGCAGTGGATGCGCGAGGAGCTGGAGGATCTGGCCTTTCGCGTGCTCAACCCCGAGGCGCGGGCAAGCATCATCCGCCGATTCATCACCCTGCAGCGCGAAACCGGCGACGTGGTGGAACGCATCACCGGCGACATGCGCCGTGAACTGGACCGCGCCGGCATCAAGGCCGAGGTGTTCGGACGCGCCAAGAAACCGCATTCGATCTGGCGCAAGATGCAGGAAAAGGAAGAGGGGTTCTCGCGGCTGTCGGATATCTACGGCTTTCGCGTGATCACCCGCTCCGAAGAGGATTGCTACCGCGCGCTCGGCGCGATCCATCAGCGCTGGCGGGCGGTGCCGGGCCGGTTCAAGGATTACATCAGCCAGCCCAAGTCGAACGGCTACCGCAGCATCCACACCACGGTGTCGGGGCGCGACGGCAAGCGCGTCGAGGTGCAGATCCGCACGCAGGCGATGCACGAGGTCGCCGAGACGGGCGTCGCCGCGCACTGGTCCTACCGCGACGGGGTGCGGGCCGAGAACCCGTTCGCGGTCGATCCCGCGAAATGGCTGTCGAGCGTCAGCGAACAGTTCGATGCCGAGGAGGATCACGAGGATTTCCTCGAGGCGGTCAAGCTGGAAATGTATGCCGACAAGGTGTTCTGCTTCACCCCCAAGGGCGACGTGATCAAGCTGCCGCGCGGGGCCACGCCGATCGATTTCGCCTATGCCATCCACACCCGGATCGGCCATGCCTGCGTCGGTGCCAAGGTCGACGGCATGCGCGTGCCGCTCTGGACGCGGGTCAAGAACGGCCAGTCGGTCGAGGTGATCACCGCCGACGGGCAGACGCCACAGGCCACATGGCTCGACATCGCGACCACCGGCAAGGCGCGGGCCGCCATTCGCCGGGCGTTGCGCGAGGTCGATCGCGGCCGCTACGTCAAGCTGGGCCGCGAACTGGCGCGGTCGGCCTTCGAGCATGTCGGCAAGAAGGCCACCGACAAGGCGCTGGAGACGGCGGCGCGCACCCTGCGCCTGAAGGATGCCGACGAGGTGCGCGCCCGCATGGGCAGTGCCGAGCTGACCGCGCGGCAGGTGCTCAACGCGGTCTATCCCGATCTGGCCCCCGAGGCCGGCGACGAGGTGGCCGCCGAGCGCGCGGTGATCGGGCTCGAGGCCGATCAGAGCTTCGAACGCGCGCGCTGCTGTCAGCCGCTGCCCGGCGAGCGGATCGTCGGCATCACCTATCGCGGGCGCGGTGTGGTCATTCATGCCATAGACTGCGAGATCCTGTCGCAGTTCGACGGGCAGCCGGAGCGCTGGCTTGATCTGCACTGGCATGCCGGCACGCATCCGCCGGTCTATGATGCGACGCTGGATATCACGATCGGCAATGATGCCGGGGTGCTGGGGCGGATTTGCACCTTGATCGGCGAGCAGAAGGCCAATATCTTGGACCTGACCTTCGTTGACCGGAAACCGGATTTCTATCGCCTACTCGTGGATCTGCAGTCAAGGGATGTGGAACATCTGCATGGCATCCTGTCGGCGCTGGACGCCGAAAGCGATGTCGCCTCGGTCGAACGATATCGCGATCCGTCCCGGTCCGGAACGGGCGTGAGCCACAAACCCTAGGAGCCGCGCAGGTGGTGTTCAAACGTCGAGACCGGAGACCTTTGTGGCAGGCGCTCGTGGATGTCCTTTGGCCCAAGGGCGGCTGGACGCGTGCGGCCACCTATGTGAAGCACCGCCTGAACCGGCTGCCCGACTCGCCCCACCGCATCGCGCGCGGGATCATGGCCGGGGTCTTCACCGTGTTCACGCCGTTCTACGGGCTGCATTTTTTCATGGCTGCCGGGTTCGCGCTGCTTCTGCGGGGAAATGTGGTGGCAGCACTTCTGGGCACCTTCGTGGGCAACCCGCTGACCTATGTGCCGATCGGGGTCATTTCGCTGCAGACCGGATACGCCATCCTCGGGCGGCCGACGCTTGCCGAGGACGAGCTCAACCGGTCGCTGGGTCGCAAGTTCGTCGATGCCGGCGAGGATTTTTGGCACAACGTCGTGTCGATCTTCTCGGACAAGACGGCGGACTGGACCCACCTGATCCTGTTCTATCACGAGGTGTTCTTTCCCTACATGATCGGCGGGCTCCTGCCCGGGATCGTGATGGCACTTGCGGCCTATTATATCACCCTGCCGATCATCACCGCCTATCAGAACCGCCGGCGCGGGCTGCTTCGGGCGAAATGGGCGGCGATGAAGGAAAAGAAGGCGCAGGGCGAAAATGCGACGCGAGAGGCTGACGAACGCGGCAAAGGGGGCTAGCTTGGCCCGCATGCCGGTATGGAATGAGGAAACGCCCGATGTCGTCCCCGATGCCCCTTGATGAAAAGCTGCGCCTTGGCGTGAATATCGACCACGTGGCGACGGTGCGCAATGCGCGCGGCGGCGCGACCCCCGACCCGTTGCGCGCCGCGAAACTGGCCGAAGAGGCCGGCGCGGACGGCATCACCGCGCATCTGCGCGAGGACAGGCGCCACATTTCGGATGCCGATATCGAGGGGTTGGTGGCGGCGCTTTCGGTGCCGCTGAATTTCGAGATGGCCGCGACCGAAGAGATGCAGGCGATCGCCCTGCGCCACCGTCCGCATGCCGTCTGTCTGGTGCCGGAAAAGCGCGAGGAGCGTACAACCGAGGGCGGGCTCGACGTGGCGCGTGACGCGGACCGGCTGGCGCGCTACATTGCGCCGCTGCGCGAGGCGGGGGCCCGCGTGTCGCTTTTCATCGCCGCCGACCGGGCCCAGATCGAGGCCGCGCAGCGCGTCGGGGCGCAGGTGATCGAACTGCATACGGGGGCGTATTGCGATGCCCATGCCGAGGGAGATCTCGCCACCCGCAACCGCGAACTGGACAGCTTGCGCGAGATGTCGGCCTATGCGCATTCACTGGGGCTGGAAGTGCATGCCGGGCATGGCCTGACCTATGACACCGTGCAGCCCGTCGCGGCCTTCCCCGAGATCCGGGAACTCAATATCGGGCATTTCCTGATCGGCGAGGCGATCTTTCGCGGGCTCGGGGGCGCGATTGCCGAGATGCGCCGCATGATGGATGCGGCGCGCGGGTGAGGGGTCGGTGATGGCCATGCCAGAGGCACGCCCGGGCCCGGTGATCCCCACCGAAACCGAACGCCGCGTCCTGTCGGAGCTGTGCGACTGGGCGATCGCGCTGGCCGCGACCGAAGGCGCCCCGCAATTCACCGCCGCCGTGATGGGTGGCGAGACCGAGATCTGCCGCGCGCAAAACGAGGTGGCGCGGACCTGCGATCCAAGCCGCCATGCCGAGATCGCCGCGATTGCCGAGGCGGGGCGGCGGCTCGGGCGGCGCGATCTGTCGGGGCACACGCTGATCTCGTCCTGCCAACCCTGCGAGATGTGTCTGGCCGCGATGCGTTGGGCCGGCATCGACCGGCTGATCTTTGCCGCCCGCCAGGAAAATCTCGGACCCGGTTTTTTCCAGTTCGGGGCCTTGAACATCGCGGATCTGCAACGCGCCTCGGGCGGGGCCTTCGCCTATCTCGGCGGTGTGGACGAGGCGCGCGTGCTGCCCGTCTACCGACCGAATGAGTCGGGCGGGACAGCATGATGCGCCTGCTGGTTCTCGTGCTCGCCGGGCTGCTCGCCTGTGCCGCGATCTGGCAACTCGAGGCGCAGCGGGCGGGGCTGGATATCTCGACGCGCAGTGTCGGCGACACGCCGGTCACGCGCCATGCGCAGCCGGGGGCTGACGGACCGGTGGTCGTCGTCGCGCATGGCTTTGCGGGGTCGCGGCAGATGATGCAGGCCTATGCTCAGGATCTCGCGCGGGCGGGGTATCGCGTCTGGTCCTTCGACTTCGAGGGGCACGGGCGGCACCCGCGCCCGATGTCGGGCGATGTCGAAAGTCTTGACGGCACCACGCGGATGCTGGTGGAGCAGACGCGGGCCGTGGTGGAGGCCGCAAAGGATCGCGAGGGCTGGGACGGCGCGGTGGCGCTGCTGGGCCATTCCATGGCGACCGATATCATCATTCGCACCGCGCTTGCCGAGCCCCGCGTCGGCCCGCTGGTCGCGATCTCGGCCTTCAGCCAGGCGGTCACAGGGACCGAGCCGCAAAACCTGCTGCTGATTTCCGGCGCGTGGGAGCCGGGTCTGCGCGGCTTTGCCCGCGACGCGGTGGCGATGGTCGACGCGGGTGCGGGCGAGGGCGAGACCGTGCGCGCGGATGGCGTCGTGCGCCGCGCGGTGGTCGCCCCCTTGGCCGAGCATGTCGCGGTACTGCACAGCCGCGCGGGGCGCGCCGAGGCGGTGGCGTGGCTCGATGCGGCCTACGAGCGGCAAAGCGATGTGGCCGTACGCGCAACGGGGCCGTGGCTCATGGCGCTGATGTTTTCCATCGTGGCGCTTGCCTGGCCGCTGGCGCGGCTGCTGCCCGACCGCGCGCCGTCCGCAGCAGATCCCTTGCGCGCCGGGCGGTTCGCGCTGGTCGTGCTGGTGCCGGCCGTGCTTGCCCCGCTGCTGGCGGTGCAGGTGGACACGAGCGTCCTTCCGGTTCTGGTCGCCGATTACCTCGCGCTGCATCTGGCCGTTTATGGCGCGCTGCAACTGGCGATTCTGTGGTGGCTCGGGCGGCATCCCGGCAGGCTGCACCCGATCGCGATCCTCGCGCTGCTGGTCTGGGGGCTGGGCGTGTTCGGGCTGGCGCTCGACCGCTACGGCGCGAATTTCTGGCCCACGCCCGAGCGCATGGCGATCATCGCGGCGCTGGCCCTTGGCGCGCTTCCCTTCATGCTGGCCGATGCGGTGCTGACACGCGCGGCCCCCCTCTGGCAGCGGCTGACGGCGCGAATCGTGTTCCTGGTGTCGCTCGCGATTGCGGTGCTGCTCGACACCGAGCGGCTGTTCTTCCTTGCGATGATCGGGCCGGTGATCCTGCTGTTCTTCCTGATCTACGGGCTGATGGGCCGGTGGGCAGCAGTTCGCGCGGGGGCGGCCAGCGCCGGCGTCGCGCTTGGCCTGATCCTGGCCTGGGCGCTTGGCGTCAGCTTTCCGTTATTTGCGACCGGAGGCACAGGATGATCCTCGGCATCGGCACGGATCTTGCGAATATCGACCGCATCGCGGGCACGATCGAGCGCTTCGGCGACCGCTTCAAGAACCGCGTCTTCACCGACACCGAACAGGCCAAGGCCGAACGCCGCGCCGATGTCGCGGGCACCTATGCCAAACGCTGGGCCGCCAAGGAGGCCTGCTCCAAGGCGCTCGGCACGGGGCTGCGCATGGGCATCGCGTGGAAGGACATGGCGGTCACCAATCTGCCCACCGGCCAGCCGGTGATGCATGTCACCGGATGGGCCGAGAGGCGTCTGGCCGAGATGACACCCGAGGGCCATGAGGCGATCCTGCATGTCACGCTGACCGACGATCACCCCTGGGCGCAGGCCTTTGTCGTGATCGAGGCGCGGCCCCTATCGTGATGCCCTGCCGTGACACCCCGCCTTGACACCCCGCCACGCGCGCCGCATGTAGCGTCAAATCAATCCCAGCCCTGTCCGGAGACATTTCATGGCATCTGACGCCAAAAAGGGAAGTACCATCGTCGAGACGCTGAAGACGGTGTTCTGGGCGCTGCTGATCGCGGGGCTGTTCCGCACGCTGTTCTTTCAGCCGTTCTGGATTCCGTCGGGGTCGATGAAGGACACGCTGCTGATCGGGGATTTCCTGTTCGTCAACAAGATGGCCTACGGCTATGCCTCCGCGTCCTGCCCGTCGATCCGTCTGGGCTTCATCGATATCGACGCGCGCGACATCTGCGGCTTTGTGGATGGCGACAACAGCCGCATTCTGGGATCGGAGCCCGAGCGCGGCGACATCATCGTCTTCCGGCACCCCGCCGACGGCACCGATTTCATCAAGCGCCTGATCGGGATGCCCGGCGACCGCGTGCAGATGCGCGACGGCGTGCTGCATATCAATGACGAGGCGGTCGATCTGGAACCGGCGGGCACCTTTACCGAAACCTTCCAGCGGCAGGGGCCGATGGGCATCCGCCCGCGCTGCGAGAACGGCGTCGTCGGGGAGGGGGGCGATTGCCTGAAATCGCGCTATACCGAAATGTTGCCCGGCGGGCATTCGCATGCCGTCCTGAATATCGGCGATCAGCGCATGGATCACACCGGCGTCTATACCGTCCCCGAGGGGCATTATTTCTTCATGGGCGACAACCGCGACAACTCCACCGACTCGCGCTTTCCGCAGGCCGTGGGCGGCGTGGGATTCGTGCCCTTCGAGAACCTGATCGGGCGCGCCAACCGGGTGGTGTTTTCCTCGGCGGGGTCGTCGATGCTGGCCTTCTGGACATGGCGCGGGGACCGGTTCTTCGAGAAGCTGAGGTGAAGCTGTCGCGCGACATGACGGCCTTTCAGGCGCGGCTCGGGCATGCGTTCTCCGACCCGTCGCTGCTGCTGCGGGCGGTGACGCATTCCTCGATGGCCACGCCCAACCGCGACGACAATCAACGGCTCGAGTTTCTGGGCGACCGGGTGCTGGGGCTGGTGATGGCCGAGGCGGTGCTTGCGCATGACGCGGGCGCGACCGAAGGCCAGCTTGCGCCCCGGTTCAACGCGTTGGTGCGCAAGGAGGCCTGCGCGGATGTCGCGCGCGAGATCGATCTGGGCGCGGTGCTGAAGCTCGGACGCTCGGAAATGCTGTCGGGCGGACGGCGCAAGGAGGCGCTTCTGGGGGACGCGATGGAGGCGGTGATCGCCGCGATCCATATCGATGCCGGGTTCGAGGCGGCGCGCGCCATCGTGCTCAGCCTCTGGGGCGACCGGATCTCTGCCGTCAAGGACGATGCGCGCGACGCCAAGACGAGCCTGCAGGAATGGGCGCAGGCGCGCGGATTGCCGCCCCCCGACTATGCCGAGACCGCGCGTTCGGGCCCCGATCACGCGCCCGTCTTCACAATCGAGGCGCGGCTTGCCGGCGGCGACTGCGCCGCTGCGACCGCAGGTTCGAAACGCCAGGCCGAACAGGCGGCGGCCCGCGCCTTGCTGGCCCGACTGGAGAGCCCGACATGACCACGCGCGCCGGCTTCATCGCCCTGATCGGAGAGCCCAATGCGGGCAAGTCCACGCTGCTCAACCGCATGGTGGGGGCCAAGGTCAGCATCGTCACCCACAAGGTGCAGACCACCCGCGCGCGCATCCGCGGTGTCGCGATGGAGGGTGAAAGCCAGCTTGTCTTCGTCGACACGCCGGGTCTGTTCCAGCCGCGTCGCAGGCTGGATCGCGCGATGGTCGCCGCGGCCTGGGGCGGGGCGGCGGATGCCGATATCGTGGTGCTGCTGATCGAGGCGCATCGCGGCATCACCGAAGGCGTGGCGCGCATTCTCGACGGTCTGGGCGACATCGCCACAGGGGGCGGGACTGGCCGCCGCATCGCGCTGGCCATCAACAAGATCGACCGGGTCGAGGCGCCTGTCCTGCTGGCGCTGACGAAGGACATGAACGCGCGCTTCGCGTTCGAGCGGACCTACCTGATTTCGGCCGAAAAGGGCCACGGTGTGACCGATCTGCGCGCTTGGCTGGCGCAGGAGGTGCCCGAGGGGCCGTGGCTCTACCCCGAGGATCAGATCGCCGATCTGCCGATGCGGATGATCGCCTCGGAGATGACGCGCGAAAAGCTGACGCTGCGGCTGCATCAGGAACTGCCCTACCAGCTCACCGTCGAGACCGAGAACTGGGAAGACCGCAAGGATGGCTCGGCGCGGGTCGATCAGGTGATCTACGTGATCCGCGACGGCCACAAGGGGATTGTCCTCGGCAACAAGGGCGAGACGATCAAGGCCGTCTCGAAGGCCGCGCGCGAAGAGCTGGAGGAATTTCTGGGGCGCCGCGTCCACCTGTTCCTGCAGGTCAAGGTGCGCAGCGGCTGGATGGACGACTCCGAGCGCTATTCGCAGATGGGTCTGGATTTCAAGGATGGGGGCTGAGCCTCATGCGTGCATTCATCGTGCCAAAAATACTCACCTCACCGTTCGCCACGGGCACGCCATGCCCCGTCTGACCGCACGGTTCTGGATCGACGCCTATCTCGCGCGGCTGGGTCAGGTGAACATTCCCGCCTTCATCACCGCGCATGGCGATGACACCGGCGGCGCGATCCTCGTCAAGCTCAACACATTGGATGGACGCGCCATGCTCTATCAGCGTTCCGTCGATCCGATGACGGGCGCGCGGGTCTGGCTGCCACTCGCCGAGGGGGCCGAGGCGTCGGTGGATGTCGCCATTGCCCGCCAACGCAGGACCGATCCCGATCTCTGGGTGGTCGAGGTCGAGGACCGCGCCGGGCGTCACCTGCTCGACGAGGACGGCCTCGACGGGTAGGGTGAGCGCATGGAATGGCGCGATCAGGGGATCCTGCTGAGCAGTCGCCGGCACGGCGAAACCTCTGCCATCATCGACGTGTTCACACCCGGTCACGGGCGGCATGCGGGCATCGTGCGGGGCGGGGCGTCGCGCCGGATGGCGCCGGTGCTGCAACCCGGCGCGCAGCTCGATCTGGACTGGCGCGCGCGGCTGGAGGATCACCTCGGGACCTTCCGGGTGGAGCCGGTCAAATCGCGCGCCTGGTCGATGGCCGATCGCATGGCGCTTGCGGGGCTGAACGCGGTGTGTGCGCTGCTGCTTTATGCCCTGCCCGAGCGCGAGGTGCATGAAAGGCTCTACCGTCAAAGCCTGATCCTGCTGGATCTTCTGGACCAGCCCGAAATCTGGCCGCTGGCCTATCTCAACTGGGAAAGGACATTGCTGGAGGAGGTGGGCTTTGGCCTCGACCTGCGGCGCTGCGCGGTGATGGGCGAAAAAGCCAATGATCTCAGCTATATATCCCCCCGCACCGGGCGGGCCGTGTCGCGCGCCGGGGCCGGGGACTGGGCCGACCGGCTGCTGCCGCTGCCGCCGTGTCTTCTGGGTGAAGGCCCCGCGCCGGATGCCGAGATCCTGCAGGGATTTCAGGTCACGGGGCACTTCCTGACCGAGCATCTCGCGCCGCATCTCGGAGGCAAGCCCCTGCCGGACGCCCGCGCGCGCTATGTCGCCCGTTTCGCCGCACAGGCGGCCCGGACCGCGCCGGGCTGATCCGGGCTGAAACAGGACCCGCGTGGATTTTTGCAAAACCGCGCGTCATCTCCCTTCGCCGTTCCGAAAGGCCAGTCGCATCTGCTTTTCGGTCTCGATCAACGCGAAAAAGATCACGCCGACGCCGAGGATCAGCAGACCGTCGAAAAGCGGAACGGCCTCGGTGCCGAAGACGATCTGAAGCGGGGGAAGATAGGTGACGGCAAGTTGTGCCGCCGTGACGCTGGTAACGCAAATCCAGACGATCCGCGTGCCCTTGGCTGCCGCCCAGGTCAGCGACGGCCCGTGCAGGTTGCGACTGTAGAAGAGGTACAGGATTTCCAGCACCACGAGCATGTTCATGGCCATGGTCTGCGCCAGAGCCAGCGAATGCCCTTCCGTCCGCGCATAGGTGTAGATGCCGAAGACGGCCGCGAGAAACAGCGCGGAGACGAGCACGATCTGCCACAAGAGCGCGCCGCTCAGCAACGGCGCGTTGCGCGGTCGCGGCGGGCGGCGCATGGTGCCGGCCTCGGGCGGCTCGAACGCGAGCGCGAGGCCGAGCGTGGTCGCGGTGACGAGGTTGATCCACAGGATCTGCACCGGCGTGATCGGCAGCGCCATCCCGGCGAAAAGCGCAAGGATGATCGTCAAAGCCTCGCCGGCATTTGTGGGCAGCGTCCAGCTGATGACCTTCTTGATGTTGTCATAGACGGTGCGCCCCTCGCGGACGGCCGCGGCGATCGAGGCGAAATTGTCGTCGGCGAGCACGAAATCCGCCGCCTCCTTGGCCGCCTCGCTGCCCTTGCGGCCCATGGCGATGCCGGCATCGGCGCGTTTCAGCGCGGGCGCGTCGTTCACCCCGTCGCCGGTCATCGCCACGGTCAGCCCGCGCGATTGCAATGCTGTCACGAGGCGCAGCTTGTTGGCCGGCGAGGTGCGCGCGAAGATGTCGGTGTTCACCGCCTCTTCGGCAAGTTCGGCATCCTCCATCGCGTCGACATCGGCACCGGTCAGCACGTCGCGGGTGTTGCGCAGCCCGATCTGCGCGCCGATGGCGCGGGCGGTGGCGGCGTGGTCGCCGGTGATCATCTTCACCCGGATGCCGGCGGCATGGCATTCGGCCACCGCGTCGATCGCCTCGGCGCGGGGCGGGTCGATGAGGCCGACGAGGCCGATCAATGTCAGTTTGCCGTCAAGATCGGCGTGGTCGACGCCGGTCTGATCCTGCGATACCTCGCGCAGGGCAACCGCGATCACGCGCTGGCCTTCGGCGGCCAGATCCTCGACCCTGTCCTGCCACTGGTCCGTGTCCAGGGCCTCGGTGCCGCCATCCGCGGTACGCTGATCTTTGCTGAGCGACAGGATCGCCTCGGGCGCGCCCTTGACGTGGATGACGCCTTGCCCGTCCGGACCCTGGTCGAGCGTCGCCATGTAGCGGTGCGCGGCGTCAAAAGGCACGGCGTCGCGGCGCTGCCAGCCGGTGAAGGGGCTTGCGCCATCACCCGTCACCTTGCCCGCGAAGGCCATCAGCGCGCCTTCCATCGGGTCGCCCTCGATCCGCCAGGTGGACGCGTCCTCGCGCAGCACGGCGTCGTTACAAAGCCCGGCGATGCGTGCGAAGTCGTGCAACCGCGGCTCGTCTGCCGGGGCGACCTCGGTGCCGTCATGGCGCACCGTGCCGGTCGGCGCATAGCCCTCGCCGATCACCTCCCAGACGCGGCCCGCGGCGGCGACGCTGGCGACCATCATCTCGTTGCGGGTGAGGGTGCCGGTCTTATCCGAACAGATCACCGAGACCGCCCCCAGCGTCTCGATCGCGGGCAGGCGGCGGATGATGGCGTTGCGCCGCGCCATGGCCTGCACGCCGACGGCCAGCGTGATGGTGAGCACCGCCGGCAACCCCTCGGGGATGGCGGCGACCGACAGGCCGACCACGGCCATGAACAGCTCGGCAAAGCCCATATGGTCGACGAAATAGCCATAGGCCAGCAATGTCCCCGCGACGATCAGGATGAACACGGTCAGCCAGCGCGCGAAGCGGTCCATCTGCATCACCAGCGGGGTGGTCATGGTCTCGACCTCGCCCAGCATGCCGCTGATCTGTCCGATCTGGGTGTCGGGTCCGGTCGCCGTGACCACGCCGCGCCCGGTGCCCGCCGCGATCATCGTGCCCGAAAACAGCATCGAGGCCCGATCCCCGAGGGCCGCGTCACCGGCGACCGGATCGGTGCCCTTGTCGACGGGCACGGATTCGCCGGTCAGCACCGCCTCTTCGGCCTTGAGGCCGCGCGCCTTGATCAGTCGCACATCTGCCGGGACGCGGTCGCCCGCCTCGATCTGCACGATATCGCCGGGTACGAGATCCTCGGCCTCGACGCTGATGCGCACGCCGTCGCGCAGCACCGCCGATTGCGGGGCCAGCATGTCGCGGATCGCCGCCATCGCCTGCTCGGCGCGGCCCTCCTGCACGAAACCGATGATGGCGTTGACGATCACCACCGCCAGGATCACGCCGGTATCGACCCAGTGCTGCAACAGCGCCGTGACCACCGCCGCCCCGAGCAGCACGTAGATCAGCACATTGTGGAAATGCGACAGGAAGCGCAGGACGACGTTGCGCTCTTTCGCCTCGGGCAGGCGGTTCGGCCCGTGCTCGGCCAGCCGGCGGGCGGCCTCAATGGCGCTCAGCCCCTCGGTGCTTGTGTCCAGCCGGTCGAGCGTGTCGTCGATAGCGGAGGCATGAGCCTCGGGGGCATTGCCGTTTTTCACTGTCTCGTCCTCGTGATGACTGCGCGCGGCCCGGATGGATCAGGACGCCTCTTTTCCTTCGGTTTCCAGATAGGGGATCTCGGTGCGCTCTTCCTCGGTCGCGCCGCAGAGCAGCTCGACGGCGCGGTCGGCGGCATCCTGAAACGGCTCCAGCACCAGATCCGCGCCGGCGGCGAACAGATCCTCGGTGTCGGATCGGTGATGCGAGGCGACGGCGACGCGGCCGCAGAACCCGGCACTGCGCGCAAGCTGGATCAGCGTCGTGCGCGTGTCCTCGTGGCTGAGCCCCGTGACATAGATCGGCACCGTCGAGACGATCCAGTTCGCATGCGCAAGCGGCAGTTCGGACACGAATTCCGGGTCGGTCGCATCGCCGAACTCGGTATCGAGGCCCAGTTCGCGCCAGCGCCGCACCGCCTGCGGGCTGAAATCGACGCCAAGCACGCGTATGCCGCGCTTGTGCAGGCGCATGCCGATGGCGGTGCCGAAGCGGCCCAGCCCGAAGACGATGACATCGTAGGGGGTTTCCTTGTGCACCGTCGCATCGGTCGGCTCGCGCGGGGTGCCGCGCCGTTCGAACACGCCAAGGACCGGCTCGAACAGCGCATAAAGCTGATGCGAATAGGTGATCATGTAGGTCGAGGCCGCGATCGTCACGAGGCCCACCATGGTGACCAGCCCGAGCGCGTCCTGCGGCACCTGACCCATCGACACGCCCATGGCGACGAAGATCAGGGAAAACTCGCTGATCTGCGCCACGGTCAGACCGGCGAGAAACCCGGTGCGCTTGCGATAGCCCAAGGCCCCCATGATCGCCAGCACGATCAGCGGATTGCCGATCAGCACGAAGACCGAGAACACGATGGCCCCGGTCACATGCGCCCCCAGAAGCGACAGATCCAGCGACGAGCCGAGCGCGATGAAGAAAAACAGCAGCAGGAAATCGCGCAAGGGCGCCAGCCGCGCCGCGATGGTCTCGCGGTAGGGTGTCGAGGCCAGCGAAATGCCGGCCAGCAGCCCGCCCACCTCCTTGCCCAGACCCATGAAATCGCCGACCGCCGCGAAGATCGCCGCCTGTGCTATGGCGAAGATCACCAGCAGTTCCGGCGCGCGCGCCAGCCGTTCGGACAGCGGGTCGGCGACGTAGCGCACGAAGGCGACGACCACCGCCACCATCGCCACACCGGAGCCGAGCACGGTCAGCACCGATCCGCCGCCATGCCCGCCCTCGCCGCTGCCGATCCCGATCGCCGACAGCACGATCATCGCCAGCACGACCACGATGTCCTGCACGATCAGAAAGCCGAGGGCGATCTGGCCGTGCAGGCTGTCGATCTCGCGCTTGTCCGACAGCAGCTTGACGATGATGATGGTCGACGAAAAGGTCAGCGCCACGGCGACATAAAGGCTGGTGACCGCGCCGAGGCCGAGGGCGATCCCGATCAGGTAGCCGAAGATCGAGGTGAAGGCGACCTGACCCAGCCCGGTCAGAAGCGACACGGCCCCGAGCGAACGGATCAGCTTCACGTCGAGCTTGATCCCGACGAGAAACAGCAGCACGGCGATGCCAAGCTCGGACAGCAGGCTGATCTGTTCGTCCGACCGCACGAGGTCCAGAACCGATGGCCCGGCGATCAGCCCGACCGCGATGAAACTGACGATCAGGGGCTGGCGCAGGATGATCCCGACAAACCCCGTGACCGCCGCCAGCACCAGAAGCGCCGCGATTTCTCCGAAGGGCGATGCCACGATGATTTCCATTCTGCGCCGGTCTCCTCTTTGGTGTCTGGTCGGGGTCTCTGCCTATCATCCGCACGGAACAGGCCGGACGTCCAGTCCTGCCGGGTCTCGACGGGTGGAGCCGGCGCATATGCTGAATGCCGATGCAGCGAAGTGCAAGCCTTCGTCATCGGGCGGCCTCGGCGTCGCGACCGACGCGCTCCGAAAGATCAGGGGTGATGTCGTTCGAATACCTTATTCGATTTGCTTTTATGGTCCGCCTCGGCCAACGTGAGCAAACAGGACCGAAAAAAGGCGGCGCCGCATGAAAGATTTCGATCGTTTGAGACAAGCCGACCTGCCTGCCCTGCGCGCCGAGATCCGCGCCGGGCGCTACGGCGGGCATACCGCCGGGCTCGGGGTAGGGTATCTTCAGGCCAATATCGTGATCCTGCCGGCCGCGGCCGCGCTCGATTTCATGCGGTTCTGTCAGCGCAACCCCAAGCCGTGCCCGCTGGTCGGCGTCTCGGATACCGGCGACCCGATGATGCACACGCTTGGCCGCGATATCGACATCCGCAGCGATGTGCCCGCCTACAACATCTACCGGCACGGGCGGCTGGACGGCACGGTGCCCGACATCAACGATCTGTGGACCGACGACATGGTGGCCTTCGCCCTTGGCTGTTCGTTCACCTTCGAACATGCGCTGATGCAGGCGGGCATTCCGCTATGGCATGTCGAGAACGACACCACCGTGCCGATGTTCCGCACCAATATCGACTGCGTGCCCGCCGGGCCGTTCGCCTCGAAAATGGTGGTCAGCATGCGCGCCGTCGATCCCGCGCGGCTTGACGAGGTCAGCCGCATCGCGCGCCGCTATCCGCTGGCGCATGGCGCGCCGGTGCATCACGGCAACCCCGTCGATATCGGGATCACCGACATCACCCGTCCCGACTGGGGCGATCCGGCCCCGGTGGCGGATGATCAGGTGCCGGTTTTCTGGGCCTGCGGGGTGACCCCGCAGGTGGCGCTCGAGGCCGCAGCGCCGCCGCTTTGCATCACGCACAGGCCGGGGCACATGCTGATCACCGATATTCCCGAAGACGCCGAGACACCGGTGCTGAAACCGGCATGACCGATAAACCCGACCCAACAAGGAGATGACAATGAAAACGCTCACCGGCATTCTCGCCACCACCACCGCGCTGGCCGCGCCGGCCATGGCGCAGGATCTGTCCGTCGTCGGCAGTTGGTCCAGCCTGCCGCTGCATCAGCAATACGAGGCGCCATTCTGGACCGAGACGCTGCCCGAGGCCTCGGGGGGTGACATCAACGTGTCGCTGACCACGCATGACCAGATGAACCTCGGGGTGGGCGATGTCTACCGCCTGCTGGGGCAGGGCGTCTATGACGTGGGCATGACGGTGGCCGATTACGCCGTGGCCGACGCGCCCGAACTGGAAGGGCTGGACGTGCCGCTCGTGGCGCTGACCGCCGGAGAGGCGCGGACCATGGTCGATGCCGCGCGCCCGATGGTGGCCGACATCTTCGAGGCCCGATTCAATTCACATGTTCTGGCCATCGCGCCCTATCCGCCGCAGGTCGTGTTCTGCAACGCGCCCGTCACCGAACTGGCCGATCTCGAAGGCCTCAAGGTGCGCGCCTCGGGCCGGATGACCGCTCAATTCCTCGAAGCGCTCGGCGCCGAAGGCATCAATGTCAGCTTCGGCGAGGTGCCCGGCGCGCTGCAAAGCGGCGTGGTGGACTGTGCCGTGACCGGCGCGGGCTCGGGCTATTCAGCGGGCTGGTGGGAGGTCTCGACGCATCTGCTTCCGATCCCGCTGGGGGGCTGGGACAGTGTGGTGACGGCGATGAACCTCGATCGCTGGAACAGCCTCGATGCCGAGACGCAGGAATTGATCGAGAGCCAGATCAAGACCGAATTCGAGGATCCGGCCTGGGCCAGCGCGCAGGACGCGCTGGAGAACGACATCGCGTGTCTCACCGGCACTGGCGACTGCCCGTCGGGCGAGGCGCGCGACATGACGCTGGTCGAGGTCTCCGACGCCGATTTCGAGCGTGCGCGTGAAGTGCTGGTCAGCGACGTGCTGCCCGCCTGGGCGGGGCGCGCCGGCGATGATTGGGCCAAGCGCTGGAACGACACCGTGGGCGAAGCCGTGGGCGTCAGCATCGAAGGCGTGAACTGATCATGCCGGAGGCCCCGGATCCCGTCGCGCTGCTGCGGGCGCTGCGCAGCGTCAATCGCGGCGTCGCGATCGTGGTCGGTCTGTTCCTGTCGGGCTGCGCGGCGTTCGTGCTGCTCGACGTGCTGCTGCGGCAGGTCGGGACCTCCTTCGGCGGCACCGACGAGATCAGCGGCTATGTCATGGCCATCGCCACGTCATGGGGCATGGGCTACGCGCTGATGGAGCTTGGCCATGTGCGCATCGACCTGATCCGCTCGCGGGGGCGCGCCCTGACGCGGTCGCTGTTCGATCTCTTCGCGCTCGCCACGCTGGCGGGCACCGTGACGATGATCGCGTGGCGCGCCTGGCCGGTGGTCGAACGCTCGCTCGCCAATTCCTCGCGCGCCAACACACCGCTCGAGACGCCGCTGGCGCTGGTGCAGGTGCCGTGGTTCGCGGGCTGGATCTGGTTTGCCGCCGTCGCATGGCTCACGCTGATGGCGGCCGCGATTCTGGTGCTGCGCGGCGATTACGTGTCGGTGGACCGCGCCATCGGATCCCCGGGCGAAGCGGAGGGAGGCAAATGATCTCTTTCGTGACCATCGGGCTGCTGTTTCTTCTGGCCCTGTCGATCCCCGTGGGGGTGGTGCTGTTCCTTTTGGGCTTCGGCATCGACCTGTTCTACAGCGCCTTCCCGCTGATTCGCGGGCTTGGCAACCTCGTGTGGTCCACGTCGAACAATCCGACGCTGATCGCGATTCCGTTCTTCGTGCTTCTGGGCGAGATCCTCGTGCGGTCCGGCATCGCCACGCGGACCTATGCCGCGCTCGACAAATGGGTGAGCTGGCTGCCCGGCGGGCTGGTGCATGCCAATGTCGCCACCGCGACGATGTTCTCGGCCACCTCGGGCAGTTCGGTGGCCACCGCCGCGACCGTGGCGACCGTCGCCATGCCGCAGGCCGAAAAGCTGGGATATGATCCGAAGCTCTTTTCCGGGGCGATCGCGGCGGGCGGCACTCTGGGCATCATGATCCCGCCCTCGATCAACCTGATCGTCTACGGCTTTCTCACGCAAAGCTCGATTCCCAAGCTCTTTCTCGCAGGGCTGGTGCCGGGGCTGGGGCTGGCGCTCGCCTTCATGGCGGTGACGGTCATCATCTGCCTGATCCGGCCCGACCTTGGCGGCGAGCGACGCCTCTATCCGTTCGTGAAGATGCTGCGGGCTCTGGTACAACTGGTGCCGATCATCCTTCTGTTCACCGTCATCATCGGCACGATCTACAAGGGCTGGGCCACCCCGACCGAGGCCGCCTCGGTGGGCGTGTTCGGCGCCTTCGTCATCGCCCTGCTGTTCGGAACGGTGAACCTCGACGTGCTGCGGCAAAGCCTTCTGGGCACGGTCAAGATCACCGCGATGATCATGCTGGTGGTGATGGGCGCGTCGTTCCTGAACTTCACCCTCGCCTCGGCGGGTCTGGGGCAGGAATTGCAGGCGCTTCTGGGCGGGCTGGGCCTGTCGCCGCTCGGCACGATACTGGTCGTGGTGGGCATCTACATCGTGCTCGGGTTCTTCATCGAGACGCTGTCGCTGATGGTCGTGACGATCCCGATCATCGTGCCGCTGGTGGTGGCGCAGGGGTTCGATCCGATCTGGTTCGGCATCCTGATGATCGTGCTGATCGAGATGGCGCTGATCACCCCGCCCGTGGGGCTGAATCTGTATGTCGTGCAAGGCGCCCGGCAGGGCGGCCGGATGAGCGAGGTGATGCTGGGGGCTGCGCCCTACGCGCTGACCATGCTGGTCATGGCCGGGCTGCTGATCGCCTTTCCACAGATCGCGCTGTTTCTGCCCTATGCCGTTCAATAGGCAGCGTTTTCGTGACTGCGAGGGGCTTGACCCGTGACCGATGACAGCCGACGCGCGCAGACGGATGCCTTTCCCCGCATCGGGCGGGTGGGGCTGGACGGCATGCTGGTCTCTTTCGGTGATACGCTGAGCGAACCGGCCAACCGGGCCGCGCTGGCGTTTCGCGCCGCATTGGACCACGCCAGCCCCGCAGGGGTCGAGGAAAGCGCCACCTCGCTCGTCTCGACCTTCCTGCGCTTCGATGCGCTGCGCATCGATTTCGATGCCTTGCGCGCCGAGATCGGGGTGCTGCTGAACAGTCGCGACTGGTATGCGGCCGATCTGCCCGGGGGGCGCACGCTGTGGCGCATCCCGACCGTCTACGGCACCGATCTGGCCCCGCAACTGGCCGAGGCGGCCGAGGCGGCGGGCCTGAGCGCGCAAGCCGCCGCGGACCGGATCGCCGCCACCCGCGTGCGCGTGCAGACCATCGGCTTTGCCCCCGGTCAGCCCTATCTGGGCGAATTGCCCAAGGAATGGGACATCCCCCGCCAGACCGATCTGACCGACCGGGTGCCGATCGGTGCGCTGACCGTCGCGATCCGGCAACTTGTGCTGTTCTCGGTCTCCACCCCCACGGGCTGGCGGCATATCGGACAGACCGCCTTTCGTCCGTTCCGCCCAGAATCGGACGCGCCCTTCGTACTGCGCCCCGGTGACGAGGTGCTGTTCGAGGCGGTGGATCGCGAGACCCATGAGCGGCTGCGCGGCGCCGGCCCCGATGGCGGCGCGGTGTCCGAGGCGATCCGATGAGCCGCCGCCTGATCATTCAAACGGCGGGGCCGGGCATGAGCGTGCAGGACATGGGTCGGCCCGGATATCTGGCCTACGGTCTGTCGCGGGGCGGCGCGGCGGACCGGCAGGCCATGGCAGAGGGCGCGGCGCTTTTGCATCAGGATCAAGGGCTTGCCGCGCTGGAGATGGCCGGCATGGGCGGCAGTTTCGAGGTCAGCCACGACACCCGCATCGCCCTGACCGGCGCGCCCATGCGGGCCAGTATCGACGGGGCAGCCGTGGCGTGGAACGCATCGCACATGCTGGCTGCGGGCAGCCGTCTTGGCATCGGCGGGGCCACGCGCGGCGTCTACGGCTATCTGCATCTGGGCGGCGGGATCGATACGACCGACCGGCTCGGGGCACGCTCCGCGCATCTCGCCGCCGGGATCGGCGGGCTGGTCGCGGCGGGCACGGATCTGCCACTTGGCGAGGACGGTGACGAGGACGGGGCAGGGGGCGCGACCGGCCTGACCCTGCCCGAGGACACCCGCTTTGACGGCGGCGAGCTGCGCGTCGTGCCGGGCTTTCAGACCGGATTCTTTGCCGAGGACGAGATCATCCGCTTCGAGGCCACGCTTTTTACCCGCGCCGCGCGGGGCAACCGGATGGGCGTGCGCCTCGACCCGGACGGTGCGGGTTTTGCCAGCGATGCGGGGCTCTCGGTGCTCTCGGAAATCATCGTGCCGGGCGACATCCAGATCACCGGCGACGGCACGCCGTTCGTTCTGCTGGCCGAATGTCAGACCACCGGCGGCTATCCCCGCATCGGCTCTGTCCTGCCCTGCGATCTGCCGCGCGTGGCGCAGGCGGCCCCCGGCGCGCGGCTGCGGTTTCGTCTTGTCACACCCGAGGAAGGCACGGCGATCGAGCGCGCCGCGGCGGCCTTGCGCAAGGGGCTGCGAAGGGCCGTCCGCCCCCTGCTGCGTGACCCGCATGACATCCGCGATCTTCTGTCCTATCAACTGATCGGCGGCGTCACCGCCGGACATGACGAGGGGTCTTGAGCCATGCAGAAAACCGTCGATCTCAATGCCGACATGAGCGAAAGCTTCGGCGCCTGGACCATGGGCGACGATGCCGCGCTGCTGGAGGTCGTAAGCTCCGCCAATGTCGCCTGCGGGTTTCACGCGGGCGATCCTGACGTGATGGCGCGCACCATGGCAAGGGCCGTGGCGCGCGATGTCGGCATCGGCGCGCATCCCGGTTTTGCCGATCTGCAGGGGTTTGGCCGCCGTCGCATCGATCTCGGGCATGAGACGCTCGGGAATATCGTGCGGTATCAGCTTGGCGCGGCGCAGGCCATGGCGCGCGCGGCGGGCGGCACGGTGCGTCACCTCAAGCTGCACGGTGCGCTTGCCAACATGGCGTCCGAGGATGCGGACCTTGCGCGCGCTGCCTATGCCGCCGCGCTGTCGGTCGATCCCGAGATCATCGTCATGGTCCTTGCCGGCACGGCGCAGGAGGCTGCGGCGCGCGAGCTCGGGGCACGCATGGCCTGCGAGATCTTCGCCGATCGCGCCTATACCGACGATTGCACGCTGGTGGATCGGCGTGAGCCCGGCGCGGTGATCCATGACGCCGCGCAGGCGGCAGACCGTGTCCTTGCGATGATCCGCGCGGGGGCGATCATTGCCGAAAGCGGCGCGCATATCCCCACGCGGATCGACACGGTCTGCCTGCATGGCGACACGCCCGAGGCGGTGGCGATCGCGCGCGCTCTGCGCACGGCGCTCGAGGCTGGCAGCCTGCGCGTGGCTCGCTTTGACGGGATCCGCGGATAGATGTCACGATGCCGCAGCGCTTGGGCGCACAGCAAAACCCGGCGCGAGTGATCTGGATCAAGGCTTGAGCCCGCAAACCGTGCTATGGTGACTGCGAAATCAGGAAAGGATACCCGATGTACAAACATGTTCTTGTTCCCGTCTCGTTCGACGATGAGCGTGACAGCGCCGGCGCGCTTGCCGTGGCGCGGCGTCTGGCCGGCGATGATGGCCGGATCACCCTGCTGCACGTGGTCGAGCAAGTGCCGAATTATGCCATGTCCTACCTGCCCGAAGGGTTTCGCGATCAGACCAAGCAGGCCGTCAAGAAGGAACTGGCCGACATCGCCGCGACGCTGCCCAATGCCAGCTCGCATGTGGTCGACGGGCATTCGTCGCGCACGATCCTCGACTGGGCCGAAAAGCACAAACCCGATTGCATCGTGATCGCCAGCCACAGGCCCGGCATGCAGGACATGCTTCTGGGCTCCACCGCGGCCAAGGTGGTGCGTCATGCCGTCTGCGCGGTGCATGTGATCCGCTGAACGCGGCTGCCGGTGAAATTGTCCAACACACTGGAAATGTTCGAAAATTGTGCATGACGCGGTGCGAGTGCCGGCTGTCGCCAAAGGCCGGCCGGTCAGCACTTGATTCGGGTTCAAGCGCGTCGTATCAGGCCGGATGGCGTATTTTCTCACCCTGATCCTGGCCGTGATGATCACATGGTCGACACTGACCCCGGTCACGCCGGTCCCGCCCGGCTTGACGGATGAAACCGGGGCGATTCTCGTGCCGGGATTCTACAGCATCGCGCATGTGGTCGCCTTTGCCGCGCTGGCCGTGCCGCTCGCATGGCGCTACCCTCACAGGTGGGTGGTGGTGGCTGCGGTGGCCGCGGCCTTTGGCGGGCTGACCGAGATCCTGCAATCTTATGTCGGGCGCAACATGGAATTTGCGGATTTCGTGGCCGATGCTGCGGGGGCCTGTCTCGGCGCGTGGTGCGCGTCGCGCATCGGGCGCAGATGGCGGGTGTTTCGGACACGGGTCCGATCAAAGGGGGCGTCCCGGGGTATCGCCGACTGAGGCGGCGCGGTGCGTACGCGGTGTACGCGCGTTGCGTACGCGCTCTTGGCTGAGGCCAAACGCGCCTTGGCCCCGAGCATGGATTGCGGCACGCGTGCCGACCCGGAGTCGCCTTTTGGCAGAGGCGCGGCTGCTATTCCCGAAGGTCCTCTGTGCCTTGGGCAACATTGCCGTCGAGATGTCTTGGCCTGTCCGGGGTGCCGAAATCTTTGAAAGATTTCGGTCCGATTTCTTTTGAAGAAATCGGGTGCTGGTGGCCATGGGTGAGCCAGCGGACCGGGGCGCGGTTGCAGAAGATCACGATCTGCCCGGAGTTTTCCGCCACCTGATACCCCCGCCGGTCGATCTCGCGCATGAACAGTTCCATCCCCGCGAAACGCTCGATATCCCTCGCCTTGCGCCGGATCACGCCGCCCTGCTGCACGGCTTTGGAGGTGAAGAGGTCATGCAGCCAGACCTCGGGCGTGAGGGGAGAGTTGCGGTTTTGCATGGTTTGAGCATGCCGGACGGTTGGTTAAGGCGAGGTTAAGGGGTGTCGGGTGGGGGCAATCCACCGATGCGAGGCGGCGCGGGGTGGTGGGTTGGCAGCCATTCTACTCTTTGCTATTATCGTGATCAAAATTTTAAGTCAGGAGCGCAAGCAATGACGAGACTAAGACGACCAACCGGCATGGACAATCGTAATGATCCTGAAGAACAGTATCGCGCAGGTTTCCAACACGGTGCGCAAGCGGTTCGAGCATTGTTCGATGAGGGAAAGCTAAACAAAAGAGACTTGGAAAAATGGGTTGAGATTGACCTCCAGAGATGGCGACACGATGAAACAGCAGAACCTTTTCCGCCACCTTTGTGATGGTTAAATATTGCATCAAGAACCTTCAAGAGGAATTTCGGCGGGAGGATTTGATGGTTGAAGATAGTTTATTGATGCTGGAAATTTGGGAAAAGTAATGTCGTCGAAGCTGGATGATGAAATAGATAAACTAGAAGAAGAAATCAAAAGTGTTGAGAGAAAAACAAGTCAAAGTAGCAGTATAGCGATTGGGCTTGGAGTTTTCGCAATAGTGGTGAGTATTCCTTGGATTTCAGGTATTCACGGTTTTGAGGCTGGATTTGGGGCCGCTGCTGGCATTGGTATTGTTATCTGGGGCATCAGTCTTAAAGACAGTGAAAACAGAGCGCAAAGGGAGTTGCAAAATCTTCAACTAAAATTAAAAAATTTAAGAAGCAGGCTTTAAAAGTGGGTTGGAAAATATGGACCGATAAAAAAGCAGTGGTTTGGTAACGGTATATGTATGTGATTATTGGTCAAGCTCGCTAGTGTGCGGGCCGACCAGAGCGGTTCAGCCACGCCGGGCGAAGAGGGCTGCGACTTCCTGCGGATCAGCGGGCCTGAAGGGTTCGGAGTCCACGTGCCGCAGGTGCTCCAGCTCGGCATCCGTGAAATCCTGCGCGCCCTGATGGGTGGCAATGAACGCGTCCACGATCTCGGCCAGTGTCGCGCGCGAAGTCGCGTCGAGGCAGGTGTCTGCGCGTTCCAGAAGGGTATTCAAGCGGTCATCCATGCTTGGAATATACGAGGCGCGGCGCAGTCTCGCTAGCCTTTTTTCCGCCGCTTCACGTTCCCGCCGCGTTGCCCCGGCCTGCCGGCGGTGGAGCGGCCCTTGCCCTTGGTGGCCTCATCCGAGGCCTTCTCCACCGCCTGTTGGCGGGCCAGAGGATCATCCGCCACGGCGAGATCGACGGCCTCCAGCCGCTTGACCTCGTCGCGCAGGCGCGCCGCCTCCTCGAATTCGAGGTTCTCGGCGGCCTTGCGCATGTCGGTGCGCAGGCCTTCCAGATGGGCCTGCATGTTGGCGCCGGCCATCGGCTTGTCGACCTTGGCGGTGACGCGGTTCATGTCCACGTCGCCCTTGTAGAGCCCCTGCAGCACGTCATCGACGTTCTTGCGGATCGTCTCAGGCGTGATGCCGTGTTCCTCGTTATAGGCGATCTGCTTGGCGCGGCGGCGGTCGGTTTCGCCGATGGCGCGCTCCATGCTGCCCGTGATGCGGTCGGCATACATGATCACCCGGCCGTCGGCGTTGCGCGCCGCCCTCCCGATGGTCTGGATCAGCGAGGTTTCCGAGCGCAGGAAGCCTTCCTTGTCGGCATCCAGAATGGCCACCAGCCCGCATTCGGGGATGTCCAAGCCTTCGCGCAGCAGGTTGATGCCGATCAGCACGTCGAAGGCCCCGAGGCGCAGGTCGCGCAGGATCTCGATCCGCTCGATCGTGTCGATCTCGGAATGCATGTAGCGCACGCGGATGCCCTGTTCGTGCAGGTATTCGGTCAGATCCTCGGCCATGCGCTTGGTCAGCGTGGTGCAAAGCGTCCGGTAGCCCGCCGCCGCGACGCGCCGCACCTCGTCCAGGAGGTCATCGACCTGGGTGTCGACGGGCCGGATCTCGATATAGGGGTCGATCAGGCCGGTGGGGCGGATCACCTGTTCGGTGAAGATGCCGCCGGTCTGCTCCATCTCCCAGGCCGCCGGGGTGGCCGAGACGAACACCGATTGCGGGCGCATGGAGTTCCATTCCTCGAACTTGAGGGGGCGGTTGTCCATGCAGGAGGGCAGGCGGAAGCCATGCTCGGCCAGTGTCATCTTGCGCCGGAAGTCGCCCTTGTACATGCCGCCGATCTGCGGGACCGAGACGTGGGATTCGTCGGCGAAGACGATGGCGTTGTCGGGAATGAATTCGAACAGCGTGGGGGGCGGCTCGCCCGGGGCGCGGCCCGTCAGGTAGCGCGAATAGTTCTCGATCCCGTTGCAGACGCCGGTCGCCTCTAGCATTTCCAGATCGAACTGGGTGCGCTGTTCGAGCCGCTGCGCCTCGAGCAGCTTGCCCTCGCCGACAAGCTGGTCGAGCCGCGTGCGCAGTTCCTTTTTAATCTGGATGATGGCCTGCTGGATCGTCGGCTTGGGTGTCACGTAATGCGAATTGGCGTAGACGCGGATCTTGTCGAAGGTCCCGGTGCGTTCGCCGGTCAGGGGATCGAATTCGGTGATCGCCTCGAGCTCGTCGCCGAAGAACGAGAGCCGCCACGCGCGATCCTCGAGATGGGCGGGGAAGATCTCGAGGCTATCGCCGCGCACCCGAAAGCTGCCGCGCTGGAAGGCCTGATCGTTGCGCTTGTATTGCTGGGCGACGAGATCGGCCATGATCTTGCGCTGGTCGTAATCCGACCCGACATGCAGATCCTGGGTCATCGCACCGTAGGTCTCGACGCTGCCGATGCCGTAGATGCACGACACCGAGGCGACGATGATCACGTCGTCACGCTCCAGCAGGGCGCGGGTGGCGGAGTGGCGCATCCGGTCGATCTGTTCGTTGATCTGGGATTCCTTCTCGATGAAGGTGTCCGAGCGCGGCACGTAGGCCTCGGGCTGGTAGTAGTCGTAATAGCTGACGAAATATTCCACCGCGTTGTCGGGGAAGAAGCCCTTGAACTCTCCGTAAAGCTGCGCGGCCAGCGTCTTGTTGGGGGCGAGGATGATCGCCGGGCGCTGGGTTTCCGCGATCACCTTGCCCATGGTGAAGGTCTTGCCGGTGCCAGTCGCGCCGAGCAGGACCTGATCGCGCTCGCCGCCCATGACGCCCGCGCTCAGTTCGGAGATCGCGTTGGGCTGGTCGCCCGCCGGCTCGAACTCGGTCGCCATGACGAAGCGCTTGCCGCCTTCGAGCTTTTCGCGCGTGGCGACATCCGGGGCGGGATGGGAAAGGACGGCTTCGGTCTTGTCGGAATGGGCGTAGGGCATGGGGTCTCCTTCACCTCAGAAGGATGGGGCTTTTGCCGCCGCGTGCAAGACCCGTTTCGGCCCGGCTGATGCCGAAATTCAGCCCGCCCGTGTGGACAGGCGGACCCGGTTGTCGCGGGCGGTGCCGGTCAGCGGCGTGATTGCAGCGATCAGGATCTCGTCGAGGCGCTGACCGGCCAGCGCGGCGGTGTGTGCGTCGCTGGCGGCGCCCATCAGGGCGGGGCCCTTTTCGGTGAACATGCGGTGCGTCTCGTCGGTTTCGACGGGCCAGAGGCCGATCATTCCGGCCAGCCGCATCGAGACGACCATCTGCGCCTCTGCGAGAAGCTCGAGGCTGGGCATGACAATGTTGCTCAGGTCGAAAGGGTTTGTCGGGTTCATTTGCAAATATTCCTTGTGTGAATGGCAACGGCATAACACAGCTTATGCTGCGGTGCAGCATAATTCTGGTGGCGCGGATGGAATTCCGCCATGGCAAGGCCTTACGGTAAAGCCCCGGCCTGAATGCGGGGCCGGCATGGGTGCCGAATCGGGTATGTGCCGCGGCGGTCGGGCTGCGAACCGCGCCCCCGGCCCGGCCGAATCAACCGGCATGAAGATCTTGCCCGAGGGGCGATGTGCCGGCGTGGCGCGGGTCGCCGACCCCCTGCACGCAATTTTCATGCGGCGGCGCGGGAAAATTTTTATCTTTTGAACTCGGGTGTTGGCAGGCTGACGTGGCGGTAACTTGCGCGATTGGTTCGGTAAAAACAGGAAAGTCAAAGAATTTTACAACATCCGCGCGGGATGACATTCCAAGCTTCACATGATTTTAACAAGTTGCATAAGGCATGTTAATCTGATGGCAGTGCTGGCGTATAGTATGCGACAGAATGCAGATGTCATCCGGTCCGTCCGGATGATCAGGGATGGAGGAAAATTCATGAGTGACGTCAAACACCCCAACGCGGCCGGTCCCGGCGGCTTCCATATCGACGCCGACGCCTATGCGCGGATGTACGAGGACTCGATCAACGATCCCGAGGGGTTCTGGGGCAAGCACGGCAAGCGGCTCGACTGGATCAAGCCCTACAGCAAGGTGAAGAACACCTCGTTCGATTTCGACAATGTCTCGATCAAGTGGTTCGAGGATGGCACGCTGAATGTCGCGGCCAACTGCATCGACCGGCATCTGGAAACCCGTGGCGACGAGACCGCCATCATCTGGGAGCCCGACGATCCCAAGGACGAAGCGCTGCACATCTCCTACAAGGAGTTGCACGCGCAGACCTGCAGGATGGCCAATGTCCTCAAGTCGATGGGCGTGGGCCGCGGCGACCGCGTGGTGATCTACCTGCCGATGATCCCCGAAGCGGCCTATGCGATGCTGGCCTGCGCGCGGATCGGGGCGATCCATTCGATCGTCTTCGCCGGCTTCTCGCCCGATGCGCTGGGCGCGCGGGTCAACGGCTGTGACGCGAAGGTGGTGATCACCTCCGATGCCGCGCCGCGCGGCGGGCGTGCGACCAAGCTCAAGGACAACGTCAATCAGGCGCTGCTGCACGACACATCGGACGTCAAGACCCTCGTGGTCAAGCGCACCGGCGATCAGGTGGCGTGGCGCCGCGATCTCGATTTCTGGTGGCATGAAGAGGCCGAGAAGGTCGGTGCCGACTGCCCCGTCGAAGAGATGAACGCCGAGGATCCGCTGTTCATCCTCTACACATCCGGCTCCACCGGGCAGCCCAAGGGTGTGGTGCACTCATCGGGCGGCTACCTGGCCTATGCCGCGATGACGCATGAATACGTGTTCGACTATCATCCCGGCGATGTCTACTGGTGCACCGCCGATGTCGGCTGGGTCACCGGGCACAGCTACATCGTCTACGGCCCGCTGGCCAACGGCGCGACCACGCTGATGTTCGAGGGCGTGCCGACATGGCCCGATGCGGGCCGGTTCTGGCAGGTCTGCGAAAAGCACAAGGTGACGCAGTTCTACACCGCGCCCACCGCGATCCGCGCGCTGATGGCCAAGGGCACAGGGCCGGTCGAGGGCAGCGATCTGTCGAGCCTGCGCATCCTCGGTTCGGTGGGCGAGCCGATCAATCCCGAGGCGTGGACGTGGTATCACGAGAATGTCGGCAAGGGCCGCTGCCCGATCGTCGACACGTTCTGGCAGACCGAGACGGGTGGCATCCTGATCACGCCGCTGCCGGGGGTCGAGCGCGACCCCAAGCCGGGATCGGCCACGCGGCCGTTCTTCGGTGTGCAGCCGGTCGTGCTGGAGGCGGAATCGGGCAAGGAAGTGACCGAGACCGAAGGCGCGGGCGTGCTGGCCATCAAGGACAGCTGGCCGGGACAGATGCGCACCGTCTGGGGCGATCACGACCGGTTCCGGTCGACCTATTTCCAGCAATACAAGGGCTATTACTTCACCGGTGACGGCTGCAAGCGCGATGCGGACGGGGATTTCTGGATCACCGGCCGGGTCGATGACGTGATCAACGTCTCGGGCCACCGCATGGGCACCGCCGAGGTGGAATCGGCGCTGGTCGCGCATCAGCATGTCAGCGAGGCGGCGGTCGTGGGCTATCCGCATGACGTCAAGGGGCAGGGCATCTATTGCTACGTGACCCTGATGGACGGGGTCGAGCCCACCGACGAGCTGCGCGCCGAGTTGCAGAAATGGGTGCGCACCGAGATCGGGCCGATCGCGAAACCGGATGTGATCCAGTGGGCGCCGGGCCTGCCCAAGACCCGGTCGGGCAAGATCATGCGCCGCATCCTGCGCAAGATCGCCGAGAACGACCATGACAGCCTTGGCGATACCTCGACGCTGGCCGATCCGTCGGTGGTCGATGATCTGATCGCCAATCGTGCCAACGCCTGATCGGGGGACGCATGATGGACGGAACGGATCAAAGCCCCGCGAATCTCATCCTTCTCGGACCTCCGGGGGCCGGGAAGGGCACGCAGGCGCGGAGGCTCGAAGACACGTTCGGGCTGGTGCAGCTGTCGACGGGGGATCTGTTGCGTGCCGCCGTGGCCGCCGGCACGGAGGCCGGCAAACAGGCCAAGGCGGTGATGGAGGCGGGCGAGCTTGTCTCCGACGAGATCGTCATCGCCATCCTGCGCGACCGGCTCGCCGAGCCCGACACCGCCAACGGCGTGATCCTCGACGGCTTCCCGCGTACGACCGTGCAGGCCGAGGCGCTCGATGCGCTGATGTTTGACATGGATCAGAGTATCCGCGCCGCGATCAGCCTAGAGGTCGACGACGAAGCCATGGTCGATCGAATCTCGGGACGCTACACCTGCGCCAAATGCGGCGAGGGCTATCACGACACGTTCAAGACGCCGCAAGTGGACGGCGTATGCGACAAGTGCGGCGGCACCGAGATGACCCGCCGCGCCGACGACAACGCCGAGACGGTCGGGAGCCGGCTGCGCGCCTATCACGAGCAGACGGCGCCGCTCATCGACTATTACGACGGCAAGGGCGTGCTCGCCCGCGTCGATGCCATGGGCGACATAGACGACGTGGCACAGGAACTGAGCGTGGCGGTCCGACAGGCCGCCGCGTGAGTTAAGGGCTGTCCGCGCCGGGGCGCCATGTCCCGGCCGGGCAGGGGGATATCTTCTCGCAAAAGGAGGACATGATTTGTCTGTGACTGAGAAAGAAAAGGAATCGGCCAGGGCATATTGGAAGACCAATGTGCGCATCATTCTCTGGAGCCTGGTGATCTGGGCCCTCGTCTCGTTCGGGTTCGGCATCCTGCTGCGCCCCCTGTTGTCCGGGATCCACGTAGGCGGCACGGATCTCGGGTTCTGGTTCGCGCAGCAAGGGTCGATCCTGGTCTTTCTTGGCCTGATCTTCTTCTACGCCTGGCGGATGAACAAGCTCGATGCCGAACACGGCGTCGGCGAAGACTGATAGGGGCAGGAAACAATGGACCAGTTTACAATCAACCTGCTGTTCGTGGGCGCGAGTTTCGCGCTCTACATCGGCATCGCGGTCTGGGCACGCGCCGGATCGACCAGCGAATTCTACGCCGCCGGGCGCGGCGTGCACCCCGTCACCAACGGGATGGCGACCGCGGCGGACTGGATGTCGGCTGCAAGCTTCATCTCGATGGCGGGTCTCATTGCCTTCACCGGTTATGACAACTCGTCCTTCCTGATGGGCTGGACCGGGGGCTACGTGCTTCTGGCGCTGCTGCTGGCGCCCTATCTGCGCAAGTTCGGCAAATACACCGTCTCCGAATTCATCGGCGACCGGTTCTATTCCCCGACTGCGCGGCTCGTGGCCGTCATCTGCCTGATCGTCGCGTCGCTCACCTACGTGATCGGCCAGATGACCGGCGTCGGCGTGGCCTTCGGCCGGTTCCTGGAGGTCAACAACACGCTCGGCCTCCTGATCGGCGCGGTCATCGTCTTTGCCTACGCGGTTTTCGGCGGCATGAAGGGCGTGACCTACACCCAGGTGGCGCAGTACTGCGTGCTGATCATGGCCTACACGATCCCGGCCGTGTTCATCTCGCTGCAGCTGACGGGCAATCCGATCCCGGCGCTGGGCCTCTTCAGCGACTATCAGGCCTCGGGCGAGCCGCTCCTGGCGACGCTCGACCAGATCGTGCGCGAGCTGGGCTTCAACGAGTACACGGCGCATCACGGCGACACGCTCAACATGGTGCTCTTCACCTTGTCGCTGATGATCGGCACCGCGGGTCTGCCGCATGTCATCATGCGCTTCTTCACCGTGCCCAAGGTCGCCGACGCACGCTGGTCCGCGGGCTGGGCGCTGGTCTTCATCGCGCTGCTCTACCTCACCGCTCCGGCCGTGGGCGCGATGGCGCGGCTCAACATCACCGATCTGATGTGGCCCGAAGGCACGCAGGGGCAGGCCGTCTCGACCGAGCAGATCGCCAACGATCCCGCCTATGACTGGATGGCCACCTGGCAGCTGACCGGCCTTCTGGGCTGGGAAGACAAGAATGACGACGGCCGCATCCAGTACTACAACGATGCGGACGCCGACATGCAGGAGCGCGCCGCGGCCGAAGGCTGGGAGGGCAACGAGCTCACCAACTTCAACCGCGACATCCTCGTGCTGGCCAACCCCGAGATCGCCAACCTGCCGGGCTGGGTGATCGGTCTGGTGGCCGCGGGTGGCATCGCTGCCGCGCTGTCGACGGCGGCGGGTCTGTTGCTGGCCATCTCGTCTGCGGTCAGCCACGATCTGGTGAAAGGACGGTTTGCGCCCA
>Ga0307978_1000188_pt1 | contig 55042 bp, 44 predicted proteins | sample OrgLakmetage1056_FD_203151 | JGI IMG/M metagenome (GOLD analysis project Ga0307978, IMG submission 203151) | Saline water microbial communities from Organic Lake, Antarctica - #1056 | ecosystem: Environmental > Aquatic > Non-marine Saline and Alkaline > Saline | place: Antarctica: Organic Lake... | reverse complement strand
CAGATTGAGGTCTTCGCCAACCCCATAGTTACGGTTAGCCCCATTGGCCCCTTTTGCGTTGGTGATGGCATCCAGGTTGCTACTGCTACGCCTCCGGGCGGTACTTGGTCGGGCAACATCGCCCCCAGCGGCGATATTGATGTGGACGGCCTGGGCGCGGGCACGTACACGGCCAAATATCTCTTCACTGATGGCAACGGCTGCAGTACCTCCGAACCGAGAGACTTTGAGATCCTGCAACCGGTCTCCGTATCTTTTGTGAATTTTCCTCAGGCTATTTGTGAGGATGCTGCCCTGGTACCAATAGAAGTTAGCCCGGCAGGGCTGGACGGAAGCTTCTCCGGACCAGGGGTAGAAGCCAGTACTGCTCTTTTCGATCCGGCTGCAGCGGGAGCAGGTATGCATACCATTACCTTCAGCTACGAAGCGGGGGGCTGTCCGGGAGAAGTATCCACACAGATAACAGTCTGGGAAGACCCGGTGGTAGAGGTTACTCCCATTGGCCCCTTTTGTACCGGAGATAGCCTACAGTTGGCTACGGCCTCACCAATGGGTGGGTTTTGGTCAGGCGATGTCAGCTCCGCCGGGATAATTAATGTAGACAGTTTGGGTGCAGGCAGCTACACAGCCATGTATTCGGTGGTGAGCGATGAGGGGTGCGCTACGTCTCAGACAGTCAGTTTTGATATTCTTGAAGCTATACCGGTGGCTTTTACCAATCCACCGAACGCGGTTTGCATTGATGAGGCCCCTTTTGACCTTGAAGTAACGCCCGCTGGTCTGGCGGGTACGTTCTCCGGTTCGGAGGGCCTTTCTGCTACAGGAGTTTTTAACCCCACGCTATCGGGCCCTGGTCTGCAATCTATTACGTACAGCTACGGGGCAGGAAGTTGTGCCGGAGAAGTCAGCGTGGATATCCTGGTTAATGAATTACCAGTAGTATCCCTTCCACCAATCGGTCCCTTCTGTGAAAACGATGACATTCAGTTCGTTACTGTAACACCTGCAAATGGTAGCTGGAGCGGAGCAATAGGGGAAGACGGAGAGATTGATGTCGCGGGATTAGCTCCAGGGTTTTATACCGTGGATTACACGGTCAGCGAGGGGGCATGTTCCACCACGCTATCGCAGTCTTTTGAAATCACCCCTGAACCGGAGTTAGTATTTGAGAATAATCCCAGACAAGTAAAACTGGGTAGCGATGCCTTTGCATTAAAGGTAGCCTCTTCCGTGGCAGCACTAAAATTTGACGGGCCGGGTATAGTAGATTCTCTTCAGGGGATATTTGACCCGGCAGTTGCGGGAATCGGGCTGCACGATCTTGTGGTTTCCGCGGGTACTGGAAACTGTACTGCTCAAGCCTTCTGGACACTTCGGGTTGTAAACGATTGGTACGTGCCCAATGCATTTTCTCCGAACGGGGATGGCATAAATGACATGTTCCTTGTTTATGGGCCGCAGATTGAGGACGGCACACTAACCGTGTATGACCGGTGGGGTGAGCAAATCTTTCAAACGCAGCAGCCTCTTACTACAGGTTGGGATGGCACATTCAAGGGCGAACCTATGAACCCGGCTGTTTTTGTGTGGGTGCTTCAGGTAAATAATGGCAGCGATCTGACTCTGATTGAAAAAGGCGAAGTGACTTTGATAAGGTAGTCAAGGCCACCTACAGAAAAAGGCTTTCGCAAGTTAATGCGAAAGCCTTTTTTTCGTACATGTGATTTTCTGAATGGGTTCCTAAAAAGCTTCTTTTAGTACATCGACATTAAAGAAGATCAGGATCAACAGAAGAATGCTTAGAATGATCATGGGAAAAGGGATTAAAAATTTAAAAATGGGATTAATATCATTCTTCTCAGTGGCTTAGCTCTATTGATAGGTACTAAGCTGTTTTAGCATGTTGTTTGTAAAAGAACATTTTATAAGATAATTCAAATATACGGTTTTTGAAGGCTTAGTGCAAGGCTCCGGGGCGTGTAATGCCTGCTAAGTGACAATACTGAATTCCGTTAAACAAGAGTTTGTTGTGTGTTAAGTTGTTGAAAGACAGGGGCTAGAATGGAAAAAGGTGCTCCCGCTATGAGGCGAAAGCACCTTTTGTCAAAGTTTTCTTAAAGGATCGCTTACAAGTCAGAAGCGCCTTCGTTTGCGTCATTATAGTTCTCGCTCACTTTGCCCCAGTCGATTACATTAAAGAAGGCTTCAATGTAATCCGGGCGGCGGTTTTGGTAGTTCAGATAGTAGGCGTGCTCCCAGACATCAAGGCCGAGGACTGGCGTACCATCTGCGTCCACTACGTCCATCAGTGGGTTATCCTGGTTAGGTGTGGAAGTGACGAATAACTTGTCCTTTTTGTCAACACACAACCAGGCCCAGCCGGAGCCAAACTGAGTTGCTGCAGCTTTTGCAAATTCATCTTTGAATTTCTCATAGGAGCCAAAGTCACGCGTGATTGCTTTGTGGATATTCATGCGCTCAGAGGGCTCACCACCGCCATCTGGTGACATCACTTCCCAAAACAGCTTGTGGTTGTAAAATCCGCCACCGTTGTTGCGCACACCTGCGCTATGCTTGGATACATGGGCGAGGATTTCCTTAATATTCTTCTTCTCCAAGTCAGTGCCTTCAATAGCAGCATTCAGCTTCTTGGTATATCCTGCGTGGTGTTTGGTGTGGTGTATTTCCATGGTGCGGGCATCGATGTGCGGCTCCAGGGCGTCATGGGCGTAAGGTAATTTTGGCAGTTCGAAAGCCATAAGTTTGGAGTTTTAATTTAGTTATGGAATGTATTCGTTTTGCTGACCGCCCGGTTTTCGCCAAGCGGTTCTTATTTTGTTAACGTCGCGTCTAGTTTTAAGTTTATCTAAAAACCGTAGAGTTCAGCCTTGCCGCCTTAGATCTTTGGCAATTGGCTCCCAAAATCAGTATTCATGCTGTACCTTAGCGACGGGCGACTAATAACTGTCGGCTTTCTAGGAGTGCTTTTTCGGAAAAAATGCAGAGAGGGTAAAATTTGAGATCAAAAACCAACATTAATATGAAATTCAGAAAGGAAAAAGACAGTATCGGGTATATAGATGTACCTGCTGATAAATACTGGGCAGCTCAAACGCAGCGTTCTTCCGAGAACTTTCGCATCGGTGGGCATGGCCATACTATGCCGGAAGAGATCATCCGGGCATTCGCTATTCTCAAAAAAGCGGCCGCAAGGACTAACCAGGAAGCAGGGGTACTGTCTGCCGACAAATCGGAAGCGATCGCTGCGGTCTGTGACGAAATTTTGGCAGGCAAGCTCGACGATCAGTTCCCGCTGGTCGTGTGGCAAACCGGCTCCGGCACCCAGTCTAATATGAACGTCAATGAGGTGGTGGCTAATCGCGCCCATGTCCTGAAGGGCGGTAACCTGGCTGACGAGAAAAAGTTTCTCCACCCCAACGATGATGTCAATAAGTCGCAGTCGTCTAACGATACTTTCCCGACCGCAATGCACATTGCGGCCTACCAAATGCTGATGGAGACGACCATTCCGGGCATCGAAGCCCTGCGCGATACGCTGGAAGCTAAATCTAAGGCATTTATGGATGTGGTGAAAATCGGCCGTACGCACTTCATGGACGCCACACCGGTTACGGTAGGGCAGGAGTTGTCAGGGTATGTGGCGCAGCTCAACTACGGTCTGCGTGCCATTCGCAACAGCTTGTCCCACTTATCCGAGCTGGCTCTGGGGGGTACAGCTGTAGGGACAGGCCTGAATACGCCGGAGGGCTATGCTGAAAATGTGGCGAAGCACATTGCTGACCTCACCGGGTTGCCATTTGTAACAGCACCCAATAAATTTGAATCCCTGGCTGCTCACGACGCGATTGTCGAGTCTCACGGAGCCCTGAAGACCGTTGCCGTTTCTCTCATGAAGATCGGCAATGACATCCGCATGCTGGCTTCAGGCCCTCGTTGCGGTATTGGGGAACTTATCATTCCTGCGAATGAGCCCGGCTCTTCTATCATGCCTGGCAAGGTGAACCCTACGCAGGCAGAAGCATTAACCATGGCTATGGCACAGGTCGCGGGCAACGATGTGGCGATCAACATAGGTGGTATGACCGGGCAATTTGAGCTGAATGTATTCAAGCCAGTGATGATTTTTAACTTCCTGACTTCCGCCCGCCTGATCGGTGATGCCTGTGTCAGCTTCAACGAGAACTGCGCGAAGGGGATCGAGCCTAACTACGACCGCATTAAACAAAATCTCAATAACTCCCTAATGCTGGTGACTGCACTGAATACGCACATCGGCTACGATAATGCTGCTGCTATTGCCAAAAAGGCGCACGCAGAGAATACTACCCTCAAGGAGGCGGCCATCAAACTGGACCTGCTTACCGACGAGCAGTTTGATGAATGGGTACGCCCGGAGAATATGATTTAAGCTTAGTAAAATGCTGCCCGGGCGCTCCGGGCAGCTTACCGCCCTCCTTGTGTGTTGTAATGTTTGAAAAGCACTAACTGGTCGCAAAAATCTTCGACGGGTCGGGGAATGCTTTAAACTCCAGGGCATTGCCACTGGGGTCGAGGAAGAACATCGTTGCTTGTTCGCCCGGCTCGCCCTCAAAGCGGACATACGGCTCGATGACAAAATCAATGCCCGCCTTTTTAAGCCGTTCAGCCAATCTTTTCCAATCTTTCATGTTGAGTATCGCTCCAAAGTGGCGCACCGGCACAGCTTTGCCATCTACCGGATTCGTCATGGGGTCAGCCGGGCGTTCGTCAGTAAGGTGAGCGGAGAGTTGATGGCCGAAAAAGTCGAAGTCAATCCATCGGTCGGAAGTACGGCCTACGCTGCAGCCCAGCGTACTTTCGTAAAACTGCCGGGTGGCTGCGAGGTCGCTAATGGGGAAAGCAAGGTGAAAGGGTACCATTTTTATGCGCCAATATCGTAAAAAGGTCTTAAAACTGCCGGAGCATGAAACCGAAAGTGCGTTCCTTTGTTACGAAATGCTGAACGCAGACAACCAAATTAAAATGTTTCAGGGCGTTTATACGTAATAGAGAAAGAGGTAAAAACTGATTCGGGAAGGACCTTGGAATACACTAAAAATTCGCTTGCAGCGCATGCTTAGAGATCATTTACAGCGTAAATGTTGCTCCGAATATGCTCCTGGATTCTATTGAGGTACATCGGCCATGCAGCTTGTTGTGGAAAGCAAGCCCGGTCTTAATATAATTAAGTTAATAACAATGAGAAGATTTGCATTTTCCTTACTGCTCCTGATTGCAGCAGTTAATCTTTGGGCACAGCCGGCATCGGCTGAGTACGCCCCGGCACCATCCGATAAAGCATTGCTTTGGGAAGTGACGGGCAATGGATTGGAAACACCGTCTTACGTTTACGGTACGATCCACATGATCGGGAGGGATGACTACTTTCTGACGGAGTCAACCAAAACCGCCTTTGAATCAGTCAAACACGTGGCGTTTGAGATTGATATGGAGGACATGACGGATATGTCCAAGATGATGCCACTGATGATGAAAGCGTTTATGGTTGGGGACACCACACTAAAGGACCTCTTGACCGAAGACGAATACGCGCAGGTGAGCGATCATTTTCAGCAAGTCGGGCTGCCTATGATGTTCGTAGACCGCATCAAGCCAATGTTTCTGTCAGTGTTGGGTAGTGGAGAAGACATGATGAGCTTCAACCCAAATGCCGAGAGCAGCATGGTTTCCTACGAGATGGAATTTATGGATATAGCTAAAGAGCGGCAGATGGAAATCGAAGGGCTGGAGACAGCCGAATTCCAGATGAGTATGTTCGACAGTATTCCCTACAGCGTGCAGGCTCAAATGCTCATGGATGCGATCAATGCTGAAGAGGGGAGCAGTAACGATCAGTTTGACGATATGGTCAAGCTTTACAAAGACCAGGATATTTATGCCATGCAAAGCCTGATGGAGGGAGAAGGTGGCATTGCCGGTTACGAAGACCTACTATTGGTACGCCGTAACCGCAACTGGATTCCAATCATGTCTGTATCGATGAAAGAACGGCCTACCTTCTTTGCTGTAGGTGCCGGGCACCTTGGTGGAGACCAGGGTGTTATCGCGCTGCTCCGGGAAGCCGGTTATACGGTAAAACCAGTACAATAAAGCCAATTTTCCGGTTGTGCAGGATAGCCTGCATAGCCGGTATTTTGCGGTCAGGAGATTGAATGTATTTGAAAATCAGCTTTTTAGGGTGATAAATGGCAGTGTATGAGCAACTTAATCTTCGTACATTGAACTTCGCCTTCTTTTTTTATTCAAAAACCTGATCGCCATGTGGATTAAAGACATAGAAGAAATTCGTGGCGGGACGCTGATTGACGTGCGTTACCGCGAGGAATATGACCAGAACTGTGTGCCGGGGTCCATTAATATCCCCTGGGACCTTCATTTGTATTATTTAGACGAGTTGATGGAGTATCCCAAACCGCTCGTTTTCTTCTGTGAAGAGGGATACCGCTCCGGCTTGGTGGCTCTTTCGCTCAAAACGCTGGGCTTTAAGGAGGTCTATAACGGAGGTAGCTGGCTCGATGTTTTTCATGAGCTCGAAGCCGGAATGCCAACCGCAGCTTAAACTTTTATGGTATGCATTATAAAACTTCTACAGCCTGGATTTTTGCATTTTTAGTGCTGAGTGTCATTGTCATGATACTTTACCCTACCCCATGGGTTATCGGTCTGGGTATGCTAATGGTACCTGTTTTGTTATTGATTCAGACGGTGGTGGTGCTGCGCGCCAGCGAGCGGAGTAATAAGACTTTTTCAGACGGTCATTGGTACGAAGACCGCGAAAAGCAACAATAATTCAAATCTAGTCAGGGAACTTATCAGTGGTGCACTGGTGTAGTACTTCATAATTTGATCATTACTGCATTACAGTGGTCGCTTGAGCTACTGAAAAGTACACCTGATGTTCCAGAAAGCATTTTCTGTTTATGTAGACGCCTTCCGGGGGCTATCCAAAGAGATTTGGTTGCTTTCCAGTGTTATGCTTGTCAACCGGGCCGGCGCAATGGTTTTACCTTTCCTTTCTGTCTACCTGACACAACAAGTTGGATTTAGCCTGGCCCAGACGGGCTGGATTATGAGCTGTTTTGGTGCAGGCTCTGTACTGGGCGCCTATATCGGGGGTAAAATGATAGACCGGTTTGGTTTCTATGAGACACAGTTCTGGTCCTTGTTCCTCAGTGGTTTTTTATTTATTGCGCTGGGACGGGTACAGGGGTTTTATGCTATATGTGGTATGGTCTTCGTGACCAGTACTGTAATGGATGCTTTCCGGCCAGCCAATTTTGCAGCGATCGCTGCCTATAGCCAAAACTCCAACCGTACACGTGCAGTAGCCCTGCTTCGTTTAGCGATTAATCTGGGCTGGGCCATTGGTCCGGCAGTTGGAGGTATGCTGGCTATTGCCTATGGATATGGCTGGCTGGTTTGGGTAGATGGGCTAACCTGTATTGCAGCAGCCCTTTTCTTTCGGGCAGCCCTGCCTAAGCGGTTTTTAGAAACCGAAGAAGACGATGAGCAGGAAAACCTGCTGGCAAACGGCAAGGCTTACCAAGACAGGCGCTACCTGTTTTTCCTGTTGTTCGCATTACTCAATGCAGTTGCCTTCATGCAGTTGTTCTCGACCCTGCCCGTCTTCTTTAAGCAGGAAGTCCACTTGGATGAAGGTCAGATCGGGCGGCTGATGGCCATGAATGGCTTACTGATTGCACTGATAGAGATGCCGCTTATTTATCTGCTTGAGCGGCGTGTCCGGGCCACGCAGATCATCACTATCGGCACGTTAATGATCGGATTGACCTACCTTTTATTCAACTGGCTGGGCGAAATGCCGTGGGTCGCTGTTTCAGCCATGCTCATGCTTACCTTCGGCGAAATCCTGAGTTTGCCCTTCATCGCTACAATGGCGATGAACTTCACCAATAAGCGCAATCGCGGGGCTTATATGGGACTGTTCTCAATTACCTATTCGGTTTCTCACATTATCGCGCCTAACCTCGGCTTGCAGGTGGTGGCATTTTCCGGCTTTGGCACACTTTGGTACCTGCTGTTTGCCGGCAGTGTGCTGGCATCAGCAGGGTTTTGGATAATGCAAAGGCGGGAGCAACTGTCCCGATCGTTTTAATGGAGAACTGTAGCATCGCTTTGAAATCCCCTTTAAAGTGTTGATTTTTGCGGGCAAAATAATAATGTAGTAAAATGGTCGGCACAGATATCAATTATGCAGCAGCACTCTTAAAACAAGGGCAGGTAGTGGCCATTCCTACCGAAACTGTTTATGGGCTTGCGGGCAACGCATTGGATATGAAGGCGGTTTCCCAAATTTTTACTGTAAAGAACCGGCCCAGTTTCGACCCCCTTATCATTCACCTTCCCTCCTTCAATCATATCCGTTTTTACGTTAAAGAAATACCTGAGGCAGCCAGCGCACTTGCTGCTGAGTTCATGCCCGGACCACTGACGCTTTTGCTTGGAAAGTCCGATCGCGTGCCCGATTTAGTTACCGCCGGGTCTGCTTTGGTGGCGGTGCGGGTGCCCGCTCACTCTTTGACGCACGAGCTGCTATCCAAGCTCGACTTCCCCTTAGCTGCTCCAAGCGCTAATCCATTTGGGTACATTAGCCCTACCACCGCCGCTCACGTTGATCAGCAGTTAGGGCCACAGATTCCGTATATTCTTGATGGCGGGCCTTCCATCGTAGGCTTGGAAAGTACCATCGTGGGTTTTCCAAACGGGCAGCCTACGGTTTTCCGAAAGGGAGGCATCGCTGTTGAAGACCTGGAAAAAATTGCCGGGCCAATGATAATCAAACCCCATTCCTCCTCTAATCCACAAGCACCGGGCATGTTGAAAAGCCACTATGCTCCGCGTATTCCTATGGTAATCGGTAAACCTGAAGACTACCTGGAAATGCACTCCGCAGATGAGGTTGGGTGTATCCGTTTTCGAAAGCCTGCCGTTGGGGTGCCGGAAGCACAACAGCTTGTACTTTCCCCTGCCGGTAATTACCAGGAAGCGGCCCGCCGCTTGTTTGCGGGTATGCGAGCGCTCGACGGGCAATCACTTTCCATTATCGTTGCAGAGTTGCTTCCGGAAGAAGGTTTAGGCCGGGCTATCAACGACCGGTTGAGACGGGCATCAGCTCGTTAACATCCTATCCGTGCACCATTCCATAGCGGAATTGAGATTACCGGATACCTTGTAGGGAACAGGTTGCTGTTGTAAAGCAAAAATACCTTTCAGGGCAGTTCGGATGATGGCATTAGGGATATGGTAGGCCGTTCCCTGGCAGTAAGTTTTCATCAGGGCTTCGTTTTCTTTCAGCCAGTTGGCTTGCATCTTTTGATAACGGAGCCCGGGGAGCGTTGCTTTTTCTGCATCAAAGAGGTAGGTAAAAGACAACCCGCGCTCATATGCTTTATGCAGGTCAGAAAGGTAATCTTTAAATGATCCCTCCGTAGCCTTTTGACCTGTAAAGGCAACAATGACTATAGGGAAAGCATCAAAATTGAAAGTAGCATAAGGGGCCATGCGGGTAACTGGAAATTAAAAGGTGAAAAAAAACGATATTTAAGCTACGCGAAAACGTTGAAATCATTATATTTATACAGACGATGAAATGGTTTGCTATGCAAGCTTATTTCATGTCCTCATATACGCTGCAATGTGGTGCCCCACATCATTGTGCGTATAAATGCAAATAGCCCCCGGTTTGTTTTTCTCCAAGCATAACTAAACACCAAAACGATGTTAAATTTTTATTCTGCAAGCAACGGGCAGGTGAACTCTAAAAAAGCTATTCAGCAGAGCCTTACTGCAGCTTTGGGTGACGCGCCACCTCCTATTTTTCAGGACGAAATGCTGGTCGTGGTGCACAGCACTATCGGTCATGACTTTGAGGATATCATAGCGGGAGCCAAAGAAATATGTCCTCAGGCAGAATTGGTAGGCTGTACGTGTGCGGGGGTTATTGGGAAAGAGGGTGCAAATGAGAGTATGAGGGCGTTAGGAGTGATGGCAATTGTGCCGGGCCAAACAAAAGAATACCATGTAACGAGCTGTGATAATATCAGGGGGCATAACTCCTTTGAAGAAGCGCGTAAAATGGCACTGGAGCTCAAAGCAACGGGGGCGGATATCAACATGATCCAGTTCCTGGCTTCCGGTATTGACATCGCTGCTGACCGTGCTGTTGAAGGGATCGAGTCTGTTTTTGGAGAAGGGATCCCTATTTTTGGAGGTACCAGTTCCGATAATATGCGCGCCATCAGTTCCTATCAGTTTGCAGACGGGAAAGTTTTGGAACGCGGTGCGATAATGATTGGCTATTCAGACCCTACCCTGACGATAGAAATGGGGGTGCACCATGGCAGTGTGCCAATCGGGCAGCCTTTTACTGTGACCCGCTCTGAGGGCAACCGTGTGATTGAAATAGAAGACCAGGCTGCCTGGCCGTACCTGATGAGTAAGCTTGATTTGCCACCTGATACCCATCCCGGGCCTTGCATTCCAATTGCTGGCATGGCAGAGCTCCTGCCGAAAGCTTACCGGGGCTCTTATGATAATGACCACATTCTGAGGGTGATTGTGAAGGTAGACGAAGATGGCAGCTTCTACATGCCCGTTGATTGCCCACAGGGCACCCAGCTCTGGATCGTTGAAAGAGATGAAGACTTGATTTTTGAAGGACTGGACCGGATGATGAAACGATTGGTCGCTCAAATAGGTGGTCACAAAGTAGCAGCCGTATTTCATACAGACTGCGCCGCCCGGGGTCGTGCCATGTTCGATGCCATCGTGAAAGATGAGATCATTGAGAATATGCAGCAGCCCGTCACTAAAGGTGAAGCAGTGCCCTGGCTGGGCATGTATGGCTTTGGGGAATTTACCAGCCTGAAGGCCAAAAACCTGTTCCACAACTATACGACTTCCATTTATGCACTGATCAGAAAGTAAGCCTATGGACCCCGCCGACACCTCGGGCTCTGACAAGCTCAGTTATGCAGAATTAAACCGACTCTGTGAAGAACTTCAAGATCGGGTTACACGTGGTATTAGTACGCAGCAGCAACTGATATCCATAAAAAATGAGCTTGATGAAGAGCTCAACCGTTTTAAAATCATTCAGGAGTTTAGTAAAGAGGGGCTTTTTCAGGACTCTATCGAAGGGTTTGCCAACCTGGCTACAGAGTATTTTATCCAGGCTTTTCAACAGCCGCACTGTTTGTTTGCAGAGTGCCATGAGGAGGGTAAACTGGAAGTCATTGGCAAGTTTGGCTTTAGCAAAGTGGCCGTTCCTGAAGTCCTGCCTGTATCGGCGGATGATATTCCTGAGCGGGAAGGGTTCTTGTTAGGTAAGCACGCTGATTTCAAGGACAGGCTATCCTTCTTAGGGCTGGAAGATGCTCTGGTCGCTCCCATGTACCGGCCCGATAATACCTTTTACGGACTGGTGGTCTCCGGGCAGCAGGAAGCGGATCAGCGATTTTATAGTGCTATTGATCCTAAGAACCGTCATGCCTTCACGGTCATGGCGACTAAGGCGAGCTATCTCATGTATAATTTCCGAACCAACGAATTGCTTAAGCAGGAAATCAAGGAGCGCCGTCGGATGGAGCAAATGCTGGAAGCAAAAGCTAATGACTTGTTGCGCTCCAATGCAGAGCTGGAGCAATTTGCTTATGTAGTTTCGCATGACCTGAAGGCACCGTTGCGCAATGTGCAGGGGTTTGCAGATTTACTGCGGCGGGACCAATCTGAATTCAAACCGGCCACCCGGGAGTATATCGATATGATCTGGGAGGAAGTCAAGCGATTTAGTGATATCATAGATGCACTGTTGCGGTATGCAAGGGTGTCAACGTCTTCTGTTCAGGATATGAAGGAGGTTGACTTTCAACAGCTGGTGTACAAAATTGAAGGGCAGTTGTCCCTCACCTTTCAAAACCGTAAAGCCGAGCTCCACTATCAAAACCTGCCTACCCTGCAGGCAAACTACCGCCAAATGCAGCAACTGCTGCAGAACCTTATTATCAACGCCATCAAGTTTACACCAGAAGGGAGAATGCCATTCATGCACCTGCAAGCAGAACCTGTTCAAAATGGGTATCGGTTTGCGGTAAAAGATAATGGAATTGGTCTCCAGCCAGCGGACCAAAATCGGATTTTTGGCCTTTTCCAGCGCGTGAACGGGGAGCGGCAGTTCGAGGGTAATGGCTTGGGGTTAAGCATTTGTAAAAAGATCGTGGAGCAGCACAAAGGCAAAATATGGGTGGAATCAGAGGGGCCGGGTGAAGGTTGTACGTTTTTCTTCACCTTGCCTGAGCGGCAGTCGGAGGACTGAGCGGCAAGTGCAATAATCCCCCTCTTGTTAAACGGTTCACAGGCCACTTTTGGGCGCCCATTCTGCTAATTCTACGGTCTGTCCTTATATGCTTGACAGCTCCGCCCGATAGTTGTAGCTTAGCCCTGGAAAAATAAGAATTTATGCCAACCACTGCTTTACATACCGTTTTAGGGGCTTCAGGAACCGTGGGCCGCGCTGTTGTTGACGAACTGCTCCACCGGGGACTTTCAGTACGCGCGGTTAGCCGCTCTATGGATAAGCCCGGGCTGACCGTGGTGCCAGCGGATTTACTACAACCTTATGAAGCACAACGCGCAATTGAAGGGTCTACCCATGTGTACCTTTGCGTTGGGCTGCCTTACACTGCGAAGGTTTGGAAGCGGGACTGGCCGGTGCTGATGCGAAATGTGATCGCCGCCTGTACTGCCAATGATGCCCGCCTGATCTTCCTAGACAATGTGTACATGTACGGCCCCGCTCCACTACAGGCCCCCTTTGATGAGAAACACCCCCAGGAACCTGTAAGCCGGAAGGGAGCGGTGCGTAAGGCAACGCTGGATATTTTGAAAACAGCTATGCAGGATGGTGAAGTGCAGGCGGTTATCGGTCGCTCTGCTGACTTCTACGGGCCTTACGCTACGAACAGCCTCCTCTATGTCTCTTTTCTGGAGCGTATGCTAAAGGGCAAAGCTCCGCAGCTGCTCTTTCCACCTGATATACCTCATACGTATTCGGATACAGTTGATATTGGGCGGGCATTGGTTGCCCTGGCGCTGGCAGAAGACACCTACGGGCAGGCCTGGCACCTGCCGGTAAACCCGCCCATTACCATGGAAGAAATCACAGCGATTTTTAACCGGCACCTCGGTACTTCTCTTAAAGCCGGCATGCTCCCCTTCTGGGCTCAGCGCCTGATTGGGCTGTTCATCCTGCCGCTGCGCGAAGTGCTGGAGATGAATTATCAGTTCCGTTACCCCTATGTGATGTCCGATCGGAAGTTCCGGGAGCGGTTCCCTGATTTTGAGGTGACGGGGTACGAGGAGGGATTGGGAAGGTTAGTACAATACTTTGGCAACCCCAAAGCCCAAGCGGCTACCCCAGCCACGCCCTGATCCCACCGGGCGGGGCAGAATTGGAAGTCGTAGGTGGTCCCATTGACTACGACCTCAGCATCAATGAAGCGCTGCTGCAAAAAAATGGGGGACTTGGGGCTGCTCCTGAAGGCAGAAAAATAGCAAGTCGGGATTCACACCACGCAGTAGATGCGAAGCAAAATTTTGGCAAGAGCAGCCCAAAGGGTGAAATCCAAATAAGCTCTAATTGAAAAGCTATTTCAGCGGGAGCTGGATAAACCCAAAGTACGCAATGCCTTCTTATCGGTCTATATACCGGGCCGCGGCATTCAGTGGTCGTACACCGGTGGGCAGTTTGAGGAGGGCAGCTTCGTTAGCCCTGCCAATCCCTTTCACTCCGCGAGCATCGGCAAAACGTTTACCGCTACCCTGGTGATGCTGCTGATAGAAGAAGGGCGGCTGAAGCTCGATGCGCCACTAAGCCGTTATCTCCCGGAGTCCGCCTACGCCGGGCTGCATATTTGGGAAGGAGAAGACCTGACCGGACAAATTACCATCGGCCAACTGCTGCAGCATACTTCCGGCCTGCTAGACCACACCCGGAAAAACCTAAAGCCACACTTCCCGCCCGGTAAGGACTACTACTATACCGATACGGAGTATTTTCTGCTCGGGCTTATTGTGGAAAAGCTGACCGGGCAGCCCTTGCATGAGGCACTGGAAACTCAAATTCTGGAGTCGCTTCAGTTGACCCAAACCTGTATGCACTTCCGCTCCGACCCTTTAGGTAGAATGGCTGCGCTTTATGCGGAAAATTTAGAAATTAGCACCTTCAAAATCTTGAGTGCTGACTGGGCGGGCGGCGGTCTGCTCACCACCGCTGATGACCTCCTGCAGTTCATGGAAGCCCTGAATACCGGAAAACTCATCAATCGCACATCCTACGAAGCCATGCAGCAGTGGGTACCGGAGAGCCGCGGCATGGAGTACGGTTTTAGCTTGCGCAAATTCCGCCTGCGGGGGCTTTTCCCTCTTTTGCCCGACCTGACGCTTATTGGGCATTCCGGCTCTACCGGCTCCTACATGTACTATTGCCCGGAACTGGAAGTATACCTTGCTGGCACGTTCAACCAAACGGCCTATATTAAGGAGCACGTGGTCTTCCTGGTGAAGGTCCTGAGTGTGCTGGATAAGCAGTTCTGAAAAAATCGCCTCCTCTGTGATTTTCAGGCTTCGCCTTTCGATTAATGAGGTGTAAATCAATTCAACCACACGCATCGTGCCAAAGAAATCTACCAACCCGGCCCCCGACTTTGAAACTGTCTTGCAACAGCACCGGGGGATTATTTTTAAGGTTGCCCGCATGTACACCCACAATGAGGTCGACTTTGAAGACCTGGCACAAGACATCAGCGTCCAAATCTGGCAGTCGCTGGGTAAGTACAAACCTATCCACGCCCTGTCCACCTGGCTCTACCGCATCGCCCTGAATGTCAGTATCGACCGGCTGCGCAGGGAGGAACGGCGCAGCCGGCATCAGCAAGCCTTTGAGGCACAGCCACCGGTCGGGCAGCCCTCACCGCCTTCTGGCCGGAGCGAGCAACTGCACCGCTGGGTACAACTGCTGCCGCCCCTCGACCGGGCATTGATGATGCTTTATCTGGAGGATTATCCACACGAGGAAATCGGGGAAATGCTGGGCATTAGCACGAGCAACGTAGGAACAAAAATCAGCCGGCTCAAAGCCTGGCTTAAAAAGGAATTATAACTATGGAAACCAACGAATGGAAAGCCGCCTGGAAAAATCATCAGGCACAATTGGAACAAAATATCAAACTCAATCTGGGTATTGCTGAGGAAATGCACCGGAGCACCGCCCGCCGCCCCCTGCGCGCCGTCTGGGCTGCCCGGATTGCCGAAACGCTGGTTTGGGTTTTCCTCCTCATAGGGCTGGGCAACTGCATAACAGCTTTCCAGGGCCACATCGCTCCGCAAATATCGGCTATCGTACTGAGCCTTTTCGCAGTAGTTGGCATCAGCGGTAGCGTGGGGCAACTCATCCTGCTGCGCCTGCTCAATTTTGATGGGCCGATAGTAGAGGTGCAAACGGGGTTGGAACGATTGCGTAAGCACCGCTTAATCATTACACAATTGCTTCTGAGTAGTGTCCCATTCTACCTGGCGCACCTGTTTTTCTGGTTTCAGCTCCTCTTTGGTATCGACCTCTTTGCCAGTGGTGCCCCGCAGTGGTTGCAGGCGCAAATTCTGTTCAGCGTAGCCTTGCTGCCCTTTACTTTCTGGTTAGTCCGGGAAATGGGCAAATCAACGCCCCTCTATGGCTGGATTGCTGCCTTGCGGCGGAGCACGACCGGGCAGCGGGTGGAAGAGGCGGTGCATGGATTAGCCGAACTGAAGGATTTTAGCAACCAATAATACTTCGTCTGGCTGAAGCAGTAAGGGCGTGTTGGGACTTTAGCAATCAGTCTGTTCCGGTTCAATGGGACACTTTTTTGCTTATACTTCGTTTCGTAAATCCTTCCAGAAATGCTGCAGGACAGGCAATTTAGCTAGGGCTAAACTCCGGTTTCCGTACCTCGTCTAATCAAAAAATTGAAATTTTTCGACCAGAAGACCAAAATCCCAATACGCTAAGCTTATATGGAATATCTACAGATTGACAAATTTGGCAGATAGTGTAGTATTGAAAGGGGTTTTAGGGTTTAACTTCTTTGGGAAAATTTGACAACCCTAAAGAAATGTAATTGCGAAGACTTAGCCATAGGCATACATTTGTGGTAACAACAGAAAAAGCCACAATAAAATGTCACGATGTAAATTTTCAGTATGCCTACGGGGCGGGCTGATTGCGATGGTGTTATTCTTGGGGAACTCCTGTACTCAGGAATACATCGAGCCCGATTCTGGTATTTGTTTCGAACAGGATATTCTTCCCATTTTTATTTCGAACTGCACGCAGAGCGGCTGTCACAACAGTATTGACAGAGAAAAAGGCTATGACCTCACCACTTACGAAAAAATTGTGAGCCGGGGCATCGTACCCGGCAACTACAAAGCCAGTGAACTCTACAAAGTGTTGGTCAAGCCTTTCGGTGAAGAGCGCATGCCCCCCGCGCCCAATGAAATGTTGACTGTCAGAGATATTCAGCGCATTGCGCTCTGGATTGACGAAGGCGCAAAGCCCACCTCTTGCGCCCCTTCCGCCTGCGATACTGTAACCGTGTCTTATGCCCTGCATGTACAGCCGCTCATGCAAACATGGTGTAACGGCTGCCATGCTTCTGGCGCTCCTTCAGGAGGCATCGCTACCGACAACTACCCGAGCTTAAAAGGCATAGCGGACAATGGAAGCCTGATCGGCTCGGTTGTTCACGAATCCAGCTACGAACCCATGCCGCAGAATAGTGATCCCTTGTCAGCCTGCGATATAGCGCTGCTACAGCAGTGGGTAGCAGATGGCGCACCGGAGAATTAAAGCATCTCGAATAATACAAAAGGCAAAAATTATGATAACCACCATTCGATTAATCGTGGGGCTGCTGTTGTGCGCAGCCTTGCAAGTAGCTTTACCTGCACAGAGTAAATTTTTTACCCGTAGTGGCCAGATTGCCTTTGACGCTGAGGGTATCACCGACTACTTCGAAGAGATTAAAGCCCTTAATAAGGAGGCCGTTTGTGTACTCGATCTGGAATCCGGAAAGATGGAATGGGCGGCACGCATGAAGGGATTTCATTTCAAAAATGGCCTTATGGAAGAGCACTTCAATGAAAACTATCTGGAGAGCGAGCAGTATCCTAAAGCGATTTTCAAAGGTGACCTGACCGGGCTTCCGGATGAGGTCGCTCTCCAAAAAGCAGGCTCCTGGCCGGTAACAGCCAAAGGGTCGCTCACCTTGCATGGGGTTACCCATAAAGTTTCCTCAAGCGGCAATATTCAACGCAGTGGAGAGGGGCTTCACGCCGTGGCTGCTTTTTCAGTCAGGCTCGAAGATTACAATATCAAAATCCCTTCTATTGTAGGCAATAAAATTGCAGAAGTTGTGGACATCACGGTGGATGCCAATCTTCAACCCCTTAAAAAATAATCACGATGCGCAAGTTGAAAAGCATAATCGCAGGCCTACTGGCTCTTGGAGGGCTGCTATCCATTGCCCAGGCCCAGGAAGATGATCTGCTGAGCCTGATCGAAGAAGAGCCGGCGACTGAGCAAATCACCAATGCCTTCAAAAGTAGCCGGGTCATTAATGGCCACAGCATGGAGATGATAGGCGAAGGCGTCCTGGATTTCCGTATCCTGCACCGTTTTGGGCGAGTCAATCAAGGCTATCAGCAGTTTTTTGGTTTAGACCAGGCGTCTATGCGTATGGGGTTTGATTATGGTATTACTCCTAATCTCACCGTTGGTGTGGGCCGCTCTACTTTTCAGAAAGAGCTTGATGGCTTTGTGAAGTGGCGCATCCTCTGGCAGTCTAAAGGGGTGAAAACCATACCTGTCTCCCTCGTTTGGGTAAGCGGGGCGACTTACAACGGACAGGAACGGCCCTTTCCCTTTACGGAGGTGGAGCCGACCTTTACCCGTCGCCTGGCGTACTACCATGAGCTGATTGTTGGCCGCAAAATCAACAATGAGTTCACCCTGCAGCTCTCGCCAGTCCTTGTGCACCGCAATATTGTGGAAAACCGCCTGACTGCCAATGACTTTTTTGCGCTGGGCATTGGGGGGCGGTATAAGCTGACGAACCGCTTAGCTTTGGTAGTCGACTACTACCATGCTTTCAACCGCTTTCCCAATAGTTGGGTGTACAACCCGCTTTCAATCGGAGTAGATATAGAAACCGGGGGGCACGTTTTCCAATTGCACTTCTCTAATAGCAATGGCATGAATGAACGTGCCTTCCTGCTTGGAGACAACGGCTCCTGGCTTAGTGGAGACATTCAGTTCGGTTTTAATCTTTCCAGAGTTTTTCAGGTTAAAAAGCCTGTGCTGAAGTAACACAGGCCTAAACACTTCAAATTATGCATCTTAAACACCAATTGCTCGCCGCAGTAGTACTAGCCTACCTGGTAATGCCCGCCTGCGAGCGTGAGCCCGTGGTGGTCCCTGGCCCCAATTCAAGGATTGACAACAGTACCAATCCCTTCAACCCAACAGATAGTACAGATACAACGGTCAACACGATGCTCTGCGACCCGGATAGCGTCTACTTTGAGCAGCAGTTGCTGCCGATCCTGGTTTCCAATTGTGCGATGTCAGGCTGCCACAGCACGGAATCCCACCGCGATGGCGTAGTTTTAGTCGATTATCAATCAGTACGCAATACCAGCGGTATTCACCTGAATGACCCTACAGGCAGTGAGCTGTATGAGGTCCTTTCTGATAGCGACCCGGAAGACCGGATGCCACCGGCACCTCGTGATCCACTCAGCAGCTCAGAAAAAGCGATGATCCTGGCCTGGATTCAGCAGGGCGCACAGAACCTACATTGCGATCAGGCTTGTGATACGACCTCGGTGAGCTTCAGTTTGGATATTGCTCCTCTTGTACAAACACAGTGTGCAGGTTGCCATCAGGGGAGTAATCCAAATGGCGGGGTGTTCCTGAATAACTACACCACGATCCGGGAGCAGGCGCTGAGCGGTCAGTTGTTAGGTACAGCTGCCCACCTGCCTGGATTTCAACCTATGCCGCCAGCTGGGAACGGTATGTCGGACTGTGAAATACGGCAACTGGAGTTGTGGGTGGAAGCCGGGGCTCCGGATAATTAAAAGACAGCAGATGAAAAATGGTGAATTTAGCGTTGAATTTAGCGAATTTTCGCTAAATTCAACGCTATAAACTAATTTGCCATGCACCCAACTTATCCAAAGCTGCTTGCCCCCCTCGACCTGGGCTTCACCACACTCAAAAACCGTGTGCTCATGGGCTCCATGCACACCGGTCTGGAAGAAGAGAAAAACGGATTCGAAAAAATGGGCACCTACTTTGCCGAACGGGCCCGGGGTGGCGTGGGGCTCATGGTCACCGGTGGTATAGCGCCCAACCGGGCAGGCTGGGTGGGTCCCTTTTCTGCCAAACTGTCGAACCGCCGGGAAATGCGCAAGCACCGGGTGATCACGGATGCGGTGCATGGGGCGGACGGCAAAATCTGCCTGCAAATCCTGCACGCCGGGCGCTACGGTTATCACCAGCTGGCGGTGGCACCTTCCCGACTCAAATCGCCCATCTCGCCCTTTAAGCCCTGGAAACTGAGCGGGGGCGGCGTGGAGCGTACCATCCGGGCCTTCGTCCGTACAGCGCAACTGGCGCAGGAGGCCGGGTACGATGGAGTGGAAGTCATGGGTTCAGAAGGCTATCTTATCAATCAATTCATTGTTTCTAAAACGAATAAGCGTACCGACAAATGGGGCGGTTCCTACGAAAACCGTATCCGCTTCCCCATCGAGATTGTGCGCCGTACCCGGGAGGCCGTGGGGCCAAATTTCATCATCATCTACCGCTTGTCTATGCTCGACCTGGTGGACGACGGCAGCAGTTGGGAAGAGGTAGAGCACCTCGCCGGAGAGATCGAAGCGGCCGGTGCGACCATCATTAATACCGGTATTGGGTGGCATGAAGCCCGGGTACCGACCATCGCGACGATGGTGCCCCGGGGCGGCTTCAGCTGGGTCACGCAACGGCTTATGGGCAAGGTGGGCATACCGCTCATCACGACCAACCGGATCAATACTCCGGAGAAAGCGGAGGAAATTCTCGCAGACGGCCATGCGGATATGGTGTCTATGGCCCGCCCCTTCCTGGCGGATGCCGACTTTGTGCAAAAAGCAGCCGAAAACCGGGCGGACGAAATCAATACCTGCATTGCCTGTAATCAGGCCTGCCTCGACCACGTCTTCAAACAAAAAACAGCCAGTTGCCTGGTTAATCCAAGAGCCTGCCACGAAACAGAGCTTAACTACACTCCTGCCCAGACGAAGAAAAAGCTGGGGGTAGTGGGCGCAGGGCCGGCGGGGCTGGCTTTTGCTACTGTGGCCGCACAGCGCGGGCATGAAGTCCACCTGTTTGAAGGCAGTGATCAGATCGGAGGGCAGTTCAATATGGCCAAACGTGTCCCGGGCAAGGAGGAGTTTTACGAAACCCTGCGCTATTTCCAGCGGCAAATTGAGCTGCACGGTGTCCACTTGCATCTCAATACCCGGGTGGAAGCCGAAGACCTGGCCGGGCAGGGCTTTGACGAGTTAGCACTGGCCACCGGTGTCTCCCCCCGGCAGATTCAACTGGAGGGCATCGAACACCCCAAAGTACTAAGTTATATAGATGTGCTCTTGCGCAATAAGGAAGTGGGTGAGCGGGTCGCCATTATCGGTGCCGGTGGTATTGGCTTTGATGTGTCAGAGTTTCTGGTACACCCTCCGTCTGACACCCCACAGCCGGTAGAAGCCTTTATGGAAGAATGGGGCGTGGACACGGCTTATCAGAACCCGGGTGCCCTTACGAAGCCCAAACCGGAGCTGCCGTTCCGGCAGATTTACCTCATGCAGCGCTCTGAGGGCAAGCCGGGAGCTGGCCTGGGCAAAACCACCGGCTGGGCGCACCGGCAGAGCCTACGCAAAAAAGGAGTGGAAATGCTCAGCGAAGTGCAGTATCAGCGCGTGGATGATGCCGGGCTGCACATCTTGCACAAAGGCGAGCCCCGCCTGCTGGAAGTCGACCATGTGGTGGTCTGTGCTGGTCAGGTGCCCCTGCGCGCGCTGCAGCAACCTCTGGAGGCCACCGGGCTCAAAGTGCACCTCATTGGCGGTGCGGACGAAGCCCGGGAGCTGGATGCCAAGCGGGCGATCAGCCAGGCGAGCTGGCTGGCGGCGGTGGTGTGAGGGCTGGATTGAAAGCTCCCGCCCTCGTACTATACCTATTTAGCAATTTTACAATGTTAAAACTTAGGTTTGGTAGGTAGGTTTTACATCAAAACCTTATCTTTCGGTATGGCTTGATGAAAAATGTACTGCGCTCATCTGTAGCCGCTCCTGTTACTGTTGAAAAAAGGGTACGTATCTCTTCAGCCGCTGTCTATCTGTATTTTTATAGTCTTTAAATATTTCAATATGCTTAATCTGAATTTTTACTTCCCCCCCCCAGCAGAGGACCCAATCAGCACCCGAAAGCAGTTACGCCCGGGCTTTGCTGGGGCTGTTGTTAGACCGGCAGTTTTGGCCGGATTATCAGTTGCCATTTGAAGTTGAGCTTCCGGAAACAGAAGCAAACAACACGATTGCTGGCATAAGTATTGCTCCCAATCCTTCTTCCGGCGCATTTACTTTAGACCTTGACCAATATTACGCTGAGCCCATCCTGATTGAAATCAGAGACTTGGCAGGACGTAGTATTCATAGCCTGGAGTTTCAGGAAGGACAGCGTTTTGAAATTGATTTGAGCAGTAAGCCTGAAGGCTTATACTTCTTTGAAGCCGTATCGCAAGGTAAACGTATCGGTACGCTGAAAGCGATTGTCAAGTAACTTTTTTAAATCTATACACGGCAGTGAGGGCTTCCACCCTCACTGCTGTTTTACAATATCAAATTATGAAACAGCTTTGGTTCATACTCTTTTGTTTAGCCTTAATGCCTTGTTCACTGATGTTTGGGCAAGCTCCGTTTTCAAAAGCGCTATACCTTAGGTGGCGTAGAAAGCATCTCCTCCATACGCGAGAAAGCTCCACTTACCTGCTAAATGTCTTGACTGCTCCACCACCCAGTTATACCTATGTCCATAAATCAGCAAGTACCAACCTTGAAGGTAATGTCCTTTGGCAATCTTCAACAATCAATAATTACCTTGTTGCTGTTGGAATTGAAACAGGCAATCAGGGAATGGTGGTCAATGATAGCAGCCTGTTTTTTGTTGGGTCTATTATTGAGGAATCTGGTGTTTACCCTTATGGGTTTCTTCTAAAACAAAGCTTGAACGGCGATAGCTTGTGGCTTAAATCCTTTGGAAGCAATTATGAGGATCATCTCTTTGGTATCGACTTTTTCAATGATAGTACACTTATTGTTCATGGCGATCATGGAACATTTTCCCCGGGTGAAGAGAAAGTGTGGGTGATGGCATTTGATTTCGAGGGCAATCTACTATGGGAGCGCTTTTACGCAGGGGATAACGGGCTAATCAGGAGCCGGGATTTTGCGGTATTGGAAAATGGCAATGTAGTAATTGTCTACAGAGAGTGCCTTTCCTACCAATCCTGCGGCTCAGGAGTAGACAAACGGCTACGGCTGCTGTGTATAGACCCGGAGGGCAATGAGCTTTGGACCTCTACCATCGGGGAATATTATTTATCGGGCGCTCCAACCGAGAATGTAATTGAACTGGATAACGGTCAATTGCTCGTTTCTTTTTTCCGGGAGATCGGGCAGGGGGTTAGACGAGCCCCCATTTTATTGTGGATCAGCCCGGAGGGAGAAGTCTTACAGCAGTACGACTTTGAGTTTGTCAGCTTTGGCAATTATATTACAGACTTATTCCAAACGGAAGCCGGCAACATTATAGGCGTAGGAGATTCAAATACCTATGAAGGGGAAGATTTCTACGGTGGGGTAGGCTGGGTTTTTTCTATGACACAGCAAGGCGAGCTAAACTGGAAAAGAATGTTCCTGGACAATACTGAAGGTTTCCGTCTCGGTCAGTTACGGTGTGGGCTTGAAACTAAAGATGGAGGTTTAATTCTTGGAGGTTTTGTAGAAGATACCGTAGCCCTATATTCAGTCGCCTGGCTCCTAAAACTAGACAGCGCCGGCTGCTACCACCCCAACTGTGAGGAGGGGCTGCAGTTTGTAGATGTGGAGGAGATTGCTGCACCGCCTTCCCGCGCAAGCGCTTACCGGGCCTATCCCAATCCGGTTTCTGGTGGAGCACCCCTTCAGTTGGAGGCTTTAACAGACAACCTACAGGTGGCGCGGGCACAATGGCTTGATGCGTACGGCCGGCCCCTTGCGGAGCACGCGCTTGATCCTTTGCCGCTTCAAAATATCCCGGTTGGGGATTGGCCGGCAGGGGTGTACTTTTTACGGCTTTTGGACCGGTCGGGGCGGCCATTGCAGGTGGTGCGGGTGTTGGTGGAGTGAGGGTCAAGGTTAAAGTATTCAAGGTTAAAGGTTCACTGACTTCGCGTCAGGCTTGCTTCGTCGGTCGGAGAAGGTTAAAGTGGCAATAGCCTCACCGGGTGCACTACTCCCAGCCGTTGCCTGGGCATTCACCCGGTGCGCTTTTCTTGTACTCATGGTCAGCAAGCCCGGCGAAGGAGCGGACTTCGTTTCCAAACTACGTCGGACGGAGAGGGCGCCGGGCGAGGGTGCCCGGCGAGCAGCAAGCATTGTCTTTCTATTCTTAATTCCGTATCTTCCTAATCATTCACTAACCGCTAAAAGAAGAACCTCATGTTTACACACACACACACAGGATGCCGCCTTCCTGACACTTTTCAACTTACAGGGGCAGTCTGCCTTCGAGGTCTCACTCACCGGACAACGCACTACTTTGCAACTGCCGGTGCCCCCGGGTATCTACTGGGCACGCCTGCAAATAAAGGGGCAGCAGCCAGAGCATCACAAAATCATTGTATCACGCTAAAGCAGAACACATGCCTTTCAAAACCGAATTGTTCTTTCTTATGCTACTTGGACCGATAGTCCTTATCGGGCAAACTTTCAATCAGGCACAGGATTTAGGCTATTATTCAAACTCGTTCTGGGACGTAGCCGTAGACAGCCCATACATTATAGGGTTTGGAAGGGCGAAAGAGTTGATAGAAGGCACGAATCGAAAGCGTGATGGCACTATAGTCGCTAAGTACACTTCAGATGGTATATTACTGGATCATAAGATTTTCACAGATACTATTACCGTAGATACTATCAATAGCAACTTTTATATCAGTTGGTGGTATGGACAAATACTGCCAACTTCGGATGGAGGGTATCTGTTTACCGTATTAGCATCACGTAGCAATAAAGTAGCGGTCAAGCTGGATAGCGAACTACAGGAGGAATTCCGCTATGAGTACGAAGACAGTACCAATCAGAGTAATTTTTATTGTCAGGTACCCGTAGAGGTGGAGGATGGATATTTGCTGTACGGCTCAGCTACACGGCTAGATGGCTACCGGGACGCTTACCTTCGAAAAATCAGCTTCACAGGGGAAACCATGTGGTTAAAGTACTACGGAGAGCCTAATCAGTCCGAAACCCTGATAGACGGTACCATGCAGGGAGATTCTATTCTTGTCATGGGCATTGGCCGAAGGTCACAAAATCCCGAAGATGGGCTTGAAAATCTTTTTTTGCGAGTACGCTTATCAGATGGGGAAGTCATCGAAAGCGGAGCCTCTGGTTTTAACCCAGAAATGGGCTGGATACGGGAGCTGACTGTCCTTGAGAACGGAAACATCATTGTTCATGGCGATCAATACCAGGGTGAAGATCAATATGGGAACAGTATTGTACAGCCAACCATTGCCCGGTTAGACAGTAATTATCAAACTACCTGGCTAAGGACCATCTTTAGACCCTTCCGGCAGCTCCTCGGTAATAATTTTCGGGAACTCAAAGTGGTTTCTGATGGCAATATTGTAGGCTCAGGGGACCATTATACCAAGATACAGGGAGAGGACGTCACCGCTGGCTGGCTATTCAAATTTACTCCGGAGGGAGATACTTTATGGTCCCGTTCGTACTTGCCCCCGTTTGAAGATTTCAACTTTTATACCTCGGGGAGCTTCGGGCGCTTTGCGGAATTACCAAATGGCGATTTAGTCACAGGCGGTTATGCAACAGGGGACGGCGATCGCAGCTGCTGGCTCGTCCGTACCAACTCAGAAGGCTGCATCGGGCAGGATTCCTGTGAGTACCTGGTGCATGCCGGGCAGCTTTTGCCACCTCCTGCAAAGCCGGGGTTATCGGTCTTCCCCAACCCCGCCTCCCGCCACCTCACCGTCGCCTGGCCGGGCGCTGCGCCCACGGGCAAGGGCTACTTCACGCTCTACAATATGCAGGGGCAGGCGGTGTGGGCAGTCACAAAACCATCTGCTCCAGAAGTGCCGCTGCAGTTGCCGAAGGTGCCGCCGGGCGTATATGCCCTGCGCGTGGAAGTGGAGGGGCAGGCTTGGGTGGAACGGGTGGTGATCAAGTAACCGACTTCGCGTCTAAGCTTGCTACGTCGGTCGGAGAAGGTTAAAGAACTCAAGCCTGTTAGGGTGTACTTTAAACGCGAGCCCAAGTATAGGGTACGCCCTAACTTAAGGTTAAAGAGTTCAAGGTTAACCGACCTGCGCAGGACAGCTTGAGCAAGTACTATTATACAGTGAAAAACCTTGAAGGCCGTGTCCTTTCCGATACGTCCGGATGGATGGAAATCCGGGGGCAGTACCTTGCTGAAGGTGGCGAAAAATACCTGCTTATTGGTAATTTATACGATCAGGCGCGCACCACTTTTGAGGAAACAGGCGTTGACAATGCATTGCACTGGGCCTATTATTATGTAGATCAGGTAGCGTTGAAACGATGTGGAGAAACAGGTACTTCTGTCACCCAATTGCCTCCAAAAGACACTGTGATCTGCGATAGCGGCAGTGCATTGCTCGAAGGGCTGCCTGATGCAGATGGTTATTACTGGGTTGGAGAAGGCACAGAATCTGTGTTACAAACCCGGATACCTGGTAGGTATATGCTCAATAATTATTACGGGTGTGACATCCGTCAGCAGCCCTTTACCGTTCAAACCGATGGATGTTTCTGTAATATTACCTTTCCTTCTCCCAGTCGGTTGCCTGCCCAGTTGCGTCCTTTACCTTCCCGTAATGTGGAAAATTACACACTGGAACTCTTCAATGCCACCGGACAAAAAGTCTGGTCAGGCAATGGGGGAAACCTGGACCAAGACACACTTTCTGTAGCCGCTGGCACCTATTTCTGGCGCGCAAGGCTCGACTGCTTTAGGGAGCTGGATCAACAACCGTTTCAGCGTACCACGAGCGGACGTATCCTCTTAGTGGATTAATAACAAAGGTGAGATAGGTTGGTGGACTATAAAATGAGTACACCAAGGGAAGCGCGTGCGCCGGGCGATAAGCTCACCGCAACCTAAAAACAAAACCCCGGACCAAAACGGACCGGGGCTTTCAACTTATCTAGCATTGTCTACAAAATCTTAGAAGCAGTAGCCATTTGCCTCAATCATACGGTCGGCAATCATGCGGCGGGCTTTCTTGACGTTCGTTGGCGTGTACTTGGTGAAGCGCTTTAGCCCCATCAGCATGGTGCGCAGGAGATCGCCCTCAGCAAAGGAAACGAGGGCATCAGTACCGCTTTTGTGGATACGGGCGGTAGCATCGGTCATAAAGACCTTTAGCATAGTATCGTACACTTCCTGTGCGTGCTCCTTGCTGTCCATGCCGGCTAGCTTTTCCACCCGCAACAGCATCGATTCTGCCGTAAGAGTGTCGAGCAGCATATCGGAGACATTCATGATGACCTCCTGCTCCTCCTTGAGGTTGAGCTCGCCGTCCATCTGCATTTTGGCGGCAGCGCCAGCAGTCATAAGTACTGCTTTCTTGAACTCCTTGATCGCTTTCTTCTCGGCAGCGTAGGCACCCTCGGGCTGTTCGAAAGAGGGCATAGAAGCCAACTCTTTCTGTACTTCCCAGGCTGGCCCAACGATGTCGAGATTACCTTTCAGCGCGCGGCGGAACAGCATGTCAATCGAGAGCATGCGGTTGATTTCGTTGGTGCCCTCGTAGATGCGGTTGATGCGGGCATCGCGGTAAGCGCGGGCAGCTGTACCTTCCTCTGAGTAGCCCATGCCGCCGTGTACCTGCACGGTTTCATCCACTACGTAGTCTAGTACTTCTGAGCCCAGTACCTTGAGTAAGGCACACTCGATGGCATATTCTTCCGCCGCCTGCCGCTTGGCTTCTGCAAAACCCATACCTTCTGCCACCAGGGCTTTATTTTTTTCCTGCAAGAGGTGAGAAACACGGTACATGGCGCTTTCAGCTGCAAAGATCTGAATCGCCTGCTCACCGAGCTTATGCTTGATCGCACCGAAGTTGGAAATCGGCTGCTTGAACTGAATACGCTCATTGGCATACTTTACGGCCGTCTCCGCACTTTTCTTAGCGCCGCCCACGCAAAGGGCGCACAACTTGAACCGGCCGATGTTCAGGGCATTGAAGGCAATCAGGTGCCCTTTGCCGATCTCACCCAGTACGTTTTCTTTGGGCACTTTTACGTTCTCAAAGAAAACCTGACGGGTGGAAGACCCCTTGATGCCCAGTTTCTGCTCCTCCGCGCCGAGTGTCAGTCCTTCAGAGTCGCGCTCTACAATAAAACCAGTGAATTTATCACCATCAATTTGGGCGAAGACAATGAAAACATCCGCAAAGCCAGCATTGGAAATCCACATCTTTTGCCCATTGATGAGGTAGTGACTGCCGTCTCCACTCAGATCAGCGCGGGTCTTGGCAGCCAGGGCATCAGAACCGGAGCTGGGCTCGGTCAGGCAGTAAGCGGCTTTGAGCTCCCCATTGATCAGGCGGGGCAGGTAAGTAGCTTTTTGAGACTCATCACCGAAGTAAAGGATAGGCAGCATGCCAATACCGGTATGCGCAGCGTAGGAAACCGTGAACGCACCCGCCGGACCAAATACATCACATATCATGGTGTTGGTATTGGTGTCCATCTGCATGCCTCCGTACTCTTCCGGCATGTGGGAGCCTAGCAAACCAAGCTCCGCCATCTTCTCCAGTAGCCGTGGTGCCAATCCTTCTTCCTGTGCCTCAAGCCGGTCAATATTTGGCAGGATTTCGGTAGCCAAAAAGTCCCGGACGGTATCCCGGATCATGAGTTGTTCCTCATTCATTTCTTCCGGAATGAAGGTGTGCTCCGGTGATGGCGTTTCGCTAATTAGGAATTCGCCGCCCTGGAGTACATCGATTTTGCTGAGCGTGTCTTGCATGGTTAAATCTTAATTAAAGTTGCTAATCAAAAGAGCAGGTTATTGCCCGCTATTTATCTGGAGTAGGAGTTAAAGCGAAGCTTGGAATGATCACTCCAAAACACCTCCAGCGAATTTTCGCTACTAATTTAGGGGCTTCTTGGCAAAAAGTAAAGTATGGAGGCTTAAATTTTGCGAATTTTCGCTAAATGAAGCTCAATCGCCTTGTTTTCGGGTGAAAATCGCCTCGCGGAGTTGAATCAGGGTGGGGTAGAGCCCGGATATATTCCAAAAAAAAGCCCCGGCGCAGTTGCACCAGGACTTTCAGATCAAACCAAAACGTGTTTTTTATCAGGACTTGTCTAAAACTGTCCTTTGAGTTCCGCAGCGCCACTATTCAGTTCCGTGCGTGCCCCCTGACGATATATGTCAAGACCGAGGACTCAATCAGGCTCAAAATGCTTTAAGGCAAGTGCGCTTAGCCGAGTATCAGGGCCACTGTGGTCAGGAGCCCGGTCAGTGCACTTAGTGCAATCGTATTCTTGTTAGAGGTCACCAGCTCCCGGTCGCGGTAGTGATTGCGGATATGCTGGAAAATGGCTATTCCGGCAACAAGGGAGGCAACACTCACACCAGTAAGCCAGGCATTAGTGCCCGGGAGGAACCAGACAATCGCCAGATTCGAGAGAAATGCCATTAGCAAAATGGCGAGATAGATATAGGTGCTTTTTTCTTTTCCGAAAGTAACGACCAGGTGGTTTTTACCAGTCTTAGCGTCTGACTCAGCGTCTGGGAATTCATTAATGAGCAATATGTTAGCCGTTAGAAGACCCACCGGTAATCCGACCAGGAAAGCCATTGGGCTGAGCTGCTGTGTTACGACATACACAATACCCAAAGTAACCAGGGGCCCAAAAGCCAGTGAGATACCCAGCTCGCCGAGACCACGGCGGGCAACAAGCCTTACCGGTGGTGCCGTGTAGAGGTAACCAATGGCCAGCCCGACAAGACCGATAGCTAAAGTTATCCAACCTGTCATGGCCGTAAGGTAAATACCAATAACCGTGGCTGCGCCAATAAGTGTCAGCCCCAGCCGTTTAGTCCCTTCCAGGGTGATTAGCCCCAGCTCTATCGCCCGGCTGCCCCCCGAGAATTGCAGGAAGTAGTCGTTATTAGCCCCGTCAGTTCCATCTTTTACGTCAAAGTAATCATTCATGACGTTGCTGCCCAGGTGGAGCAGCGCCACTCCGATAGCTGCTATGCTGAAGAGCCACCAATTAAAGCTGCCCGGCGTGCTCAACCCATAGTGGTACGCGTAAGCTCCGCCGATAAACGCGGGCATGAGTACTGCTGACAGGAATGGCATGCGGGTGATCGCCAGTGCTTTGATCAGCTTCGTGGAAAATTTGATTGGTGGATTTACATCCTCTTCAATTTCTTCTGTGACCCCGCAGTAGCCGGTCTGCCCGTTCTCTTTGCCATTTGCAAAGGTAGGGGTAACGCGGATTTTGGCATTGAAGGGACTCCCGTCTTTACGTACAAACTTCGTTTTTGCTTCGTGCCGACCTTTTTCGCTTGCTTCTTCCAGCCACACAGGGACGTTCTGCAGCACGATTTCGCCGGGAGAGAAAACGGATACGCGCTCTTTGCCGATGATTTCCTCTGCCGGATAGCCGAACATCTCTTCTGCCCCTTGGCTAAAGGTCTCTATTCGACCTTCCATATCACAGGTGATGACACTTTTCATATTTAGTATTCGTTATTTTCAGTAATTTTTGAAAGTATAACAAGCAGGTACAGGTTTGGTTCTTTGATATGCGGTTACTAATGCAATTATATCCGGAACAGGAACAAAGCGCAGATGTTGGCTCCAACAGGCTACCAGGGGCGGTTGATTTTGACGCTCAGGCTGGCAATGGGAAGTGGGCTGGCGTAAAAATCCTGATCAAATCTGCCGAAGGGATAAAATATATTGAAGTCGACCCGCCGCCCCATTATTTGGATACCGGGTAGCAAAGCGGTTCCTTCAATAGGCGTTCCGGTAAATAACTCAGCCTGCAGGGCGAAAAAAGAAGTAACGGACCAATGCGCATTGATGGTGTAGACAGGAGAGGGCCTGAGGTTGCCTTCAATCTGCAACATGACCAGACCCGCAGAAAGGTAACGGTGGGGCGTCCCGACAGAGAGGGTAGCATGATATAAATTATGAGTGGAGAAGCCACCTTCATAATCTGGTAGCTTCAGGAAAATAGCACCAATGCCTAAGTTGATCAGGTTCTCTCGGACAGGGATGGTGATTTTTGGCGCTATTGCGTAGGTCAGTAAGTGATCAGGCTGATCTATACTTGAGGCGACGTCAAACCCTGCACCGATGGAGAAGTAATCGGTCACGCCAACAGCTGCAAAGTTGGCCGTCAACAGGTAGGTACGGTAGTATACCTCGCCTTTCTTGAGACCAAATCCGGTGTTGGGGCCAACCTGATTCAGGTAAGTGCCTGTAGTAGGTGCCCATAAACCTATAGTATCAATCTGGGCAATAGCTTCTTGCTTTACTATGGTATTACACCGGGCCGACTTCAACCAAAACGTATACCCACTGCTGTCCTGCTCAATGCTATGTCCCTTTAATATTCGTCCATCGTGAGTGGAAATGATCACCTCCTGAGCGGGGGAGAACTGAGCCTGCAGGCATGTCGTGGCGGAAGCCCAGAGGCAACCCAAAAGCAAGCAATACCGGAAAGGAATGGGCATGGTGGTTCGTTGATTTAGAGCATGTTGGGACTTTAGTCCTGGAATACAGACCGCTTATCAACCCGGCACTTGCCATCGATGTAAACCCGTTCTGCCAGGTCCGTACCGAATGCGTAGGGCAGGTACGCCAGTGAAGGGATTACAGGGGTCAGTATAAAACTGCCCCGTTTGCCTTTGGCGATACTACCCAGTTCGGTTTCCAACTCCAGTGCCTTTGCACCGTTGATGGTTGCGGCACAAATGGCTTCTTCCGGAAGCATGCCGCATTTGATACAGGCCAGCGACAGTACGAATTGCATGCGCCCGGAAGGTGTCGACCCCGGATTATAATCAGTAGCTAAAGCTACGGGCAGCCCAGCGTCAATCAATTTTCGGGCAGGTTGATAGTGTCCACCGATAAAGAAGGGGGCCGAGGGCAAAAGGGTTGGGATAGTAGCCCCACTTTTTAAAACCTCCACTTCAGCATCAGAAACAACTTCCAGATGGTCAACGGATACCGCACCCTGAGCAACAGCCGATTCAATCCCGCCCATACTATTAAATTGGTTGGTGTGGACTTTTCCTTTGAGCCCGTAGCGTGCGCCCGCTTCCAGGACCCTTTCCATTTCTTTGACGCTAAAGAAGCCTTTCTCACAGAAGGCATCTACATAGTCTGCCAATCCTTCGTCCGCTATGCGTGGCAGCATCTCGTCCACGATGAGGTCGAGGTAGGCCTCCCGGTTGGACTTGTAAGCAGGAGGGAGTGCATGGGCGCCCAGGAAGGTCGCCTTCACCGGAATTGGGGACTGTTCCCGTAGCCGTTTTGCCACGCGCAGCATTTTTAGTTCACTCTCCACCGTCAGGCCGTAACCGCTTTTGACTTCGATGGCACCGGTCCCGTAAGTGATGACCTCCTTTAGCCGTCCAAGGGCCGATTCGAACAGTTCTTCTTCGGTGGCTTCCTGCAGGCGCCGGGCTGAGTTGAGAATGCCTCCACCCCGGCGTGCGATTTCTTCGTAACTCAAGCCTTTGATCCGGTCCACAAACTCTTCCTCACGGCTGCGGGCAAAGATCAGGTGGGTATGGGAGTCGCACCAGGCTGGTATTACGGCGCGTCCGTCGGCATCAATTACATCGTCAGCACGTTCCGGACAGGCCAGCATACTGCCAAACCCAGCAATCCGGCCATTTTCTACCAGTAAGTAAGCGTCCTTCAGGACGGGGATGTTCTGCATCTGAGCACCAGGGTAGGCAGGAAGGGGGGCTGTTTCAGCCAAGACCAGAAAACGAATGTTGCGGAGAAGTAGCGAAGGCATAGGTTTTGGGTTGTTGAAACGCAAAAATAAAAAACGGATGCTCTTTAAGAAGAACATCCGTTAAGCTAGAAAAACCAGCTAGCCTGAAACCTCAGGGGGGGGAAGGCATATCGCCGGATTAGCTATTCTTGAATCCACTTGATAAAACTATCTGGATACCTTGAGCTTAGCTTATTCTGATGAAGCTGCGCATCGGATTTTTCATTAAAGGTGCCAGCGCAAAGTCTGTATTTGGTCCGTCCGTCAGCACTTTTAATTGGCAAAAGGTGCCCGGTGGTGCCGTAGCGCTCCAGATTGACCTTCTCCCGGAAAGCATTCTGATGATTGGAGAATACACCGACCTGTACAGCGTAGAAAGCGGTTGGGCGACTTGGGCGCTGCACCTTCTGAGGCCGTTTGTAGATGCTAGGGTACTGCTCCTGATCAGTAGTTGGAGTCACTGATTGGACTGCTTCCATCTGTGGTTGGTAATGGTTTTGGTTGGCCAACGCAGATGCATCCGGAATGAGCCGGGGGCGTGAAACTTTATGTCTTACCGCCCGGTAAGCGGCTGGACGAACAATACCACCTTTCACTTTAGCAGGCATAATGCGGTACTCTGGTGTGTCATAGACCCGTAGCGCGGCAATCATTTCTTTGGCCGTTTGTTTACCTTCGATTGCACCAATGAGCTCAGCTTTGGAGCTGAAGACTAGTGTAGTCGGCAATAGGTTGATTTCAAATTGATACTGTAGTCTGGCTCCCTCAGGCTTCTCAATATCCACCTCAGCGGCTAAGTAGCTGCGTGAGAGATAATTGGTTAGTTGCTTATTGGTGAAGGTATGCTCGTTCATCCATTCGCAGTTGTCCACGTGGTCTGCTGTAAAATGCAGGAAAAAGAGCTTGCCTTCTGCTTTGGCTTTCTGCTGTATCTCCTGGTAGTCGGATTCTGAGAACTGAAGGGGCGAAGGCCCTATTAGCGAGTCTGTGGCATACAGGGATATTGCTGGCAGAAGCACCGCCACGGTGAGTAAGGTTTTCATGAGATGAAACGGTTTTCGGTGGCGATTAAAATCGACAGGGGTAGTTTTTGTGCAAATCATTTTGTACGGATGTTTGGGTAAACAAAATCAAATATCCAACTTCATTTTCGGTTAGGTTATTACCGAAAATTCAATTTTTCTCTGATAAGAACAAAGCACTGGAATATAGAATAATCATGCGCAGCCTTATCAGGTGCCATTCATATTGTGTGTTTGTCTTAGTTGTGTTCTGTGTTGGTCGATGTGGTACGCTGCTGATTTTGCAGCGATTTACTGAAACAGGATCAACTTGGTATTAAGGAGAAGGAGAAATGCAAAAACAATATTCCTGTTCAATCTATACCATAAAGATAGGGGAACGGCAGATAACAGTCAAGCAACGGCGGGAATATTTAAATAAAAAATAATTATTTTCCCTTAATATGACAGTGTACGAAGTCGAGCAGCGCTTTGTGGTTGCCTGCCAGTTCTTCGGAAGCATCAAAGAGCTCTTCAAACTTCATAGCCGCCATTTGGTAGGCTTTGGAGGCTCGTGTCGATTCATCAAGGGAGTTCGTCTTATATTCAAAACAAGTATGAATGCTACTGATTACTTTTATCAGCTCAGTGGATCTCTTAGTAAACTGTTGTAGTAATTCTGCTTCATTAGCAGAAGGCGCCTGATAGTGTTCATTGGCTGCCTGCAGGTTGTCTTCTACGCTGAGGTCTCGTTTAGTGAGGTCAAGGATAGGGACACCAAAAAGGTTGGAGAGTTTGAGCAGGTTGCAAATTTTCGGTTCTGCACTGCCGTTCTCATATGAAGCAATGTTACCCCGGTTAAGCCCAATGCGCTTACCCAGCTCTTCTTGGCTGAACTTCAGTTGTTTCCGTAAGAAACGGATGTTGCGGTGTAAAAGAATGGTATCTTGAGTTTCTTTAACCAGGCTCATAATTGGGTGGCTTTTCCTGCAAAAAGACCAAACGAAAGAGTTTACCGTTTTGCATTATTCATTTTAAAATACAAATTAAGTGCCGCATGGTTTAGTTGTGTTAAGATTTTTAACGATTGGCTTCAACTTTGCCACTTAACTGTCAAATAGGCAACACCTGACCAAGAAAGCGCTTTCAAAAGGAAATTTTATTTGCAAAATTGATGTTGGAACTGTAAATTTGTAAATAATAATTACAAAAGCTAAATTCATCAAACATAAATCACCGACTATGCTATATAAAGTGCAAAAGCAAATTCAGGAACAACTCGATAGCATAAGCAGTTCGCTACGGGCGTTCTCGCTTAAGTTAACGGGCAATCCGGTTGATGCTGAAGACCTTTACCAAGATACAGCTGTTCGAATTATTACCAATGCTGATAAATATAAGCAGGGTACGAACTTCAAAGCTTGGGCGGTGACCATTATGCGGAACATTTTCATCAACAACTACCGTAAGAAAGTGCGCCGTAATATGATCATCGATCAGACGCCAAATAATTACTACCTCAACTCCGGAGATAAGACTGTAGAGAACGATGGCGAGAATAACGTTGCGTACAAAGAGTTAATGAAAATGGTCAACTCTTTGCCCGAGGACTTCTGCCGTCCATTCATGATGGCTTATCAGGGATACAAGTACGACGAAATCGCAGAGCAGTTAGGGTCTCCACTCGGTACGATCAAAAGCCGTATTTTCTTCGCACGCAAAAAACTGCAGAAAATGTACGCGGAGGCACAGAAAGAGCGCCGTGCCTAAGTGGGCCATTAATAAAGAATTGTTGTTGTAGATAAAGAGGGGTTGAGCTGCCGAGGCAGTTCGACCCCTCTTCTGTATTGGGACACGCACATCTGTTTTAGGGGCATCAGGATATAATCACGAAATATTTCTATATTGGTTATCTGTTATCAAATCCTCATAAGCACAACACATGAGCAAACTCAAAGTACGCAGTGGCAAAGGAGAACTAACCCTCAAAAAGAGTAAATCTTTGGTAGGGCTCCGAACTGCCGATGAGCAATCAGCTAAGGAGCAGCCGTTTGTTAAAGAGCAGTTGCACCAGAATTTAGGAGGCTTCAATATTGTCAGCCTCGATGCAGACGGACAGAATATTGACCAACAGCTGGATGAAGTCCGCACCCGCGACGAAGTAGCAGTAGGCACCCATGTCTACTACGCAGAGGGCAGCGACAAGCCGCTGGTCGCTACGGGCGAAATCTTTATCACCTTTGAGGAAGCAGTGGATGAGCAGGAACAGGCGATTGTCCTGGAGGAATACCACCTGGAGCTTGTAGAGAGGCGGGATCAGCAGCATATTGTTGCCCGCGTGACCAACAACTCTCCCAATCCTTTAAAGGTAGCCCACCTTTTGCAGGCCATTTCCCTGGTGAAGATTGCTGAACCGGACCTGGATACCCTGCTGGATGAGTATGAATACAGTGAGCCCAAAGACGATTTAGTGACGCAACAGTGGCATTTGCGCAACCGGGGTTATATACCGGGCGCTAACTACCGGCTGCGGCAGGGAGCGGATGCCAAAGTCTTTGATGCCTGGCGCCGGCTCGATGGTATGGGGTCTGACCGCGTGACTATAGCGATCATTGATAATGGATTTGACGTGAACCACCCTGACTTGCGTACGAAGCTTTTCCGCCCCTTTGATTTGTGGACGGGATCCTCTAATATGACGATGGGGGATGGCCGTTTTACTCACGGTACGCCCTGCGCCAGCGTGGCACTGGCCCTAAGCAACGGCCGGGGCATTGTGGGGGCTGCTCCCCAATCCCGGTTTATGCCGGTTAATGGCACTTCTTTCAGCAACCGGGCCACGGAACAAATGTTTGATTACTGCACGCGCAACGGAGCTGATATCATCAGTTGCAGCTGGGGCACTACTGATTCCAATTTTAGCCTGGGCCGATTTAAAGAGCAAGCCATCACTAAAGCGGCTCGTCAGGGGCGCAACGGGAAGGGCTGTGTCGTCCTCTACGCGGTAGGGAATGACGATAAAGATTACATTAATTTCTACGCGGCTCACCCCGATGTTATTGCGGTAGCTGCATCTACCAGTAAGGACACCCATGCCAGCTATTCCAACCGCGGCCGGGAGATAGATATTTGTGCGCCTTCTAATGGCGACTGGCCAATACTGGCGGCTCGCGCATCCTGGGACCCCGGGCTGAGCTGGGAAACCGGCGTATACAAATACTACCGCGATGGGCGTGACCGTGGGCCACACTACAAGCACTTTGGAGGGACTTCCAGTTCTACGCCCTTAGTGGCAGGTATTTGTGCCCTGATGCTTTCCGCTAACCCCGACCTCACGGCCAGGGAGGTGAAAGACATCCTTCGATCTACTGCCGATAAAATCGGGTCACCTTCGGAATATGTGAACGGGCGCTCCGAAAAATACGGCTACGGGCGTGTGAATGCGGACAAAGCCGTAGCGGAAGCCTTGCGCCGCCGTGACCGCCGTGAGTCGTCCAATGTAGTAACGCCATCCCCTGCGCCAGCGCCTAAACCGGCACCTGCCCCCGCTCCCACCTCAACTGGTCGCGATAGCGTAGCACCGCAGGTGAGCTCAGGAAAGGGGCTTTTTCGCTTTAAAGTATCCCCACAGGCGGCTCGGGGCTGGGGCGTACAGGTTGGCGTATTTGGCGATTATGGTAACGTTCTGGTGCAGGCAGAAAAACTGGAACGACAGTTTGATCAGCCTGTTATTGTCAACATCATAGAGCTGAATGGTAAAACGGTTTACAAAGTTGTCGTTGGTGCCTTTGATAATTTTGATCAGGCCCGGCGCCTCAATGACCGTGTGAAATCAGAACTGGGGATCAGTACTTTTCCTGCGGACCTTTCTAAAATGGGATAATTATGAAACGCAAGGGGTTTTGGGTACTGGTGATTTTAATTTTTGCCAGTACTCCGGTCGTGCTGTCAGCGCAATTAGCAGACAGCTGCCGCTTACGTATTGGTACCAACCTGGCGGGGCCTGCAGACTGGGGGAGTGAGTGGCCCTTTGTTAATATCATGAAGTACGGCCGTACCTGGATCACGCACAACGCCGATTGGGTTAGTGGAGGAACTAATGATTGGGATACAGATGTCCTGCAACATATCCCTTTGGATGAATATGGATATCCACTTGCCCTTCCGGTAGAGCATATACCCGGTACAGAAGCCCCGCAAATCGTACGGTCGGTATGGGCCAATACGGAGGCGCTGCCAGAGGGAGAATATGTGGTTTTGTACGATGGAGAAGGCACCCTTGACTTTTGGGGAGATGCTGAGATCGTAAGCACTGTACCCGGTCGGGTTGTGGTTCACGTAACGCCGGGTGTAGCGGATATAATGGCGATGGAACTGCTGACCTCGCAAGCTGGCGATCCGGTTAGGAATATCCGCTTTCTGCTGCCGGGTACAGAGGAAGATACTTATGCCGAGCAGCCCTGGTCACAGGCCTGGCTAAATAAGCTGGAACCTTTCAAGGCGCTACGTTTTATGGACTGGGGACACACTAATAGCTCTCCTCTACAGCATTGGGATGAGCGCCCCCAAACCGAAGATTATACCTATACGCCTAAGGGTATCCCTTATGAGTGGTGGCCCCAAATTTGCAACCTGAAGCAGGCGGACGCCTGGGTCTGTATACCCCACGCTGCCGATGATAACTACATCCGGCAGATGGCAAGATTTTTCCGGGATGAAATGGACCCCAACCTGACAATATATGTAGAGTATTCTAATGAAATATGGAACTGGATTTTTGAGCAAACTCACTATTGCCACGATAACGGTGATCAGGGAGTACCCTGGCCGGAACGTATTGTCCCGTTTGTGCAAAATGCGCTGGATATCTGGACTGATGAGTTTGCAGGGCAGGAGGACCGCCTTGTTCGCGTGGTTGGTGTACAATTATCCTGGCAGGATGTGAGCAACCGGATCGTGTTTAATATGGTGCCGGGTAGTTTTGATGCATTCTCCCCGGCAGCTTATTTTGGGTTTTCGGAAGAAGGTATAGCGGCCCTGGAAACACTGGGTACAGATGCTACCGCTGAGGTCGTCCTGGAGTGGGCACAGGAGGGGATGATTAATCAGGCGGTGCCCTGGGCAAGGAGCCAACATGAATCTATCGCACAGGAACTCGGTATCCCCATGCTTTTTTATGAGGGTGGGCAGCACCTGACCCCTCAGCCTTTCGGTTCTGAGCAGCCTTATAATCCGGCTTTGGTAGCCGCACAGTCGCATCCCGGGATGTATGATCTGTATCAGGAGTGGTATGATTCCCTTCGGACATTGTCTACCGGGGCTGATCCGACGCTGCTTATGAATTTTTCCTTCATCAGTCCCACTAGCGGCCAGTACGGTAGTTGGGGATTGCTGACCAGTCAGTTTCATCAGGATGCGCCCTACGAAGACGCACCGAAGTACCAGGCTGTGCTCGACAATATTTACAACTGCTCACCGGTAACAGCGCTTCAGGATCCGGTGGATACCGCCCCGTTGAGCGTCTTCCCCAACCCTGCAGATGAGCGCCTGTACCTGGCATTTGCGCAGTCCGCAAGCCACCGGGCAGGACAAGTGGCGGTATACAACGGCCTTGGGCAGTGTGTACAGCGGCACACCTGGCCGGCAGCACAGAGCCGTCTTGAGCTGGAATGGGAAGCGGCACCGCCTGGCTGGTATATTGTGATTGTTCAGAAAGGAGCACAACAGTGGCGGGAAATAGTCCTGAAGCAATAAAAACAAGCGGCTTGCAGTATTTTGGACTGCAAGCCGCTTGTATCTAACTAAGAGCGTATTGGTTCCGTCGAACGATTTAGTTGCTGCCCAGCGGCTTGTTGCCATCTTCGGGCGCAGATTTTGAATCTAAACCCTGGAAAGTGCTAATGCCACATTCCAGGAAATCTGCATAACCCTGTACCCCTTCCTGGTAACCGCGGGGTGGAGCTAGTACTTGCTCATCCGGGCTCATCATCACGTAGAGTGGCTGAGAATTTTGCTCAAAATTGACGATCTGGAAGTCTGCCCAAAGATTACCCACGTTACGTAGTTTTTCCTGACGGGGGATGGACATCAGAATTTCCTCCAGTGCTTTACGGTCATCGACGTAGAGCGAAACCAGCACGAAGTCCTGTTCCAGTTTGTTTTTCACAACGTCTTCAACCCAGATGTGCTCCTCTGTCTTACGGCAATTCACACAGCCGTAGCCGGTGAAGTCGAGGAGTACAGGCATATTGTTCTCTTTGGCGTAAGCCACGCCTTCCTCATAGTTTTTGAAGCAGTCCAGGTCGTTGGCGCACTTCGAGAAGGAGGGGTACTTGTTTTTGATCCTTTCATCTGCCTGCCCTTTGGCGAGCAGGATATTATAATTGGCGGGCGGTGCCAGTCCGCTCATCAACTTCAGGGCATTGTAGCTCTTGGTATCGTCATTGTACATGAAGCCGGTAACCAGATAAACGGTGAAGGCCAGGGACAGAAATGCGAATGCGCCCCGGGTTGGGGGTAGTTTTTTGAGTGGGCTGTCATGCGGGAACTTGATCCAGCCAAACAAGTAAGCGGTCATTGCAGCAAAAACCAGGATCCATGCGCCCAGGAATACCTCGTAAGGCAGAATGCCCCAGTGCATCGTCATATCAGCTACAGAAAGGAACTTTAGTGCCAGCGCTAATTCCAGGAAGCCTAAGACCACCTTTACAGAGTTCATCCAGCCGCCAGAGCTGGGCAGAGAGTTTAACCAGCCAGGGAAAGCTGCAAACAGGGCAAAAGGCAGAGCCAGTGCTGTGGAAAAGCCCAGCATTACCACAAAGGGCCCAAGGCTGCTTGTGGCTGACTGTACCAGCGCGGAGCCAATAATCGGACCCGTACAGGAGAAGGAAACCAATGCCAGGGTAAAGGCCATAAAGAAAATACCAATCAGTCCTCCGCGGTCGGCCATCGCATCACTCTTATTCGCCCAGGAGCTTGGCAGGGTAATTTCGTAGTAGCCGAAAAAGGAAAAGGCGAAGAAAATGAAAATAACAAAAAATAAGGTATTGGCAATCCAGTTGGTCGATAAGGCATTGAGTGCCGTTGCACCGAAAACGCCGGTAATGAGCAATCCAATAGAAACATATATTACTATAATGGACAGACCATAAATCAGTGCATTGCGAACTCCCGTTTTTTTGTCCTTTGAACTCTTGGTAAAGAAACTCACCGTAAGCGGTATCATAGGGAATACACATGGGGTGAGCAGTGCCAGTAAGCCACCAGCGAAACCCAGAAAGAAGGTCCAAAACAAGCTGCTTTCCTCATCTTCTGCCGCTTCTTTACCGCAGGTAGCCACCGGTGACTTGTAAGTCTCCCGGATCTCAGGCACGGTTTGGTCGATCGCTTTTAGGCCGCTTGCAGGGTCAACCCTTACCACACCACCAGCACCCGCAGCCAGGTTAATGGCAAAATCCAGGTCCATCGGGATACATTCTGCGTCGTTGCAAGTCATGTAAGTCAGGTAGCCCGTAACTGGTTGCGCAGGGTCGGTGGCGACCAGCTGCTGCCTGAAAACGGCCGGGCTACCGATAAATTTGGTCACCTCAATTTTGAAGACCGGGTCCATACCTGACTTCATCTTGCCTGATTCAGAGACTTCGCCAACGAGTTGGTAGTCGTCACGCTCTTCAAAGTTGAAAGACGTGGGCAACGGGCCGTCATTAGGGTCGGTTGTTACTGAATAAATGGTCCACCCTTTTTCAATATCGGCCGTAAAGGTGACTTCGTACAGACTGTCTTTCAGTATTTCGCTATTGAAAGACCACTTCACGGGCTCTTTGATGCCCGAAGCAGAAGCTGCATCGTTGACCAACGCATCTTCTGTTCCGGATATAGAAAAGGAGGGTGCTGCTTCCTGCTCAGGTGCTGCTTTTTGGGTTGCCTGAGCTTTTTCTTCCACCGGCTGTGCCTGTGCCTGTTTCTCCTCTGCAGCGGCCGCTTTTGGAGCTTGGAGGGTGAAACTAAAGTCTTTAGCAGAAGGCGGCAGGCATTTTTCCTGGTCACAGGCCATCGATTCCACATAGCCGGTAATGGGCTTACTGAAGTCGCTGACCCTGACACGCTGTGTAAAGGTGGCAGACTTTTTAAAGTAAGCTACCGTGATATTTTCAAACAGCGGCTCTTTCGCTTCTTTGCGGTTATCTGATTCTTTCAGCTTCCCGATAGTTTCAAAGTGACTGCCTTCATCGAAATAGATACCAGTAGGGACAGGTCCCATGACATCCTCTCCGTAGGATTGGAAAGGGGAATAGGTTTTCCAGCCCTCTGTGATTTTAGCTTTGAATACCAAGTTGCACTCGCTGCCCCCGGCCGCTTCGATCTCAAACGACCAGGTTATAGGGTTTTCAATCTGCCCGGTCAGCAGGGTTGCCAGAAAGAGTATAGGTAGGAGCAGAAGCGTTTTTCTCATGGCTTAATTTTAGCTTTGCAAGATTAACAAGGTGTGCGGGGAGTCAGTTGAAGCACAAAGGTAAGAACCTTGTTTGGCTTGAAACGTGATTTGAAATACATTACGAAAAGTTGGTTACCCACGAAACGAAAAGGCAAAGGGGATTTCGGTTGGCGGCAGGCATTTCTCATCGTCGCAGGTCATAAATTCAATGTATCCGCTTACTAGTTCTGTAGCTTCGGCAACGATGGCTTGTTGAGTGAAAACCACTTTGCTTTTGAATTTCTTCACATTCATTTGAAAAAGCTCATCCATACCTTCGAGCGCGGTACCAGATTCAGCAGTATCGCCAATCAGGCGAAGGCCTTCAATGGAGTCAAATGCGATCGTAGTGGGGATTGGCCCGCCTTCTTCCAGGTCCTGTGCATAGAGGTACCACCCTTTTTGAATATCAGCAGTAAAGGTCAGGGTATAGGTTGTATCGTTGACCATTTCTGCCTGAAAAGACCAGGCCACCGGCGTTGGCATATCTTGTGCCCCAGCTTGTAAGAATGCCCATCCGATAAGCAAAAAAGAAAACAGGTATTTCATATTCAGGTTATGTTTATATACGAGAAGGCAAAGGTACGAGCTACCCGGCTAAGTTGTTGATGCCCAACCAACCAATAATAAAAGTTTAACAATTGTGCGGAGCGTCGCTACGGAAGAACCCGGGAGGTTCAGTAGTTATTCTTCGCTGGATCCTTAAGCTCCAACAGGCGCTCTAAATATTTGGGAATATCATGGGCTGAAATTGTAAGGCCAGAGCAATCACCAGCAACAGCAAGTGAAGGACTTCTGCCATACGGCCCGGCATGCGCACAAAATTGAGGGAAAGCAATAGTCCTGAGGGCACCGCCAAAATCATGAGATGATCGAGTTGGATGTGCGATTGAAAGACTAAACTCAGGGTAAAGACGAGTAAGCACCAGTAGATAACATTGATCTTCCGCTGGACTTCAATGTTTTGTTTTAACATGTAACTGCGGTGACTGAATAATACCACGAGCACGAGTACACTGATCATGCCAAGGTCACGGTAAACTCGATAGGGCGCTGTAGCGACGTAACTTAGCCACTCAAAACTACCCGAAATCAAGTCTACATATTCCGGATACCAGTCATTCCAGAATGCCCATGTACCGGTTAAAAAAACGGGCACGAACAGACCCGTCAGAGCCATCAGGCGCTCCCGGACTTTAAAAGCCCGGAAAATATTGAGCCCTGTAAACCCTAACAATAAAAGCAAAATAAAAGAAGGGTAGAATAAAAAACCAACCCCAGACCAAAACCCGATGTTGAAGATACGGTCAGCAACTTTGTTTTTTTTATAAGTGGCAAACAACTCCCCGATAACGATTAAGACGAAGGTGTTCCCTAGCAAAACAGGGGAAAGATATTGAAAGGACGGTAACAGACTGCTTATCAATATATAAAACACACCAGGAAACAAGCTGACCTCCGTAGCTAACCGGTGTTCCATGGCCAGATAATTCAGGTAGAAAGCCTGTAGTAGAAGCACTATTGCTGCTACTATAGCAGGTGTAAGACCACTATAGCCAATCCATTCGTAAATCCAGATGGTTAAGGGCCCTGCTCCCTGTGGGGACATGTCAATGGGCACAAAAAAGACAGAACCTCGCACAAGCAGGATATAAAAAGCGAGCAGGATACTCGCCATGAGCTGATTGGTTCTGAATATGGCTAGCACGGCATTTTCGTTCTGTTTATCCTCAAAAGTACCGAATTCAGCCTAATGGAAAAAACTTAACTACAAACACCTGAGCGTAGAGTGAAATAAAGTAAGAGGTTAGTGCCTGAGCGTATATTTTTTTTAACCAAGATGTGGTTTTAAATAGCTGATAATCAGTTTTTTGGAATGAATTAAGAAAGGAAAGTAAAAAAAGTAAGGTTTTATTTATGGAAAATCGTGGATTCGATGCTCTTACCAACAAACCAAAAGGATAAAACGGTTTTAGCCTTGTATAACCCCAAAGGCACACTTTTAATCCCTTTAAATTTTGAGAGATCAACCCCAAAAAATCAATCTCTCCAGATTCGTTCTCGATTTATCAAACCCGGCGCCCCAGCCGGGTTTTTTTATCTGCCTTTCAGAAAGTCGATGGTTCGGTCTGTCAGTTCCTGACTGTGGGGCGGTAGCGTTGTCTCGTCAAACGGATGGCGGCCGCCAAAGACGTGGTCTGCACCGGCAATCAGGTGCAGGGTTGAATTTGATTGTTGTTGGTGTAGGGCTTCAGCAGCAGCGGCAGGAACAGCAGGGTCCTCCGTACCATGCAATATGAGCATGGGTTTTTGGAACCGCCGCAGTGCCTCTTTAACATTCATAGCCTCTTTCTTTGCTTTGTAGTCGCGGTACATTTGATAGTAAATAGGCATTTGCTGCCCGGTGCGGCCATTGACCACCTCGTACTTTCCTTCTGCTTCCCAGTGGGCAATTATTTCGGGCGTTTTCCAGGCATAGTCCAGGCTAGCTACCGAAGCCCAGGTTACCAAACTGGAAATCCGCTCATCCTGACTGGCGTATATGATGGAAATTGCGCCTCCGCGGCTATGCCCTATTAAGTGAATCCGGGCAAGGTCTGCTTCCTCCGCAGGCAGGTCGCTGTCACCGTTGTGCAGCCAGGTCAATACGGACTCTAGGTCATGGAGTTCCTTGGAGTAGTTGTTTTGTCCGAACGCTTCCAGGTCGGCAAAATCATTAGGAGCGGCAATCGTGGTGCCGTTGTGTGAGAAGTTGAATTTGATAAAAACGAAACCTGCCTCTGCAAACTGTTGAGCAATCAGGCCCCAGTGCCCCCAGTCTTTAAACCCTTTAAAGCCATGAGCAAAGAGGACGATAGGCTTTGGCTGCCCGCTGGGCTTGTAATATACATCGAGGAGGAAAGGCCGGGCAGCCGCACCGGTCAGCTGTTGATTGCGGAGGATCTTCATATAGGTTTTATTAGTAAAACAGGACAGGAGGGGGCAACGGTTCAAATATTGTGTAATCCCAAATTTGACAGGCAGGTTGCTATTAAACAAATCCGAAATGAGGTAAGGGCAGTGGGGAGAAAAGTAGTTTTGGGCTTTTATCTAATTAAACGAATATTTGGATGAACCTAAAAAACGTCTACTTATTTTTCGCGCTCTTGTTTGGAGGGATCCTTACAAATGCTAACGCGCAATGCACCATTGGAGATTTGCTTACTAGTGGAGCGGTAACGGTGACCTGTGATGAAAATGATTTCTTCGACCTTGAACTGGACGGTACCGAAACAATCCCGGCCGCCGGTGGCTTAGGTTGGCAGTTTTCGGATGCCCTGGGGGGTGCCGGCGGTCTTGCTGGAGGGTTTACCATTACCGGCTCCAGCTCACCAACTTCCTTTGATGCGAGCCTCAATGGAATCATGCCTGCCAATAACCTGGACAATCTTTCGGGCACCTGGGTGGTGAAAGGCGTCCTCTACGAAGATGCGGGCAATGCAACGGGATCCGTCTGCGCGACTACGACCGATTCCCTGATTGTGGAATTCCTGAATGAAGAAAGCCCGGTGATTACCAGCCTGGTTGACAATGAGGATGGATCGGCTACTGTTACCGCCGAGGGTGGAACTGCACCTTATACTTATCTCTGGTCTGACGGGCAGACTACTGCAACCGCTACCGGACTGGCCAATGCGGTGTATATGGTCAGCGTCACCGGTGATAATGGCTGTACTACAGTTGGCGAAGTAGCTATCGGAGATGCTGTTACCTGTCAGGTTGGTATGCTTACTACAACGGGAGAGACACTGGTCTGCTCCGAAGACGGTACATTTGATGTGTCTACCGATGGTACTGAAATCATACCTGGTCCCGGAGGTTTCGGCTGGTCTTTTTCCGATGCGCTCGGAGGCACCGGTGGCCTTGCCGGAGGCTTCACCCTGACCGGCTCCAACCCTAATTCAACATTCAATGCCGACCTCAACGGGGTCATGAGTTCTAACGGTCTGTCTGAGCTAAGCGGCCTCTGGGTCATCAGGGGCGTAGTCTATGAGGATGCGGCAAGCGCCACAGCAACGATCTGTTCGACCACTGCCGACTCTCTGGTAGTTAACTTCTCAAGCGGCACTTTATCTATCGTTGAGGTAGTGGATAACGGGGATGGATCAGCCACGGTGACCGTGGATGGCGGCACGCCTCCTTACACCTACCTGTGGTCCGATGGGCAGACTGTACAGATGGCTGTCGGTCTGGTTGAAGGCACGTACTCTGTTACCGTAACAGATAGTGATGGTTGCACCGTATCGTCTGATATCTCAATCGGTGCATCTCAGCCTTGCCTCGACTGGATCAACCCCGACCCGGATTCCGGCTGGACGGACTTTAACACTACTTTTGACGGTGCCCCATGCGATGATGGCACTGGCTGCCCTTTCAATGAGATAATCGATTTTGAGGTATTTTCTTCCGAAGCCTATTCGGTAAATGACTTCCAGGAAGGCGGAACCTATACCTTCAGCATGTGCAATGGCCCTGGTGCCGGAAGCTGGGTACCGGAGTTTACCATCATTGCGCCAAGCGGTGAAGTAGAAGCCTTCGGTGCCGGAGATGGCGATGGCTGTTCCATTACCTGGACAGCATCTGAAAGCGGGACGTACCTGATTGTTATCAATGAAGCTGATAATTGCGGGGGAGGCGATAATACAGCTACCTCCAATGGGTACCCCGCCCTTACCTGCAGCGGTGGGCCTGAGGTAGCCTGCCCGGATGCCGGTGCTTGCGCAGTGGGCGGCCTGGCAACGACAGGGGAGACCGTAGTTTGTGACCCGGAGGGTACCTTCACGGTAGAAACTGATGGTATGGATACCATCCCCGCAACCGGCGGCTTTGGCTGGCAGTTCAGTGATGAACAGGGGGGGACCGGCGGTCTTGCCGGCGGGTTTACCCTGACTGGCTCTGAGCCCAGCTCGACCTTCGATGCGGACCTCAATGGCGCCATGAGCGGAAATAGCCTGGATTCACTGGGGGGTACCTGGGTGGTCTATGGTGTAGTATACTCAGACGCTGCAACTGCAACCGCAACTATTTGTGCAACGACCACAGATTCGCTTGTGGTGGTCTTCAACCCTGGCATGTCTGCTTCGGCAGTGGATAATGAAGATGGAACCGCAACCGTCATGGCTTCCGGTGGTACACCTCCGTATTTCTTCGAATGGAGCGACGGACAGACCACTGCAACGGCTACCGGGCTGATGGAGGGGCTGACCTCCGTCACCGTAACAGATGCTAATGGCTGTACTTTTTCTACGGAAGTGGAAATTATTTCAGGTGTCGGCGTTATCGAAGGGTTGAACAGCCTGTATTTAGGCCCTAACCCAACCAACGGACTGCTGAATGTGCAACTGGAGCTGGAACAGCCCCAGCTGCTACGCCTTGAAGTGATGAACACTCAGGGGCAACTTGTTGAGCGCCTTCAGCTTGGACAAAGCTCCATGCTCAATCAAAAGCTGGACTTCAGCAACCGTGCAGACGGGCTTTATTTTATCCGGATTATTGCCGGGGATGCGGAAATGACCCGCCGGGTGGTCGTTACGAAATAACGAGAAAACACTCTAAAGGAAAAACGGCTGTATCGGGAGTTCCCTGGTACGGCCGTTTTTAGTTGTTTCCGGGAGGAGAGCGTTAATTCAGGGAGAACGCAGGTGATAATTCTGCCGTGCTGAAAGAAGTCAGCTCGTTGATTTCTATCTGCATAAATGGAGTAAGTGGAAAGTCAGTCAGCATCTCGAGTACCTCCATTTCCGAGTTGGCATTAAAAATAGCCCATAGCTTGGCATGTTCCAGTGCCAGCGCATAGTTCACCAGCGAACCATCCGAAAGATAACGGTCTACCACCGCACGCTGAAAGGGGATAAGGTCCATAAACTCCCTGGAAAGTTCCTGGGGAAGCGTGAAGTCCACCATAAATTGATTGGTCGGATTAATCATGCACTTTTTTTGTAAACATACTTAAATTCAAAGGCTTCTGCATGGATTAGTGCCAAAACCGTATCGCTTTGCGTGGGAAGTGACAAAGTATTCCGGGGTAATGTGCTTATCTTCGGGGCATGTCAGACACGGTCCAAATAGAAGCCTACAACGTTGCCTGGGCAAAAGCTTTTCTCGAAGAGCAGCAAAAGCTGCTGCAATGCCTGTCCGCCCTCTCGCCCAATGTACAGCATATCGGGAGTACTTCGGTGGAAGGATTAGGCGGCAAGCCTGTGGTCGATATCATGGTGGGGTTGGCTGAGCAGGAAGACCTTAGTGCTGCAGTCCAGCCGCTACTGGCGCATGGCTACTGCTACTATCCCTGTTTTGAGGAACCGCCCTTCCGTGACCGGCGCTTTCTGGCCTTCCTGCAAGGCTGCACGGCTCAGGTTTTTGAAAGCCCGGACGATTTTCCCGATCGGGCAGTACACCCGCCTGTCTTTCACCTGCACCTGCTGGTACAGGGCTCGCCTTTCTGGAAGCGGCACCTCGCATTCCGGGACTACCTGCGCCGTCACCCCATCACGCGCGATTCCTACTACCGTATGAAGGTCAAACTGGCCAAAGGCGTTTGGGAAAGCCACAATGACTACGCCAAAGCCAAGACCGCCTTCATCCGCCGGGTGGAGCGCCTGGCGGAGCTGGAGGGTTGAACTTAAAGGATTAATCCCTTCTGATTGCTTCGTTGGTGCATACTGGTAATATGTATTCTAATTTGGTTCGTCAGCACGGTTGGTAGATGTTGGTGGGTTAAGAGATGCTATGTTAGCATCTCTAAATGATTTAGGGTGCCGAAGTCAACTCAATAGCTTAATTCAAAAAAAATACCCTTCCGGAAATGGGCGATAAAAGTAGAATAGGATTTGGAATGGCAGCAATTGGCCGGCCTTTGTACATTAACTTAAAACAGGAGCAGTCCAGCTTTGATATGGGAGCGTTCCGTCAAAAAGGGGGCATGATGCTTGAGAAGGCTTATGCTTTGGGTATCCGCTATTTTGATACCGCTCCTGGCTATGGCATGGCAGAATCATTACTGCTGGATTGGCTTTCGGCAAAGGAAGACGCTAATGTAGAAGTGGCTACAAAATGGGGGTACACCTATGTTGCGGATTTTGATCCTAATGCGACCCGGCATGAGGTCAAAGAACATTCTGTCAATAAATTGAATGAACAATGGGAGGTATCTAAAGCAATATTACCCCATCTGACGACCTATCAAATTCATTCTGCCACTTTTGAGACCGGAGTGCTGAATAACAAAGATGTACTAAGTCGTTTAGCGGGGCTTAAGGAGGAATATGGCTTGCACATTGGGCTTTCCACTACTGGAGCTAATCACGTTGAAGTACTTAAAAAAGGACTCGGGGTGGCAGTAGGGGGCAAAGGCTTGTTTGACGCCTTTCAGGCAACGTACAATATTTTTGATCAGAGCCTGGCGAATGTCGCCACGGATATTGCAGCGCAGGGTAAACGGCTTATTATTAAAGAAGCTATGGCAAACGGGCGCGTCCTTCCGAACAAAGCTTACCCGCACTACTCAAAAACATACGATTACCTGGCCCAATTGGCTGAGCAGTATGAAGTTGGCCCGGATGCAATCGCCCTGCGTTTTTGCATGGATAGTATTCCTGCCTTTAAAGTGCTTAGTGGTGCTGCGACTGAGCGGCACCTCATCGAAAACCTGAAAGCGGCCTCCTTTAAGCTGGAGGAGGAAGCAACCGAACGGCTAAAGGCTTTTGCCGTACACCCGGAACAATACTGGACAGAAAGGAAGCAATTGAAATGGAATTGAGCCAGACGGCTTCATGGTCTTGTTACTATTCTTGTAGACTGGGATTAGCAACATTCGGGGCGTTTTCAGAAACCTGACTTTAGTGATGCATTTTCCTTGCACATCAGGTGGTAATTTTGCATTTTTCCTCAAAAAACGATGCGCTCCTTCTTTCTGCTCTGCTTTTGCAGCTGTTTTGGATTACTTTTTGGGCAGGATTTTACGCCCAAATATGAGCATTTTCATGGTAATAACCTCCGCTTTAGCATTAGCTCGGATGGGCGGCTTTTTCACGGAGGGAGTGATGGCGATTTGAGGCTCGACTACCTGGAAGACCGGGGCGATTACGCCAGTAGTCTGCAATTTACCGGGCTATGGATGGGAGCGCTGAATGCGGTTGGCGCGCTGTACACCACAGTACACATGGAAGATAACGAGCAAAACGGCTTCTGGCCGGGCATTGCTTTTTCCCATCTTGAAGGATCAATGCAAGATTCTATTCTGGAAGGCACCAACAACGTTTGGCGGGTCACCCGGGCCGAAATCCTGAAACATCAGCGCGATTATGCGGACAATGGCCAGATTGATGACCCGCAGCCTTCGATTTATGCCTGGCCGGGGGCACGTAATCCTCATTATGGGGGCTACAATAACACTACAACAGTCCTGCCTGATCAATTGTCCGGACTAGCTCCCTACTGGGATGAAGATGCCGATGGGATTTATAACCCGGACCAAGGGGACTACCCATTGCCCGGTGGATGGGAGCGGTGCGGAAACATTGACCCGATACCAGACGAAATTTTCTGGGTGCCCTTCCATAATTTTAAACCAGCTGCTTTTCTGAATGAAGGATATAGCGGGCTACAGTTTTACCTGACCGGCACCATCTATTACTGCGGACGCAACCGCTACACGGAAGAAGCCAGTATTGCAGAGATGAGCCACACGGTCTTTCTCGATTACAGGGTTCAGCACAAGGGGCTTACGCCATTGGATTCGATGTACATCGGGCTGTTTATGGATTCCGATACAGAGTGTGGCTCCGGGCACTACATCGGTTCTAAACCGGAACAGGAGCTGCTTTATTTTTATAATACCATGCCCCCCTCTGCCTCAGGTTGTCAGTTGACGGAGGCGGTAGGGTGCACTGTGATAAACGGTCCCTTCAGGCGGTCGCAAACGGGCAGTGGTGTCAATACCCTGATGGAATCGCGCTTTCAAAACTTCATCCAACTGTTTCCGGAAGGAGAGGAGCCCACCGCAGGGCAGCGTTTCCCGCAAAGCCCATTTGATGTATACCGCTGCCTGAATGGACAATGGCGAGACGGTACGCCCATAACTTACGGAGCACAGGGATATGAGGCATCTGGGAATATTGTAAACGCCATCTTTCCGGATTTCCCCAATGTGCAATCTGGCTGGTCGGAGCCCGCAGTTGGCAATACCTCTGGCCGCCGGATGGGCCTGATGTCTGTTGGACCCTTACAGTTGAACCCGCTAGGTCTCAATCAATTCAAGGTAGCCCTTCAGGTCAGCCGTCCCTACTTCACAGATGAACCGCTTAATCTGTTTTTCGCAGATGCACAAGCGATAAGCCACTGGGACGACTGCTTCCCGCCCATCTATCAGGGATGCGTACAGGAAGACCTCACCCCACCGGAGCCAGAGGAGCCACCGGTAGAGCCTGTACTCTTTCTGTCGCCCAATCCTGCCCGTTCTATCTTAACCCTCAATGCAAGAGGCATTCCGATTTACTGGTACCGCATATACAATACCAAAGGGCAGCTGATGTACGCCAATGACGCGCCAGAGGAAGTGGAACCGGTGTCGGTCAGTGGCTGGCAGACTGGGGTGTACTTTGTGCAGGCTGGTTGGGGCGGGGAGGTGATTACGCGGAAGTTGCTGGTGCGGTAGGCAGTTTAAAAGAGTTGTTATTAGCGTTGCAATGGCGCTGACTTGCCTGGAGTTTCGGTATGGCTTTGAGGTTTTGCCAGCATGCAATGTTTTTTCTGAGAAAAACTTTGAAAGTATTTGGAAATGTTGCGGGGCGGTGGGTAAATTGCATTTCATGGAGAGAAGGTTTTCCTGCCGTATTGAGTTTTGCAGAGCAAGGCGTAGAAGCTGAGCTGACCACAGCTGCAGCACCGGCTATACCGGATATGCCTACGGACCATAAAGCCGTTTTCTACGGTATTGAGGATGGGCACGATGACGAGACGCTTACCCCTCGTTTTATCGGAGCATTATTGCCGGAATCCAGCCCCAATGAATGGCCTTTATATCAGGCAGATGGATCTGATGCTGCCGGAATTGCGGAAGTTGCGGAGCAACTGGACTTTTATGTCACCCGGATGAACTTCTGGCAGGGGCTGCACGATGCTCATTGTGGTTGGTGGCCCCTATGCTGGACGAGCGCAGAACCTATTGCGGACGCCTACAGAGAAGGGGTCAATTGGTTTGGCACCCTCGACCCTACCTGGCAGGAGTTGATCGGGGCCTCTCAGACGGGCCTGGTCCAAGTAGGGTGCGACTACTATGATTATGACGGAATTGTAGGCAGTTGTACCACCTATTTAGGGTTTGACCATAACTGCGGGGGCGTCTCCAATCCTTTTGCCTGTGAGTACCCTGTCTACGAAATGCAAACCGTCAGGGAGCTTTCAGACGGCTTCATCCTCGCTGAATCCGCCATGAACGGGCCGGGAATGAACTATCAAGCCCAGTTTATGGATGGCTCCAACCACATGCAGATGAAGAACGATAGCGAGACGGAATTAGCAGTAATAAAGATTTTTATACAAGGTCTGGGAGGAGAATTTTTCAAGACAGAAGAAAGGTAGTTATGAAAATGATAAATCTAAGCCTTATAGCACTGCTTACAAGCCTCCTTTTCGGGTCTTGCAGGCAGCCTGGCCCGTTCTCCCCCGATCCTCCCATAGTAGATCAGGATACCGTATTCGAGTTGGTTTGGGCCACCCGGATGAATTATGAGAGAGAAATTGTAAACTTATCAAATGGTATTTCTTACAATGATTGGTTTTTATATCCTGGGGACTTAGATGAACCCCCAACAATTATGGCCTTCAATAAAGACACCGGGGAGAAAGACTGGGAACTTTTGCTGGAGCATTTACCAGGACGAGAAATTGATTATATGTTCCGTTCCGGGGACATATTATTAGCGAGAAATGGTCATTTGGTTTTTGCTATTGATCTGGAATTCAGAGAATTGTTGTGGAGTAAAGATTTAAAATCTATTGGTATGCGACTCGGCACCACTCATTTGGCATCCAATGGGAATTTATACCACGAAGCAGACTTTGGTTGGCAGTCAGGTTTTCAGGTTCAGCATTTGTTTGAGTTTGATGTGTTGACGGGCGATTATAGAATAGTCTATTCCAATTCTCAGGATTCTTTAGGCACAAAGAGTATCTCTCCACCGGGTTATGCGGAGCTTGATGAAACAGATATGCTCATCTTTAACGAGTTCCCTAATGCTGACTCGCCACCAGAACAAGCTACTCAGAACTTGGTAGCCATTGATTTAGATTCGGAAGAAGTTCTATGGCGTACAGAAGACTTCACAGAGTACTTTTATTCTAATTCTCTGCATCCTCCGATTGTCTACGATAACCGCATCGTCATCACCGGTGGAGATTGGAGCATTTACGCCTTTGATGTGCAAACGGGGGCGCGGCTGTGGCGGTATGAATTTGATTATCCCTGGGCCATATGGGCAAATACAAACCACCTGATACATGAAAACCGGTTGTACGTTAACAACGGGCAGGAAGATGTCACTTGTCTTAATCCGGAGACAGGCGAGCTAATTTGGAACAACCCCAAAGGCGGCCCCAACTGCACCGATAATATGGTGTACTATGAGAAGGAAGACTTACTGGTATTTACCTCCTGGGGCTATGGCTCAGTCATGATCCTGGATGCGCTTACCGGAGAGACGCTGCACCGGGAGCACCGGTTCGACAATTCTTCCTATAACAATGATGTCGTTTATGATGAAGAGCGGGATATGTTTTTCACCAGTACGTACAAGCATGCTATTGGCTTTAGGGTGCGCAGGCCGTAATTCGATTTAGAGCATCTTTAGTTATCGGGCTACCCTTCCACCCGCTCAATCCGCGCGCCCAGCGCCTTTAGCCGCGCATCAATCTGCTCATAGCCCCGGTCAATCTGATGGATGTTGTCTGACGGTTTCATCCTCGCTGAATCCGCCATGAATGGTCCGGGAATGAACTATCAAGCCCAGTTTATGGATGGCTCCAACCACATGCAGATGAAGAACGATAGCGAGATGGAAGAAGCAGTCATTAAGATTTTTGAGGAAAGTTTTGGAGCCTTTGACCAAGGCTACTTTTTTACTGAATTCAGGTAATATGAGAATAATGATTTCATATACTCTAATAATTTTCATAAGCCTTACTTTCTGGGCTTGTAGGCAATCTGATACGATTTCTCCTGATCCTACTATTGTAGACCAGGATACTATATTTGAATTAGCTTGGGCTACCCGGATGGATTATGAAAAGGAGATAGTGGGAACAGATAATACACAGCAGTACAAAGATTGGCTTCTGGTTGGGGGAGATATTGGATTCCCCCCAACGGTACTGGCCTTCGACAAAGATACCGGAGAGAAAGAGTGGGAATACATTCATGAGGGCGCTGTAAAAGATGAAATTGATGTAAGTTATGTATTCAATAATATCTATGTCGGTATGTGCAGTGGAGGTATAGTAGGGATAGATTTGGATACAAAGGTGGCACTCTGGGAGATTGATTTAAAGGCGATGAACATGACAAGAGGAGTCAAGTTCGATGTTTTTAATAACAGTTTATACTTCCGAACAGTGTGGGGGCTAGGCAGTCCGGTTCAAAACACAAAGTTTTTTAAATTATCCCCTTCAACAGGAGAATTAGAAGTTGTATACCAAACTAGCAATGGCTTAATCAATCCACCTGCATTCTATACAGGCAATGATTCAGAAACCAATATCATATTTAACGAATACCCTTGGGAAAATGACCTGCCGGAAGAATCTATTCAAAATTTGATTTGCATTGTTTATGACTCGGGACAGGAGATTTGGAGAATGGATTCGATAACGGAACGTTTCATGTCTAATGTAGGTCAAAATGCAGTCATTTACGATAACCGCATCGTCATCACCGGTGGAGATTGGAGCATTTACGCCTTTGATGTGCAAACGGGGGCGCGGCTGTGGCGGTATGAATTTGATTATCCCTGGGCCATATGGGCAAATACAAACCACC
>Ga0307978_1000187_pt1 | contig 55123 bp, 54 predicted proteins | sample OrgLakmetage1056_FD_203151 | JGI IMG/M metagenome (GOLD analysis project Ga0307978, IMG submission 203151) | Saline water microbial communities from Organic Lake, Antarctica - #1056 | ecosystem: Environmental > Aquatic > Non-marine Saline and Alkaline > Saline | place: Antarctica: Organic Lake... | reverse complement strand
ATTGGGGCATACCTCAGTGGGGCAAACCTCCGTGGGGCAAACCTCCGTGGGGCAGACCTCCGTGGGGCAAACCTCATTGGGGCAGACCTCAGTGGGGCAGACCTCAGTGGGGCATACCTCAGTGGGGCAAACCTCAGTGGGGCACACCTCAGTGGGGCACACCTCCGTGGGGCAAACCTCAGTGGGGCAGACCTCAGTGGGGCAAACCTCAGTAGGGCAAACCTCAGTAGGGCATACCTCAGTGGGGCAGACCTCAGTGGGGCAGACCTCAGTGGGGCAGACCTCAGTGGGGCAAACCTCAGTAGGGCAGACCTCAGTGGGGCAAACCTCAGTTGGGCAGACCTCAGTGGGGCAGACCTCAGTGGGGCAGACCTCAGTGGGGCAAACCTCAGTAGGGCAAACCTCAGTGAGGCAGTTTTGAGTAATAACACCCAGCTAGAAAAAATTAAAAAATCGTCTCTGGAGGATATTTACGCTCGTTACACCATTTCAGACCAAAAAGAAGGAAGAGAAACTCATTTTGGTGTGCTGATAGAAGGCTATGTATTGAGAAAAAAAGGCGATGCCTGATGCCCTCGCTGGTCGTGACATCCACCGATTTTACGGTGAGGTAATCGGCGTGTAACAGCAGGGAAACTAGCGCCTCATAATCCAGGTCAAACTGCTCAAAAGCATTGTACCAGTGTCTCGTATTATCAAGTAAGGCTTCCATTGTAAAACGGCTCTTAAATATAGATATCAGCATCGATTTACCGAAGCAGCGCGGCCGGGAGAGAAAGTAAGCAACACCTATTTATTCACCCCTCTTCCCACCGCCTCCTTCCCAAACCTTTTCCGTATCCCATCCATCGCTGCCTGCAGCCGCTGCTCCTCCGCCGAAGCATCAAACAGGCTCAGCTGCGGGTGGCCAGGCACGAGTTTACTGAAGCGGACACCCAGCAGGCGCACCAATTGCCGGCGCTCGTACAATTGCTCCAGCAGTTCCTGAGCATGGTGGAGCAGAGTGGTGTCGGAAGTGGTGTAGGGCAGGCGGTGCTGCCGGGTAAAGGTATTGAAATCAGTATACCGCAGCTTGACCGTGATACAGGCGGTCAGCCGCTCGGACTGCCGTAGCTCGAAGGCAAGTTGGGTGACCATCTGATTGAGGGTGGTGCGGAGGAAGTCGACATTCGTGGTGTCCGTCTGGAAGGTCCGCTCGGTGGAGATGGACTGCCGTTCGGTATAGGGCACGACCGGGCGGTGGTCGATACCGTGCGCTTTTTCCCACAATTGCTTGCCGGGCTTCCCAAACTCACGTTGCAGCAGCAGGGGCGGTACCTGAGTCAGTGCCTGCACCGTTCGGATGCCCATCTGGCCGAGCCGGTGACCGATAACCTGGCCTACAGCAGGCAGGCGGCGTACCGGTAGCGGTGCCAGGAATTGCTGCTCCGTACCCGATTTCACCAATTGTGCGCCGTTGGGCTTGCTCTCGCCTGCCCCTACTTTGGAGACGAGTTTGTTGATGGACAAACCGATAGATAGGGGCAGGCCGCTTTCGCGAATAACTTTCTGCCGCAGCTCCTGCGACCACTTCCAGCAGCCGAAGTGCCGGTCCATGCCACTAATGTCGAGGTAGAATTCATCAATAGAAGCCTTCTCAAGCACGGGGGCATCCTCCGCCAGTATTTCGGTGACGAGCTTAGAATGTTTAAGGTAGCTTTCCATATCGCCCCGCAGCACAGTAGCGTCCGGACAGCGCAGCAGCGCATGGCGGATGGGCATGCCGGAGCGGATGCCAAAGCGCCGCGCCTCATAGCTACAGCTTGCGACGACGCCCCGTCCGCTGCTGCCGCCAATAATTAACGCCCTGTCACGCAACTCACTGTTGTGCAGCTGCTCTACGGACACAAAGAAAGCGTCGAGGTCCAGATGCAGGATGGCTCGTTCAAACATATTGTTTTGTTTTCGGACTATGCGGGGGCTTGCCAGTCGTAGAATAAACTGGCAAGCTGGTTCAGCATAGCGTTTCATAGTATGCTGGAGGGCAACCCAAAGGTAAAACATATTGGTTTTGAAAACAAATAATTTTATTTAGAAATCGAAGCAGGGAGATTACGGCAGGCGGGTAAAGAAAGGGGCAGAAGTATTTATCGGTTGATGTGGGGGCGCTATTTTTTAGGAGGCCTGCTCCTCATTTCGTTGCTTGAGAAATCTTCCCCCTTAATTGGATCCCCGTTCAATCTTTGCAGCATGGCGATTTGGCCGATGTGAGTCAGCAGATCTGAGAACGGCCCCTGCATCAATCGCTTGGAGTAGTTCATTTCCAACGACTGACTGGCGAGCAGTTGGTCCACTTTATTCAGTTCAACCTTGAACCGGCTGATTTCTTTTTTGAAATTCAATGGGGGGATTGATTCTTCAGGAAGCGTTTCGTGCGCTATAAAAAACCGGGTGGCGTAAATCACCTCATTCATATGGTGGACGATCGCCTTAGGGCTTCGGCTGCCATGGCCTAAACTGAAATTCCCAAAATTCTCGGTACTGCCCTTTACTGATTTTTCAAACCGGTAAAGAATAGTAGCTATCAGGTGTCTTAGTAGCTCGTTATTCATCATAGCTGTGGCGATAGATAAAAAAAGCCCGCTACGGTCAGGTAGCAGGGCTATTGACTTCGCAAGGTAGGACATTACCGGCTGTAATACATCACAATCGAGGCTTTCTCAATCGTATTTTGCCAGAGGTAAAAACCAACGAAGGCTGGGGTGAAAATAGCCGCAGGGTGCCACCCTTACAGGGCTTAAACCAACGGCCATTAAATTGCCAGGGGCGTTACCCCAGGCAATTATCTATACCCCCTTCGGGATTTGGTAAGCATTTAGCCGTTTGACTGTGCAATTTTTTATACTCACATTATTGAAAAGGAGCCAATTGAGCACCCCAAATTCCCCTACCTTAGCCCCAAACACCAGCGCATGGCTTTTCTGGATACCATAGACCTTATCGTTTTCGACCTGGACGGTACCCTCGTCGATTCCCGTTTCGACCTGGCGGATGCCGTCAACTACGCGCTGCAGCAGCTGGGGCGCCCATCGTTGTCCTACGAAGCCCTTCCGCCTTTACTTGGCAGTGGGCTGTCTTACCTGCTGAAAGAAGCAGCCGGCACCGATGACCCCGAAGTATTAGCTACCGCGAAAGCCCACTTCGACGATTACTACGCCGAGCACTTTGTCACCAAAACCCGGCTCTATCCCGGGGTGATGACCACCTTGCAGGCATTGAAACCGAAGAAGACCGCGATCTACAGCAATAAACTGCAGCACTTTACCGGGCGCATCGCAGAGGCCCTGGATATGGCCCCGCTCATGGATATGGTGCAGGGCGCTAATCCGGATGCCTATCCGCTAAAGCCTCATCCGGCCGGGCTGCACCGTATTCTGAAACAACTGGAGGTGCCCGCTGACCGCGCGCTCATGGTGGGCGATTCCACCCACGACATAGAAGCGGCTAAAGCAGCGGGCATGTATACCTGCGCAGTCACCTACGGGTACCGCTCCCGGAAGGAGCTGGAAGTGGAAGCCCCGGCGTACTTTGTGGACCAATTTTCGGAATTACTGAGCTTGTAGTGATTAACTGCACAGTAGAACTCACCGAGCTTTCCTATCTTTGAGGATAAGCCAAAACCTTGACCTATGTCCGATCAGATTACCCCACGTGCCGACCGCAACCTAGCTATGGAGCTGGTCCGCGTTACCGAAGCGGCTGCCATCGCCGCTGCCCGCTATATGGGCATGGGCAAAAAAGAAGCTGGCGATCAGGCTGCCGTTGATGCCATGCGCACCTTCCTGCAAACTGTGGATATGAAGGGCACGGTTATCATCGGAGAGGGGGCAAAAGACAAAGCGCCCATGCTCTTCAACGGAGAGGTTGTTGGCAGCGGGGAAGGGCCGGAAGTAGACATCGCCGTTGATCCCGTAGAGGGCACGTCGCTCCTGGCTGAAGGCCGGCCCAACTCGATCACCTCTATTGCGGTAGCCGACAAAGGCAGCATGTGGAACCCGGGCAACAGTTATTATATGAATAAAATCGTGGTGGAAGCGGAAGCTAAATCCGCTATTGATATCACGAAGTCGCCTTCTTCCAACCTATACAACATCGCGGAGGCCCTGGACCGGAACGTAGAAGACCTGACTGTATTTGTGCTCGACAAGCCCCGCCATACTTCACTTGTCGAGGAGATCCGGCAAACAGGTGCGCGTATTACTTTGCATGCGGAAGGGGACGTTATTGGTGCGCTGATGGCGGCAATACCGGGTACTGGTGTAGATGTACTGATGGGTGTGGGCGGCACCCCGGAAGGCGTACTTGCGGCAGCGGCTGTGAAAGCACTCGGTGGTGGGATGCAGGGCATGCGGGCCCCACAGCGAGAAGAAGAAAAGCGTCAGCTCAAGCAGGATGGCGTCAAAGTTAAAGAAGTACTGACCCTGGACGACCTCATCAAGTCTGATAACACCTTTTTTGCAGCAACGGGTATTACACAGTCTTCTTTCCTGGAAGGCGTACACTTCGACCGGCGTGGGGGGGTGACGACGGAAAGTATTGTACTGCGTTCCCTGACGGGATCTATCCGCTATGTCAAAGGCATACACCGGCTTAATCGTACGCACGATGTAGGCGGGCGCGTAGGTACTACGCCTGCCTATGTCGCTATGGAAATCATAAGCCCGGATTAATCCCGGATCTCCTGGCAGAGCTCCAGCAGCACCCCATTTGCACTCTTGGGGTGCACAAAGCAGACGAGCTTATTATCCGCACCGTGTTTGGGCTCTTCATTGAGTAGTCGAAAGCCTTCGCTTTTCAGGCGTTTCATTTCGGCATAAATATCCTCTACTTCAAAAGCGACGTGGTGAATGCCTTCGCCCCGCTTCTCTACATATTTAGCGATCGCACTTTCCGGTGCCGTAGCTTCCAGTAGTTCTATCTTGGAGTCGCCAATTTTGAAAAAAGCAGTTTTAACGTGCTCGGATTCAACTTCTTCTACTTTGTAAAGCGGGCGGCCCAGGATTTTTTCGAAAAGCTCGTTGCTCTCTTCCAGGTTTTTTACCGCAATTCCAAGGTGTTCGAGGCGTATCATATTTTATGTTTTTTGTTTGCAAAATGGGGCTGCAATATACTTTGCAGGGCTAAGAATACAAACTCTAATCATCAGTCCTGGCATTGTCTATCAAAGTACCGTATCCCCATCAGGGCAAACAGCAGGTATAGGGTAAGCCCAAATGGTGTTTTCAGGGTGTGCTCCATCATAAAGGAATAGAAAACCATGAGGTGAAAGGCTGCCCCCGATAAATAAGTACCGCTCTTCCGGCCAGCGCCAGTAAAAGCGGCGGGCGGCTAAATACAGGCCCGCTGCTGCCGCTAACGCCACGGTCAGGCTAAAGCGTATATGCCGCATGGGCGTCGGCATGACCTGCCCTTTTTTATACAGTGCGGTAATCGCTTCATAGTCGGTCCAATAGTTGTACACTACAACGATGCAGGTCACCAGGGTAAGTAAGAAGAACAGGTAGAGGAGACTGTAATAAGCCCGCCGTCCAAACTCGGTAATGATAGTATCGCAAAGGGCAGCAGCAGCAATGGCAGGGAAGTGCGCAGCCGCCGCAACCAATAGGCTTGTGTTTTCGGAATAAAGTCCGGACAGGGTATATAACAGAAAAATACCTTTGATGCCCAGAAGTACAGTGTACTAAGCCTTTGGTGTTCCGTTTGGGCTATACTTTATGATTAATCCTGTAAACCACCGTAAGCAATGAAGTACGGATTGAGCAGGTTCTCTTTGTTATAGCGCAAGGGTTGCTTGGTCTCCTCATCAATAACGGAGCCGCCCGCCTGTTCGAGTACGGCCTGTGCTGCCGCGGTATCCCATTCCATGGTCGGTCCCAGGCGTGGATAAACATGGGCTTCACCTTTAGCGATGATCAAAAACTTCAGCGAACTGCCCTTGGGGACCAAATCCGGACTATTCAGGTGGTCTACAAAGGCTTGAGTATCTTCATTAAGGTGGGAGCGGGAGCAAACAACATTCAGCCCCTCATCGGTCAGATTAAAGGGAGGGACTTCGAGTTTGGTGCTCTCTCCATTCGTTTCCAAAAATGCACCGACGCCCTCTGCGCCCCAGTACGTCTCATTGAAACAGGGCACATGCACCACGCCCATCACCGGTCGCCCCTGATGAATAAGAGCGATGTTAACCGTGAATTCTCCATTTCGCTTAATAAACTCCTTGGTGCCATCCAGGGGGTCTACCAGCCAGTGGGAGTCATAGTTTTTGCGCGTTTCGTAGGGTACGGCTTTGTTTTCTTCTGAAATGATAGGGTATTGTACCGTCAGCTTTTCCAGTGCCCGGCAAATAACCTCATTGGCAGCCTGATCCGCAAGGGTGAGGGGCGATTCGTCGGCCTTGACTTCTATACCAAGGTCTTTTTTGCTGTAAATGGCCATAATCGCTGCTCCGGCGTGCCGGGCAATCTGTACAACTTCTTGTGCAAGTTCTTTCTTATCCATCGTTATTTTCGCTTATCTTTGGAGTAGAGGACAACGCTAAGCTATCCTGCTTATAGTATATTTGGAGGTGATTTTCAATGTGAAGGTTGCTCCAAACAAGCACTTAAATATACCTGAAATGGGCATTTCCCATTCCTACGAAAGGTAAAGGTAGGTCGAAACCGGCAGCCACCAAAGGGCTTCCACTATTATTTATACCTCAATTATCCAATAGGTAGAGCTTTATAAACCTTGATAAACTATTTACCATGCATAAAATCTTAGTAACCGGCGGCTGTGGCTATATTGGCAGCCATACTATTGTTGATCTGATTGACAATGGCTTTGATGTAATCTCTGCTGATAACCTCAGCAACTCCAGCGAAAGTGTACTGGATGGGGTTGAAGCCATTACCGGTAAACGCGTTCAAAACTATGCGATAGACCTTTGCGACCTGCAAGCCACGGACGATATGTTCAAAGCACATCCCGATCTGGTAGGGGTAATCCACTTTGCAGCCCTGAAGCATGTGGGCGAATCTGTAGAGCAGCCTATCCGTTACTTCCGTAATAACCTCAACAGCCTGCTCAATGTGCTGGACTGCATGGTGCGTTATGAGGTGCCGAACTTTATCTTTTCTTCCTCTTGTTCAGTTTATGGCAACGCTTCAGAACTTCCGGTAACCGAAAATACGCCATTGGAAGAGGCGGAGTCCCCTTACGCGCGCACCAAGCAAATGGGCGAACAAATTATACACGACTTTTCCTATATCCATCCTGGTCAAAATAATATTATCCTACGCTACTTCAATCCGGCAGGGGCCCACGAAAGCGCTAAGATCGGTGAATCTCCCACCACACCGGCTTCCAACCTGGTACCTGTAATTACCGAAGCTGCCATGGGCAAGCGCCGGGAGCTGGTGGTATTTGGGGAAGACTATGACACCCGGGATGGCAGTTGCATCCGCGACTACATTCATGTGAGAGATCTGGCCAATGCCCACACGAAAGCTTTGCAATATGTCATTGCTGGTAAGCAGGCAGGACCAGTGGAAATCTTTAATTTGGGTATTGGCGAAGGGGTTACGGTACTGGAAGCCGTTAATTCCTTCATGAAAGTGACCGGCGAAAAGTTGCCTTACCGCATTGGGGAGCGCCGGCCCGGTGATGTGATTGCTATTTACGCCAACTATGATAAGGCGGCGGAACAGTTGGGCTGGGCACCGCAGCGCGATGTGAATGACATCATGCGCACCGCCTGGGCTTGGGAAAAGGTCCGCAGCCAGGCTAAAGAAGAAGTTTAAAGCATGTTGCAGAAAATAAGCTTATTTGTGGTATTCGCCTGCTGTTGCCTGCTGCCCCTGAGCAGCCCGGGACAGGCGGATGCCGCCTACGGCAAAACCATCCGGAAGCACCGCAAGCATTATAAAAAAGAATTTCTGAAAGACACCCGCGCCCCGCTCAACCGAAAAGGCGTGAAAAAACTACGATTCTACGCACCGGATACCACTTACCGGGTGAAGGCAAGCTTCAAGCGCACACCGGACGCAGCGTCTTTTGAAATGCCCACCTACAGCGGCATTAAAAAGCCGTATGTACAGTTTGGTACGGCTACTTTCGAGCTCAAAGACACGACCTTGCAACTTGCGGTCTACCAAAGCCTCCGCCTCCTTCGGATGCCACAGTACCGTGACTACCTGTTTATCCCTTTCAAGGATGCGACCAACGGTGTGGAAACCTACGGCGGTGGGCGCTATATGGATATTACCAAATCCGATGTTCAGGACGGGCAGTTGGTCATTGATTTCAATAAAGCCTATAATCCCTGGTGTGCCTACAGCGATGGCTACAATTGCCCTATTCCGCCTTTGGATAATCACCTTCCGGTGCTTATTGAGGCAGGTGAGCTGGACTATCTTAAAAAGACACGCTAAAACCGGTACCCAGCCATAAGGCTCAGGCTATTGATATAGAAAAAGGGCGCATTGGGCGATAACAAACCGATATCGTCAATCTCGTAGCACAGGCTTACCTCTATATGTTCTCCGCTTACGCTGAATCCGCCGAATAAGCCCACCTGGGTAGGCTGAATGACCCGCTCCGTAAGGTTTATGCGCACAGGGTCGCCGATTTGCCTGGCAATGCTGATGCCTGCGAAGATGCTCCCAAAAACCGTTGAGATACCACTATTGCGGACCCCCAGGTTAAGTTGGAGGTAATCGGCATCAATCTCAAAGTTATCGAAGTCATCGATGGTGCGGAAAGGGGCATAGACCACTTCTGCCAGAAATCCCGACCTGCCGTCTCCCTGGAAAGGTGAAATTAGCAAACTTGCACCAATTCGGGGTGCGACGCCGCCGGTGCCTGCATCCCGGAATATTCGGTCTCTCGTACTGACCCGGGTAAAGGCAGCTCCGGCCTGCACACCGGGGCGCAGCGTCACTTTTTTGTATTGCAGTTCGTAGTCAAGCCGGTTTCGTCCACCACACTCGTTATACTGCACAAAAAGGCGTTTGATCGCTTCGTCGTTAAAGTTGATATTGTCGATTTTCTCCCGGGCGGGCCGGCAGTCTGACATAACGGTGAGAAGTTGTTCCTGCCACTTATCGTGCCTCAGCCGGATACGGCGCCCGCTGCCCACCCGGTGGTAGCTGTGCTGAACGAGCTCGGTAAAAACATCATCCTTTTCCAAAAAGTAATGCGGAATACCGCTGGGTGTTTCATGGTAGTAAAATCCAAGCGTACCTTCCACGATGGCTTGCAGTAATAAAGTGTCTTGCACATACAGCAAAGTATCGCCTACCGGCATAGTATCGGGCAGGTGCAGGCGCTGCAGGGTACGACTCAGGTAGCGCCGCTCCAGCTTGTCCTCGGTCAGGACAATTTTGTTGATCTCAGCGATATTTAAAAACTGGGGTTCAGGGTCTGATTTGCTACGGTAAAGGAGACGTTCGGTGCCCTTTCTCCAGTCGGGTTTTTCCAGCTCACCAGTCAGGCGTTCTCCGTTGGTTAGCCAGATTTTGGCCGAGTAGTAGGTGGTTAGTTGTGCGGATAAAGCCGAAGTCAGAACCAGTAGAAGCGCGAAGCAAAGGGTCAGTCTTACCATAATACCTTTTGGGCCAAAGATAATTTATTAGACATTATGAACACCAATTAGTATGGGTATATACTTGCCCTTTTTCGCCCTCTCTGCGTTAAGAAGCCTCGTCATAGCCCCAGCTATGCTTACGTTTCTCGCCTTGACAGGACAAAAAAGTGCGGTGTTTATCCTCTAATTGGTATTCTTAATGTCTATTTTCCTTTGCTTTTTTTGGACTCATTAGTTTGTAGGGCATCTGATGTCCAGCTGCTATCCTCATCTTCCTCAGCGGAATGGTAGTATTTCACTGCATCATGGATCTGAATAAACTGGTTGCGCTCACCGATGGTTTCCATCAGCCCATGGCGGGTGAGTGCATCACGTGCGGGACCGACCACTCCGGAGATGAAAAAGCGGATTTTCCGAGCTTCGAGGACCTCTATAATATTCCCCAGCGCCTCGGCGCCGGTGGTATCGATATCGTGGATACTTGAAGCATCCAGAATGAATAACTTTAAAGCTCTGCCTTCCCTCGCCACCAGCCGTTCCAGTTCATCCCTGAAGTAATCGGCATTGCCAAAGTAAAGCTGTGCATCAAAGCGCACAATGAGCACCTCTTCATGCTGTTGTGCGTTGGAGAAACGGCTGATGCTTCGGTAGCGCCGCGAGTTTGGCAGCTGTCCAAGAATCGCGATATGTGGCCGGGAGTTTCGATAGACCATAATCGCCAGAGAAAACAATACGCCAATCAGTACGCCGTTTTGGATGCCCAGGCCCAGCGTAGCGGCGAAGGTGGCGAGCATTGTCCAAAAGTCGCGCCGGTCGGCGGTCCAGAGGCGGCGTGCTTCCTGGTAATCTACGAGGTTAATGACTGCCGAGAGGATGATGGCAGCCAATACCGCCTTTGGCAGGAAGTAAAACCAATCGGTGAAAAACAGTAATGTTAGAGCAATAATCAGGGCACTAATCAGGGAAGATACCCCCGTTTTTGCACCTGACTCCACATGTACAGCGGAGCGGGAGAAACTACCGGAAGTTGGGAAAGCCTGGAAAAATGCACCACCAATCTTGGTGATGCCCAATGCAATTAATTCTTGGTTGGGGTCGATCCGTGGAGTCTCTGCCTGCCGGCCCATCGTTTTGGCAATTGCGATCGATTCGATAAAGCTGATAATGCAAATAGTTACCGCGATCGGCCAGATGCGCTGTATACGGTCCAGGGATAGATCAGGCCATTCAAAAACTGGTAACCCCTCCGGCACTTTCCCAATAACCGCCACCCCTTGCTGATCCAGCCCAAGCCCGGCTACTAGCAGCGTACCAAATAAGACCACGACCAGCGCACCTGGTATCGCTTTGCTGATGCGTTTCACTCCCCGGATAATCACAACACTCACGACACTAATGCCCACTGTTATCCATTGCAGTTGCCCGATGTTCTTTATGGCGTCCCCAGCGATTACGAAAATATTATTGCTGCGCTCCAGGGGGATGCCCAGCAAGTGCCTTAACTGACTAAAGGCAATGATAAAGGCAGCGGCGGATGCAAAACCTGCAATCACAGGATGGGAGAGAAAGTTGACTAGAACACCCAGTCTGAACAGGCCCAGCGCCAGCTGTAGTATGCCAGCTAGCAGCGCAATCGAAATTGCGATGCTAACCATCTCGGTTACACTCAGGTCAGCGCTCAGGTTGTAAATACCCGCCGCGACAAGCATAGAAACAATAGCTGCCGGACCCACAGAAAGCTGCCGGGATGTACCAAAGATGGCGTATAGCAGGAGTGAAAAAAGGCTGGCGTACAGCCCATAGATTGGTGGTAGTCCAGCCAGCAAACCATAAGCCATACCCTGGGGCACGAGCATGATAGCTACGGTGAGGCCAGACTGAATATCACCACTCAGGTAGCTGCGCTTGTACTTAGGCAGCCAGTTTAGTATGGGTATAAATTGCTTCAAAGTCTAAAAGGTATTCTGTTTATCTGTCTTCTGGCACACCGGCTTCAAAGATATCATCAATCATACCGTGAAGATTGACGACCGGAGCGCTACTCCGGGATTTAAGCAAAGAGGCCGCAATAGTAGAACGATAACCACTACGGCAGTGCAGGTGGTAAGGCTTGGCGGCATCCACTTCGCTAAGCCGGTCGCGCAGCACTTCCAACGCCAAAGATTCCGCCCCTTTTATATGCCGCGATTCGTATTCGTCTGGCCGGCGTACATCCAGGATATAGTCAATTTTTCCAGATTGATAGTCGGCGGTAAAACCAGGCACATCAAGAGTGGGCACATGGTCAGTGGGTTTGCCCGCTGTTTTCCAGGCTTCGAAACCACCTTTCAGGTAGCCTTCAATATGCGGAAAGCCCGCTTCCCGGAGTAGTTCTGCCGCTAGTCCCACCTTGTTTTCCGGCACCACAAGCAATAATTTCGCGTTAGCAGCAGGCAATACATGGCGCGCCCAGTAGGTGAAATCACCCTCCAGGCCGATAAAAACAGAGCCGGGGATGAAGCCTTCACTAAACACGCTTTTCTCTCTTCCATCTAACACAAGTGGACTCCCTATGTTGGCAGTCGTTGAAAATTGTTCGACAGACAATGGCTGGGGCAGATTGACCATGTTTATTTCTGATTTTTTGAATAGTCAGGTAAAAGGAGGGGTAATTATCAGGTTACCAAGTTGAATTTTTATAAAATTCAGCTATTTTACCACCATGAGCTTACCCAAAATTAGTACAAAGGCGGCGCTAAAGCTAAAGCCACGGAAAAAAAAGCGCCAAAATACAGGGCTGGCACCTGGCAGCCTGATTTTCACAGGGCAGAAAAAACTGGAGGAAGTACAGGTCACATTGATAGAATACAGCACAGACGGAGCGGTGCGCGAACAAAAAGCCGAAGGGCGTATCCCCAAACCAGATACAACACCTATGGTAAGGTGGTACGATGTGCGGGGGCTGCACGATGTGGCGCTCGTCGAAGAGCTCGGAAAACAATTTAATGTGCACCCACTGGCTCTGGAGGATATCCTGGACACTCAGCAGCGCCCAAAATTTGAGGACTATGAAAACGGGCTTTTCCTTATTCTGAAGGCACTTTCCTATGACAAAGAGCAGCAGGCTGTCCTTACGGAACAGGTCGCGATTTTTGCCGGTGATGGATTCGTGCTTTCTTTTCAGGAAAACGGCACAGACCTCTTTCCCGGTGTTCGGGAGCGCATCCACTCCGGCCGGGCGAAGATTAAAAAGCGCAAGGCAGATTACCTGGCCTACGCACTGGCTGATAATATCGTAGATAATTATTACTTGCTTCTGGACCGGATGGACCTTGTTCTTGGTGACCTCGAAGAAGAAATTCTTTCTCAGGCCAACCGCAACAGTAAGGGCAAAATCCACAATTTGCGCCTGCAAACGATCACACTTCGTAAGATATTAGCCCCACTCCGGGATGCCGTCGGGCAGTTCTCCCGATCCGATAGCGCCTTGCTTGCCGAAGGTACAGAAGTCTTTATCCGGGACTTGTATGACCACACTTTGCAAGTGATGGAAAGCATAGACACGATCCGTGATATGATGAACGGGCTTTATGATCTTTACCTGAGTGAGATTAGCTTTAAAATGAACAGTATCATGCAGGTGCTGACCATTATTTCAACCATCTTTATTCCGCTTACCTTTCTGGCCGGTATCTATGGGATGAACTTTGAGCACATGCCTGAGCTGAGCTGGCAGTATGGTTACTACTATCTGTGGGGGGTGATGTTGCTTACCAGTGCGGGCCTGATCTACTACTTTCGCCACCGAAATTGGCTATAATGACCCAACGCGTCAAGTCTAACTATTCCAGTTAATCCTTTGCTTTTTCCCGGGAGCCTGTTTCATGAAGCGCTGGTGTTTGCCCAGCGGTTTTTACGAAAAGATTTGGGATGAATACCTCTGTTTTTACAGTATTGCTGATGCCGTTCTTCTGCCTGCCAGAAGTGATCGATAGGCTCGATTTCCGTGTGTACTGCGTAGCCCCGTTTTTTCAGGTCTTCCCGCAGGTACGCTGCAGTAGCTTGTTGCGCGGAAGTATGGTAGAAAATGGCAGATCGGTACTGCCCCCCTTTGTTTCGGCGATCGACAGTCGGATCATGCACCTCAAAGAAAAAGCGTACAAGCGCTTTGAAGCTTAATCGGTTAGGATCATAAGTGACCTCCACTGCTTCCGCATGCCCGGTAGTTTTGGTACACACTTGATGATAGGTAGGGTGTGGGGTACATCCGCCAGTATACCCCACTCTTGTATTGATGACCCCCGGGATTTTACCCAGGAAGTACTCTTTACTCCAAAAGCAACCGCACGCTAAGGTGGCCATTGCTGTTGTTGCTCCCATTATGACTGAGGGATAAACTTCATAGAAATAGAGTTGACGCAGTGGCGGGTGTTTTTTGGCGTCAGCCGCTCTCCGATGAAGACATGGCCGAGATGGCCACCACAGTTTTCGCACAAGATTTCTATACGCCGCCCATCTGCATCTGTCTCCCGGCGCACGGCACCAGGGATTTCGTCGTCAAAGCTCGGCCAGCCACAGCCGGAAGAAAATTTATCTTCCGATTTGTAAAGCGGTGCCTCACAGCGGCGGCAGACATAAACGCCGGGAGCTTTGTGATTGTCGTATTCGCCCACGAAGGGACGTTCTGTGCCTTTGTGGACAATAACGCGTTCTTCTTCTGAGCTGAGTGAATTCCAGTTTTCTTTGTCTTTAGTCATATATATTTAATCTTCTTCTGCAGCTGAAAAATCAATAGCATTGATGACTTCCAGTGCTTTTTTTGCATTTTCCCGAGGTGTGTAAAGCGTAGCTGAACCCAGGGAAGGGATCGCACTGTCGGGCTTTTCCAGGATATGGCTTTCTATGCCCTCTCGCTTTAATGCATCTTCAACCAGTTTGGTTTTCAAAATTTCTCTGGATTCGAATATTTTTACCCAATCTTCTTTCATGAGGTTGTTAGTTTAAGTTGGTTAGAAATGCTTTTTGTACTGATGATCAAGGTATTGGCACCCTACATAAAACGGTATGGACTGCAAACACGCTTGGTGTCACCACTTCGTTATATTCATATATAACAAGATGATTGCTCCTGATGTTAAAAGACCTAAGCTAAAACTGTGATTTATGACTCAGGGACTCCGCGCAACAATACGTCAATGCCGGATTTGCGAAGGCGCCTTGCCCGTGCCACCCCGACCTATTTTTACGGTGCATCCGGCAGCGCGCATCGTACTAATCAGCCAGGCACCCGGCCGGTTGGCCTATGAAAAAGGGGCGCCTTATTACGATCCAAGCGGTGTTCGCCTCCGGCAATGGCTGGATGTTGATGAAGCCACTTTTTACGACCCAACACTTTTCAGTATCCTGCCAATGGGCTTCTGCTACCCCGGCAAAGCTGCTACCGGAGATCTGCCGCCTCGTCCGGAGTGCGCTCCGCAGTGGCACGCTGCCTTACTCCGCATGATGCCTAATATACGACTTACACTTTGCATTGGGCAATATGCACAACGCTATTATCTGGGCAAATCCTGTGAGCGCAACCTCACAGAAACAGTACGTGCCTTCCGGCAGTACGGACCCGAGGTTTTGCCATTACCGCATCCTTCTCCCCTCAATAATCGCTGGCTGAGCCGGAATCCCTGGTTTCATGCGGAGGTCATCCCCTGCTTACAGACAAAAGTAGAAGAAATTACTTCAAGCGGGCAATGATTTGTGTCAGCACCTTGCAGTACTTTTTGGCTTTGGGAGAGGGGGAGTGCAATTTTCTGTACAGGAGGGCGTCAAAAAAAATGATTTCTCATCGTGGGCCCCACTTCCCAATATTTCCCTACCTTTCTCCATTGAAACTAAACCCAATTTCAATTGAAATTACTTATTACCGGAGCAGATGGACTACTGGGCGCGAATACTGTGCGCCAGGCTCTGCGAGAAGGTTACCAGGTTCGTATATTACAACTTCCTTCGTCTGGCTCTTCCGCTCTGGAGGGGCTTGATATCGAAAAGTATCAAGGCAACTTATTAGACAACGCAGCAGTCGATAGTGCAGTATCCGGCTGCGACTACGTTATTCATGCTGGCGCAAGTACGTCAGTTTGGCCTTCCCGTTCTTCACAGACAGTTGCGGTCAATTTGAAGGGCACGCAGCATATTGTTGAAGCTTGCTTGAAGTACAACGTCAAGCGTCTGGTGTATATCAGTTCAGCAGCCAGCTTTGCAGTGGGTACTCTGGATTGCCCAGGAAACGAGCGAGGCATATTTGAAGGGCATAAGTATGGTTTGGACTATATTGATTCCAAGTACGAGGCGCACCAGCTGGTGGAAAATGCTGTCCGTAGCCGGGGATTGCCGGCTGTGCTGGTTTGCCCTACTTTTATGTTTGGGCCCTACGACAGCAAGCCAAGTTCGGGTGCGATGTTGGTAGCGGTCTATCAGGGGAAGTTGCCTTTTTACACCACGGGTGGTAAAAACTTTGTGGATGCCAGAGATGTAGCTACCGCTGCTTGCAATGCCCTGCATATGGGGCGCATTGGCGAAAGCTATATCGCAGGTCACCAGAACCTGTCCTATCCGGATCTTTTTCAATTGATTGCCAGAACACTGAATGTCATGCCTCCCCGGCTACGTATTCCTACGCCGCTGGTATTAGGGTATGGAAGGATGCATTCGCTGCTGGCCCGGTTGTTTCGGTATACTCCCATAATTTCTTTGCCGGTCGCCCGCATTGCCTGTGACGGGCAGTATTTTAGTCCAGCCAAGGCCGTAGCCGAGCTGCAAATGCCACAAACTCCGCTCGAAGAGACGGTACAGGATGCCTTTAACTGGATCGCGCGACATCATTTGGGCCAATCAACAGTGATAGGAGAAACGACGCAACAACAAGCTGCGATCAGAGTGCCAAATCAATAGTAAAGAACTACAGGAAGGAGATGCTGTATGCTGTTTTAAGGTGAGCATCTGCACGACTTTGTGCCTTCAAACAGCACAAATTAAATCCATTCCCACTATGCAATACCATGCACTACAGGCAAACGAACTGCAACCAGAATCAATTCAAAGCGCCACTGTCGGCGATCACGAAGTTCTGCTGGCCAATGTAGACGGTGATATCTTTGCCCTCTATCCTAAATGTATTCACTATGGCGCCTACCTGCGTGAAGCAGGGTGTGGACTGGATGGGGCTTTTGTAGTCCGGTTTTATAGTGGCGAGCCAGCTCGTTCAGTTTGTGAGTAAGGATTACGAACACTGGATGGAAATACAGCAGCCTCCTACTTCGGGACTGCTATTCTTACCCAATCACTGCCCTAAAACACCTTACCAACCGCTCTGCCTCCCGCGCTTCATTGTACAGATGGCAGGACACCCGTATGGCATTGCCGCGGATGGAAACATGCACCTCCTCTTCCTGCAGCCGCTGCCGGAACAGGTCCATGTCGGCCCCGGCGGGCAGGCGAACTCCTACAAGGTGGTGTGCCCGTTGATCTTCCGGTTCCATTGTGCAGCCCAGCTCCTTGAGCTCCTGTAGTGCCGTGCCCAGTAATTTTTGAGTGTAATTTTGGATGTTGGTGGTGCCCCATTCCAACAATTGGTCAATGCCCGCCTTCATCATTGGCACGAGAATGAAGTTGCTTTGCTCGCCCATATTGTAGCGCGCCGCCAGTGGTTGATATTCCGGCTGATAATTCACCAGATTGCGAAAATCGTGGCTGTCCATTCGGTTGATCCAATTCTCCTCTACCGGCAAGCCATCATCAAACGCAGGACCGTAGTACGCCAGGCCAATGCTGTAGGGCCCCATCAGCCATTTGTAGCCCGCGCAAATCAGGGCATCAGGCTGAATCGCTGCCACATCAAAGGGGTAAGCGCCTACCGATTGCGTACCATCAATGACGAGCCAGGCACCAGCTTCGGTAGCCCGCTGACGTATCGCCTTTAAGTCGAACAAGGTGCCATCTGCCCAGTGCACCTGCCCCATCGCTACCATCGCCGTACGCTCGTCAATAGCGTCCAGAATAGCTGCATTCCAGGCCTGCCCTCTCGGGTAAGCCTGGGGCGGATCCACCACCCGGATGCTGGCGCCACTGTCTTTGGTTACCTGTTCCCAGGCGTAGTAGTTGCTGGGGAATTGCTCCCGGGGGATGACGATGTTGTCACCGGGCTTCAGCTTCAGGTTGCGGGCTACCGCTGCCATACCGTAGGATACGGAAGGGATGATGGCAATACGACCCGGGTTTGGGCAATTAACAAGTTGGGCGTAGGCAGAGCGCAGGGCTTGTACCGGCTCGAAGAAGTCTTCCAATTGGATATTAAAAGGGCGGCTTTTCTGTTTCAGAGCCGCTATTCCTACTTGCTCCACGGACCGTAGCTGAGGAGACATGTAAGCGCCATTGAGGTAGGCAATTTCATCGGATAAGTCGAAAAGGTGGCGTTGGCTGCGCAGCATTTTTTAACAGCGAAGCTACAAACTGAAATTTAAATATTTTGTTTCAAACAATAGTTTTTAAATTAGCGCAGCACATTGCCGGGTTATCGTTTATTTTGATGATAGCCCGCATACTATGATGAAAACTTATGCTGCTCAACACTCATACGTACTACAGCCTGCGGTACGGCACCTTGTCACCGTCTGCCCTGGCTGAGCGCGCCGCTCAGTTGGGCTATACGGCTATGGCCCTGACAGACATCAACAACACGAGCTGCATGTACGAGTTTGTACGCTGCTGCGAAAAGGCCGGTATCCAACCAGCAGTTGGGCTGGAGTTCCGGCAGGATGGTCGTTGCCTGTACATTGGGCTGGCCCGCAACCGTGAAGGGCTCCGGGAGCTCAATCAGCTGCTTAGTGCCGCTTCTCTTAGTGGGCGGTCCTTGCCTGAAATAGCTCCGCCTATGGAGCACGCTTATATCATCTACCCCCGCTTGATAAAGCCCATTCAGCAGTTTCGCGAAGAGGAGTTCCTGGGGATCCGCCCGGAGCATGTGGCAAGGCTGTTCGGGCACGAGCTGCTGGGGCATAAAAACAAATTGGTGGCTTTAAGCCCGGTCTTCTTTGCAGATAATGAGGGCTTTGAGCTACACCGCCTTCTACGTGCTATCGACGAGAATACCCTGCTCAGTAAGCTTACCCACCAACAGACCGTAAAAGCTTCCGAACGCCTCATGCCACCGGAGCAGGTCCGGGCATTTTATAACACACAACCTTACCTGACTGAGAACGCTGAGCGACTCCTGCAATCATGCAGTATCGATTTCCAGCCCGGCCTGCACCTCAACCGTCAATCCTTTACCGGAAGCAAAGCCGGAGACTACAAGCTGCTGGAGAAGTTGGCGCTTAATGGCTGCGAGCGGCGCTATGCCCATCTGGGCTTTGATACACAAGCCTACCGGGATACGTTGGAGAGGGTGAAACGTGAACTACGGGTAATCGAACAGCAGGACTTCTGCCCTTACTTCCTCATCACCTGGGATATTGTGCGTTACGCAGAATCCGCTGGCTATCACCACGTGGGGCGGGGCAGCGGGGCCAATTCTATCGTTGCTTACTGCCTGCGCATTACCGATGTAGACCCGATGGAGCTGGGGCTGTACTTCGAGCGCTTTATTAACCCGCACCGCACTTCGCCCCCGGACTTCGATATTGACTTCTCGTGGGACGAGCGGGACGACGTTACCGACTACATCTTCAAGCGCTACGGCCGGGACTACACCGCGCTGCTCGCAACCTATTCCACCTTCAAGGGGCGTTCCATCGTACGGGAATTAGGTAAAGTCTACGGTTTGCCCAAAGGGGAAATCGACAAGATCGCAGCTGCTCCCGGCGAACCGGAAAACCACCATGAGCTTGCAGGCAAGATTATCCACTATGGACGCAAGTTGGAAGGCTTTCCCAATCACCTATCCATTCACGCTGGCGGGGTAGTGATTTCTGAACAACCGATTTACTATCATACCGCCCTTCAGCTGATGCCGAAAGGCTTCCCGATCACTCATTTCGACATGTACCATGGCGAAGATCTGGGTTTCCACAAATTCGATGTACTCAGCCAGCGGGGGCTGGGGCACATCAAAGACGCCGTAGATTTGATCCGTCAAAACCAGGGCAAAGCGGTGGATATTCATAATGTGCCGCACATTAAAGCCGATGAGCGGGTGAAGGCACAATTGCGCTCCGGTGACTGTATGGGCTGCTTTTACATTGAATCGCCTGCTATGCGGGGGCTACTGAAAAAGCTACACTGCGATAACTACATACACCTGGTGGCCGCCAGCTCCATCATCCGGCCAGGGGTAGCCAAATCAGGCATGATGAAGGAATATATCCGGCGTTTTCACAACCCGAATAGCTTTGAATACCTGCATCCGGTCTTTGAGGAGCAACTGGGAGAGACTTTCGGTGTGATGGTCTATCAAGAGGATGTGATGAAGATCGTGCACCACTTTGCAGGGCTGGGGCTGGACGAAAGTGATGTGTTGCGCCGTATTATGAGTGGTAAAAAGTCGAAGGGTGATACCTTCGAACGCCTGCGCCGGAAGTACTTCGACAACTGCCGGGCACGGGGCCATTCCGTGGAGCTGGCCAAAGAAGTATGGCGGCAGGTGGAAAGCTTTTCAGGCTATTCTTTCTGTAAAGCTCATTCGGCGAGCTTTGCGGTAGAGAGTTTTCAAAGCCTGTATCTGAAAGCCTATTTTCCACTGGAATTCATCGTCGCGGTCATCAATAACTTTGGTGGCTTCTACCAGTCGGAGTATTACTTTCACGAGGCGCGGCGCTGTGGCGGCCGGGTGCACGCCCCTTGTATCAACCATAGCCAGCACCTAACGACGCTGGAGGGCACCGATATTTACATCGGCTTTGTACACCTGCACCAAATGGAGCAGCAGGTTGCCCATCGTATCGTATATCAGCGTGCCCGGGGCGGCCCTTTCCGCGGGCTGTCGGATTTTCTTAACCGGGTAGAAGCTGGCAAAGAACAGGTGGACCTGCTCATCCGAATTGGTGCGTTCCGCTTCACGGGGCAGACGAAGCAGGAGTTGATGTGGGAAAGGGTCGCGCTCTTCCAGCCACCCGGACAAGACCGCCATTCCATAAGTCTTTTTCCGGAAGAAGACGGGCGTGTGGAGGTTACCGCCCGTCAATTTCTGTCTTCCGGAATGGTTGAGCCGCATGGTCCGTTACCGAACGCGATAGACGAGATGGAATTACTTGGCTTTCCGCTCTGTGCGCCCTTCGAGCTGCTGGACAAGCAGCACCTGACCGATACCATTTCCCAATCCGCTCGGCTGAGCGAGTTGGAAGGGCGTATGGTACGCATGCTGGGTTACTACGTTTGTAAAAAAGAAGTACGGACCTCCAACGGCAAAATAATGGCTTTTGGCTGCTGGATTGGGCAGGACGGGCATTTTTTTGATACCGTCCACTTTCCACCAACGTTGAAGCGATCGCCCTTCCGGGGGAAAGGTATGTACAAAATAGAAGGCAAGGTGGTGAAGGAGTTCGGCTTCCCCAGCCTGGAGGTTTTCCGGATGTCTTTTCTGGGCTGGGGAAGTGCAGACCGGGAGGGTTAGAGATGCTTTAAAATGATTTGTAATATAAAGACCGCTCCAATTATATCTTAAACGCGCGTCGCTAATCTTTACGCCAGAGGCTATCCATGAAGTAGCCCCGTTCGTCCACAAAATGCTTTTCTACTACGAAGCCTGCTTCGGCTGCGAGCGCATTGATTTCCGGCAAGCTGTACTTTTGGCTTAGCTCCACGCGTATGGCTTCCCAGGCATCGAAGTGAAAAGATTGATTGAGGGCTTTGATAAAGACATGTTGCGCTTTTTTACTGACAATAAAGCTGCGCGTTGCACCGGTAACCGGATCATAACTTTCCCAATGGCGGAAGTCTTGTACATTAAAATTGGCACCCAGCTCCCGGTTCATGCGCTCCAGCAAGTTGAGGTTAAACGCGGCGGTAATGCCCTGCGGGTCATCGTAAGCATTAAGGATAACCGAGGGGTCTTTTTTGAGGTCAAACCCAACGAGTAGCTTATCGCCGACATTAAGTTCATCGCGCAAATGCCGTAAAAATCCTACGGCCCGATCTTTCGGATAGTTGCCAATATTGGCACCGAGAAATAAGACCACTTTGGGGGTGGCGTCTGTCTCTTTAACCTCGTGGAGTACCTTGAAATAGTCGCCTGGCAGTGAGTGCACTTTTAGGCCGGGCAGCTCTTCGAGCAGTTGCTGTTCCAGTTTTTGCAGCACATTAGGTGAAATATCAACGGGCTGGTATTCAAAATCAACAGCCTGTTCTGTGAAGTAGCGCAGCAACACCCTGGTCTTATAGCCATCACCGGCTCCGAGCTCCAGCAGATGAAAGCGCTCCAGCCCAATAGCCTCAAGAATCTCCGCTTTCTGCTGTTCAAAAATATCCAGCTCGCAGTTCATCAGGTAGTACTCCGGCATGTGCATGATATCCTGGAATAGCTGATCGCCGCGCTCATCATAGAAGTACATGGAGGACAGCTGTTTGGGCGTTTGCGAGAGGTCATGTAAGACATCGCGGGCAAAAGCCGTTTCCGTCGCTGTTGCCAGTTGTTTGGAAGCAGTAGAGGAAGACATAATCAGGGTGGATTCTTAAGGTTTGAAATTACGAACTTATCTAAAAAAAAAGAATGAAGCAATTTTCCTTTAAGGGTTCGCGAATATTTTGCAGCACCTCCCTGTGTTCAGTCGCCTGGAATATTTCAGCGAATCAAAAATTGCTCCATTTATCTTTTCCCGTTACCTCGCCAGGCGCAGCCCGGTAAATTGCCAGCGCTCTTGCGGATAAAAGAAATTGCGATAGCTCGTACGGATGTGCGAGCGCGGCGTAGCGCAAGAGCCGCCCCGAAGTACCATTTGGTTGACCATGAACTTACCGTTGTATTCGCCCAGGGCCCCTTTGAACCGGGGGTAGTTGGGGTAGGGGAGATAGGCACTTGCTGTCCATTCCCAGGTATTGCCCAACATCTGGTAATCAAGCGCATGGGCAGGGGCTACTGGCCGGAACTGCTCGGATTCCACAAAATTGGCTTCTTCCGGAATGCCCTGGCAGAGTATGCGGCAGGCGGCTTCCCACTCTTGCTCGGTAGGCAGGCGGAACCCTTTCCAATTGGCAAAAGCGTCTGCTTCATAGTAGTTGATGTGTGTCAACGGTGTATTAGGATCTACCTTTTGCAGGCCCTGCATCGTATAATGCCACCATTCGGCATCCTGCTCATACCAGTAGAGCGGGGCTTTGACCTCTTGTTCCTGTACCCAGCTCCAGCCGTCATCGAGCCAGTGCCCGAAGTGCTCATAGCCACCGTCTGCCATAAAGGCCATATACTCCCCATTGGTGATCAGCCGATCAGCGATGGCAAAGTCATGCAGATATGCTTTATGTACGCCCTTTTCGTTATCCCAGCAAAAGCCTTCCCCCTGATAGCCTATGTTGTAAATACCCTCTTTGACCTGTGTGAACGTCAATGGGGCAGGGGCCGGAGACTCCATTGGCGCCGGGGCTTCCTGATAAGACTGATGCAGCGGGTTGTGCCCAAGAATGTACTTGATATCAGTTACGAGAAGCTCTTGGTGCTGCTGCTCGTGCTGTAAGCCTACTTCCAGCAGGAGGGCAAAATCTTCAGGGAGCCCACTTGAATCATACTGCTGCAGCAAGTTTGCCATGTGTTTGTCCACATAAGCCCGGTAATCTTTTATAGTTGTCAGAGGTGGACGGGTCAGATTACCGCGTTTGTCGCGCAAAATCCGTGGCCCCTGGCTTTGGTAGTAGCTATTGAAGCAGTAGTTCAGCGCCTCATTGAACAACGTATATTCTTCCATGCGCTCGGCAAGGATGAAATTCTCAAAAAACCAGGTCGTATGACCGAGGTGCCATTTAGGAGGACTGACAAAAGGTACAGGTTGTGCCACATAGTCCTCCGTATGGAGCGGGGCGCAAATCTTCAGGCTTTGTTGGCGGATGTATTGATATCGGTCGAGTAGGGTACCTGCAGAGGCAGGCGTAGCGTGCAAAGTCATAAGGTTTTCATTGGATACTCAATATAAATGCGAAAGCGGCTTATTTGTTTGAATAGTGTATTAGGCGGTTATCAGGAAATCGACCCTGTCGGACAAAGAAAAAGGCTCACCACTCCGAAGAGGTGCGAACCTTCTTTCCGTCTCGGGGAAATTATTGCTGTAAATTAAGCTTTTACAGCGGTTTCTTCAAGCATTTCAAGCGAAGCTTCGATACCTGCTTTTAAAAACTGATCAGTAAGCTCGTATTGGGCTGTACTTTCCTTAAGTTTTGCGATAGCCGAGGCTTTCAATATGGCACCTTTCCAGTCGGTCTTGGTTTCCCATTCTCCGCCTTCTGGCAGGCTTGGAAGTGTATCGTAGCTAATATCACCCTTTTTAGTCCAGTGATTAACATAGTAATAAGGTTCATCGCATAAGTGATCAGCGGGCGAAAAACCAATCCCTATTGTCTTTTCCGGATTGCTGGTGTCATCAAACTTCACTGTGATGACACTACCCGTATCAAACTTGTGAGGCCAGGTTGCAACCGAGCTTGCATATTCGTACTTCTTAGCGATTTCGCCGAGCACAAGCGCGGCATTATGACGGTACTTGACCAGTTCCCGGTGGTCATCCGGCGAGGTCATCATGAACGGAGCACCTTCATTCAGGTCGTTTTCTGGCAATTGATAGTGATCTATAGGCTGTATATCTTCGCCGCTTAGGCCCATAGAACGAGCCTGCGTACGCACAAAGCTAAGCGCCGTACCCTTTGTTTGCCCGGATAATGGAAAAACACCCATTGTGTCTTCATTTTCGTTGATCATCCGCAGCTCAAATTTGTTGTAGACCAATGCTATGCGCACACGTCGCTTTAAATTAACCTCCTGAGAAACAAGCGCGTTAATATCCGGCATCCAGTTCATGCTCGATTGGGAGTCATCAGATGCTTTGGGGATCAGGCTATTGCCAAAGGCTGCAACACACTGAGAAGCATGGTGTAGCTGCTGCATGGCGCCTGTAAGGTTTTTAGGAGTTTCATTAGTAAGTACTTTCCAATTGTTGATCAATGCCATATAATTTATTTTTTCTACTATTTTTAACAAAGAGAAAGGGGCTGTGGTTTATTTTTTGCACAAATGAATGAATGTAGGCTGTTTTTTGCCATTTATTTGTGCTTTTATTTAGCAGTTATGGATTGTAAAGCACAAAAAGCATATGGAAATCAAACTGGTAAAGGGCGACATTACAAAGATTGAGGTTGATGTGGTTGTAAACGCTGCAAACGCTTCTCTTATGGGAGGTATTGCTGGTTTGTTTTGACCAGGATAATTACGATCTCTATAATCGTTTGCTGAATGCTCAAAACTGAACAGTTACAGCTTCGCTTGCTGTGCCTTCCCGGTGGGTACGGTTAATGCCTGTCAATATATAGGTGTAGGTTTTTCCAGGCTCAGCGGAGGTATCTGTAAACTTAAAGCGCCTTTTGTGCTCCCCAAAGGAGGTGAGGTGTATTATAGCGCCGGCATTTTTTGAATTTCCGGCTTTCCGGCCTTCAAATCGGTAAACGGCATAATAATGCGGCCGGTTTTTGCGGTCTCCTTTCCCAAGCTTCCACTTTAGTAAGGCGCCCTGCCGGTGGGCTTTAGCTTTTCTGATGCGCGGGGCTGCCGGCACGTTAAACTCTTTATAGGTATGTTCAGGCAGTAAAGCTGGCGTGGAAAAGGCAGCCTGAAGGCTATCCCGTACCCCAAGCCTCCCGTAGAGTGTGGAAGCCGCCCGGAAGAAAATGCCACCATCAATATTGGCATTATCCCTGCCCAGTTGGATTTGCCGGGGCAGCTCGTCGGGTAACAGCCACTGCTCCATTCTGTCGCGCCCTACTTTGTAAGCAGCATACCCAATATATAATTTAGCTTTTCCCTTGTGCCGGCTCCACCAGCGTTGCAACTCTTCGTGGTCAGCCACCTCAAAGCCGATGTGCCAGTATAGCTGGGGCACCAGGTAGTCTATCCAGCCTTCCTCTGCCCAGTGCACAGCATCTGCATAAAGCGCATCGTAAGCACCTATGCTGGCCTGCGTAGCAGAACCCTCAGGGTCTTCGGACTGATTGCGCCATACACCGAACGGGCTGACACCAAACTCAGCATGTGGTGCATGCTGTTCTAAGGTGGAGTCGACCATCTCAATGAGCCGGTTGACGTTGTGGCGCCGCCAGTCAGTGATGGTGTCGAACTGCATGATCCCATATTGCTCAAAGGTAAGGCTGTCAGGAAAAGGGGCTCCGGCTACCGGGTAGGGGTAAAAGTAATCGTCAAAATGAACGCCATCAATATCGTATCGGCCAGCAAGCTCAGCGACGACTGTACTAAGATGCTCCCTTACCTGCGGTAGTCCCGGATTAAGGTAATACCGGTTGCCGTAGGGCAAAACCCAGTCTCTGTGCTGGTGAAATACCTGGTCGCTGGAAAGCTGCGTCGTATCAAGGTTCATCGTAACCCGGTATGGATTAAGCCAGGCGTGGAAGTCCATACCACGTTTATGTGTCTCCTCAATCATAAATTCCAGCACATCGTAAACAGGCTTGGGTGGAACGCCCTGCTGCCCGGTCAGATAAGCCGACCAGGGAGCATGGGCAGAAGGGTAAAATGCATCAGCTGCCGGCCGTACCTGAGCAACAACGGCATTAAAACCGGTCGCTTTGAGTTTGTCCAGCAGATTGCGCCAGTTCTCCTTTTGTGCGGTAGGCCAGGTGGTTGGTGATTTTGGATAATCGAGGTTGAGCACGGTCGCAACCCACACGCCACGGAACTCCCGCTTGAGCGATTGCCCCTGAAGCATAGTTGCAGGCAAGAGTGCGGAAAGGAGTAAGAGTAAACTAGGCAGTAGCCTTAACATCCGTTTGGCATTCTTCAAGGAGCCAGTATTTATTGATGACATTTTCGCTGCTTTCAATTTTGGTGCGAAGGTCGTCAATTTCTTTTTCAAAATCCTTACGCGAATACGTAGAGGCACTGTGCTTGACCAAAACCAGTTTCTTGGCAAAACGCAGGAAGTTGGTATAACCCCGTTTCTGCTCTGACGTCATTTTTCGGTTGCGGATCACGTAGATGCGGAAAGTCTCAATAAGTGATAGTAAAGCCTCGGTGTCCCGTAGGGCATAATAAGTACGCAACAGTAAGAAGGTAGTGCTCAGGTGGTACTTGACATCTGTAAATTGCACCAAAAGTAATGCGGAAAGCGCCTCCTCGTAGAGTCCTTTATTATAGTACAGATTACCAAGATTATAATTATAGGCATTTTCCTGCCGGTGAATAGGTAGCTTTTCCTGGTATTCCTGCAGGAAGTGCTCTGTCCAGCTAAATTCTTTAAGCCGCGCGCCCAGCGTCGCAATGTTTTTATAATCCCATTCGGAAATAAGGCTTTTGTCGAGCAGCAGATCCTGCTTAAGACCCTGCTTGTACAGCTGAAACAGCTCCACCTGATAGTCGCGCTGCCCTGCATTGATCATCCGGATACAGTAATTATAGGAGAAACTATAAAGGTCGCGTCCTTCCGTTTCGGAAAAGGACTTCATATTTTTTGCAAGCATGCGCTTCATATGCTGATAGTGCTCAGGGTTTTGCTCGTCCAGCATACTCATGAGTGCGGTGTAGTACATTACAATTGAATGCTCTTTCTCAAAATCCGCCCAGTTTATCTGCAGATACTGAAGCAGCTCATCCAGCATTCGGAAATTATAAGAAGTATTGAGGATAAGGGAGTTGGCTGTCAGGTGGCAGCAGTTGCGTAGCTTTTCAGAAATGTAATACTTGTCGAGCTCGTCCAGCATGTGCTGAAAGGTATTCGTTTCTGCCCGGTCAAAATAGGTACCGCTGTAGTAGCCCAGCGCATGATTGAGCCGGTAGCTGGTCTGAAAATACGCTGAGTCGTGTACCGGGTCCTTTTTGAGCCTCTTCATCAATTGCTTGCCCCGGTTGGTCATGATGTCGAATTGGTGGTTGTCGAAGGCTTCTTCCAGTGTGAAAATAGACTCCATATACCGTTGCTTTTCCGTGTATTCTGCTGCCATGAACCGGTAGTATAGTTTGTTCAGGTAGGACATGACGTTGTACAATTGCTGCTCGTTGAAGCCTTCCCCCGGAAATAAGGCCTTGTGTGCACGTTCTTTGGACAAGCCGCCCGGGCGCCCGTCAATCTTTTTGAGGATGAAATCCAGGAGCGCTATCGTCCGGTCGTGTTGGTTGAAATAGGGAGAGTGCACAAATTGCCGGAAGCGCTCCCGCTTCTTGGAAGAAAGCTCACGAATATGTTGTACTAAGCGGCTTTGATACATATCTTTTAGGGTTCTGAATACAGAAAATCAAATGAATTTTGATGGTAAGGCAATGATTTTCAGTTATTTAAGGTGTTATAGTAGGTGTTAAGTGGTCAGAAATATACGAAAATGTACTTATTTTACAGATAAAATCATATCATATTTGTGGTGTACTCACAATGAAACACTATTTTAAATTTACATGCCAGATCTACTCGAACTTAAGAATGGCATAATTGATTGGTAAAGGGGAGCAAAGGTTTTGTTTCCTTTGCACCCCGGCATGATTCCCCCCCTTTTTGCTTCTTTTCAATCGCTATGTTCATTACATTTCTACCCAAGTTCTTTGGCTACACTTTGTTAGTCCAACTGACAAGCATATTCTTTAATGGATTGATGCGGGGTTTGCCCGCATTTTCCAAGCCGTTCTTCAAATACTGACTTTAGGCAGACTGAGAAGGTATCAGTCTTTGTCAAAGTCAGTGTGCGCTCTCAGGCCTTATTTATTAGCCTGCCCATAAAGCGTATAAAAGCCAGTAAATTATCGATCATTAAATCGAACGGATTCTTTAAGGCCTCCAATTTGGGGGCCTTTTTTGTTGACAGAACCCTTAAATCAGGGAAATAAAAATAAAAAACAGGCATTCAGATAGCTTATGGAGTACGTTTTCTGAAGAATGTCAATTTGCATATTGATGATAAAAATCTGGTTTTCAAGTAGTTAAAAATAAAGTGTACTTAGGTTTTAGTACAGTAATATTTAAAAATGTACTTATTAACGCCTAAAAAATAGTTCACCTTTGTAATGTGATCAGAAAGCAACGGCTTTTAAAACAAGATCCAAACCCTGATAACGACCTATAATCTCATGACAACGACCTGTTTTGAGCTAATGACAAATCATAATCTTTTTTTCAGGAGCCTTCTTGCTGATGACAAATCATAATCAAACGACGACACTGAAAGTATCCGGCTTAACTACTGACAAATTATAATCCACATTCTTACAGTAGCCGGATCACTGCAAATGATTGTAGTTCCACGAATAATGCAATTATAATCTCATGAATTTTTTGAGGGTGCCAATGGGCACCCTCCTTTTGGTATGTAGATAGCCTCTCAAAGCTCTTTTGGAACCGGTCCGTTGTGGCCGGTTTTCTTTTTTGTGCCTTACCCAAATAAGACAATACTAAATCCGCCTGCTCCGTAATTGCCACAATTCCCTGATTCGTGCCTATATTCGCCCTTCTCAACCGTATAATCAATGAACCACCTAATCGCACCTTCGCTCCTGGCGGCCGATTTCACCCGCCTGGCAGATGAAATACAAATGGTCAACGATAGTCAGGCCGATTGGCTGCACCTTGATGTGATGGACGGGCGCTTTGTGCCCAACATTACTTTTGGGATGCTCCTGATTGAGGCGGCCAATAAACTGTGTACCAAGCCACTTGATGTACACCTGATGATCGTCGAGCCGGAAAAGTATGTGGAGCAATTCCGGGAAGCCGGTGCTGATACGATTACCGTACACCTGGAGGCTTCCCCTCACCTCCATCGTACCCTGCAGCAGATTAAAGCTACTGGTGCCAAAGCCGGGGTCGCTATTAATCCGCATACACCAGCCAGCAGCCTGGAGGATATCATCGAACTGGCAGATCTGGTCTGCGTCATGTCGGTCAATCCGGGCTTCGGCGGGCAAAAATTTATTTACAACACCATACCCAAGATACAGCGTATCAAAGACCTTATCACCGTGCGCAATACCAAAACACTGATTGAAGTAGACGGTGGTGTTGGCCTGCACAATGCCGAGAAAATTCTTCAGGCGGGTGCCGATGTGCTGGTAGCTGGCAGTAGTGTTTTTAAAGCCAGTGCCCCTGCTGATGCTGTTGCGCGCCTGAAAGACATTGGGGGCGAAATTCAGCGTTTTGCCTAAATAAAAAAGACGGCATTACGTTCACAGAACGGGTTGCCCGATTTGACGATACCGCAGGATAGGCCTGCTCTACAACTGTACTATGAAGCATCTTCAACTTTTGTTTTTTGCCTTCTGCCTTATGGCTACCCTGCCGCTAGCTGCGCAGGAAGCCAACCTGGCCAAAGTGACTGGACTGGTGACCGATGCGGTCAGCGAAGGAGCCATCGATCTGGTGACCGTATACATTGACAGTACCAGCAACGCAGTGGAGACAAGCGCTACAGGGCGCTACAGTATAACTGTACCTGCTAATGAAGACTTTACGCTTATCTTCAGCCGGATTGGTTACCAAAAGGTTGAAGCTAAGATTGCCAATATGCCACCCCGCACTACCCGGCAGGTCGATGTAGAGATGCCACCCATTAATTCTGATGTGGAGGTGATTGTCCGGGAAAGTAAAATCAAAGATGCAGGCATCATCACTGAGGATGTGGAGCAGCTCAAGTTGCTGCCGACCACCACAGGCAACCTCGAAAGCCTCCTGCCGCACATCGCTTTGGGGGTAAGCGGGGGCACGGGAGGCGAGCTCAGTTCACAGTACAACGTCCGCGGGGGAAACTACGACGAGAACCTGGTTTATGTCAACGACTTCGAGATTTACCGGCCGCAGCTTATCCGCGCCGGACAACAGGAGGGGCTGACCTTTGCCAATATTGACCTCATACGCAGTCTCTCTTTTTCTTCCGGTGGATTTGAAGCGAAGTACGGTGACAAACTGTCCTCCGTGCTGGATATCAAATACAAGCGGCCAGACAGCCTTCGGGCGTCTTTGGGGCTTAGCTTCCTGGGCGGCTCTGCCCACGTGGAGGGTAGTGTGGATGTGGGAAAAGGCAACTACCGCAAATTGCGCTACCTGTTTGGTGCGCGCTACAAAACCACTCGCTACCTGCTGGGCACTCTGGATATACAGGGCGAGTACGTTCCTAACTTCACCGACTTCCAAACCTACATCACTTATGACCTTAACCGCAACTGGCAGGTCGGGCTGATGGCCAATTATAACCGGTCAGAATACAACTTCAGGCCAACGGAGCGCAGTACCGCTCTTGGGTTGATCAACTTCGCCCTGGAGCTCTTCAGCGAGTTTGACGGGCAGGAAGTAGACGACTTTACTACTTCAATGGGTGGGCTTTCCCTGACCTATCTGCCGGACCGAAGCCGTAACCCTTTCTTCCTGAAGTTCCTGGCATCTGCTTTTCGAAGCGATGAGAATGAGCGCTTTGATATCATCGGGCGCTACAGCCTGCGCCAAATCGAAACGGGGCTGGGCAGCGATAATTTTGGTGATGTTATTTCGGAACTGGGTACCGGAATACAGCAACAGTTTGTCCGAAATTTCCTGGATATTCAGCTTTATAATTTCCAGCACAAAGGAGGGCTCGAGCTACAGCTCTACCCCGATAAAGAAGATGTGACAGCCAGCCATTTTCTGCAGTGGAGCGTTAAAGTTCAGAACGAACTCATCGACGATCGCATCAACGAATGGGAACGATTAGACTCAGCTGGCTATTCCCTGCCTTACGATACCTCAGATGTCCGCCTCTTCAATGTGCTGAAAACCCGCAATGAACTGGTGAGCACCCGCTTTACCGCATTTGTTCAGGACACCTATACCTACCGGGATGAAAACAAGGGCGAGTTGCGCATCTCGGCGGGCGTACGCGCTTCTTACTGGGACCTGAACAAGGAGTTGCTGATCTCTCCCCGGGCACAGCTACTGTACAAGCCCCTGTCGGGTAAGCGCGACATTTCTTACCGCCTGGCGGGCGGATTGTACTATCAGCCTCCTTTTTACCGGGAGATGCGGGCCTTCGACGGTACCGTAAATACAGACCTACGGGCTCAAAAGTCTGCACACATTGTTGGTGGCTTTACTTATGACTTCTACCTGGGCAAAAGCAACCCCAAGAAATTCCGGTTTATTACCGAAGCCTATTATAAAAGCCTTTGGGACATCGTGTCCTACGAGATTGAGAACGTCCGTATCCGCTATTCCGGACAAAATGATGCGACGGGCTATGTGACGGGTATAGACCTGCGCCTGAACGGCGAATTTGTACCTGGCGCAGAATCCTGGATCAACCTGTCTTTTCTGCGGGCGAGGGAAAGCCTGGTCGGCGTGCAGCACCTTATCCGGGAGCTGGGGCAGGCAGAAGGGCAGCCGGTAGAGGATGTGCCCCGGCCCACCGATCAGTTCATGAACCTGTCGATGCTCTTCCAGGACTATTTGCCTAATAGCGATAACTTCCGCATGCACCTCAACCTGACCGTTGGTACTGGCCTGCCGTTCGGCTTGCAGGGCAACAACGAAGTGTTCCGCAATACCTATCGCTTTTCGCCTTACCACCGGGTGGACATTGGCTTTAGCCTACAGCTGTTTGATGAGGAACGGCGCCGGAAAAATCCCAGCCACTTTCTCAGCTTCACCCGCAATACCTGGCTGAGCCTCGAAGTCTTCAACCTCATGCAAGTGCGGAATCAGGCGGGCAACACATGGATAAAAACGATCTTTAATCAGCAATACGCTATACCGAATTATCTGACTTCCCGGCGGATCAACCTCCGTCTGCGGATGGAATTTTAAGAATGCTATGTCAGTAGAACAACCTAAAAAACGCCGTCTCCTGTCCCGATGGGACTGGCTTTGGCTCATTATCGTAGCCTTGATCATCTTCTATGTCCTGGCCGATCGCCTGGGCATGCCGGTAGTCACCAAAACGGAAAAGGAAGAACTGATCGAGCATCCACACCGGAATTAAACTGGAAAATCTTTGTACCTATGTATAAACTATACACCCTCGCCACCTTGAGTACCTTACTAATGTTGAGCGCCTGTCAGTCTGCACCAACCGAATCGACGGAGCAGCCTTCACAATCGGAAACGCACCCTTTCCTGCCACCGGCCGAGCGCTGGGGCCAACTCTTTATCGATGTACAAATGGCAAAGGCCTTCCCCGACGGTAAGACTTTTGTGGACTGTACGCCAAAGCAGTCTGCTGAGCAGATACTCGCTGCTTACGAAGAGGTGAAAGGTGATCCGGAGTTTCACCTAAAGGCATTTGTGCTGGAGCACTTCGAGCTGCCCAAGAACTATGCTTCCGGCTTTAAGTCCGACACTTCACGTACTGCAGCCGAGCATATTAATGCCCTTTGGCCTGTGCTCACCCGCGAGCCTGACAGCCAAAGCACGATGGGCTCCCTTATTCCACTGCCTCATGCTTATATCGTCCCTGGTGGCCGCTTCGGAGAAATTTACTACTGGGACAGCTACTTTACGATGCTGGGGCTGGAGGCCGCGGGCAAGACAGACATGATCCGCAATATGCTGGAGAACTTTGCCTACCTGATCGATACCGTCGGGTTTATCCCCAATGGCAACCGGGATTACTTCCTGACCCGTTCCCAGCCGCCTTTCTTTTCGGCTATGGTTGACCTGCTGGCGCAGTCTGAACTGGAAACCACGGGCCAACAGGGTGTCTACCTGCGTTACCTGCCGCAGTTGGAAAAAGAGTACGCTTTCTGGATGAATGGCGAAGATCAGGTGAGCGCGGATAATCCTGCTGCGAAGCACGTCGTGCGCCTGGCGGAGGGTGAGATCCTCAATCGCTACTGGGACGAAGGCGACTACCCCCGTGAAGAGATGCACCGCGATGATATCGAAACAGCTGAAAAGGCAGACCGCCCGGCTGAGCAAGTTTACCGTGATTTGCGTTCGGCTTGTGAATCAGGCTGGGACTTCAGTAGCCGCTGGTTTGCCGATCCGGACCGCCTGGAGACCGTACAAACTACGCAGATTATTCCGGTTGACCTGAATGCACTACTGTATAACCTGGAGCTCATCCTTTCCAAAGCGAATGCCCTCAATGGCATGACCGGACGGGCTGCTTTATACGAAGAAAAAGCGGATCAGCGTCGTGCTGCTATCCAAAAGCACCTTTGGGATGAGCAGGAAAGTTTTTACCAGGACTATAACTTTGTAGAAAATGCCTTTACCGGGCAGCGTTCACTTGCTGCTGTGTATCCGTTGTTCTTCAATATCGCCACTCCGCAACAAGCCGCTTTTGTGGCTGGTGTGCTGGAGCGTGACTTCCTGTACGATGGTGGTTTGGTATCGACGCTCACGCACAACGGGCAACAGTGGGATGCCCCTAACGGCTGGGCGCCCCTGCAATGGATGAGTATCAAAGGCTTGCGCAACTATGGCGAAAACGAAATGGCGCAACGGGTACGCGATAACTGGGTCGCCCTAAATGTAAAAGTGTACAGAAATGCCGGTAAAATGGTGGAGAAGTACAACGTGGAAGATATGGGGCTGGAAGCCGGTGGGGGAGAGTATCCGGTACAAGATGGCTTCGGCTGGACCAACGGCGTGCTGCTGCGCCTGCTGAGCGAGGAGTGATAAATCAGGGCTTTCGCCCTCCAAAATAACCGATATGTTCCACATCAAAACGGAAGCTTTTGGCGACTACGAAGCCTATCTGCTTTCTGACTCAACCGGCGCCCACCAACTGAAAATCGTGCCGGCATTTGGCGCTTGTGTAATTGCGCTTCAACTGCATGGGCAGGAAGTACTGGACACTTATCAATCGCCCAAAGCAATGAGCATCAACCGTTGGGCTAAGAATGTCTTATTGTACCCTTTTCCCAATCGACTGAAGCACGGGCAGTACGAATGGGAGGGGAAGACCTATGAATTCCCGGTCAATGATGTCCCCACCAATAACGCCCTGCATGGGTTTGGAACAGAACAGGAGATGGAAGTTGCCACCTCAGAAGCCAATGCCGATTATGCTCAGATCTGCTGCCGATTTGAATACGACGGGATGTTTGACTATTACCCCTTCCCGTTTCGGTTTGATGTGGTCTTTACACTACGAACCGGTACCCTGGAAGTGGAACTGTCCGTAGAAAATACCGGGGCATCGGCTCTCCCATTTGGTATGGGCTGGCACCCTTATTTCCGGCTCTCTGAGGACCTGGCCAACCACCACCTGCACTTGCCGACCTGCGAAATGGTCGGGGTGGATTCGGAAATGATACCCACGGGCAAGCGCTACGAATACACCACCTTTTCCCAGCCCCGCCGGATCGGCAGCGAGGTGCTGGACAACTGTTTTGCTTTGCAGCAACAGGAAGGGCGTGTCCAAATCCACCTCTCCCACGCTAATCAGCAGTTCACCTACTGGCAGGAGGTGGGAGAGGCCGGCTTCCCTTTTGTACAGCTCTTCACGCCTCCACACCGTACCTGTTTGGCCATAGAGCCGATGACTTGCAATATTGATGCCTTCAACAACGGGGAAGGCTTGATGCGGGTGGAGCCGGGCGAGCGGCGATCAGCGGTCTTTGGGGTGGAGAAAAATGATTGATGTTTAATTTCCTGCCTGCTCTTCGAGCATAAATCATCGCCGGACGAGCATGTAGCCGTCCAGATTGGGCTCTATATCTTTCTACTCCTGCGCGAGCAGCTGGAAAACACGGAATTCACCACCAAACCGAATGTGATGAGCACTTTAGAACAGCTATTGGAAATGGGCCGGGAGGAAGGACGGGAAGAAGCTGTAAACATCTCCAAATAGCTCCCTACACTCTGACATAAATCATTGCCTTCATCCTTCACCAAACTTAACTTAAGCTTGCACCAAATGAAATAACGATGAAAGCCCTCGTCTGGTACGATTCCTTTTTTGGCAATACGCAGCAAATTGCGGAAGCTATAGCTGAGGCCATCCGTCCTTATGTCCGTATAGTGGAATTACAACGCCTCCAAAATGCATCACCGGAAGACGTGGAGCGGGCGGATATTCTAATCGTCGGTTCGCCCACCCGGGGATTCCAGCCTTCTCCGGATACCAAAACAGTGCTACGCCAATTACCACACTACGCCCTCAGAGGAATGAGGGTAGCTGCCTTCGATACCCGCATTGCGTTGAATACGATTGAAAACGGTATCTTCCGGTGGATGGTCAAAACAGGGGGCTATGCAGCAAGTACGATCCATAAGAGCTTACTGCGCCATGGGGGGCAGGCGGTCATCGCTCCGGATGGTTTTTGCGTAACCGACAGGGAAGGGCCACTAATGGAAGGTGAGCTACAGCGCGCACACGAATGGGGCAACACCATCGGTCAAATCGTTGGAGAAGAAATAGTAGTGGTTTAGGTTACTTCTTTTTCATATTGAATTGCACTGGTCCACCATCAAGGGTGAATTTTTGGCTTAAGGTTTGGTAGCCTTCTTTTTGAGCGCTGATGGAATGGTTCAGCCGCTGCATGTTCAAAGGTATGGATACTTCAAATTTGCCGAACTCGTCTGTGGTGTCTCTCTGAGTAAGAATAAGCAGGCTAACATTTGGAAGGGGTTCTTTGCCATTCTCACTCAGGATTTGGCCTGATACCCGCTCCAGACTGCCATCTGGTTTTACTTCGATAGTGGTACTTTTGCCGTTCAGGGTAACCGTGCTCTCCGTAAGTTGCCAGTAAGGGGTATTGAGCTTTATGCGAACCTTATTGCCCCGTAGCATACCCGGCAGTGATTTGAAATCTGCCAGCCCATCAGCATCAATAGCAGCACTTTCCCATTTATTCTCTACGAATAGCTGTATCGTTCCTTGTTTCAGTTTGGGGTAAAGCCCGGCCCCCGTTACTTTGGGTTTCAGGCTGATGGTGAACTCGAATAGACCGCATCCATCACTCGTCACTACACTTGCGGGGTTAACCAGGTACACCAACGCAAATACAGCGGCTGCACTTCCTGCTTTCACACCTTGCATCTCAAATTGCAAAAGCCCGGGCAGTTTAATGGCCGCCAACCCGCCGCCCATCGCCATCAGTAATCTGAATATAGTGGATTGGGCAGCAGTAGGGCAGGGGATAAAGGCACCGACTACCACGGCCGTGCCCAACAACAATACCAATCCGGCTATCCAGGGCAGATCAGGAGGTATGTTACCCTGATTGGAGGAGGTCGGGTGTGTTTCCGGTGTGGCTCCTGCCAAGGCAGCAGCTTTTCCTGCTGCTTGTTCAGCTGCCCGCTTAGCAGAGGTTTTGGGCAGTTTTTCAATCAGCTCCTGTATGGCCTGCTGTATCTGATTAAGCTGCAGGTGGTAAGAATCATTATCAATTGTGCCCGCGTTATACCGCTTTTTGAGCCCGTTGAAACGCCCGGCCAGATGGATCGCATCCTTATGGAGGTAAGTATCACCCGATTGTTCAGCAATCTCAGGCAGTGCGTCCACGGCGCGTTCAAGCTCACCATCAATAAGCCACTTTTGGAGTTCTTTTCGTGTCGCCATAGGGGTTCGGTGTTTTCAGCAAGATAATGAAGATTTCCGAACCTGTAAGCAGAGATTACCATTCTCCGCCCGCACCGCCACCGCCGGTCAGGCCGCCGCCGAAGCCACCGAAGCCGCCCCAGTCTCCGCCACCACCGCCGCCGCCGCCGGACCAGCCGCCGCCACCGCCGCCTCCACCAATCCAGGGGAAGGGGAAGATCATCCAGCCACCACCACGCCTGCCGCGCCGCCGCCTGCGGTCCATATCGTAGCGCCCACCCCGGTAGTAGCCGCCATCATCATCGTCATCATCGCCACCGCCCATACGGCTAAGGACTACGATGAGGATAATGACCAAAAGGATAACCAGTAGAGCCGGGATACCGCCTTTGGCTTCCTTTTTGCCATTGGACTGTTGCGGGTTCTCATTGGTGTATTCGCCCTGCGCCAGCTCCATGATGGCACTTGTCGCCCGGTCCAGGCCCTGGTAATAGCGCCCTTGCCGGAAGTTAGGCGTAATAATCTCATCGATAATACGCTTAGCGAGGGCATCCGGAAGAAAGCCTTCTGCACCGTAGCCCGTCATGATGCGTACCTTGCGGTCATCACGGGCTACGTAAATCAGTGCGCCATTGCTTTGCTCACGGCTGCCGCCAATACCCCAGGCTTCGTAGTACTCCAGTGACCGGTTGAACGGATCATTGCCTTCCAGTGAAGGCTCCGTCACAATCACAATTTGTGTGGAGGTTTGCCGGGCGTATTGCGCCAGCTTCCGCGTTAGCTGATCGTTCTGTTGTTGAGTCAGAATATTGGCATAATCATTGACAACTTCATTGGTAGGGGCGGGTACCGGTTGTTGGGCCGCCAGAGGGAAAGTGACCAGCGTAAAAAGGGCAAAAAGCCAGGTGTGTAATCTCAAAGTCTTTGGTTTAACTGTAGGAAATATCATCGGGCAGCTCGTTTTCGTCATCAGATTGGTAAGGGAAAAAGGTTTTCAGCTTAGCCCCGACCTGCTGTACCGCTGCACAGACCCCATCGGCATAAGCACCGGTTTTGAAGTGAGCGAGCATGATATCACGCTCTTCTGCCCAAAAGTCTTCCGGCACCTTTTCATTGATGCCCTTGTCACCGACAATCGCGAGTTGGCGTTTTTCCGGAGCAATAAAGATCAGCACCCCGTTGCGTGCTTCCGTTTTATGCATGCCCAGCCGCAGGAATGTCTTTTCGGCAGCCGGAAGGACAGCTTTTTTCAGGTTGTCTTCCAGGTGTACCCTGATTTCTCCCGAGGTATTGAGCTCGGCTTCCTGAATAGCAGCAATAATACGGCCTTCATCTTCGGATTGGAAAAAGCGGATCATATCGTATGATTGGGCCGGGCAGCCCCTTGAGGCTGCCCGGAATCGAAGGTGTTAAAACTCTACTTTAGGTGCATTTTGAGCGTTGGCTTCTGCTTCAAACTGTGCTCTTTGGTCGAAGCCAAACAAGCCGGCAAAGAGGCTGCCCGGAAAACGGCGCACCTTTTTATTGTATCCCGTGACTACATCATTGAAGCGGTCACGCTCCACTTTGATGCGGTTTTCAGTGCCTTCCAGCTGAGCCTGCAGCTCTCGGAAATTTTGATTAGCCTGCAGTTGCGGGTAGCGCTCTGATACCACTAAGAGGCGGCCCAGTGATTGCGACAGTGCCCCCTGAGCCTGCTGAAATTCTTTGATTTTTTCAGCGCTTAAGTTGGAAGGGTCGATGTTGACGCTTGTGGCACGGGAACGCGCCTGTGTCACTTCAGTTAAGGTGCTCTTTTCGAATTCAGCTACACCCTTTACGGTGTTCACAAGATTGGGGATCAGGTCGGCACGGCGCTGATAAGCACTTTGTACTTTCGACCAGGCATTTTCCACATCCTCATCAATCTCGACAAAGCCGTTGTAGCTGTTGCAGCCACTTACAAAAAGTACCAGCCCAAGGCCAATTAGGATAATAGGAAGAATTAATGATCTCATTGGTGTTTTGAATTTTTATAGCTCAATATTGAATGAAATTCGGATCGGGGTCAAATCTGTTCGCCCGGCTTACTTTTTTGTTAGACGAACGATGACCGGAAAGTCATGACTGCCCCAGAAAAGCCCGAAGCAGTGCTTCTGCGGCATGAAAGGAAGATTGTTGACCGTTCATGACCTGCGTTTCCACGGCTTTCAGCTGACTGCGTACGGCTTCATGATTGAAGAACAACTGCCGAAGCTCCCGGTTTATGGTTTCGTGCAGCCAGTAGCGAGCCTGTGCCTGCCGGTTATGCTCAAAATAGCCATTGGTCCGCGTTTGTTCCTGATAAGCCTGGATATCTTTCCAGATTTCCGGGATGCCCGTGCCGGTGGTGGCGGAGCAGATTTCCACTCTTGTGGTCCACCCGCTTTCCTTTGGCGGGAACAGGTGCATGGCATTACGGTACTCTTGCTTAGCATGTTTGGCAAGCGTCAGGCGTTCTCCATCGGCTTTGTTGACAACTGCCAGGTCTGCCATTTCCACTATACCCCGCTTAATGCCCTGCAGCTCATCGCCTGCACCCGGCAGTAGCAGCAACAGGAAGAAGTCCGTCATAGAATGCACAGCGGTTTCGGACTGGCCCACGCCCACCGTTTCTATGAGAATGGTATCGTAGCCTGCGGCTTCGCAAAGAATAATAGCTTCGCGGGTTTTGCGCGCCACCCCGCCCAGCGACTCCCCCGCCGGAGAAGGCCGAATGAAGGCATTTTCCTGATGAGACAATTGCTCCATCCGGGTTTTATCGCCGAGTATACTGCCCTGTGTTACCTGGCTGGTGGGGTCAACCGCTAGTACAGCAAGTTTACGCTCTTCTTTAAGGATGTGCTGCCCAAAGGCTTCAATGAAAGTGCTTTTCCCAACCCCCGGTGTTCCGGTGATGCCAATGCGAACAGAGTGCCCGCTTTGCGGCAGGCAAGCCTCAATAATTTGCCGGGCCAGTGCCTGATGCTCCTGACGGGTACTCTCAATTAAAGTAATTGCTTTAGCAAGCGCTACCCGGTCGCCGTTTTGAATACCAGTGGTATAGTCTTCCAGCCCCCAGCGCTTTTTGCGGATACGCTTGAGGTTAGGGTTGAGGCTGCCGGGAGAAACGACGCCCTTTTGGGTGTGCCTGCCGGTGGAGCTTTGATCATCAGGCATAAAGTTAGTGGTATTGGTGAATCAGTGCCAAAGGCTAACATAAGGAATTACGGGGTTTCTTTCACGCCTTTTTGCCCCAAAGCGCTACGCAACACTTCCTTTACAACTGTTAATGTTTTTGAGGAGTTGATATTAGTAATTTAACAATATTCACAAATACCTGGTAATCAGTGCTTAGTCACCGGTTCTGAATTTAACGGATGTTGCCGCGTAATGCCCCTTTCGTTAAACTCTGCTAAGATGGCTTGAATGGCTTAGCAGGCTATTGACCCGCTGGAGTATTCCTTGCTTCTTTGTGCCATACCGAATGAAATGTTTCTTACACCTAAGACTCAAATTCTTGTTATGTAAAGCTGTGAAATTTAGTTGTACCCAAATTGCCAGAAAGGGGAGCCGTTGTGGTTCCCCTTTTTACTATCCAAAAGAAGCCGCCCCTGCAGCAACTATCCACTTTTATTCCTTAATCGGGTGATTGCCGGTAGCGCTCAATCCGCTGTAGGGGCTTTATCTTTATTCGGCTTCTGAAGCCACTTCAACACTCCAGGCTTTTGGTTTGTCTCCAAAAAGAACTTTAGTTTTTGCCCAGGTGCGCTTAAAGAGGTCAGAATGCCGGTAGCGGTCAAGGGCGTTCTCATCTTCCCAATAGCTATAGGTAAAGAAAACCTCCGGCTGGTTCTTGTCGCGCCAGAGCTCTAAGTGCGTACAGCCGGGAAAAGACCGGATTAAAGCCTTGCTCGACTCAAAAATAGCCTGGAAGTCGGCGGTCTGCTCGGGCTGGAAAGTCAGTTTGACGATTCGTTTGATCATGAGTGGAATTCAATTTGTACCGTATCTTCTACATGAATACCCAGTAAGCTGCTCGCTTTCCCCATGTTGATAGCGATTTCCAGCAAACTGGACGAATTAAATAAACATAGCGGCTCTCCGATGTCAACCTCATGGTAATGCTGGCAGAGGCGTTTGATAGGGTCGTTACGTTTGAAATAGAGAGAGAAGGAACGTTTGTCTCCTACCTGATCAAAGAGTGTCCGGTTGATATTCGTAATCGCATTATCAAAGCTATCGACAAAGATGACCGAGCCCCGGATCTGAGAAGGGCTGATCACCGGCTGAAGCGTGATCCGCTGCATGACTTCCATCGTACCTTCGCCCAGCTCAATGATAGGGCGCCCTTGTGCCAGATGGCCAACCGCCCGGGCGTAAATATGCTCCAGAGAAATCAGCTCTTTTGCTCCGTACTCAATAATATGGTACTGGTTAGGGGCGTCTTCCGGGAAGATTAGCGAAAACAAACCATTGTCCGGAGCTATAAAGTAGTGCCCGCGGTGGGCGGCTGCCAGGAACCTGGGAGTTTCCGAAGGGTAGTCATTTACACTAATGAGATGAATGGTGCCCTTGGGATAACTGGTCCAGGCATTGCGGAATAAAAACGCAGCCTGTACGATATCATAATTACCCACGCTATGGGTCAGGTCAACTAACTGTACCGTTGAAGCCGCACTCAGGAGTGCGCCTTTTAGTTTGGGAAGGTCAAAGCCTTTGTCACCAAAATCAGTAGTAAGCGTTACATATGCCATAGGCTTGAATGGAAGTGAGGCGTTAAATTTAATGGTAATGTACTACTTATCCGAATTTTCGGTAGATACTCGTTATTTTCCCTTGCCCGGGCAAAATTAACGTAAACTTGAAGCATGAGGCTGCCCATCGTTGAACTTTTATAGATATATTAGGGTTCTGAGAACATTAATTCACCAAAAGGGATACTATCATATTGAGTGAGATCATTTTAACTGTAGAAAGTGTCGACCTTGTCGAGCTCTACGGTGAAAATAACAAAAAGCTGAATTTACTTCGGGAAGCTTTTCCCGCTGTCACTATTACCTCCCGGGGCAGCAGCGTCAAAATGGCTGGGGACAAGAAGGAAACCAAGAAAGCAAAGGCTAAGTTTGAGATGATGGTACGCCTGCTGCGAGAGCACAATGAACTGCCCGCACAAATGGTACAGGACCTCATTAATGACCACAACCCCTTCGAAGCACGGATCAGTGAAGCTAATGCGTTTAACAAAACCATACTTCATGGCCGTAACGGGCGTCAGATAAAAGCCAAGACCCATAATCAAATGCGGCTCATTGAAGCAAGTGAGTCCAATGATATAGTCTTCGCGATCGGGCCGGCGGGTACAGGCAAGACTTATACTGCCGTCGCACTGGCGGTTAAGGCACTGAAAAACCGGATGGTCAAGAAGATTATCCTGACACGCCCGGCGGTAGAAGCTGGAGAAAGCCTGGGGTTTCTGCCTGGTGACCTTAAAGAAAAGGTAGACCCCTACCTGCGGCCCTTGTATGATGCGCTGGATGATATGCTGCCGGCAGAAAAACTGGCGCAGTTCATGGCTAACCGGGTCATTGAGATTGCGCCGCTTGCCTTCATGCGCGGGCGGACGCTCGACAATGCCTTTATTATTCTTGATGAAGCACAGAACTGCTCCACCGCTCAGCTCAAAATGTTCCTGACCCGGCTGGGGCCTTCTGCTAAGTGCATTATCACCGGGGACTTGTCTCAGGTGGATTTGCCTTTCCATCAAAAATCAGGTCTGAGGCGTTCTATTGATTTGCTGGCGGGGCTGAAAGGCATCGCTACAATTAAGCTGGATGCAGAGGACGTTGTACGCCACCGCCTGGTTAAGGAAATTATACTGGCTTATGAGCGTTCTGACGAGGAAATGCGCAACCGCCGGGAAACGCGGGACAAAGAAGGTAGAAAAAAAGAGGATAAAGAGTCGCCTAAATCCAAGACGGCCATTCAGGAAGAATAACTGCATACAAATGAATTATTCCATACGGATTAACGAGAATAAGGAGGCGGCATTCCTGAAGATGCTCAGTGCACTGGAAGCGCTGGGTGTAATAGTCGATTACGAACGCCTGGACAAGGATTCAGAGGAGCAGAAGAAAAACAGAGCAATAGAAGTGGCGGATCAATACCGGGATTTGGTAGATTGATGGCCCTAAATTCTGAGGTGTTCTGGTTTTTTCTCATTTTGTTGCCCTCAACGATCTATCCTGACTATGACACTAACTTTAAGCAGGCCCGAAGGTGCATTAACCGGGGAAATCACCCTGGCTGGTTCCAAGAGTATCAGCAACCGGGCACTCATCATCCGGGCCCTAAGCGGTCTTGATTTTCCTATTCACAAACTGGCTAATGCTAAAGATACCGTACTGCTGGAGGCCTTGCTGAAAAGCTCGGAACAAACGCGGGATGCAGGAGCAGCAGGCACCACCTTCCGGTTTCTGACTGCTTATCTTTCCATGCAGCCGGGAGAGCAATTGCTTACGGGCACAGAACGCATGAAGCAACGCCCTGTTGGTGTGCTGGTCGAGGCATTGCGTAAGCTGGGCGCCCGGATTGAATACGTGGAAAAAACGGGATATCCTCCCCTGCGCATCGGAGCTCCTGATGGATTCGGGAAGGCTAATACCCTTTCGATAGCTGCCAATACGAGTAGTCAGTATATCTCAGCCTTACTTATGTTGGCACCGACCCTTCCGGAAGGCCTTCGCCTGCAGCTCGAAGGTCAGATTGTCTCCCGTCCATATATCGAAATGACCCTTTCTCTGATGGCCTACTTCGGCGTTCAACACGAGTGGGAAGGACAGGTTATCGTCGTTCCGCCCCAAAAGTATGAAGGGAAGCCTTTTACGGTGGAGGCAGATTGGTCGGCTGCGTCGTATTATTACGCTATGGCTGCGATTGCGCCTGAGGCAGAGCTGCGCCTGAATGGCTTGTTTGAAAACAGTGTGCAGGGCGATTCCGTGCTGACTGATATGTTTGCCGAGTTCGGTGTGGAGTCCTGTTTTGACGACCGTGGCGTATTGCTAAAAAAACCAGAAGGCGTGGAAGTGCCATCGGAATTCACCTGGAATTTCCTTAAGTGCCCGGATTTGGCCCAGACCCTGGCGGTCTGCTGCGCTGCATTGGGGACAAGCGGTACATTCTGTGGACTGGAGACTCTACGTATTAAGGAAACGGATCGGATTTTGGCATTACAGCAGGAGCTGCAGAAAGTAAATGCCAATCTGATTGAGCTTCCGCCTACTGGTGAGCGCACTTACTATCAGACGCAGGGTAAAACGCTATTTCGGGACACACCTGTCTTCGCCACGTATGAGGATCATCGCATGGCTATGGCTTTTGCACCACTGGCAATGCAGCATCCCATCACGATAGAGGAACCGGATGTGGTGGTCAAGTCTTATCCGGATTTCTGGAAAGACTTGCGTAAAATAGGCTACAGAACGGACTGAAATAATAAAGCCGGTTGAAGTGCACTTCAACCGGCTTTATTATTAATGAAAGGTGTCAACTACTCCCCCTTCCCAATATCCAGGATCGTGATTTCCACTCGTTGATTGCGCCGGCGACCGTAGGTGGTTTTGTTAGAAGCGATAGGCTTCGTTTTGCCGTAGCCCTTGTATCCCAGCCGGTCTCGATTGATACCTTTATCAACTAAATATTCTGAAACGGACCTGGCCCGTGCAGTAGATAGCTGAAAGCAGTAATCATCCGGAGGAAGGTCATTGGTATGGCCACCGATTTCAATGGTCACATCTCCGTTGCTCTTCAGGAAGTCAAATACTTCGTTGAGGACCTTGCGCGAATCTCTGCTAATGCTGGAGCTGTCTGCCGGGAAGTAGAGCTTGTCGAGGGTAATGATCTTGCCCTTTTCCATTTCTGAGCGCGTCACTCCGGCAATCGTAGGCTCGGGTTTAGCTGGTTCTGCCTTTTGAGGCGCTGGTTCTGCCGTTGGTTCAGTAGTCGGCGCTGGTTCCGCCGTTGGTTCAGTAGACGGTACGTTACTGGCAACAGGCTCAGTAGTCAGTTCCTCCTGAGAGGGCTGTTTTACTTCTGGTAGTTCCTGAGGTTCTTCCGGGATTTCTTCTGAGCAAGGTATGGGAGTGATGGCAGAAGCATTATCCACTAGTACATTCCCATTGTAAGGGAAAAGCGTAGGGGTTTCGTAAAAAGCTTCAATCAGGATATAGGAATAAGCCTGTTTGGGCTCAAACCTAAAGTTGTACTGCATCCATTTAGAAGCTTTAATCAGCCCTGTTTCATCCAATAGTTTAGAACGGTCACACCCCCCACTAAAACCTCCATAAATCCGTAATTTGACGGGTTGGTTGAAGTTGGTGCGCTGCTCCGTGGTCCGGCTGATGCTTACATAATAGGGAGAGCGAGCCAGTTGAAGGCTGAATTCATAGCAACTACCAGGCTGCAAAGGGCGGCTTAGTTTCTGTGTTACCGCCTCGTAGGTTTCATTGTCGCGGACGACCATACCCAGGTAAGTTGATCCATCCGTAGGGGGATAAGTGACGGCGAAGTCACCGCTGGGCTGGGTATCCGGTGGTGATTCACCGGGAAACCCGCAATCTGACCATCCGGCAGGCGCATGGCTGTGGCGGGGGAAGTCTTCGAAGGAGGGGTTGTTGAGATATATGGTTTCCTGGCTCGTTCCAATGCCGAAAGAACTAAGCAACAGGGCTAAGGACAGAAAATGTTGTTTCCTCATGTGATGAATTTTGTCTTGAGCATACCGGGCGTATGCTAAACGCTGCGTTTTTATCTGATTACTGTAAAGGTAAAAATAAAGGAATCTATTGATTGTTGCATGTAAATCCGATATATGGCAATATATGCTCCGTCAATAACGCACAAAAACGGATGTTTAGCATAATCGCTGCTGAAAATTGCGGGTTGGGAGCGGCTAAGCAGGAATAGAAACCGGCAGTAACCATAAGCATGACTACTGCCGGTGTCGCCTTTTAGCTAAATGCATTCAGGCCGGTTACATCATGGCCGGTAATAAGAAGGTGGATGTCATGGGTGCCTTCGTAGGTCAGCACCGTTTCCAGGTTCATCATGTGTCGCATTATCGGGTACTCGTTGGTAATACCCATGCCTCCGTGAATCTGACGGGCTTCCCGTGCCACCTCCAAAGCCATATGCACATTATTGCGCTTGGCCATAGAAATTTGCGCCGGGGTCACTTTGCCGGTGTTGGCTAGTGTACCGAGGCGCCAGGCAAGCAGTTGTGCTTTGGTGATTTCGGTGATCATTTCTGCCAGCTTCTTCTGTGTCAGCTGAAATCCGCCAATTGGCCGGCCAAACTGTTCGCGTTCCAAAGAATACCGTAGCGCAGAATCGTAACAATCCATAGCGGCACCGATAGCGCCCCACGCAATACCAAACCGGGCTTTCGACAGGCAGGACAGTGGTCCGCGCAATCCACGGATATCCGGAAAGACATTAGCTTTAGGTACCCGTACGTCTTCAAAAACCAGCTCTCCGGTAATGGAGGCCCGCAGAGACCACTTGCCGTGGATTTCAGGAGCAGAGAAGCCAGGCATCCCTTTTTCCACCACCATACCACGTATCTTACCTTCTTCATCCTTCGCCCAGACTACGGCAATATCCGCTACCGGCGAGTTTGTGATCCACATTTTTGCACCATTTAGAATATAGGCATCGCCATCATCCTTGATATTGGTGACCATGCCACTGGGATTAGAACCATGGTCAGGTTCTGTCAGTCCAAAGCAGCCAATAAACTCACCGCTGCCCAGTTTGGGAAGGTACTTTCGCTTTTGAGCTTCTGATGCATACTTCCAGATAGGGTACATCACCAGGGATCCCTGTACAGAAGCCATAGAACGAATGCCGGAGTCGCCCCGCTCCAACTCCTGCATAATGAGACCGTAAGCAATTTCGTCCATTCCGCCCCCTCCGTATTCCGCCGGGATGTTGGGCCCAAAGGCACCGATCTCTGCCAGTCCTTTGTACAAATGTTGGGGGCATTCCGCCCGCTCAGCGTATTCTTCGATGATTGGGCTTACTTCCTGCTTCACCCAGGAACGAACGGCATCACGAGCCAAAAGGTGGTCGTCATTCAGCAGTTCGTCTATCATGTAGTAGTCATGCCCCTGGAAGCGGTCTTCCCGGGCTTTTTTCTCTATGGTGCCTTGAGTGGCGTGTCCATTGCTATGCATAAGTTTTCTTTTTTTATTTGGCTAAGTAGCCACAAAGGTAATCAATTAGGTACTTCTGCACCACCATAGCTGACAGTTGCTACTTTTTTTTGACAACTAAGGGAGACCTGATTGTAAATTGAGGCGCGGGCAGGTTATTTTTGGCAAAAACCATTCAATAGCTATGGCAACAATCGCACTTGAAGGCGTACGTTTTTTCGCCCGCCACGGATATTACGAAGAGGAGCAGGTACTGGGCAATACATTCGTGCTTGATGTCATTGTGAATGCGGATATCGAGTTGGCAGCAGAAACCGACGAGCTTTATGAGGACCTGGAAGAAGAAGAGATAGAGGAGGATGAGCCTGCTGCGACCACCTTTAATTATGAGGTGCTTTACTTCATTTGCCAGCGAGAAATGAAAACGCCTTCTAAACTCCTGGAAACAGTAGTAGAACGGATTGCAACCCGGATAGAAGAGTTTGATAATGCTACCGGTTATCTAATCCGCTTGCAGAAGCTTAATCCCCCACTGGGCGGACAGGTAGGCAGCGCCTGGGTCATGGTTACAGGTGGTAATATGGATTTTTCCTACCTGGAACTGGTTAAAAAGCTTGAATAGATAAACTTAACAGCTGGGTAATACCGTTACTTTTTGGAATGTATTGTCGTCTCAAACAAATAAAATAAATACCATGAACTGGATTCCTACTATAAAACGCTTTACCGTATTCCTACTCAGCGCGTCGCTGGTTATTGGTTGCACCTCCCAGCAGATCCAATCGACCCTTGAAACCCTCGCGAATGCGGGAGAAGGTGGGTTGTCAAATGAGGAAATCGGCAAAGGCTTGAAACAAGCCCTGGAATTGGGCATCTCCGAGGGCGCCCAACGACTTTCCAAACAGGATGGCTATTATAAGAGCCCATACAAAATCCTGCTGCCGGAAGAAGCCCGGAAAGTCGCGGATAAGCTGCAAAACATACCGGGTTTCCGACAAGTAGAAGAGGTGATCCTGGAAAAAATAAACCGTGGTGCGGAGGATGCTGCTGCAAAAGCGAAGCCAATCTTTGTAGATGCCATCCGCGGGATGACCTTCCGCGATGCGCTGGACATACTCACCGGTGATAATAATGCAGCTACAGCTTACCTCAATCGGGTTACGTACTCTAAATTATACAATGAGTTCAATCCGGTGATTGTGACCTCCCTGGATAAGTTCAACGCTCGTCAGTACTGGAGTGATGCAGTCAATTCTTACAATAAGATTCCATTCATGGAAAAAGCAGACCCTGATTTGGATGATTACGTTACCCGTCAGGCTCTGTCAGGTCTATTTGATATGGTCGAAAAGAAAGAACGGGAAATTCGCAATAATGTCAGTGCCCGGACTACGGACCTGCTTCGCCGTGTTTTCGCGCGTCAGGATGGATGACAAATAAAAAAGCCTGCCCCAACGGGCAGGCTTCACTGGGTTCTTAGCCCAATGTTAGATTCGAGAGATATATTAATATTATCCCGAAATTAATGGCAAACCCTCCTGTGAAAGGTGGGTTCTACAAACCAAAACTATTCAAATCTGTAAATCGCGTTGGCACTTGCTGTCGGGACAGGCATCTCTTCGGCTTCAAGCCAATAGACTCGTCCACCATTGAGGTGTGTCTGGACAGCTGCCAAATCAAGCAAATCACGATAAAATTTGTTCTTTCTGAGGTTTATTTCGTTTTTATCGTAATCAAATTGCCCCATCAGGTGCTCGCCCTTTTTAAGGAACAGCGTATCTACTTTTTCGTAGGCTGCAGCGGGCACAATTTGCTGAGGTGCCGCAGATGCCTGATCATCAGCCATCGCCTGCTGAAAGCGCTTAATATCTTTTTCCTGTTCCTGCTTAAAATGCTCGCTGATAGTGCTCCATGCTTTCTCATGCAGCATAGTAGGATTTGAATCCTCGGGGTTGCCGCTGATGTTTTCTGAAAACAGGTTATTGTATTCATTGACCGATTTATAGATCGGCATCAGATAATCCACACACGCGACCAGCATGGGCGGTTTTTCATCGTAGAGCATCTTCATCAGCCCTTTATTGACTTCCCGGAAGTAGGCTTCGATATCTTTTTTCTTATCGTCCTGACCGGTACCTTGCCCGTGATAAATGGCATTCTGGCCACCATCCCTGCCACTGCTGTGGTGCTGTAGGGCATCGGGTGAGTCAGATAGTACAAAAGCTTCCTCCATACCGCCAGTGGGTAACAAGTCATCAATTTTTACTGGAGTTATGCTGTAGCGGTCACCTTCGAAGAACCGCACTTCATTCTGACTTAATGCCAGGAGGAAGAACCGGTTACTCCCACCGAGAACAGGCAGTACCGGGCTGAGGTGGAACTGTTCTCCTACGTAGATATAGGTATCGAAGGTAACTGGTAATATCTCATAATGGAAAAAATCATTCGGACCGATGAAAATAGCTAGTCCGTCCGACAAGTAAGACCAGAAGCGCTTTTGCTCTACTAGATCATTGGCAGGCCGGAGATACTGATTAGCCTCTTTCTCGCTCATGCCAGTTTCAGTAAGCTGCTGCTGGGCGGTTTTCAGCGCATTTTTAAATCGGATTTGATCTTCCTGACTATGGTTAGCCCGGTAGGTTGGAATATAGATAGAGAGCAGATCAGAGCCCTTCATTTTTGCTAGAGTATTGAATTGCTTTTCGTCAATCATATGATAGGTTTGGTTTTATTAAATTTTCAATGCTGGATATCGGTCAGGTTACTTACGCTAAGTGTATTTTTCCTGCTTTTTCCGCATCCGCATTACAATAAGTACAATCACCACAAGGATCAAAGCTATCCACAGCGTTGGCGTTTCGTACCAGGCAGGATTATCCGGGGGGGTGAATTTCTGATCGCTGTAGGGGCTGTTGCTTGAAGCAGGAGCCTGGGCGATCAAAGTCGTACCAGAAATCAATAACAGAAAAACAGCATATTGTAATCTGTTGAAATGGTTTGTCATAAGTAATTTGTAGTGAGTTCTTTATAAATATAACGAAACAGGTATGAGCATGTTCGAAGCTGAACACTGAGTAATGAAAACCGTTGATCAGAAAAGTAAAACCGACTAATAATGCCGACCCAATTTCAGGACCTGCGCAATGAACATATAAAAGCCTGCTTCTTAAAAGCTTATCAGGCTTATCCGGAGTTACACCGGCATCGAATCGTAGTACGGCAGCGGAAAATGTCAAAAACCACGATGAATGCACAACCGCTCATGAACTGGCAGTTTTTTCGCCCAACGAAGCGGCAGTATATCGTCAACCTAACGGACAATATGCACCTCGAGGACCGAATTGCGATTTACGAGCTACCGGAAGAAGTACTGGTTGGGTGGTTTGCTCATGAGTTAGGACATATTTGTGATTACCTCAACCGGGGGATACTCAGAATGGTACAGTTTGGAATCGGATATCTATTTTTACCCACCTATCGGGCGGGAGCAGAGCGGATCGCTGATATTTTTGCCGTAGAGCATGGTTTTGCAGAGGCTATCATTGCCACCAAAAAATATATTTTGGAGCATTCCAGCCTGTCGGCAGCTTACAAAAAACGTATTGAGCTGTATTATATGTCTCCCGACGAGGTCGCAATGATTGCTCAGGGAGAACCGGCAAATGCCTTAACCATAGATCAAATCATTTAGATATTTACGGTTGCTTTGCTGAACTGGAGCAAATCCTTCATCTGCTCGGGCTTGAGCACCCTGGGCATTTTAATCTGCCCTCCTTTCTTTTTACGCTGTTCGAGCCAGGAGTACACGACCCGCTCTGGTAATGCTGTCAATTCTACGCCTTTCAATCCTTTACTGCGAGCTACCGCATAGTTTTTGTTACGGGATTTGAGCGATTGGTCCAGTATTTTGACTGCTGCTGATTCATCTACCGGATCAGGCGCTGTGATTATCCACTGATGGATGAATTTACCTTCCTTATTTTTTATAGCAGCTACGGCATACTCATTGATAGGTTGGGCGAGTGCTTCGCTCAGTTCGCCGATGGCATCATTCATTTTCTCTTCTGATAGCTGAGACCCCACGACATTCAGGAAATACTTTGTACGGCCAGAGATTTTCAGCTCCAGTTGGTCCAGGTCGGTGAATTTTACGGTATCCCCGATCATATGCCGGTAGGTCCCGGCCGGAGTAGACACCAGTAAAGCATAATCTTTACCTTCTTTTACATCAGCAAGTGTCAACACCTCGGGCGTATCCAGCAAATTACCTGTGTCGTCAAAACCACGTTCGTCGAAAGGGATAAACTCATAAAAAATGCCCTGCCCAATCGCCAGTCGCATATTCATAGTGCCGGGCCGGGCATTGTAGGCGAAGAATCCTTCAGAAGCTAAATAGGTGTCAAGGTATACCAAAGGGCGGTCCAATAATTTTTCTAAACTTTTGCGGTAGGGTTCGAATGCCACACCGCCTGTCGCATAAATCGAGAGGCTCGGCCATATTTCGTGGATGTTGTTCAGGCTATGGTGGTCAATAATTTCCTGAAGCATAAGTTGTATCCAGGAAGGAATACCTGCTATAGCGCCGATGTCCCAATCCGGAGCGGCTTCCGCAATTGCGCGGACCCGGTCGTCCCAGTTGTCAATCTGAGCAATCTCAAGCCCAGGCCGATAGAAGCCACTAAACCAACCCGGGATATTATTGGTGTTGATGCCGCTTATCTCTCCCTCCAGGTGCCCATTGGGGTGGTGGTGCAGCTTGGCAGAGCTGCTTAGCATAAGAATTTCCTTTTCGAATAATTCCGGAGGCAGATCAAACTGTGCAAGGCTTTCGGCTTGTGCAATGCCTACCGAACGGATGGACTCCAACATGGCACCTGTCACGGGGATCCGCTTACTCTCCTTACCGGTTGTGCCTGAGCTGAGGGCGAAGAAGTCAGGTTTTCCAGGCCAGGTGATATCAGGATTTTGTTGTTGTTGGTGCCACCACTCCCGGTTCATCCGGGCATAGTCAAAGATTGGCACAGCTTGCTGATAGGCAGCGATAGGATTTTCTGAGTTTAAAATTTCAGGAAACCCATAATAAATCCCAAATGCGGTTGATTTAGCAGTTTGTAGCAACTTAACGAGCTGTTCGCGCTGTAGTGCAGGTGCGTCTTCAGATTCGTTATTTAAATTATGCTTTAATTTTATAGCAGATTTGACAATACTGCCGAGGATAGCCATGTACGTTTGGTTTGATTCAGTTAAGAAACGGATGTCAGCAAGCCGGTGTTCGTTACCGGGGCTACTCCTTTTCTTTCGTGAGGTGGAATGTTATCCATAGCGATAAAAGCCTTTGATCATAGGAATCTGTATCCGATTATATTAGCGGGTTTTCAAAAGCACAGAATTTTTAAACAACCTTCCCTAAATCGGTGTTAAAAACCTGTTATTATACGGAAATCCCGGATTAGTTTGATTATTTTAATGGAAGTTTTGAATACCAAAGGGTAGATTTAGAGGTGGCATGTAATGTAAAGAATACTCCAAACATCTTTTGAGTCCCAACATGCTCTTAAATCCCGTCGCTCAGGTACTTCATTTGCTACATTTTTACATTATCATCTTATCAGAATTACAAATATTAAGCGTTTAAAAGTTACCGGCTTGATGAAACAGTACTTTCTCGACCGACAATTAAAGAAAATAGAGCGGGAAGCAAACGACGAGTACCTCCAAATCTTAACTTTTGGAGCACGATGTTACACTACTCCTGAGCTCAATAGCCTGCTCCGGGCGTTGGATAAGAAAGTACAGTTGCACGCTTATTACCGGCGGATCGTTTTTATTATAGGAGCCTCTACCACGCTTTGGATAGCCTTCTGCTTTTTATTCCAAAGTCTGGATTATTCCATAGGTGTTTATGCCACTCTTGCTATGGTGCCCTTTTCCATTATTGGTTTTACAGCGGGCAATATCATCCTTAATAGACGATATAAAGCGGTACGCAATGCTAATCTGATAGAGAGAATTATTGCCGAAGAGCTCGATCGTCGCAGAAAAGATGCTTCAATTTATTAAGCGCATTCTCAGGACTTGCCACTGCTGTGTATGAATCGTCTTTATAGAGCTTCCCCACTTATTTTATCTGGTTCGCCCCGCCGTTAACGCGTTGTAAGATACAATAGGTCAGTTGAGTAGGCTAGATTACAGACCACTTCAGGATCGGTGAAAATAGTAAGTTCAGAATTTACAAATTTCTGGTTAAGAAGCTATGAAACCGGTGGCTATAAGAAACTGCACAGTCAAACGGCTAAATGCTTGCCAAACTCCGCAGACGTGATAGATAATTGATTGGGGCAGCGCCCCAGAAATTTAATGGCAGTTGGCTTAAGCCCCGTAAGGACGGCACTTTGTGCAATTTGTTACACATACGAAACCGGGTTCAAAACAAGTATTTCCGAAATTCTTTCTATCTTAATAATTTGCTATATAGATATTAACCACTACGTGAAATAAAACAGGTCTGCTGAAAAAAGAAAATTCTGACAAGATGAGCCATTCGCTCTCCGTGCAGGGAGGTTCTGAAACCGGAGCCTCAGACAGTTTGCTTAATTATCAAAAAGTACTAGAGTCCTTTGGCTTTGGCACCTTGATTATTAAAAAAGATGGCAGTATACACCTTGCCTCGGACCGAGTCGCCCGGGATCTGGGCTATGAAGCCAACTTACTGGCACAAAAGCGGATTTTTGAAATCAACCCCCATTTCAGCCTGATCCATTGGCGCAAGAAATGGAGCGCGCTTAAGGAAGTACCACATCTGGAAATGGAAACGGAGTTTATGAATGCCTCCGAGATGTTGTTCCCGGTACAGCTGCGTTTATCTAATATTCAACATGATGGAGAGCAATTCTGCCTGATGAGCGTGAAGAACCTTCTGCATGCGAATCGCTACAAAAAATTGCTTCGGCTCACCACAAAGGTTAGCCAGGTGGGGGGATGGGAGTGGGACTTGGTAACGGACCGGATCATGCTCACTGAAGAAGCTTACACCCTTCTGAGGATTCCTAATGGACAGATTGATAAAGAACGGTTGGTAAAGCTATTGGACGAGCGCCTGAATCCGGAAGCACATAAGTCTTTCGAGCTTAATATAGGTAGTGCTATTGAGTCTGGTGTCTCCTGCCAGTTCGATCTTCAGGTACGGCAGCCACAAGGAGGCTATAATAAAGTGGCGGTCACCGTCATGCCAGAGAAGTCGGAGTTCCAGACTATTAAGCTTTACGGGACTTTGCAGGATATCACCAAGCTTGAGCCTAATCAGGAAGGGCTGGAACTGACCCAATATACGCTGGACCACGCTCGGGAAATGATTTTTTGGGAGACAGCTGAGGGGCGTTTTCTGTATGGCAATCTGGCTATCCGGGAGAAGCTAGGTTATACGAACACGGAATTGCAAAATTTACAGGTGGAAGATTTGGTGCATGACTTTTCTGCCAAAGACCGTGATAACGTTTGGACTCAGCTTAGAAAAGACAAAATTGTGGATTGGGAGGGAGAACTTACCGCGAAAGATGGTACCGTAATCCCCGTTTATATTTCTATGAACCTAATCCGATACAAAGACCAGGAAATCAACTGTGTCTTTGCTAAAGATTGGAGGCTAAAAAAAGCACGTGATGAACGCCTGCGGCTTTCGCAGTTTACATTGGACGAGGCCGTAGAC
>Ga0307978_1000181_pt1 | contig 56415 bp, 45 predicted proteins | sample OrgLakmetage1056_FD_203151 | JGI IMG/M metagenome (GOLD analysis project Ga0307978, IMG submission 203151) | Saline water microbial communities from Organic Lake, Antarctica - #1056 | ecosystem: Environmental > Aquatic > Non-marine Saline and Alkaline > Saline | place: Antarctica: Organic Lake... | reverse complement strand
TACGGGCCCGGACGTGCAGCTTATTTCTGGTAATCAGATTCACACAGGTGATGTAAGCAAAAGAATCCTGGCTATAAGGGTCGAAGAAGTACATATCCAGGAAGAACTCGACGTCTTCATCATCACCGTCCCATTGGCGATCAAAGAATAATTCCCATTCCCCTGCGAAAACTATGCCTTCGCTGTAGTCATCGTAAATAGCAGAGTAATCTTCGTAGAATTCGATAATATCCCCGTTGAACTGATCGGTGACGTTGTCGCGAAAGATTTGCCAATCGTTGCGGTAGAATGCTTTATCAAATTCCCATGCGCCAATGAGGCGGTCTTCTTTACGCTCCATGCGGGCATAGTCAGAGCAGGAAAAGGCGGTGGTGATAAATACCAGGGCTAATAAAAACTGAAGTTGTCTCATGGCGGTCGGGTTAAGTGATAAGGGATTGAACCTTTCTCATAAGATACGCCTTTCACAAGCCTACCCCTAGTGGCCTGGAGTGGTTTAATCCCTGCTTAACGGATCTTAAATTCATGTTAATACCGCGGGTAAGATCAAGGTTTTGTTAATAGTTGGAAAGAAGAGTAAGGGACCTGTAGGTTTTGTCGCGTCCGCCTACCTCCTGGGCCCTCTCGGCCTGCGTATATTGTTCGCGATCCGCTTGATGGATTGGGCTTCAAAGCCCGTGAAGTTGTACTTTAGAAAACGAGCAAAGTCTTCTTTGGAGCCCGATTTGGTCCGGGAGTTCATGTTCTGGTCATAAAGCTCATAGATCAAACCGAAAAATTTGTCCTTGCAGCCAGAAGAGATTTGAAGTTGGATGAGCTTTGTCAACGGCTCTTCTTTTGGGTAAGCCAGCCCGATTTTGCAAAGTGCCGAAACATCCGATTCGGTAAGAAAAGGTTGGCCTTTGTTTAGATCGGTACGGTTGAAAAAAGCGTGAAAGGCTTCCGTAACCTGCTCATGGGTCAGGTTACCTTTAATCTTGATAAAGCCTTCTTTGGCAGACTGGCTATCCCCGTCCGCAGCCCGGTTTGCCTGAATGGTTAGGGTCCGCTCATTTTCATGTATCCATTGCTGAATGAATGCCTTGCAGCGGGGCTCAAATAAATGCTCAAAATCTTCTAAGGTGTCTTCTAACAGCATCCGGAACGGTTGCTGATAAAAACCGAGTTGGCTATTCAGAAAAGCGCGAAGCTGCTTCCTGGGGATTTGACGCATGGCATAAGCAAAAAAGAACGTAAAATGAGGATCCGTACTTTTCAGCGGTTCCCCAACCCAATCGTTATAAAACGACGACATAGCCTCCAAATTACCTTCCTTAATTGATTTGTGCAGGTGAGCACTTCGGCGCTCCAGAAATGCTTGTGCTTTTTGGCTGATTGGATTGAAGCATTCAGTGTTATTCGTCGCTATAAAATTCACCTTTTCGACAAATAGGATGGCAAGTGGGAAAACATCGAAGGGCTTACTTTCAATTCGCTGTACTGAAGATTCAAACTCTTCGGATAGGAAGATCTTATCCAGTTCCATGCTGGATAAAGCACGCTGTGCTTTTTCGATATCTCCCTTGGCTTTATGGTAGTCGTACCATACTTTTTTCTTGATGTATTTCTTCCGGAAGTGTTTCTGAATATCAATGTCCTTTTCAAAGGTGTCCCAGGCAAGAAGAATGTCTTGCCGATTATCGGAAATATTTTCGCTGAAGTGGAAAACGGTTCCAACGGGTTCCATTAGAATTTTCTCTTTCCCTTCAAGCCACTTCTTTACAGCATTAATCCGGTTGGGCTCAAATAGCTCAGGAAATTCTGAAATGACTTCATCCAAAAATATCAAAAAACTCCTGTTCTCTGGGTAGGATTGTTCTTGAAAATTCAGGAAGTCCGGGATGGAGCTGATGCTTATCTGGCTTAAAGCAGAAATAAAACTATGCCTGAACTTGGGTGAATGATTTACGACTTTTTCAGCGCCAATTTTGGAGCTGAAGGTGCTTTCTTCCTCGCTTGCGCTTTTAGAAAAAATCCTCAACTTTAAAATTTGGACTACGCTGAAAATAAACCCTTTTATCTGTTCGATCATCTTCGTGGTGTATAACATAAAATTGGTAGTTATGGGACTCATTTTAACCTCTTGGCAAGAGCTTGTTATCGAGCACCAAATATCGATATCGAGTTGTTTCACCAATCCGTTTCGCGCTATGTTAGGACGTCTTTGAACGAGTCCGTACGTGTTGTGCACAAATAGACTCAGATTCTCACTCCTCCCCCAAATCCACCTCCGGTATCCTTCCAGTCGCTTCCTTCTTCTTCTCATCCAGCACCCGAGCATAAATTTGCGTTGTTTGCACGTTCTTTTGAGCCAGCAGTTCTTTAAGGACGTAGATGTCGGTACCAAAGGAAATCTGCAGCGTGGCGAAGGTGTGGCGGAAAGCGTGAAAGGTGATGTGGCGCTCAACCCCCGCATTTTTCATCCATTTGTTCAGGGTGGGGGTAATGTGGTTGCCGTATTTCAACCCCTTAAAGACTTGTTCTTCGGGATCACCGGCTTTGCCCATTACTTTTCGGGCCTGATCAGAAATAAAGAGGGTCTCTGCCCGGTTGGGCTTGTTGACGTTAAAGCGGAGGAAGTGGCCGCTGACTTCGGAATGCCGGACATCCTTCCATTTTAAATCCCGGACATCCCCAAACCTTAAACCCGTAAAGATGGAAAATAGCGCTGCCCGTTTAAGCAGTTTATCCGGGCATTCGGCTTTGGCAACTTTTTTTACTTCTTCAAAGGTGAGAAACTCGCGCTCGGTCTGCTTGTATGGAATGCTTTTTACTTTGGCAGTGGGGTTGCTTTTCAGGACCCCTTCTTCGTGGGCTTTGGTAATGGCCTCCTTAAAGACATCAAAATAGCCGGCAGCAGAGTTTTGCTTTAAGGGGCGCTGACTGTTCAGGCAGTGGGTGGTTTGCATGTATTCCCGGAAGGATTTACAGAATTGGGCATTGATTTTCTTTAAGGGGAGGAAGCCTTTGGTGAAGCGGTACAGGTACAGGTAAGTGCTGCGCCAGCTTTGATAATTCCGCTTAACTTGCTCGCGGTATTCCACTTGTTCTTTAAGGAAATTCAGAAAGTTTTCGTTACCGGAGTACTTGGCCAGGAAATCATAATTCCCTTGTTGCAGCTCGATTTGCCGTTGTGCACAAATAGCTTTGGCCATTTGCTTGGTCTCCCGGTTGTGCTCCTGCTCTTCTTCATTTTTAGGGCGCTGGTAAAGGAATAGCTTTAAGAATTCCCGGCGGGTGGGCTTTCCGGTGTCAGGGTGGAGGACAGGCGGGTAAAAGTCGAGGAAAAGGCGGATGCGGTTCCCTTTAAGCTTTTTCTTGCGGAGCGTCGCTTTCATATCGTTTGATTGAGGAGTTGATCAATATCGGCCCTGAGTATGAGCGTCCGGTCTTCGTTTTCATGATAAGGCAGGCTACCATCTTTAAGCAAACGATAGATGGTACGCTTACTGACACCGAGCAGGTCGGCTGTTTCTAAAACTGTCAGCATGGGCTTCTGGCTTAACAGCGTATGGTCGGTTGCCCGGCTGGACATGCGGATCAGGCCGTAGTCCTTGAGCATGGAGGCAAGCAACGCCGGTTGCAGCCCGAGCACTTTTGCAGCGGTTGTGATTTGCGACTGCGATAGAGGGGCGGAGGGTTGCGTATAATTGGGTCCGGTAGCCATAGCTTTTATTTCATCAGTTCATCAATATCAGCCCGCCGTATGATCGTACGGTTGCCGAGCTTACGTTTGGGCAGGGCACCATTTTCTAACAGCCGGTACAGCGTACGCCTGCTGATGCCTATGAGCAGGGCCGCCTCGTCTGTATTAAGGAAGGCTTTCTGGTGCAGTACGCCCAGGTCAACGTCAGGCGTAGGCAGGTTGATCGTTTTTTGTACCCGGGTCTTCTTTGCGGCCTGTTGAAGCTTCTCTTCCCGTTTGCGCTTTTTGTACGCCCTCTGGTTACAGGTATGTGAGCAGTAACGGGTTACCGTGGTCTTCGCCTCGAAGGTTCCCTGACAGTATTCGCAAATTTTAGTCACGCGCATTCTGGAGGACATAGATGCAGATTTAATGATTTCTCCCAAATGGGGGCATACTGTGCCATAGTGTGTCTGCCTGTGCCATAGTGTGCCATAATTTCACCCATTTGTACCTATGGGCTAATATAGGTACAAATCAGGGAACGGGAGGTACAAAATAGGTACAAAAGTGCACGAAAACAGCCATAGCTTGAACGCATTAAACAAACCTATATGTTTGTATAAGTAACTGTAAAAGTGTGAATTGAGTGCTAATTAGTGGTGGTGAGTAGGGCTTGATTTTCGTATTTTACTTCCCGATACAAAACCGCCCAAATATATTCTCCAACAAATCATCCGTTGATATCTCCCCCGTAATCTCGCCGAGGTGGTGCAGCGATGCCCGGATGTCCATCGCCACAAAATCTGCCGTGATGCCGGTGGTGAGGCCCTGTAGTACGCGGCTCAGGTCCTCGTAGGCTTTTTGCAGTGCCTCGTAGTGGCGGGCGTTAGCCACGATGGTGCTTTCCAGGTTGACTTTTTGGGAAAGGACCGCGTCGTGGAGGGTGGTTTTGAGGTGGTCGATATTCATTTTGTTGACGGCAGAGATGGGGACCCAGACAAAGTCGGAAGTCTGCGTGTCAGGAAAGTAATGTTCTTTCTTGGTATAAGGGTTGAGGTCCATTTTATTGGCAACCACAATGGCGTGGATATTCTCGTGTACCAGCTTTTTTAGGTCAGCGCGGACGTCCTCGGGTTGCGTGTCCACTACATCGAAGACGTAGACGAGCAGGGCGCTCGACTGTACCTTTTCCATCGTTTTGGCTACCCCGATGGCTTCTATGGTATCTGTCGCATCACGGATGCCGGCGGTGTCGATGATGCGGAACTGTACCCCTTTGATGTTGAGCACCTCCTCAATGGTATCGCGGGTGGTGCCGGCGATCTCACTGACGATGGCGCGCTCCTCGTTGAGCAGGGCGTTGAGCAGGGTGGATTTGCCGGCATTGGGCCGGCCGGCGATAACGGTGCTGACGCCGTTTTTCAATACGTTGCCGAGTTGGAAAGAATCGAGCAGGGCTTTGATGATGCGCTGGATTTTTTGGACCAGCTCCTCCAGTTTGCTGCGGTCGGCAAATTCTACGTCTTCCTCTGAGAAGTCCAGCTCCAGCTCAATCAGGCTGGCGAAGTCGATGAGCTCCTGCCGCAGCTTTTTGATCTCGTCGGAGAAGCCGCCGCGCATCTGCTGCATGGCAATGGCGTGGGCTGATTTGGATGATGAGGCAATGAGGTCAGCTACTGCTTCGGCCTGGCTGAGGTCCATCTGTCCGTTGAGGAAGGCGCGCAGGGTGTACTCGCCGGGATTGGCGGTGCGGGCGCCTTTCTGTATGAACAGCTGCAGCAGCTCCTGAATGATGTAGTCGGAGCCGTGGCAGGACACTTCCACTACATTTTCGCCTGTATAGGAACGGGGGGCAACAAATACGGTTGCCAGCACCTCGTCCAGAATACGCCCCTCGTCGTTGCGTATGGTGCCGAAGTGGACGGTATGTGAAGCTTGCTGTTCCAGGTCCTTACCGTGAAATACGCTGCTGGCAATCCGGATCGCTTCCGGCCCGCTGAGACGGATGACCCCAATTGCACCTACGCCGGAGGGCGTGGCTAGAGCAACAATGGTGTCCGTAAGATGGTGGCTCATAAATCCTGCTTATTTGATTTCAACAACAGCTAATGGGTGGTAAGGGTTGGGGCAGGCGCAAACTTAAAGGTTTTGAGCAGGAAAGCTTGGTGCTTTGTCTGATATGCGGGCACGGGCGACGAAGCTCGCAGGGCGGAGTCGGAAAACGGCCCCGGATAAGCTATTGAGGCCTGTTCGGGCGAATCTCAATGGTTCATGCCTGAAAGCGCATCCACCATATTACAACAGCCCGCTTCGGTTTCTACCAAAACGGGCTGTTAATCTCAGGTTGAAAGTGAATTAGTTGTTCGGATCAAACAGCTCAAACTCTACGCGGCGGTTGCGGCGGCGGCCCGATTGCGTGTCATTGGTCGCTCTCGGCTGCTCACCACCGTAGCCCTTATAGGATATCCGGTTGTTGGCAATGCCTTGTCCTTGAAGGTAGTCGAGGCAGGCTTTTGCACGCAGCTGTGAGAGCTGTTTGTTAGCCTGTGCGTTACCTTGATTGTCCGTATGGCCTTCAATTTTCAGATGGTAGGTGGGGTACCGCCTCATCAGCTCAGCGACCCTATCCAGTGTTTGGTGGGAAGAGCTCAGCAGACTGTAACTGCCCTGATTGAAGCTAACATTATTTACGGCGGCCTCGAGTACTTGCTTGTCAGCAGCGGTTAGTTCCGGACAGCCCTGACGGCTCTTCGGGCCAGCAACCCGAGGGCAATCATCAATATCGTCGGTCAGGCCATCTGCATCGGAGTCCGGGCAGCCTTTGGCATTGCCGGCGATCTCCGGACAACGGTCGTCATTATCAGCATAACCATCGCCATCTGTGTCGGGGCAACCCTTAATCGTACCTGGTTTATCGGGGCACAGGTCTTCCATATCGAGGAAGCCGTCTTTGTCCCGGTCCGGGGTAGGGCAGCCTTCATACTTTAAAAGGCCATCTTCATCCGGGCATTTATCCTCTCCGTCGCCTATGCCATCGCCATCACTATCACGGCAGCCATTGAATGCTGCAGTGCCGGGGATACTTGGGCACTTATCCTCTGTATTAGCAATACCGTCGCCATCCGTATCGGTTAAGGCATCATTAGGGTCCGGGCAGCCTTTATGCTCAGGGGTGCCTTTTTCATAGGGGCACCGGTCATGTTGGTCTGCAATGCCGTCTTTGTCAACATCTCTGCAGCCCTTCAGGCCAGGGTCGCCGGGCATAAACGGGCATTCGTCTTTTATGTTAGGCACCCCATCGCCATCACTGTCAACACTAGGGTCGTTGGGGTCGGGCGGTGGCGGGCAGCCATCAGATTCGATGTCTCCCTTTTCGTAAGGGCAGCGGTCTTTAGAATCTGGCAGCCCGTCTTTGTCTGTGTCCCGGCAGCCCATGAATTGAGCGCTTCCGGCTATTGTGGGACATTCGTCATGTGAATCGAGAATGCCATCACCATCAGAATCGGCACAGCCATTCGTGGCTTTTGAACCGGGTATTCCGGGGCAGTCGTCTTCGTCGTCGGGCACACCGTCTTTATCACGGTCCGGACAGCCATTCGTTGCTGCAGGGCCTTCCATTTCCGGGCACCGGTCAAGGCGGTCGGCAATACCATCTTTGTCGCTATCCGGGCAGCCGAGGTTTTGCTTGGACCCCCACTGGGTAGGACAGGGATCTTTGTGGTCTGGAAACCCATCCCGGTCTTTGTCTTGACCAGTTATGCGATAAGCCAGGGTAGTGCCGGCCATGCTATACCAGTCATTACGGTTGGGGTTGCCTATGGTGCTCACGCCATCGAGGTAATCGTTGAAAACCGGTCGGAAACCGAATTCGAAAGAAAAGAGTAACCGTTCACTCAGGTCTACATTCACCCCCACGCCTAGTGGAATGGCGATTTGTGTGTTTGTTGAATTCTGCATGTCCCGGGCCGCTTTCTCTTCCATCGCCGGGTCGCCCATGATACTGGAGTAGTCTGTGGTCAGGTCGGTCAGGCCTACGCCAAAACCCGCAAAAGCGTAGGGCGAGAGGGTCCGGTGGAAGCCGCCGCGGTCGTCATACCGCTTATGCCCCCAGAAGTCCCACTGGCCAACTACAGCGATCTCATTAATGGACGACTCAAAACTGAGCCCTCGCTGGGACAGGTTTTCTGAATCCATATCCGAGCCTTCCAGCTTGCCACGCAGATAACTGGCGCGGATGCTCAGGTTGCGGCTGGCATTATATCGTATAAAGCCACCGTAAGCAAGATTGGTCCGGTTGAACTGGATCAGGCGGGTGTCCACGAGGTCGCCGTACGCATTGGCCGCGCCGGCAAACAACCCGGCTTCCCAGGGAGCATAATTGTGGACTACCAGGTCTTCTTTGGGCGTTTCTTTTTCTTTATCGGTTTTGTCTTCCTGAGCTTCAACTTGGAAGCCTGCCAATAGCAGTGCCCCAATCATCAGGAACTTGAGATGAAAAAAATGTTTCATAGTGCTGAATGGTGTTGTTGCTTTGCCGGAACTGACAGCTCACAGAAGGGGAAGATGTCGGTTTTGATGTTTTTCGGTTTGACAAATCTTTGTATAGGATGATCAGCTTACTTTAGCAAAGTAGTTAGTTAATGGAATTATGATAATGACTCGGGAGGATGTCACCTGATCTTTGGGTAGCGTGCATAATTTGTTCTGCTACCTATTTTATAGGCTTGGAATCGTACGTTGTAAACACATTTTAAGAGTAGCAGCGACGGATAGACTGAATTACGGTTAGAATTTGTAAAGGTTACATTTTCATAGACCGTTTTACGTTTTTAAATGCAGTACAAATGTAAGTTTTTTATATGGGAATTAAAAGTATGGCCATGGTGTTTTATTGAAATGGCTTTTTTGGCTTAGAGCGTGTTGGGACTTTAATAATCGGTCTGCAAACTACACTTTTTTGATTATACTTCGTTCCGTAAATCCTTATTTAGCTATGGCTAAACTCCGGTTTCCGTGCCTCTTCTAATCAAAAAATTGCAAGTTTTCGACCAGAAGACCAAAATCCTAACACGCTCTTACTTTTTGACCAATACTGTTTGCCGGGTGTCGAAAAGTACGTCCACCCAGTCGCCGGGCTGCAGGTCATCCATATTTGCAGATATACGTAGCACGTTGGTGCCGATCAGTACACTTACCAAAAAACGATTATGGGCTTCTTCCAGCTTTAGTACCTCCCCTCTAAGTCGGAATGCACCATTGCTGGCATTGGCGTATTGTACAGACTCGGGCAAATCAGGCTGTGTGATTTTACCCTGCTCCAGGGAGATGACCCGGTCGGCCAGCTTAAAAATTTCCTGGTAGTCGTGGCTTACTAGGAGGGTGGTCAGCCCAAACGCCTGATGCACTTTGAGAATATAGTTTTGCAGGCGCAGGCGCATGCGGGGGTCAAGTGCAGAAAGAGGCTCGTCGAGCAGTAGTAGTTTTGGGCGGCGGACTAAGGCCCGGGACAGGGCTACCCTTTGTTGTTGACCGCCGGATAAGCGTAGTGGGTACCGGTCAAGCAACTGATCCAGCTCTGTGATCGCAACAAGTTCCTCAATGATTGCTTTTGATTGTCCTTTTCGGAGCCCGTATTCCAGGTTTTGGCGCACCGTCATATTGGGGAACAAGGCGTAGTCCTGGAAGACCAGTCCAACTTCCCGCTGTTGTATAGGCAGGTGAATACCTTTGGAGTGGTCGAGCCAAGTTACGCCATCTACTATAATGCGTCCTTCTTCAGGCGCAGCCAGGCCTGCCAGGAGCCGCAGGAGTGTGGTTTTGCCACTGCCCGAGGCACCGGTTACGGCCAGGAATTCCCCGGTAAGGACATCACATTGGACATCCAGAAGCATAGCGCCAGTAGCTGCATGCAGGGTTTTGCGCAAAGCAATCTGTATCATGGACGTTTTTATGCCGTTCTGAGCATCCGGCGGTTGATTGCATAAACCATCGCCAGAATACTGAATGCAAAAATAACAAGTACTAACGCGTATTGATTAGCCAGCCCGTAGTTGAGGGCTTCTACCTCATCGTAAATTGCAATGGAGGCTACACGGGTTTCACCTGGAATATTGCCACCGATCATCAGGATAACACCAAACTCTCCTACGGTATGCGCAAACGCCAGTACGGTCCCCGTTAGCAGAGCGGGCTTGATATTTGGCAGTTCCACACGTAGTAAAGTCTGCCAGGCGGATTTCCCCAGGCTGTAGGAGGCTTCCCGCAGATGGGCCGGTAGGCTTTCAAACCCTGACTGAATGGGTTGCACCATAAACGGCAGGCTATAAATGAGGGACCCCATGACCAAGCCGGTGAAGGAGAAAATCAATCGAATGTTTGCCGTTTCAATCAGCCAGCTTCCCAGGGCGGTACGTGGACTGAACGCCAGTAAAAGATAAAACCCGAGCACGGTGGGCGGCAACACCAGCGGCATACTGATCAGGGCTTCCAGAAGGGGCTTCAGGCGGCTCTGGGTGCGCGATAGCAGGTAGGCCATCGGAATGCCTATTAAGAGCAACAGGGCAGTTGTGACAGCTGCCAGCTGAAAGGTGAGTAGCAAGGTTTGCCCAAATCCACCTTCCATTTACTGGGTCTTTTCTTTGATGATATTGATGATTTCTTCCTTTTCTTCCGGGCTGTTGACGTTGCGCAGGGCTTTCGGGTTTTCGGCATCCAGCAGCTCTATGTCAGCATTGATGAGCACCTTGCGCGGACAGGAGTAGCCCTGTGCCAGAAATTGTAAAAGGATAGGGTAAGCCCGGGGCTCCCAGATCGTAATCAGGGGTTCCGGAAATTCCGTAGTCGGGCTGTTGAATGCTGTCGCCGCTTTGGAAGCATTACGGTAGCCTACAAGTTGGGAAAGGGTGGCATCATCCAGCAGGGGTAAATCACAAGCCACTACCAGCCAGGCGGCATCTGGGTTTTGCCGAAAGGCGGAAAGGATACCACCAAATGGGCCTAAACCAGTGAAGGTGTCTGCTATTGGGTTATTTAATGTCTCGGTCTGGTCCGGTCGGCAAGACAGATAGGTTTCCTTGCAATAGTGCCCAATTAAGTCGGTAACATGGTCGCGCTGCGGCTGGCCATGATAGTCAATGAGCCCCTTGTCTTCACCCATGCGTTCGCTTTTGCCGCCTGCCAGGACAAGACCATAGAGGGGCGGAGCGGAAGCATTAAGCTCCTTTTCAACAAATAGCGGAATGCCAGCGTAGTCCTCCAGTTTCATCTGCGGGATATTGCTGAAACCTTCCAGTGCATCCCGCAGCCAGGGGTAAGGTTCCTTGACGCCATCTGCCAGTAGCACCAGGCGCACATCGGTGAGCCGGTCGAGCTTGCGGCGCAGGGAGTCTTCTTTTTTGGGGTCAATCACTACGATTTGCCGCTTGGCGGGGAAGTGGTTGCCGTTCACGATAACTGCGTCCTGATCATTGAAGTGCCAGCGGAACTGATGCGTGCCGGGCTCCCCTTGCCGGTCGAACCGGTGGAAGTGAATTTTGTCCGTATAGCTCAGCTTAGCGCCATGTTCCATAGCGCCTTCCCACTCTGGCGCCTCATCGCCATGGGCATGGTCGGCATCGACGTAGCCTACGTTGTATATTTCGCTCAGCCGGTCAACAATCGCATAGGCCAGCCGCTGTATATTGCCGCATGGCGTACCCAATATGGCCCACTCGTTGCGATGGAAGTATCCAAAGTCTGGGCGGGCAAGGTTGGTGTGTTTCTGATGTTTCTTATCCGAATTGGCCATGACAATTGGGTTTATAGCCGCAGTGATTGAAATTTTGAGCCCTTCGAGACTTTTTAATGCCTAAAGTACAAAGACTACCTTATCAAAAGCCTAATGTAGTAAAAGCACGGCAAACAGGGCTATTCTTCCCGCTTAAAATCCCGCTTGCCGCCCGTCTTTTCCATCAGCTTGGTCTCTTTGATGACGATGTCGTGGGAGAAGGCTTTGCACATGTCGTACACGGTCAGGGCGGCTATAGTGGCACCGGTCAGGGCTTCCATCTCTACACCGGTCTTGGCTGTGATACGGGCTGTACAGTCAATAACGACTTCCCGTTGTGTGTTAACATGGATGTGGACGTCACAGTTGTCCAACCCCAGAGGGTGGCATAGCGGAATGAGCGCTCCTGTTTTTTTGGAGCCCATAATACCCGCCAGGATTGCTGTCTGAAAAACCGGTCCTTTCTTGGTGTGCAATTCCTGGTCTTCCAGCTGGTCCATGATATCGTTGCCAAGCACTACGACCGAACGGGCGCGGGCGCTGCGGCGGGTTGTTTTTTTGGTGCCAACATCAACCATATTGGGGTTGCCATCGGCATCGAGGTGGGTGAAGGAGCTCATAGCCTATTGGTTTTATCGGTAAAAAATAAGAGAGAATACTTCGCCGGCTTTAAAGTCATTGCGCCCGCGGGGCAATTCCAGGAAGGCATCGGCATCTGCAAGGTTGGCAAGATCGCCGGAGCCCCTGCCCTCCAAAGGTTGTGCCATCAGCCGACCGGTGCTGGCATCGTAATGTGTACTGACCTGCAAAAGATAGGTCAGGTCGGGCTTGAAGTGGAAATTTTGGGTGAGAACAGCTTGTGCGTACCCCATAGGTTCAAGCCCTAAGCTTAGGCGCAGCCACGGGCGTACATACCGTTGGGTGCACATAAAGGAAGATACGGGATTGCCAGGCAAGGCGAAGATGGTACATTGCTCTGCCATTTCTCCAAACCAGAATGGCTTGCCAGGGCGCTGTTTCACTTTGTGGAAATGCTTTTGGACACCGAGCGCTTCCAAAGCAGCGGGGACATAGTCATATTTGCCTTTGGACACTCCGCCGCTTAACAGGATCACATCGTAAGCCTTAATGCATTTGGCCAAAGCAGATTGGGTCGCTTTGAGCTCATCATCAATGTGCAGGCGATCGGCCTGAACGCCCCAACCAGCCAACGCCATCTGTATAGTGTAGGCATTAGAGGTCCGGATTTGGTGGGGGGCAGGGGTGGCCTCCACAGGGACCAGTTCGTCTCCGGTGGAAACGATTACGGCTTTGGGCAACCGGGCAACCTTTAATGTAGGTAGCCCGACCGTGGCTGCCACACCAATTTCGGCAGGTGACAACACTGCCCCGGCTTGAACGATCAGATCGCCGGCTTTGCGGTCGGTGCCCTGGCCGTGCGCATTCTGATAGGCTCTGACCTTGGCCTCTTTCGTAATATGTGCCTGACCGTCTTCAATGCTGATATCCTCATAGCGGATGATGGTATCCGTGTTTTTGGGGAGCGTAGCGCCCGTCATGACCTCCAGGCAGCTTTGAGCATTCTTAAGCGTAAGCTGTGGGCTGCCGGCAGCTTGTATGCCTTCAACCGGGAAGGTGCTTTGCCCACTTTCGTATGCCGCCCACTGAATGGCGATGCCGTCCATCGTCACCCGGGTGAAGGGTGGGAAATCCCGGTCGGCGCGAATCTCCTGCCGGAGTACCCGGCCCCTGCATTGCTCCAGAGGGAGTGCCTCCGTGCCAAAGTCCCGTTTGCGGCTGAGGACTATTTCCGTAGCCTCCTGTATATCAATCATGGCTTTATGGATTAGATGAAAGTCTAACAGCTGAGGTACGTATGGGGTTTAGGGCAAGGCGCCCTCCAAGCTTTGGGGTAAAGGGGCCCTAAAGCTTGGACAGGATAGCCGTAGCTACCTGATCTATTGAGCAACGCAGCATTCCGCCAAAAGGCACTGTCAAAACTGAACATTACTTAATTTACAGTACACTTAGGCGGAAGCCGGCTCCATAGCCCGCTCCCGCCCGTTGTGTCGTTTCGTGCACTAATTCGCGTGAATTAGTGGTGGTGAAAATATTTACACATGCAGTGCCCGGTCAGCCGTAGCTGCCAGCGCTGCTTCCTTAGTGGCTTCGGTATAAGTGGGGTGCGCATGGCTCATCCGTGCGATGTCCTCAGCGGAAGCCCGGAACTCCATTGCCGTAACCGCCTCGGCAATCATATCGGCGGTACGTGGCCCAACCATATGTACACCAAGCACCTCATCGGTCTCCTTATGCGCCAGTATTTTCACCATGCCTTCGGTATCCGTACTTGCCCGGGCCCGCCCCAGTGCTTTGAAAGGGAATTTACCGGACTTGTAGGGAATGCCCGCTTCTTTGAGCTGCTCTTCCGTTTGGCCTACACTCGCCACCTCCGGCCAGGTATAAACTACCCCTGGAATAAGGTTGTAGTCGATATGTGGCTTTTCGCCAGCAATGACTTCCGCAACAAACACACCTTCTTCCTCTGCCTTGTGAGCGAGCATTGCGCCGCGGACGACATCACCAATTGCGTAAATGTTGTCCACGTTGGTCCTTAGGTGATCGTCCACCTCAATACGGCCACGGTCATCCGTCTGAATGCCTACGTTTTCCAGCCCCAGCTTGTCGGTATAAGCGTATCTGCCAATCGCCACAAGGCAGTAATCAGCATTGATGGTGAAGCTTTCTTCAGAGTCGCGCTTCTCTACCGTTACCGTCACGCTCTTTTTGTTGACCTTAACGTCGCTCACTTTGTGCTTGAGGTGAAACTTAACGCCTGTTTTCTTCAGGGCGCGCATCAGCTCTTTGCTGCAGTCTTTGTCCATGGTAGGAATGATGCGGTCCATGAATTCCACTACCTCTACGTTGGTGCCCAGGCGGGCGAAGACAGAGCCCAGCTCCAGCCCAATCACACCACCACCCACGAGTACCATATTCTTAGGTACTTCCTCGATATTGAGGGCTTCGGTAGAGGTGATAACCCGCTCTTTGTCATAGTTGAAGGCGTCCGGCATAATGGGCTTAGACCCCGTGGCGATGATAATCTTGTCAGAAGTGATCTCCTCCTTAGAGCCATCTTCCTTCGCGATGCTGACGGTGTTTTTATCTACGAAGGAGCCGTGACCATGGTAAACATCGATTTTGTTCTTTTTCATTAGGAACTCTACCCCCTTCACGGTTTCCGCCACCACTTTATTTTTGCGACTGATCATCTGTGGCATATTGACCTTTAGGCTTTTTAGCTCAATGCCGTGCATTTCGAATTTCTCCTTCGCATTGTGATAGTGCTCCGAAGAATCGAGTAATGCCTTGGAGGGAATACACCCTACATTTAGGCAGGTGCCGCCCAGGCTATTGTAGCGCTCGATAATAGCGGTCTTTTTTCCTAACTGAGCAGCTCGGATAGCCGCTACATAGCCACCTGGTCCGGAGCCGATAATCGTAACATCGTATTTCATGGCGTCGTTTTTTGACAAGTTCATCAATGAATACCGAAGGTAACGCTAGAGGGTTGATCAAAAAAGCGTCAACCCCATCAATGGTTTGTAAAATTTGCAAATGGCGGGCGCTGACGAGGCAGGTCCCGACTTCATGTTGGCTCAACCTCAAGCCTGATCTTTCCCGGGCTTGGGTGGGCTAGGACTTATCGCCATCCCCTTTATTCCCATTGTCGTTTTTATTGCCGCGACCGCCTTTGCGGCGCCGGCCCCGGGAGCGGCTTTTACTGTCGTCTTTTTTGGCATCTCCGCTTTTATTTGAGCTACCTCCACCCTTTGAACTGTTGCTTCCTTTGCCCCGGCTTGGTTTCTTCTTTTTCCGGCGCTTTTTGGAGCGTTTTTCTTCAGGCAGTTCGATAACACCGGTGACGTCCTCGAAGCCCATATCGACCTCATCGGCATCGGTTTCAAAGATCACCTGCAGGCTGACAAGGTCGGCGGGCTTTTCTCCCTGCTTGTTCATTTCCTTAATCTCTTTCACCCGTTTGGCCTCAAGGGTGTAAAGCTTACCTCTGCCAGACTCTTTTTGATAAGCGTAGTACATCAGGCCTTTGAAAATGTCAGTCTTTACCAATACAGCCGTACCGGCCTCTGTTTGCAGCTTGTCGGCATTTTTGGGGAATTGCTCCAGGGCATCGAGGTAGGTGTCGAGCTCGTAATTGAGGCAGCACTTTAGCCGGCCGCACATGCCTGAGAGTTTCGATTGATTGATCGCCAGGTTTTGGTAGCGGGCAGCGGCCGTTGTTACGGACTTGAAATCGGTGAGCCAGGTAGAACAGCACAACTCCCGCCCGCAGGAGCCTAAGCCACCAATACGCGCTGACTCCTGACGGGCACCGATTTGGCGCATTTCAACTTTAACCCGGAACTCCTTGGCATAATGCCGGATGAGCTCCCGGAAGTCGACCCGCCCGTCAGCGGTGTAGTAGAAGGTTGCTTTGCGCTTATCTCCCTGATACTCTACGTCTCCAATCTTCATATCCAGATTGAGGCTGCGGGCAATGGCACGAGCCCGTACCATAGTGGACATTTCAATGCTCCGGGCTTCTGCCAGTCGTTCCAGGTCCCGCTCGTTGGCTTTTCGGATGATCTTGTGCAAAACATCCTTCTCTATGGTTTTCTTTTTCTTCATTTGCAACCGCACGAGCTCGCCGGAGAGTGTCACCCGCCCTACGTCCAGGCCGTTGCCGGTTTCCACCACCACATCATCACCGGTGATGGCGCGGGTGTGTTCCTGATGGCGGTAAAAGCTCTTGCGTGCGCCGTTTTTAAAACTCACCTCCGCGATATCATAAGGGTCGGTGTCTACGACGTCCATGCTCGAAAGCCAGTCGTAGGTATTGAGTCGGTTACAGCCCCCGGTAGCGCATCCGCCATTGCTTTTACAGCCGTTCGGAGTGCTCGTGCCGCATGTCGTACATCCTGTACATCCCATAATGTCAATTGTCAGTTTATATGAACGGACTACCTGCAGGCGGCTAATACAGCCGTTGGGCACTAAAGCCCTTGTAGGTGTCCGGGTGCTTTTGTTTTAGAATATGGTTCATTTGTATGGACGCGTCCAGGAAGAGCACCTTGGGGTTGGCATTACGCTCTACCGCAAAGATACAGTCGCTGAAGAGTTTCATCAGCTGCTCTGCCTGATCGAGGTCCATCACGCCGGCCATCTTTCTAGCCGACTCTAATTCCTGGTTTTGCAGCCGCACCTTTACCTCGGGGCCTGCTGCGATGAGCAGGGTGATTTCCCGGAGGAAGTGCAGGGCGTACTGCAGGAAATGCTTTTGGTTTTCTCTGCCTTGTCCGGCAAAGTCTTCCGACCATTTGACCATCTTAACGGGCTTGCCCTGATAGCCATTGCGCATCCATTGTAAAAATAGCTGTGCGTGGTCGTTTTCGTTGTGCTGTGCCAGTTTTAGGGCTTCATTATAGTTGCCGTTCGACAAATAAGCAATCCCGGATGCCTGATCTGCTGCTACGCCTTGTTGTATAAGCTTTTGCTGCACATCCTCATCGCTCATCGCACGTATATTAACAATTTGGCAGCGGGAAAGGATGGTATTGAGAATGAGCTCCTGCCGCTCTGCCACCAAAATGAACAAGGTATGCTCCGGGGGCTCTTCGATTAGCTTGAGCAGGCGGTTGCCTTCTTTGGCGAGGTACTCCGGCAGCCAAAGGATCAGCACTTTATGCTTACTTTCAAAGGTCTTGAGGCTCAGTTTGCGGATGATGCCGACACACTCTTCCTTAGTGATGTTGCCTTGCTTGTTTTCCGCACCGATACGTTGCAGCCACTCGTTGGCATTGAAGTAGGGATTTTCGGCTATAGCCGAACGCCACTGTGGCAAAAAGGGCTCACTCGTCATCTTACTGCCTACGGTAGGGTAGGAAAAGTGCAGGTCGGGGTGGATGAGCTTGCTGGCTTTGATACAGCTTGGGCAGCGCCCGCAGGAATCAGACTCGCTCTGCGCTAAGCAAAGCACGTACTGCGCAAAAGCTATAGCCATAGCGAGTTTGCCCGAACCTTCCGGTCCCAGCAAAAGCAAGGCATGTGGCATACGGCCACCGCTGGCCATTCGCCGGAGCCGGTCTTTTACAGCCGACTGCCCTATGATGTCGCTAAAGCGCATGCTTGGATCGTTTAGCGCTGATTAGTACGTTGAGGATCAGGGGCTTACCCAGGAAAGTATACGGTCATCAAACGGGCTGACTGAGGAAGCGTAAGCGGCTTGGAGCCGCCCGGTTTCATCAATCAGGAATTTATGAAAGTTCCATTGCACGGTGTGGTCCAGCACCCCGTTTTCGGCTTTGTTTTGAAGCCATTGGTAAATAGGGTGCGTATCCTTTTTGATGCCGACCTTGGCCGTCATCGGGAAGGTCACCCCGTAGTTGCGGTCGCAAAAAGCCTGTATATCGGCTTCGCTGCCCGGCTCCTGCCCGCCAAAGTCGTTGCAGGGGAAGCCGATAATGACCAGTTTATCGTTGAATTCGTCGTATAATTCCTGAAGTTGCTGGTACTGCGGCGTATAACCACATTCCGAAGCAACATTAACGGCTATGATTTTCTTTCCTGAAAAATCAGAAAAGTCGATCTGCTGTCCACTGATGCTGTCCACCTTGAAGGTGTGAAAATTCCTCACAGTATTGTTGTTCAGCAAGTGAAAAAGGAATGAAGCCTTAATAACTTATCGTTTTTGACTGGGTTTTTTGCCCCAACATTTCGTTGATCCCGGTTAACCGGAACGCTGATACGCTGCATCGGCTACGTTTTCTGCCTTGTCTTGGGGCAAAAATACCCTTGGTCAAAAAGCGCAACTTATTACGGCTTCATTCCTAATACGGGCTAAATTACGCTTTTTGAGGAGGATTGAAAAATTTGCGCTGCTTTTCGCAATCCTGATCAGAAAAGAAGTTCCCTGGCCTGGTCCCAACCAACCCCTTCCTTTTTTGTTGTGAAAAGCGAATCTAACTATAATAAAGCATGAGAGTAGCTGTTTTCCGTCGCGCCCACTTCAATGCCGCCCACCGGCTGTACAATCCTAACTGGAGCGATGAGAAGAATCAGGAGATTTTCGGGCTCTGCAACAATCCCAATTACCATGGGCACAATTATGAGCTGGAAGTAAAAGTGAGTGGGGAAGTGGACCCGGTGACGGGCTACCTGATTGACCTGAAGGTGCTTAAAGACATCATCAAAGCGCAAATCGAAAAGCGCTTCGACCACAAGAACCTGAATCTGGATACGGAGGAGTTCAAAGACCTCAACCCTACCGCTGAGCATATCTGCTACGTCATCTGGCAAATCCTGCGTGAGCACCTGGATGATAAATATGATATCGGGGTGCGCCTGTACGAGACGCCGCGGAATTATGTGGAGTATCCGGCGTAGTGGATAGGGGGCTGCTGTAGCGATTTGCTCCCGAATTTACCCTGAAAGCCTTATCGGTTAGGCGGAGAACACAGCATTGACTGGGAGTAGCAGGTCGGGCCACAGCATACTGCTCACCCTTTCCTCCGTCACAAAAGGCTTACTGCCGATGTACCTTTGCTGTTCATTAAGGTGATAGATGAGGATGTCTTCACGTTGGGGGTCAACAATCCACTATTCCTGCACCAGAGAGGCTTCGTAGAGTTCAAACTTTTCTTTCATCTCCTTTCGGGTGTTACCGGGAGAAAGAATTTCGACGACAAGATCTGGCGCACCCTTACAGCCACGTTCATCAATATTATTAGGGTCACAGATGACACAAAGGTCAGGCTGTACGACGGTATCGGCGGTCCCTTTCTGCCTTGAAACGGGTAATCGCACATCAAACGGTGCGGCAAAGACCTGACACCCTTTGACTTTTAGTTGGCTGTGCAGCTCGACGGTTAAATTCCGGGATATTTGCTGATGCCGCATGCTTGGGACAGGAGATATCTTGAAAATACGGCCCAGCAATAACTCTACCCGTTCCTTAAAATGCCAGGACAGATAGTCTTGGTAAGTGTAATACCCTTTCGGGTCCAGTTGACTGATATCAGTGATCATGCCTTGTACTTAAAGTATACGTTGAAAACACTTTTGATTAAATATGGTTCCCCGCCAAATTTTCTATAACGTTGGGTTTCCCAGAGTGCCCTAACTTAATGTTAAATTAGGCGGTTGTGGTAAACACCCGCCTAATCTTGCTTATCTCAGACTCACAAAAAAAGCCCCTGCGGCAATCCACAGAGGCTTTTTCAAAGCACAATCACGTTCCGTTACGGACGTACCGTACTTTTCTTCAGGCGCAGCGTTTTCACGATGCCTTTACTGTTATCCACCATGCTCGCCAGGTAGAGGCCATTGGGCAGGTCGCCAATATGGTACCGTTGTCCAGGCGCTACATTAAAGCTGCGCATTTCGCGGCCGAGGATGTTGTAGAGCACCACCCGGTCGATACCATTGCCACCACGGATGTTGAAATAGTCAGCAGTGGGGTTGGGAAAGACAGATAGAGGGGCTTGATTGAGGTCTTCAGTGCTTGTTACTACAAGCGCATCGAAGTCGTAGGTGCCGGTCGAGATGATCTCATCCGGGGTATTAGTGTCAGATAGCTCAATAATCACCCGGCCATTCCCGCTTACGCCGCGAGGCTTAACGTGAATGTCCATATTGGTAGAAGCCCCTGGCTCCAGTGGAACGGGGATTTCAATTTCTCCAGGCACAAAATTTGAGTAAATTGACTCGTTGTAGCACAAGTTGAGGTCGCAAACCTGCACCCCCCACTCTTCTGGCATATCTTCAATGACGCGGTTCCAGCGGAGAGAAATGGCCTCATCTCCGATGTTGGTCACGGTCGCGTAACCCACTAGTTCATAATCATTATCGCTAAGGTCGATGTAGTCAGAAACGCTAATGCTCTCCGGTTCAAAGGAGAGTGTCACCTGAGCCTCAATACTCAGTGTGAAAATCAAAAGGAAAGAAAACAGGAGTATATTTTTTTTCATCAGCTTATATTTAATTTGCTTGAATTCAGTCAGTATAAACTTCTACGCTGTAAAAGTACCGAATTATTATCTGTACTACAAGTGGCAAAGTCTTAAAGATATCTAAAAGTCCCCTGACTTACATAATAAAACAGGAGCTGCGGGGACTTTCCCACAGCTCCTGGAGTGCGTTTCAGGAAGTAACTACTGTTTACTTCACTACAGTTACACGCTTAGTCAGTGCACTATCTGGTGTAGACACGCGAACCAGGTAAAGACCTGCTTCCTGCGGCGTCCACCGATACTGATGTGCGCCAGTACCCAGTGCTACTTCTGCTGCCAGAGTAGCTACTGCCTTACCAGAAACATCGAATACTTCAACGGTAACATCGCTCTTTTCCGCGAGCGTGAAATCAACGTAAACGAGGTCAGTTGCCGGGTTAGGGTAAGTGAAGACTTTACCTTCCAGCTTATTTGCCTCGTTGGCGCTTACAACTGTACCGCTTTCCATGGAGATGTTATCGAGGAACAGGTTATTACCCCAGTCGGTCTGAGCAGAAAAGCGAACGTTCAGCTCAGCTGTACCGTCGTATGCACTCAGGTCGATCGTGTCCGCTGCCCAGTCGCCACTGCCAGCAATGAAGAAATTTTCCAAAGCTCCAGTAGTTGCAAAGCTTGCGCCACCTTCGTTGTAAACTGTAGTCCAGCTAACACCGCAATCTAAAGATACAGAAACGATCAGGCGGTCGTTAGTCGCAAAACCCGAGAACTGCGCGAAGGCATAATCAAAAGTGATGATCGCATCAGTCATATCTGTCAGATCAAGCTTGTCAAAGATCAGGTGGGACTGCTCTCCGGAGTTGTTCCACTGGTAGAAATTGGCAAAGATCGCTTTGCTAGATGCTCCGTAAGCTCCGATTTGGCCACCCTGCTGGAAGTAACCAGCATTGATAACACCCATACGGTCCGGTGCACTAGCTTCGATAAGTGCATTTGCAGGTGTCGCAAAGTTGGGAGTCATCTCAAAACCCTCAGCGTGCTCAGTGGCAAAAGGTGTGTCAGACAAGGTGAAGACTTCCACGCTGTTCACAAGCTGGTTCATCTGGTTATAGTCTGGCAAACCATTTACAGCAGTAACCTCAAAGGCTACCTCTGAAGCACCAGGATCAACACTAATGGTTGGAAAGTCGATGGTCGTAGATTCACCTTCCGCAAGTACCCCTTCCCAGGTTTCAGTAGCCATTGCTTCGCCATTAACGAGCATTTGGACTTCAAGTGTTGTAACCTCTTCAGCAGAAGCATTTTCAATTCCTGCGGAAGCTGTCACTTCGTATTCACAGTAGCTGTCAGGTGTCTGCAGATTCAGGTCTAGTGCCACATCACCGTAGCCTGGAGGTACGCCAAGTGTCTCGCTAATGTCAGACTGATAGACTTCCTGGCTGGAGTTGTTCTGTACAAAACCGATAGCACCAAGCTGGCTGTAGTCATAGATATAGTCAGGAAGCGCAACAGCAAACTCCAAAACAGTTGAATCACCGGCAGGGATTGCACCTAGTGCAGTGCCGTTGGCATCAGGGAGCATTTTGCGCATCACGTTATAGAAGTCTACCTCGTCTGTAGAACCTGGAGGCTCCGGGAAAATGAGCTCCTGCTCAACAATCGAGATGTGAGCAACCGTATTGCCCTGCTCAAACGCCTCAGCGGATACATTACGTACCACAGCAGTAATGAACATGGAGTCGAGGTCTGCTGATACACTGTGCGTCATTTCCATTTCGATAGGCGTCATTTCAGCGTGGAGGTCATCAATTTGACCGACAGTAGCCTGGCCTGCCGTACCAGCATCCAGTGTGCCACCCATGATAACATTAGGTACGCCAGTAACGCCGTAGTAGTCCACGCGGCTTTGTACCTCGCCTGGGTTCTGCTGATTCATGGGGTCAAAACCTGGCCAGGAAGTCTGGTACTTGATAGTTACCAGTTTTTCCCAGTTGTCAAATAGCATGGCATTAAATGCCGGATTCTGTGTGGCGCACGGTGGGCAGGAAGCCTGCGTGAAATGTTCAACAAGTACACGCTTTTGTACCTGTGCAGTCGTTTCAGCCGACTGAAGCATAAATAATGCAAAAACAAAGAGTATAGCTGCTCTCATATCTAAAAAAAGGTTTAGTGAATATTCTGAAATAAAATCACGGTAGCGGGCACTTCCGCCACCAAAAAAGTAATTCGGCAAAGCTAAAGTAAAAATTGGATTTTGAGTTAGTAGCTTCGAGCCGTTTCGGAAATGCGCCGTCTTTTTTGTTGTTTTTCTCCGATTTGTAGTCCTTCCGACATTTGGTTGTGATAAAGCGATGTAAGCATAGCTAATGGATTGGAGAAGCGCGTGGAGTGTATTTAGGTGAAGTAGGGAAGGTTCTACCGAAGAAGAAATTAGTCAGCCAGGAAAATAGGTCTTCCCTTCAGTACAGCAGCCCAAACATCCAAAGCGGGATGCGCTGTTGGTGACAGCGGCATCGACAACTACGTAGTGGTGAGGGGCTGTGCCAATTTGTTTAGCTTCTTTATTTGGCCCACCGATTTTAAACACGTACTCCTGCTTGGGCAAAGCGAAAAGGAAGTCCCCTTTTTTGGGTAGCAATAGCTGAGCGGGTACGGCTCCCTGATGTGTAAGCGCATGGAGTTGATGGTAAAAAAAGGTTTCCCGCAGCGTTCCAATTGCTGCGTCTTTGGGGGAGAGGGCGTACACAAGGTTAGGGTTATTAAGGTAAAGTTTATCAGGCTTTTGCAAGGCGCTCACTCCTTTTGCTGACGTGCGCAGACTCCCAATAAGTTCGGCACGCTCCAGCAATTGAAGGTCTTGCCTACACCCCGCGCCCCGATTACCGCAATGAGGGGGGTAAACCAATCGGAGTTATCTGGCAGCAGCAACTTGAAAAAACGAGGGGTTTACCTGAGGCTCCGAAAGCAACTTCAGATAAATTGTTTATTCGAACGGCAAAAGGGGAACTGCATGTTTTTGAAAAGTCGGATTAAGCTGTATGAGCTTGCTTAAATAGTACCATCAAGTCAAGTTTCCTCAATGGTATGTTCTCTTTGCTTCAATTCTTTATTTGAGACCTGGGGGAACTACTGGTAAATCGCCCGCCGAAGCGCCCGCCAGTGCTTTTTCGTCATCCGACCGGGGGTAAACAGGCAAATGCCTGCTGCACCATTATCCATGGACACTTTGACCGCAGGGCCGAGTTCCTCCGGAATCAAACCGTGGTTTTCTGGGTCTTCCTGACTGACCTTGCTTTTGGGGTCCGGGCAGATAAACAAACCGCTAATAAGTGCCGCACTGCCGTCAAGGGCCTGCACGCCTTCTGCGGTCATTTTGCCGATCCAGTCTACGTCTTCCAGGTAAAAATCATTGTACAGCATGGGGAAGACCTGATCAAGGTTCCATTGGTCCCATTCCTGCCGCACGATACGCTTGGCGACCGAGTGGGGGCCAGGGAAGACGGCGGCGTTGATGCGTTTGTCTTTTGCGTGTACCTGCTCTGCCAGGCGGTTGACGATACTCGTGATCAGATCGTAGCGGTACTGCTTCCAGGCTTGCAATTGTGTGGGGTCCTCAACAGATTGGATATCAATGCCACTTTGCGCCTCAAAACCCGAAGTGCACCGGTCGCAGTAGCAATAGTCATATTTGGGGTACTCTTTGTCCATCACGAGGCCGTACTTGTCCCACAGCCCCCGTGCCAGGATGACGTCCGGGAAGCGGATGTAGTCCAGATGTACGGCGGCCACTTGCTCCACATCAGCTACGCTAGTGTACAACGCTTCCAAAAAATCATAGACGCCAGGCTCGCTAGGGCATAAAAACTTGTAGTATTCCACGTAGGCGGGCTTGTCGTAGGCTGATTCCCCGGCCCGGTTGACGGCGTACCACTCGGGCTTCAGTTCGGGGCGGGGCTGTTGCACCATAGTGGGGATCCAGGCGTGGAGGCCGAGCCCGGCGGCTTTCGCCAATTTCCCAATGCGCTCGTAGTCGGCCGGGTCTTGCCCGCCGTTGTACATAAGGGTGTCCACCCCTTTGGCTTTCCAGTCGCTCAGGGTTTGCTGAACTTCCTGGTCGGTTTTGTCATTCAGTCCGCCGGCCCAGGCATAGACCGGGATTTTACTGGCTGCGGAAGAGGAAGGCAGGGAGGAACAGCTTTGCAATAGGCCAATGCTAAGCAGCAGCAGGCCGATGAAGAGGGTAGAGGATGGCTGCATGGTCTGTTTTTTCCTGCCAATATAGAAAAAGAATGTTGTTGGATTTGACAATGCAGCTTTGATCTGTCTTGGTGAAGATGCAGAGGTCGGTGAGGGGGCTTGATTGGCAGATTGTGAATACAAGCGTAGAATAGATCGCCTGCTGCTATAAAGGAGTAGCCGAGTATGGTCCAGATTAAGCATGATTCAGAGAAAAAGAAAAGAGAGCAAGGAACAAAAGGTTAGCCTTAAAAGTAAAACGATTCAATAAATGAACTGTTGCGAATAAATTTTATCTTTGATGCGATCAAATGATGGCATCATGGTTCAGAAATATTACGAAGGGACTGCGAAGATCATAAGCCTTTCGATGGATATCGGGAGATTAATGGGAATAGTAGATTCGACCTATCTTAGAAAGCCTCAAACTAACTTACGCCGGGAGAATAGAATTAAGACCATTCAGTCCTCATTGAGGATTGAAGGCAACACATTGTCATTAGATCAGGTTACCGCAATATTTGAGAATAAAAGAATAATAGGCCCGGCAAAAGATATTAAAGAGGTTCAGAATGCCATTGAAGTTTATAGTAACCTAAGAAACTTCGATCCCTACAGTGAAGCATCTTATTTAGCTGCTCATAAAACCCTAATGTCCGGATTATTGGATGACGCTGGTCAATACAGGGCAAAAGGCGTTGGTGTGTTTAAAGGAGAAGAAATTGCACATATGGTCCCGCCTGCGTGGAATGTCAATCTTTTAATGAGTAATTTGTTTTCCTACTTGAAGGAGAGTGAAGATAACCTGATCATAAAGAGTTGTGTGTTTCATTATGAAATGGAATTCATACATCCGTTTATGGATGGTAATGGCAGAATGGGGAGGTTATGGCAGACTTTGATTTTAATGCAGGAGAATCCTGTGTTTGAATACCTGCCAGTAGAAATAGAGATAAAGAGCAATCAGGAAAGGTACTATGAGGTATTATCAGAATCAGATAAAGAAGGGCTATGTACCAGGTTCATAGAATTCATGCTGAGTATGATAAAAATAAGTCTAAGCCAGTTAATTGATGCACAAAGAAGGTCCTTTACCGATGAAGAAAGGCTACAATATTTTAAGGAACAAACCGTGTTGAAGAAATTTACCAGGAAGGACTACCTCAAAGTGTTTAAAGATATTTCAACAGCTACAGCAACGAGGGACTTAAAGAAAGGTGTTGATTTAGGGATCTTAATAAAGAAAGGGGACAATAGGTTGACAACCTATGAATTCAGGTAAAAAGGGAATGCAACAACCAAGGGGTCAATAGCTTCCGGATTAGTTCCCATCTGTCCCGGTAAAGACATCAGGTCCGTAAGCGCTGCCCTTTTCCCACCCACTTTCTTATATTTGAAATAAACTAGCACCACCTATGCATATCGCCATCCTCGGCAACGGCATTAGCGGCATTACTGCTGCCCGCTTTTTACGGAAGCTGACCGATCATCAAATCACCGTTATTTCGGCGGAGACTGACCACTTCTTTTCCCGCACCGCCCTGATGTATGTCTACATGGGCCACATGCGGTACGAAGATATCAAGCCCTACGAGGACTGGTTTTGGGAGAAAAACCGCATCGGACTGAAGCGGGGCTATGTGGAACACATCGACTTCGGTCAGAAGCAGTTGCAGTTCCGCGAAGGCGATCAAATGGCATACGACAAGCTCATCCTGGCGGTCGGCTCCACACCAAATAAATTTGGCTGGCCGGGGCAGGACCTCAAAGGCGTAAGTGGGCTGTATAGCTATCAGGACCTGGAATACATGGAAGCCAACAGCGATGGACTGGAGCGCGCAGTTATCGTTGGTGGTGGACTGATTGGGGTGGAAATGGCAGAGATGTTCCACTCCCGGGATATCCCGGTTACTTTTTTGGTGCGGGAAGCGGCCTATTGGAATATGGTACTGCCAAAGGAGGAGTCGGAGATGGTCACCCGCCACATCCGCGAGCATGGTATCGACCTGCGCTTATCCACTGAACTCAAAGAAATCGTGGATGATGGAAATGGCCGGACTTGTGCCGTCATTACTTCTGAAGACGAACGCCTGGACTGCGGTTACGTCGGACTTACGGCAGGCGTTCACCCTAATATCACCTGGCTGAAGGATATGCCCCTGGAAACCGAAAAGGGCATTTTGGTGGATGAGCACTTACAAACGAATCAGCCGGATGTTTACGCTATCGGCGACTGCGCGCAAATCTGGGAGCCTAAGCCGGGGCGCCGGCCGATTGAGGCAGTTTGGTACACGGGCCGTATGATGGGGGAAACCGTCGCCCACACGATTAGCGGACAGCCTACTGAATACGACCCGGGCATCTGGTTCAACTCCGCCAAGTTTATGGATATTGAGTACCAGGTGTACGGCGATGTCAGTGGCCGGATGCCGGAGCATTACGCTTCGGTGTACTGGGAGCATGCGGATGGGCGCAAGAGCATTCGCATTGTATACGATAAAAATACCGAAGAGGTTGTTGGCTTCAACCTTATGGGGGTTCGGTACCGCCACGAAGTTTGTGAACGCTGGCTGGCGCTAAAGGCCTCCGTAGAGGAGGTATTACAAAACCTTGGCCTGGCCAATTTCGACCCTGAGTTTTACCGCCAATTCGAAAGTGATGTGGTGGAGCAGTACAATCAGCAAATGGGCAAGGCCCTGCGTTTGCGGCAAAAGCGGGGGCTCTCCCGGGCGCTGTCGTTTTTGCGGGGACGGGCGTAGCGCTTTTTATTCCGAATCGACCAAAATCAACCTATGCATACCTTACAAAAAATAGGACTGGCATTATTCGCAGCAGCTTTGCTGATCTTCACAGCGACGCTAGGCTTAGAGAAATTCGAGCTTTCTGAAGCCCGACTGAGCGATGCCATTGACAATGCCTACCACGTAGATGCCATCGTAGCGGCGGCGAAGGAAAAAGGAATTCTGGGAAAAACGTATACCTCCAGCTTCAGCTTTGTACCAGTAGTAAAGGACTTGTTCAAACAAGCCGGAGCCAACCTCAAGGCAACTCCACCCGCTGACTTTCCGGAAGACGGTAACCGCTCTGATTACGAACTGCCGTCCTGGAAAGCCAAAAACTACCTCCTGCCGGTGGTAAAGAAAGCGAGTAACGGTCCTGTTTCTGCCAACCCTTTGTTGTTTTGGGGACTGACCATCGGACTGGGGATTCTGGGCGGGCTGTTATATATACTACCCAAATTCAACCTCCTTGCTGGTATCAAGCACGACCACCTTTACCATCGCAGCCTGACCCGAGGGCTACGCCTGAGTGTGCGCGGGTTTTTCCTCGGCGCAACCATTCTGGGCGTGCTGGTGTACGGCATTTACTATATGGGCAAAGACTACTTCTGGCCGGGCATCACGGTGCTGATCGGTCTGCTGATCACGGTGCTGGTCTTTTATTATCAGCGTTCTGCCTGGCGCACGCCTGCTAAATCTGCCGCTCCGGACATCACCGGCTGGATGGGCGTGGGCGCGGGCTTATACCTCATTGCCTTCTACGTACTGTTGTACTGGTCGCCACACCACATTACAAGCTGGATTCTTCTGGCAGATCCCCTCAGCTATGCCCTGAATGGGGGAGAGGCGAGCCAATGGTTCCTTTACGGAATGCTATATACCCTGGTCATTCTGGTGATGGGCGTGCGCATGTTTGCCAAATATAGGCACAATAAATATCAGCAATTGCGGACGGCTTCGGTCATGTTTTTTCAAACGGCTTTTGCCTTTCTCCTCCCGGAAATCCTGGTGCGCCTGAATTATCCTTACTATGATTTCAAAAATATCTGGCCGCTCAACTATACCTTCTTCTTCGACTGGAACATCAATAGTTTGATTGATAGCGGGGCATTGGGCATTTTTATGCTGGGCTGGGGCATTGCGCTGATCCTCCTGGGCGTGCCCATCATTACTTACTTTTATGGTAAGCGGTGGTATTGTTCCTGGGTGTGCGGCTGTGGTGGCCTGGCCGAAACTGTGGGCGACCCCTACCGGCAATTGTCGGACAAAAGCCTGCGCGCCTGGAAGTACGAGCGGTGGATTATTCATGCCGTTCTGGTCTTTGCGGTTATCATGACGATGGGGGTACTGTATTCCTATCTGCCTGAAAATGAGGTGTGGTTCAGTCAAAGTAACTTTCTGTTACTTATGATACTGCTCCTGGCAGGCGCTATGAGCTATGCTTGGTACCGCTGGCAGAAAGGAGGCGTAGACATCAGCGCTACGGGCATATATGTGGGGCTGGGCGTCACCATCCTGCTCATTGGCATATCGGGCTACCACTGGGCATCGGATAGCGATCAGTTCTTCTTCCTCAGCAGCGGGGAAACCCGGCAGTGGTATGGCTTTCTGATCGGATCCGCATTTGCCGGCGTGGTTGGCACTGGTTTTTACCCGCTTATGGGCAACCGGGTTTGGTGCCGGTTTGGCTGTCCGCTGGCGGCCTATCTGGGGCTGGTGCAACGTTTCAAGTCGCGCTTCCGCATCACCACCAATGGCGGTCAGTGCATTTCCTGCGGCAATTGCTCCACTTACTGTGAAATGGGCATTGACGTGCGCTGGTATGCACAACGGGGGCAGGATATCGTGCGCTCCTCTTGTGTAGGCTGCGGTGTATGCTCTGCAGTGTGCCCGCGCGGGGTACTACGGCTGGAAAACAGCAGTGTGGATATTGATGACCGGGCGGCGGAAGTGCGGGCGTTGCATATTTCGGAGGAGCGTGGGGTAGAGTTGTTTTAGAAGTTGATGCCGGTGAGTGTGATACGGTTCACTTGATCAGGTGCCCGCCTGTGTTCATCATCAATGTCCGGTTTTATTGGTAGGGATTAGCGCTTGGATTTCGTCGTTCATCGAATAGGAAGACGATCAGAAGCTTTTTCCCATACTTCCGATAATAGAGCTTTCTGTTCTTGTCAACTTTATATTGCCGTACGGTCTTATGGCGTTTAGTTCTTCTTCCAATTTCGGGGTATCGGCTTAGCTTCTCGATGGATTCAAATACTCTGGTAAGGAATTTTTCAGCAGTTGAGAGCGAGTATTGTTCTTCCAGAGATTCAACAATTTCATCAAGGCTTTCTAATGCTTTCTTGTTCCAGGTTACTTCCCTAACCATTGCTTATACTTTTGGATGACCACATCGTGGGTGACGTGGTTGGAGGAGTCTTCACCTTCGGCAATGGCTTGCTCTAGTTCTGCTTGTTCCATTTCACTAAGTTCATCCCAGAAGTCAGTATCTGATTTGATCCGGTTACTGACAAATTCAGTAACCAGTTTTTTGAGCTCTTCCAGAGATTCCACATCATCAATATTTGCTATTATCTCCAATATCCCACCCTTGATTTCTAAACTGCTCATATGCGAGGCATTTAAATATTTGCTATACTGAAAGTTACGGTTTTAAAACAAGTTTTCGGATAAATCAGTTTGCGAAGAGCCTTTTTAGAGAAGAAAAAGCCAGGCTGCTTTTGGAATATGCCTCAACCGGTGTAGTAAGCCAAAAGGCACTGTTCCAAAAGCAACCTGCACTATTTATTTAATCTGCCGTGCGAATCACCGTAGATCGCTGAATCCAACAGGGTACAAAGAAGGATTGCCCTGCTTTTAAGTTACGGATAAATACATCCTCCCGGTTGGGCATGTACTGTTGGTAGCGATTGATGAAAGTGCTAGCCTGCTCGCTAACCGAGGAGTCAATGCGTTTGGCCTTTTGCCAGGCATCAATAGCAGGCCAGGTAACGATTTGGCTGTCCCAGCCCCGGCCCGGACCACAGAGCGGACCGCTCGAAGCGTACAACCGGCCAATCAGAATATAAGGTTCGCCCCAATCTTCACGGATTTCGGCGGCCCGTTCTGCCCATTGGCGAGCTTTGGGGAAGTTGCGCAGGTGGATTTCGTATATCTTCGCGTTGTTGAGGGCGTACTTGGCCTTTTTCTCCACGGACTCCTCTTCCTCTATGGCTTTTTGGAAAGCGACAATCGCCTTTTGGTACTCCGCCTCCCGCAGGTAGATGTAGGCTGAGTCGGCTTTGCCGGCTTCAGGACGGCAGTTTTCGTTGCCAATACGGATCAGTTGCTTCATACGCTCATCATCAGTGGAGCATTCCGCAAACTTCAACCGGCTGTAGACCGTTCTCACTACATCGCAGTCAGTTGGGTTTGCCTCGAAGTCCGGGTAGTATTTGTCCATGTAGTAATCACAGGGGTAGAAGCCCTTCACTGTCTCAAAGTACTCCAGTCGTACCGGCGTATACTCTTCAATAATTTTCCAGCGCTCGCATGCCGTGCCTTTGCAGTCTGCCAGCCCTTTCGTTATCATAGCCCTCAGGATACCCTGGTAATGGTAGGCCTCGTCCCGGTCGATTTTACCAGCATCGTACAAGTCGACGAGCAGAGAAGCCATAGGGTTCACCTCAAAGTCCGGCGTATCCAGACTGTCCTGGTCAATAGCTGATTTGAACATACTGTAAATCTCTTCCTTGGAAGCCCGATCGCGGTACGTGTAAAACAGGTCAAAAGCTTTGCGCCCCTGAATGTAGCCGCCTTTGGGATAGCAGCGGTCAATCTCGTCGTAGATACTGAAAATGGTGTCAGCGTAAGCCCCTTTCAGCGCCTCATCTTGTGTTTGGCTAATAAAGTATTCGTAAAACCGGATACCGTCGGCATAAACCGTATTGCGCTGCCCATCAGCTGCGGGAGCTACCGCATATACCTTTTGCCACAGTTCAAATGCCTGATCCCAGTCGCCTGCCCGCAGAAAGTCGCGGTACAGCACATAGTTGGTCTCCGCATCGTCCGGGTTGGGCGCATCCCGGAATTTTGGACAGGGGCTTAGGTCCTCCTCAGGCTCCGGCGCAGCAGGTGCTTCGGCGGGCGTTTCGGTCACCGGCTCAGTAGTTTTAGGCGTACAAGCCGCCAGTAAAAGCATAGCAGCACAAGCCCACCAACGTTGATTCATCATCATGATCCCTTTATTTTTGCTAAAACATACACAAAAATAAAGAGTTTTATAGAGATTCCCCCAGAAGCACTCCTCACTCCCCCACTACCGACTAAAGAACTGCCGACTCCAGAACTGCCGAACTGCCGACTGCCCCACTGCCGACTAAAGAACTGCCGACTAAAGAACTGCCGACTAAAGAACTCCCAACTCCAGAACTGCCGACTGCCCCACTCCCCACTAAAGAATTACCTCAACACCGCCACTTCCCCCGTCTGCACTTGCTCCTGGCCATCGCACATCCACTGCAAGGCATACTGCACAACACCGGCATTGACGGTTTCCCCCCGGTAGAAGCCATCCCACCGCTCAAAAGGATCCTGCGTAGCAAAAATGCGGTTGCCCCAGCGGTCATAAATTTCGAAGGTTAGCAGCTCCGGTATAGCGTACGGGTTGCTGATGCCGTAGGTATCGTTTAGTCCGTCGTTATTTGGGGTGAAGGCTGTAGGCAAGAAAATAGAACTACAGTCAAGGTCGTCCGGATCAATGACATTAAACGTAATCTGGTCGCGGGCAATGCACGAGGTTACAGTATCAGAAATCGAAACCTCATAGGTGATTTCCCCAGCCTTCACTGGCATGATCGCAGGCTCGTCGAGGAAAGGGTCAGAAACGCCATCGGTTGGGGACCAGCTAAACACAGTACCACAGGTATTGCTCAATTCTACATCGAAGGCATCACCGAGAAAGAGATTAACGATATTCGCATTGCGCACGATGCGGTCGGGGGCCTCATACAGCCCGCGCACTTCAAGTTCGTTTAAGGCACGGTTATAAATCCGTAGTTCGTCGATCAGACCATTAAAGGGGAACTCCGTGGCGTTCTTACAGTCGCTATCACCAATAATGAGGTCCCCATCGTTATTCACGTTGATACGCTCCAGGGTACTGAATACGCTAATCAGCTCTCCGTTGAGGTGCAGGCGCACGCGCCCGCCCTGCCGTACGATGGTCAGGTGCTGCCAACAGCCTGTATTGCTGATCTGATGGGTCGCAATGACCCGCCGGTCGCTCGTCTCGAAGAAGAAAGCACTAATGGTCCGGCTGGAAGGCGAATAAAGGATATAAAACTCATTGCCACCGAAACAGCTGGGGCTGCGTTTGGACAACAGATACTGTGTGCCGACTCCGCCGCGTGGCTTAAAGTAAAAGCTCACGGAGACGTCCTCATTGTCGAACTCATCGTTGACGGGGCCGCCCAGGATGACAACCTCATCGTCTTGCCCATCGATGGAAATAGCCTCGTTCTCAGCGCCACAAGTATAATAAGGATCCCCGGTTACAGCTCCGGTGTTGGCTGTATTGCCGGTGGCGTCGTTCGTACTGCCATCGAAGCGGTAGTGGGCTACAAGACCAGCAGTGGTCTGTGCAGTGAGCTGCATAGCTAATACGAATAATAAAGTAGTGATTGGGATGGTCTTCATGTACAAATTGCTTTTCATCCTCTTTAAACGGAAATGCCAGGTTGATATTTTGGTTTAGCCAAACATACTGCCGAGGTTGCCCATGCCCGGAGGAAGCATATTCTTTACCATTTCCTGAGTCGCCTCTGCTTCTTTGGCTGCAGCTGCAGATAGCGCTTTATTTGCGGCATCAAGCACCAGGTCCTGTACCATTTCAACGTCTTCCCAGTCCAGCTTGTCCCGGTCTATTTGAATGTCAGTGATCTCCCGGTTGGCATTGGCTTTAACCTTTACAGCACCGTTCTGTGCGGCACCTTCAACGATGATTTCGGCCAATTGCTGGCGCATTTCCTTCTGGCGCTCTTCCATGTCGCCTAGCATGTTTCCTAACATAATTGTACTGCTTTTATATTTGGCCCAAAGGTAGGGAAATATAGGGAGGTTACAGTCATCGGGGTTGAGAATACGGAGGGATAGTAAAACAGGCACTGGCTTAGGGCAGGGATGCTAAAAAAGTTGGATTGTAAAAGAAAGGTGTTATCATTACAATGAACTTGTCTAAAAATTGCTGCGATAGTCACAAAGCAGGTATTTTGAGTCTAATTGAGGCACGCACGGAGCCTAATAGTGGTGCTTTAGGCGAGTACCTACCTGGGTGTCGAACACTTCGGTCTCCGGTGGCCAGAGCCCACAGGCGACGAGACACAGGCAGGCGGAACGAAAAGTAGGCTCAAAAGGACGATTTGAGGCATCGTAAGTAGTTTTTAGACAAGTTCGTAGTAAGAGCTCAAACAACTGTAGTTTTGAAAATAAAAACCCACTACAAGGATTTTCGGCCTACAATAGATAATTGTAAGGACGAGCCTATACACCAACCCTGTGCAGTGTATGGGGATAGTTTCTTGTTAGCTTTAGACCCACTCACCTTTCACATAGAGGGTGTAAGTGATAACTTTTTACAGTTGTTGGGATTAGAAAAGGAAAACTGCCTGGGGCAGCTTTGTTCCACTGTTTTGCCAGACAACGTTTACGACGCCCTCGCTGCTCAGCTGGGGCAAAAAAAATGGGGCGGAATTAATCCATTAAAACTTAGCATTAAGGGGCTCGATTTTGATGCTATAGGGCATCTGTCCGGAGATCTCTTGATCTTAGAATTTGAACGGCAGCCAAATGGTACTCCTCAGGGCTATGACAAGAGGCTGCAACGGCTTATTGGCGCTCTGGAGGATTGTAACGAAGAGCAGGCACTCTTTGATGCCATGACAAAAGAGTTTAAAGATTTTTCTGGATACGATCGTGTAATGGTCTACCGGTTTGACGAAGATTGGAGTGGTGAAGTGGTTGGAGAGGCTAAAGAGGCCCACCTGGAGCCTTTTTTGGGGTTACGGTATCCTGCGACAGATATACCTCCTATTGCCCGACGCCTGTTTTTGGAGAACCGCTCCCGTATCATTTCTAATATCTATACCCCGTCAAGCCCAATACACCTTTCAGATCATGTTGACTTGCCGCAAGGGCTGGACTTGTCTCTTGCACAGCACCGGGCCACCTCGCCTATACATATTGAATACCTGCATAATATGGGAGTTGGTGCTACTTTGACGGTTGCAATTATTGTTAATCAGCAGCTTTGGGGACTGATTGTAAGTCACCACTATTCATCCTACTCTATATCTTATCAGCAACGGAAAGTATCCGAGATCATGTCTATGGTCTTCTCGAAACGAATTATTCATCTGGAGAAAGACCGAATGGATCGGGAAAGCGAAAGCTTCCTGCTCGCAGAGCAAGCCTTAATCCAAAGTATAAAGTCAACGGATGATGTAACCCATGAAGCCCGGCTATTGAATAACACTCCTTCGATCAATGACCTGTGCAGTGCTGATGGGACAGCATTAGTAGTGGGGAATAAAGTGACCTCAAAGGGGCATGTGCCATCAGATGGGGTAGTTTTGGAGTTGGTCAAACAGTTAAGATCACAGGGCAAGGACGATGAGTTCGCGACGCGCTCCGTCGTGGATAGTCTGGGGGTGTCTTCCGAGTTCATTTCATCTCATCCAGGACTAATGTCTATAGGGTTATCAGTCGAACAGTCACTCTTTATTTTATGGTTCAAAAAACCTTTCCATCATACGGTTAGTTGGGGTGGGAACCCTAATGAAGCTTTTATCATCGGAAAAGATGAAAATGAGCAAGGAATGAGGTTGAGCCCTCGTAAATCTTTTGCTAAGTGGCAGGACTTTGTCAAGGACAAGTCAGCTCCCTGGGAGTCTTATGAAAAGGCCATGGCTCACCGGCTCCGGGAAACACTTATAAAGTTAGAGCTGGACCGTTCGGGAGATGCTATCCGATCCCTCAATAACCGGCTATCCGCTACCTTAAACAAAGAACTGGATCAAATTATTTATATTGCTTCTCACGACTTACAGGAGCCACTGCGCACCATAAGGAGTTTTGGAAAGCTGCTTGAGCGCAGTGCCTCAGAAAAACTGACGAAGGACGAGTTGTTTTTTCTGAAAAGGATCACCCTGGCCAGTGACCGTATGAAAATGCTGGTCACTAATCTTTTGGACTATTCCCGGATCGGGCGGTCTATAGATGTTGAGACGGTGGACCTAAACCAAGTTGTTAAAGAGATCAAAGAAGACTTTGAGCAGAAAATAAAGGAAACGGGCGCTACTATACTTTCCACAGACCTGCCCAAATTAGAAGGAGACTTTATTGAGCTCAAACGATTATTTCAAAACCTGATCTCCAATGCCCTGAAGTACTGCAAGAAAGGAGTGCCACCGGTCGTTGACATCAGCGCCCGAAAAGAAGAGACAAAATGGTATTTTGAGGTTGCTGATAACGGGATTGGTATGGAAAAGCAATATTTACAAAAGATATTCATGCTTTTCCAGCGCCTGCATAGCAAGGATGAATACGAAGGGACGGGTATTGGGCTGGCACAGTGCCAAAAAATTATAGAAGCTTACTCCGGCAATATTTACGCGGAGTCGGAACCCGGTAAGGGGTCTGTCTTTTACTTTTCCCTTATGGAAAAGAAGGTATAAAAAAGTTACACTATGAATAAGCAAATTGATCATATACTATTGGTAGATGATGACTTCGACGACAACTATATCCATAAAATGGTAATCAATAACACGGGCCTTGTTAAGGAAGTGGAACTGGCTAATGACGGCTCTGAAGCGCTGGAAGTGCTACAGGGTCTTTGGAGCCAACCTTATCAGCCTGCGCGGCCCAACATCATCTTTTTGGATATCAATATGCCCAAAATGAATGGCTGGGAGGTGCTCAATGCCCTAAATGAAATGGGTGAAAAGGCTAACCGGTCTATGGTCGTAATGTTGTCTACTTCCCAAACTCCGGAAGATAAACAGAAAGCTATGGCTTACCCTTTCGTTCAGGGCTATCTGCAAAAGCCATTGACAGAAGAAGCTCTGGCTGAAGTTGTACAGGCTTTTTGGGAAAAATACCAGACAGATTCTTAAAAAATGGATCAGCAACTCCTTCAAAACCTAAGAATAGCTACGCGCCCCGCGCATGACCGGCTCGAAGATATAGTGGATGGTGCCCGGCTGATGAATCCTCCGTTTGACCCTGCTCACTACGCCTGTTTGCTCAGGGCGCACCTCGAGTTTAACCGACTGGTCAACCGGCAGTTTTCTTCTGACAGGCATTTTGAAATGACTGTGCCAGCCTGGCCGGATAAAGAGCGGATAAAGGCCTTACAAGAGGATCTGCAGTCACTAGGAGCCTATGCGCCCGAAGCAGGGCCCGTCAACGTATCGGCTGTACCGGAAAACGCAGCTTACGTGGTAGGGCTTTGTTATGTAGCCGAAGGCGCTGCAATGGGTAATCAGATGATTCATAAAGCCTTGCAGCAATTTCCGGAGTACAAAGCTTTAAACGCAGAGCGTTATATGCAAACTAGCAAGGCTGGACTTTCTGCTCGCTGGAAAAACTTCCAAACTGCATTAGGGGCGTACCTGACACTGGATGAAGCATCTGTTATTGCAGGCGCGAAAGCAGGGTTTCAGCATTTTGAGTCTATCTGGTCGACCTTGCAGGAAAGGACGTAATGTGCTGGCGTCTTACTTTTTAAGCCATTTTTGAACTCCCACGTTGTGATTTGAGGGGCGAAAAAACTGCAGCGAATTCATTTTGAAGGCTTTATTGTTCGGTACAGAGTTGTATGGGCAGATCAAGGTAAGGTCCTCAACCTTATACCAGGAAACCAGCGGTAACTGAACAATTTTGCGGTTTTTCTCTTCCCCTATATACTAAACCGCTTCATCATGAACCTGAATGCCCGGAAAGCTGCTGAAAAGCTGTTTCGCTTTTTCTTCAACCCCTCTTTCCGGCACCGGTTTGAAAGAATTATCTTATCCCTTTCCATAGGCAGCTTTTTATTACACCTGCTTCTTATCTTTTTACATGATCTGCAGTGGTTAGATTTTGGAGCGTCCGCAGATGAGCTGTTCATCAGCCCGGTTACTGCGATTTATACGCCTTTCTCCTTCATTCTTGTTTTTGAGGTATATATGCTGGTGTACCACCTACCGGATTCCTTTACCATATCTATTGGAAAGCAATATGAGATCATCTCTCTGATTGTAGTGCGGCGGATATTCAAAGATATTTCCAAGCTGGATATTTCTGAGGCCTGGGGCACAAGCTATCGTAATGTACTGCTTGGAGCCGACATGCTCTGCATTCTGGTACTTTTTGCACTCATTTTTTGGTTTTATAAATTGCGGAAGCAACGCCCCCGTCTCAAGCAGCCCTCCAACATAGAGAACTTTGTTATAAAAAAGAAGGGCATTAGCGGCTTACTGGCGCCCATGCTGTTTGTTTTGGCTATCTATAGTTTTGGGAGTTGGGCGCTCGAACTGCAACAGTTCAATGTAGGCCAACTGGAAGAACTGCCGGACATCAACAAGGTGTTTTACAATGAGTTCTTTACGCTCATGATCTTGTTTGACGTGCTTATCCTTATGATTTCTCTACAATACACGGATAACTACAGTCAGTTGATCCGTAACGCCGGGTTCGTAATATCTACGGTGCTGATTCGGCTGTCCTTTACCGCAGAGGGGCTATTCAATCCGGTACTCATTACTATCGGTGTGTTATTTGGCACCCTGATGCTGGCCCTGTATAACAAAATGGGGCGCCTGGAAGCCGAGCGGGCGAATGAATCCCAGGAGCTAACCTGATCAACAGAATCTCCTTCTGAGTGTTACGCATATCGTATGGCAATAACAGAAATACAAGAACATCTGGAGCAGGAGTATCAGCGTTTCGTAGAGTTCGGCAATCTGCTGGACCGAAAGATGCGCCGTTACCTGGTACAGTACCTTCAGAATAAACTGGAGCCTAACCGACATGTTATCCCCGAACTAAGCGATCAGTATTATGCTTACTTTCAGCAGGCCCTGGACGAGCTTTTTTCCATCCCCGGACTACTGAATCTGGCAGAAGGTAATGCCAGGATCACCAGGCAAGTGGTATTGGACATCCTGCGCTGGCTGCGTAAATCTTACGATAAAGCCCGTACTCAAAACCCCTACGAGGATGAATTGCAGCGCCTGGAGGGGTGGGCGATTACGCCTTTGCATGTCTTTGTACGTCGCTGGCCTAATCTGCCGGCCTACCTGCGCACCCAGTACAGCCGCGAGGAGATTGACAGCCTTTTTTACCAAGACCGGTTCCAACAACTTATCGGCAACCAATCCTTTGAGGAGATCAGGGAAGAGGACCGGGAGGGCGCTGAACGCCTGTTCAGAGACGTGCTCGCACAATGGGATGCCCGCCTGCATGCCAGGATGCTGGACTTTCAGCTCAAAAAACTAGACGAAGAAAAGGAAGCTTTCACGGCTTTGATAGAGAAAAAAGTGGAAGAATATGAAAAGCTATTTGAGCTGGTAGCGCCTTTTTCAGATTATCTTGGTTGGGATATGTCGAGAGAGCTTTGGGAAGAAACCTCCTTTGATATCCTCGAAAAGTACAACGACCTGCTCCGGGATGAGCAATCTGTAAAGGAACTGGCGGAGTTGCTGGGCCGGATGCGGGAAGCTGAAATAGAAATTGAGGAGGAGACTTTTGAGAAAACCATCATCCGCCAAGAGTGGAAGGTGGACGAGACCGCCAGGGCCGAGATCGTGGGCGTACACGAAAGCGACGACCTCAATAACCTGCTTAGTGCAGAAGCCAGCCTTTTGGGAGACGAGGATACCGAGTTGCTGTTCCTGAAAAAATACGCAGATAAAAACCTGATGACCTTCCGTTACGAGGATCGTAAGCTGGTGCGTAGCGAGGATCAGCTCACCGAAGTCAATCAGCGGGTACGTCAAAAGGAAAAAGGGCCATTCATTGTTTGCGTAGATACGAGCGAGAGTATGACCGGGCGGCCGGAGCAGATCGCGAAGGTGCTTTGTATGGGCATTCTCAAAATGGCGATTCACGATAACCGGCGGGCTTATCTGATCAACTTTTCCAGGGGCATTAAAACACTTGACCTTTATAATATTGCTGATTCTATTGACGAAATCGCGGCATTCCTGCGAATGTCATTTTACGGGGGCACCGATATCAGCCTGGCCCTGTACGAAACGATACGTCAGCTAAAGGGCAATGACTACGAAGATGCAGACGTGCTGATTATCTCTGACTTTATTATGTATAAAATAGACGACGATGTACTCCGTGAGGTCCGCTATTTTCAGCAAAATAAGGGCACGCAGTTCCATAGCCTGACGTTGAGTAAGGAAGCCAACCCCGAAGTACTTGAGTTTTTTGATACCAACTGGGTTTACAATCCCAAACAAAAAGGCATTATCCGGGAGCTTACAGCAGGTCTTCAGGATATCCGGCACGAATAAATTCCCTCAGGGGTTAAACCCTGGTGCGTTTTGAAAGTCTTACCTTCAAAGCGAAATAACTTGCAAGCCACATTGACAGCAATATCCGATGACAAACTGCTTAGCCTCCTGCAACGGCCCGACAGCCGGGAGCTTGGGTTTCGGTTGTTGATGTCAGCCTACCAGGAGCGGCTGTACTGGCACATCCGAAAAATAGTGGGCTCGCACCACGATGCAGATGATGTATTGCAGAACTGCCTGATCAAAGTGCTCCGGAATATCGACCGCTTTGAGGGTGAGTCACAATTGTACACCTGGCTTTACCGCATTGCTACGAATGAAGCATTGACTTTCCTGAAAAAAGCGAAACGGCAGGCCACTAAATCTATCGACGATGAAGTTGCGGTTTTTCAGCTCCAGGCTGAACCTCCTATGGACGGTGATCTTACGCAACAAAAATTAGAAAATGCAGTGAGGAACCTACCTGAGAAGCAGCAAGTGGTATTTCGTTTGCGGTACTATGAAGAAATGAGTTATAAAGACATGTCGGACAGGCTAAAAACCTCACAGGGAGCGCTTAAGGCATCCTATCACCATGCTGTGAAGAAGGTTGAAGCTGCCATAATTAAAGGATCATGAAAGAAAAGGACAATATAAAACAGGAACTAGAGGAATGGTCGCCGCTTCTTGCTCAAATGCGAAAGGAAATAAAGCCCCCGGCAGGGCAAGCAGTACCAGAGGGATACTTTGACAGCCTGGCTGACCAGGTGCTAGAAAAGGTAAAAGCTGAAGAAACCTCTCCGCTTAGAGTGGTGCACACCGGAAGGCGCAGTGACCGGGCAGTTTGGTATAGGGGCGCTGCAGCTGTAGCCCTGATAGCTGTTGCTATTGGAGGGTTATGGTATAGCGGGCAAGAGGAGGCTTCTATTCCATCAGTAAGCCTCGCAGATGTAGGGCAGAGGGAGGCTGCTGCTTATGTTAATTCAAATATTGGGGATTTTGAATTAAGCTTGCTGAAAGAGGCGGCTCTTCTAAATGAGACAACCGATGAAAATGCAGAAATAATTCCTCAGTTGAATGAGGTCCCAGTTGAAGATTATCTCGATGATCTGGAGTACGAGGATATTGAAGCATTTTTTTAAAAAAAAGCACAATGAAAAATAGAGTTCAAGTATTATTGGCAGGGCTGCTGTTGCTGCCCGTTTTAACGCTGTTTGCACAGCCGGGCGGACAGTTTGAGTTTGGTGAAGGCCCCCGAAGCGAGCGGATTGAAGCCGCCCGGGTGGCTTATATCACGCAGCGTTTGGGTTTGACTACCGGTGAGTCTTCCTCTTTTTGGGCGCTTAACAATGAATATGAGGCTGACCGTAAAGCTGTTAAAGAAAAATACAAGCCAGCGGTTGCTCCGGAACAGATGACCAATGATGAGGCGAGTCAGCATCTGGAAAATGAATTAAAGGCTGAAACCGAGCTCCTGAATCTTCGGAAGGCTTATCAGGTGAAATTTACAGAGGTCCTGCCGGCCCGAAAACTGGTGCTTTTCTCACATGCCGACCGGGAATTTCGATTAGAGCTGCTGAAGAAAATCAGGAATGATCGCCGGCCGGGAGGACGTTTTTAGACTCAAGGTTACCCGTGTGGGGAGCGTAGGCTTAATATTAGGTTTCGCAAGGCGTGCTAGTACGGGAAAATTCATATGCATAAATATTTCATATTTACTGAATATTTATATCTTATAATAAATATATGTTTAAAAATATAAATTGAAAGGTTTTTTATCTGTTTTGCATCGGATTTATCGTTAATAATTTGCCACTTCCTTGCCAAATCCTACCGTTCCATTAATGGTCTACAATGAGTGTGTTAAATTTCGGTCATTCCGCATTAGAATTCTATATCTTTAAAATAATTCTAAATAAACTCTAAATGCACAAACCATTATCATTAATACCCCTGCACGGAAATAAGCAGATCGACCATGTATCCTGAAAACGAATTCCAACACCACCGATCTAAAATACAGCGATTGTTGCAACGGTATGAGGCACAATTTAATACAGCTCGTGATGCTTACTTCGAAGAATCGGCTTACCTGCAGATCATTACGTATTTAGAAGCCGACGGGCAACAATCCAAGGCATTGGAAGCTTCCGAACGGGGAATGAATCAGCACCCGTTCTCCATCGACCTTCTGCTTAAACACGCTCAGCTATTGATTGACAACCTGGCGGCGGAGTATGCTTTTCCATACTTAGACAAGGCTCGTGCGCTGTCACCGGGCGAGATAGAGGTTGAACTGCTTTATGCAGAAGCACTGATTTCAGATCAACGCACTGAGGAAGGCTTCAGAATACTGGATTTCCTCAAAGAAGAGGCCGATGATGTGGAGATGAGCAGTATTTTGCTTATCGAAGCCCTTGCTTACGAAGAAGAGGAGTCTTACGAACGTATGTTTTATACCTTAAAGCAGGCGCTGGAAAAAGACCCAACTAATCAGGGAGCGTTGGAACACATCGGTATTTGTGTAGCTCAAAGCAAAAAATTTCAGGAAAGCATAGATTTGCATGAGGCTTTGCTGGCTGAGGATGCCTATCAGGCATTAGCGTGGTACAACCTGGCTCAGGCTAGGGTCTATTTGGCCGACTATGAAGGCGCAATTGAAGCGTATGATTTTGCATTTACGATTGATGAGGGTTTCCTGCAGGCTTGCCGCGATTGCGCTGACCTCTGTCTGGAACTGCAGCAGTTCAATAAAGCGCTGAAGTATTATCTGGAATTACTGGAACAGGAAGGTGCGGACGCTGATGGCGACTTATACATCCAGATCGGACACTGTTACTTACGCCTTGACCGTCCGCAGACTGCAGTGACGTTTTATATTCGGGCGGCTCAACTCGACCCGCTCAACGACGAAATTTTCTTCTCTATAGGAGAATGCTACGCAGCAGAAGGGGAGTGGATGAACGGTATTCAGTATTTCGAAAAGGCTATTGAAATAGAAGACGAACGGGAGGAGTATTATGCTGCTCTGGGCGAGGCTTATTTCAATATGGGCAATACTGAAATGGCTATTGAGCACCTCGAGGAAGCGATTGAATTAAACGACCTGGAAGCCCGTTACTGGATACTACTGGCCACTTTCCTAATGGACAATGGCCAGGCAGAAGCTGCCATAGAGGTGCTGGAATCCGGCATCGAAATGGTGCCCGGGGCGGAAATTCCATATTGCCGTATTGCCTGCCTTTTCGCTATTGGGAAGCGCAACGCTGCATTCTACTGGCTGGGAGAGGCACTGCAAGAAGATTACGGTATGCATCTTTCCTTGTTTGAACTGATACCAGACCTGCAAGGGGATTCTGAGATCATGGCTATGATTAAAAACTTTGCGCTATAAGATAATCCGACAGGCTGCTAGCTCCTGGCAACCTGGTAAGCATGGACGGCTGCCCCCACTGTGCCAGCTGCGTTGCGTAGTTCAGCTGGTCTGACAGGTACTTTCACATCAATGACTTCTGAGTATTTTTGGAATTTCTTGCTGGCACCACCACCCAGGATGATTAAGTCCGGATTAATGATTCGGCAAAGGTAATGGAGGTATTCATTAAATCTTTCTCCCCATGCCTCCCAGCTGAGGTCATTCAGCTTCCGGGCTTTACTCGAAGCATATACTTCTGCAATATCCCCATGCAGTTGCATATGCCCGAATTCTGTATTGGGCACCAGCTTTCCGTCTATAAACAAGGCTGATCCCAGACCTGATCCGATTGTTATTAATACGACGACACCCTTCTGGGCTTTTCCCAGGCCAAAGCGCATTTCTGCCAGTCCGGCAGCGTCCGCATCATTGAGGACTTCCACAGGGTTATTGCAGGCTAAAGAGAAGGATTCGATAACATTTGTACCTAACCATTTCTTGCTGATATTGGCAGCAGATTGAGCCTCCCCCTCTTTGATAATAGCTGGAAACCCGCAACCGATGATGCCTTTGTATTTGTGCTGCTTTACCAGCTCAGCAAAGGTCTTGGAAACAGCCTCCGGTGTTGCTGGCTGTGGTGTTTCAAGCCGAAGCCTTTCCGTTTGGAGCTCCCCTGTAGTCACATCCACTACCGCACCTTTTATACCGGAACCGCCTACATCTACGCCCAATACTAAATTTCCTATGTACATATTATTCTTGTTTTTCCTGCAAAGAAGTCAATGGTCACTTTTATAAGCCGGAAGCGAAGGCCCAATTGTATGGTATTAACTACGCCTTTATCGAATCAACCGGATTTTCATCTTCAGGTCTTCCTTAGGGCGGTTTTGGGGATCGGTTGGTACTGCTGCGATTTTATCGAGTACATCGAGGCCTTCCACGACCTGCCCGAATACCGTGTAATCATGGTCGAGAAAAGGGGTGCCCCCATGCTCAAGATAAGCTTCCTTTTGTTTGGTTGTATACCGGAACCCTTTCTTGGCTTCTAATTTGGCGAGATCCTGATCTGAAACGCTTCGGCCATGTACAATATAAAATTGCGACCCGGAAGATCGTTTCTGTGGATTTACTGCATCGCCGGTGCGGGCAGCAGCAAGCGCACCCTTGATATGTAACAGGGAGTCTATAAACTCGGCTGGTATCGTATAGCCCGGACCACCGGATCCCAGTGATTGGCCCGCTGGTGAATCTTTTGACTTGGGGTCCCCACCCTGGGCCATGAAGTTTTCAATCACCCTGTGGAAGAGTAGCCCATCGTAGAACCCTTCCTCTGCCAGTTTAACAAAATTATCCTGGTGTTGCGGGGTGGCATCGTAGAGTTTTACCAGCATACTGCCGTGTATAGTTTCAATTTCAACCAGGCAGATTTCAGGTGGTGCAATGGATACCTCTTGCTCAGCTACTCTTGCTTTCCCCTTCTCATTAATGGCTTTAAGGGCAATCGTGTAGTTGCCAGATTGCCGGTAGGTATGTTCGGGGGTAGCCTGGGAAGAGGTGTTCCCATCACCGAAATCCCACATATAAGCCACTGCATTTTCAGATTGATTCCCGAAAGTAATGGACGACAAAACTTTTGGCTCTCCTTCCAATGTGAATTTAGCAACCGGCCGTGCACAACTGCCCAGCACCGTTGCCAGTATCAGCAGATATAAAGGTATTCTTTTCATTAGTCAATGATTTTAATGGTCATCTGTACATCTCTTACAGGGCGATTGGCTTGCCCGGTGGGCACTGCCGCAATCTTGTCAATGACATCTAAACCTTCCACCACCTCGCCAAATACGGTATATTCGCCATCGAGGACCGGAGAACCTCCTACTTCCAGATAGCGTTGCCGCTGCTCCGGAGTATAGGTCTTACCGAAATTTTGTTCCAGGTTTTGCATGTTCTCTTCTGTGAGAGGTTGGCCATCTACGATATAAAATTGTGAGCCGGAAGAGTTGCGCTGTGGGTTTTGACGATCTCCAAGGCGTGCAGCAGCAAGTGTTCCTTTGAAGTGGAGTTCGCCAATTTCGGCAGCTAGGGTATAGCCTGGCCCACCTTGGCCCAGCATCTGGTTTGGTGCGGCACCTTTGGAATCCGGATCACCGCCCTGAATCATAAAGTCTTCAATCACACGATGAAAGAGCAAACTGTCATAAAAGCGCTCCTGCGCCAGTTTAATGAAGTTGTCGCGGTGCTTTGGTGTGGAATTGTAGAGCTTGACCTTCATATCGCCATACTCCGTGCTAATCATTGCATAGGTAGAACCATCGCCTTTAGGTGCGCATTGTATCAGTCCAGCCGTTAATACCAAGCTAGCTAAGAAGGTAAACAAGTAATTTTTCATAGGTAGTTTTTTTATTCTTCTTCTAGTCCGCCATTCTCCAGCTCTAACGCTTTAAAGTATCGAATGGCGTATTGTTTAAGTAATGTTTCCTGAGCATCCAGCCCCTGAGCCTCTACCGGGCGCCGTGGTTCGTAATGGGGCCAGCCATCAGCATCCCGACCAACAAATGCATAATGCCCGCCGTAGCTCAACAGGCGACAAACTGCGATATGCATAAGGTCTTGCTTCTCCTCTTTGGTAAAGGTCTCCTGCCAGCGCCCCAACTCCTGAATGCCAATCAGGAAAAGTATGGCGTTGAGGTCAGGGAGGGCTTCCCGGTCAAAAGCCTTTTTCACCAGGTGCCGTACGCGCAGCCAATCATAATCCAGCTCCCACTCCTTCATGTCATTTTTTGAGGCGTAAATATACTCTACTAGATTTGGTTTGTGATACAGAAAGCCGTCAATAATTGAATAGTAGGGGCTATCCAGTCTTTTATTTACGGTACCTGGGGTGGAACTGCAGCAGGGTTTCCCTGAGGTAATCGGTATCCATATGGGTATAAATCTCTGTGGTAATAATTGATTCATGTCCAAGCATGTCCTGAACTGCTTTGAGATCGGCTCCACCCTCTATAAGGTGTGTGGCAAAGGAATGCCGAAAGGTATGTGGGCTGACGCTTTTTTCCAAGCCTGCCTGTTTGGCCGTCGATTTGACAATATTGAACACCATTACCCGGCTAAGCCCCGCCCCTCTGCGATTGAGGAATAATATATCTTCGCTGCCGCGTTTGACATTCAGCCGCCCCCTCCGTCCTCCGTCCAGGTATAGCTGAATGTGTTTTGCCGCCGTTTCCCCAATTGGCACAACTCGTTCCTTATTGCCTTTGCCAACCACTTTTACAAAGCCGACATCAAGGTATAGGTCAGAACGGCGAAGGCCCGTCAGTTCACTTACACGCAACCCACATGCATATAAGGTTTCCAGAATTGCACGGTTTCTTTGCCCCTGCGGATGACTCAAATCTATAGCCTCAAACAAGCGGTTGATCTCTTCGTAAGTCAGCACTGTAGGTATTTTCCTACCCAGTTTCGGAGCTTCTATATGCTGTGTTGGGTCTGTATCGGTCAGGTCTTCCAGTACCATATACTTATAGAAGGTCTTCAGTGCAGACAGTAAGCGCGCCTGAGACCGCTCTGCAAGGCCTAACTTCGTGAGCCATACAAGAAATCCTTCCAGGTGATGCTGTTCTAATGCGGTAGGGCTACAAGTGTAGTTATGTAGTTCAAGGTAGCAGATGAGCTTTTCTATATCGCTTTGGTATGCAGACGCAGTATTCTTCGAAAGAGATAGCTCTAGTAGCAAATAGGCCTCGAATCCCTTTTGGTAGCTCTCCCATTTTTGTTTTAGAGTAGTGGGCAATATTGTTTAATTTACTTGTAAATGCCTAAATTTATCAATTATGGTGAATCCAAATGTGGTTTTTTTAAATTAAAATTGTACATTTGTAAATCTAAAATAAATATACTGTAAGCCCATCTGTGGCTTTTAAGATATCCAAGAATGTGCATATTTGTTTAATGTTGGAGGGTCGAAATCTACATGATTTCGGCCTTCACTTTTTTTATACCATACCTTCCCCTTCTCACTTTTTTACTTACCAGCGATTCACCGTTTTGTCAAGAACGCATCTTATTAAGATTAATTTTTCCGGAAAACTGTAACAAAAAAAACGTAATTTTTTATTGTAAAAAACTGATTTACAGGTTTTTGAGAATATTTTTTAAAATAAATTAATCCATAATAGACGTCACTGAAGGAAGAGTTTTGATGCCGTTTTGTTTGTAATCATAAAAAACTCTATTACCTTTGTACCCGAACACAGAGATGTTCCTCCTTACCTTAACACGATTCCCCTTTAAAATTCAGTGGCTTCTTAGAAGCCTGTCCACTTATTTTGTCACTAGGCTGATACGCTCAGCTCTTAGTGGTAATATTTATTGGGCAGGACTCAGGTAGCTTGTTTTAAAGCATTTAACGATATACTAACACAAACACAACACTTAAACCATTCTGAGGTAGGCTTAAATGGAAAAACAGATTAAGACTTGGGCTCAAGACTTCCTAAAATAGTCTTGGCGTTAAGAATTCATCTATTCCATTTTTTACTCAACTACCTTTTCCCCGTTAAATGCTTTGTGATGTTTGTATGAGATGAGCGCTGCTCATCTTTAGGCATTGTGTATCTTGTCAAGTCAATTTGAACTTAACAAGACCAGTCTTTTATTGCCATAAAACAGGCAACGAAAGGGGTGAGTTCCATTGGTTTTTTTACATGACGCTGTCTAAGTTAAATACCCATTTGTAAGCGGATTTAATAGCCCTTGCTATTAGTCATTCACACTAATTAATTGCACAATGTTTTACATTAACAAATTATCTTGCACAATCAAAGCATCGGGAATAAGCGGTAACCATCTTGCTACCAAGCTTTCTCCGAAACAATTTGGGCTGCACTTATTGCTGCTCTTTTCTTCACTGCATTTTGCTGCCGGAGAGGAACTTGGCAACGAGCCGTTCTTCATCCAGCATGCCTGCCAGCCGGTCAACATGCTTTCTTCCACTTGTGGTGGTGGTACCGCACCATTTACCTATGCATGGGAAACAGGGGGTGATGATTCCACAGAGACGGTAAGCACACATACTACCTACGAAGTAACCGTGACCGATGCCGTTAATGATGTGGCGATTTGCCCAGGAGCAACGACCACCTTACCAGTAGCTTCCTCCGTTATACCTTCTGACCTGACAGAAAAGCCTATCTCCTCAGATTCCCTGGTAAGTTGTAGTGAAAGCGGCCTCCAGCCCAACGACTGGTATACCAAGTTGTCTTTTGCGCAGTTTGACCCTTCCCTTGGAGCATTGCAGCGCATTGAGTTGCGGCTGGAAGGGAAGACGGTAGCCTCAATGGAAATAGAAGAAGCGGCCATCCCCACCGGGCAAAACCAGGTTAAACTGAGTAGCCAGCTAGTGCTTCAGTTGCCAGGCGAACAAACCCTGCGGATGGAACCTGTAGCCGAATTGAATGAAAGTACCTATAAGCTACGAGAACAGTTTACGGGAATGGAGCAGCGCCAGGAGGTTATTGATGAAGATTTTCTGCCATACTTGGGGACTGGCAAGTTGTTAATCCCCGCAGCCGGTAAAGGATACAACTCTAAAAATAAAAAGGGCCCTATTCAGCTGCATACGCAGAGTGCTCTTTCGGTATGTATTTATTATCACTATCAACCGGGTAATTGATTTTGATTCAACTCCTTTAGGGTAATAACTACACAATACAACACAACACAACATTTGAATAATGAAGAAGCTTGACAAAATAAGTAAAAACTGTTTGGGCTTGCTGCTCGGCGCCCTGCTGATGCCAGTACTGCTCAGCGCACAGTGCGACCAATTGGGTATGCCGCTTACGCCTACCAACTGGACGACTGATGCAAATTTACCTGGAACACCACCTTTTACGACGGTCCTTCCGGAAATTTGTTTGACGCCCAATAGCAGCAATGACTGCGTGGTGGGTGTCGAACTATGTGTTTACAGTAAGGTGACCGGCGCGGCTGGTTTCGAAAGCCTAGACCTTTCCACTACTACTGTGAATTTGATCTGGGGAGCGGAAATGGATGTCTACTTTGATGGTAACTTGCTTTGTACACTGAGTCCTGGTACCACCATCACCGAAACAGTAACGCCACGCGTACCTGGCATGCCTGGTGATGGAAACTTCGACTTTGACGGCCCTATGGGGAGTACTTATGAGAACCTGGAAGGCGATGATGTTTGTGTGACGCTCATCGATGATCCGGCTCTGCTGGCCAGCTTCCTCAACGGTGGCGAAGCTTGTGTCGATGCCCTGGCTTTGGGTAACTCCCAGGCCTTTGGGTCCGGTAATATATTTTCCTTCTTCCAGACGAACGCTGGTATCGGTATTAATCAGACCAATACCCTTTCTTTTTCCGTTTCTGCCACCGAAGACCAACCTACTTGTAATGGTGGTTCTGATGGTGCCATCACACTAACGATAACCGACAACTTCGGTGCCGATCCGGCTGATTTCAGCTACTCCTGGACAGGCCCGGGCGGATTTACGGCAACTACAAAAGACATTTCTGGTATTTCTACCGGCACCTATATGGTCGATGTAGCGTATACCAACCCCACAACCGGTAATTCGAATTCCTGTTCTTATACCTTCAACTTAGGGGAACCTTCCGTCGTTACCTGCAATGTGTCCAATGTCACGGATATTGATTGCTTTGGCAATGCTAACGGATCGGTCACTGTTTCAGGAGCAGGAGGAACAGGTAGTGGATACACTTATTCTCTTTCTGCCAGTGGCCCCTTTACCAGCACCAATACTTTCAATAACCTGGCCTCTGGTTCGTACACGATCTATGTCAAAGACAGCAATGGCTGTGATGCGCCCAATCCTTGTATATCTACCATCAGTGAGCCATCTGTGTTGGGTTGCAATTTTGTCTCTTCACAAGATCCCGACTGCTTTGGCGAGGCCAACGGTAGCCTGCTGGTATCCGGTGCGGGAGGGACACCTTGGCCTTCGGGGAATGCTTACCGCTACCGCCTAGATGGAACAGACTACCTCGGCAATACAGTAGCCATACCTGGCAGTATCAGCAACTTCTCGAATAATAATGGAAGCTTCACAGGACTAGTGGCTGGCTCCTACACCGTCACCGTCAGGGACAATAATGACTGTACGGTAGCTTGTACCGTTGTCACTATCGGGCAGCCTAGTGAGCTTACTGCCAACTGCTCAGCTACCGATGCCGCCTGTGGCGGTGTTAATACCGGTACCGTCACGGTGACTGCTACTGGTGGTTCAGGCTCCTTTTCTTACCAGCTCAATAGTGGTTCTTTCCAACCTGGAAATACCTTTTCTGACCTGGCGGCTGGCACTTATACAGTAACAGTCAAAGACCAAAACGACTGTACTACTACTTGTTCGGCAACGGTTAACAATGCTACCAGCATTAGCCTTAGTAGTTCCAGTACCCCCGTTTCCTGCGATGGCCCTACTGACGATGGTACCATTACGGCTACCGTTACCGGTGGCAACGCGCCATATACTTACGATATACCCGGCCAGCCCGATAATAACGATGGGCAATTCACCAATGTGCCGGAAGGGGCATACACAGTAACCGTTACGGATGTAAACGGGTGTACCGCAACCGACCAGGTGACGGTGCAAGCCGACGGAGCGCGCTGGGACCATGTCAATTTAGGCAGTAACCTGTCAAGTTGCAATGGTACCTGCGATGGTTCTATCATTGTGGATGCAGATTTTAATATCACTGGGGAATTCCGAATAGAATATACCTTTGAAGGGAATGTTGTTCAGGTTCCTGGTACTTTCACGGACTCCGATGATATCACCCTAGACGATCTTTGTGCCGGCACTTATTCCGAAATCACCATTATTGGGGTAAGTACGGATTGTGAAGCGGTTTGGCCAGAAGACATTACCATTACTGAGCCCCAATCTCCTTCTATCCAGGTAAGCAATGACGAAGTGACCTGTGAGGGCGAAACGGTAACACTTTCTGCCACAGCGAGTGGTGGAACAGGAATGATTACCTATACGTGGATGCCAGGCAACCTGAATGGCGCCAATGTTGATGTAAGCCCTACGGTCACTACAACCTATACCGTAACGGTGGAAGATGAGAATGACTGTACGGATACGGATGAGGTGACGGTAACCGTCAATCCAGCACCTTCAGTGGATGCGGGCTCCAACCAGACGATATGCGAAGGAGAGCCTGTAACCCTTACCGCAAGCGGTAGTGGCGGCACTGCACCGTATACCTACGCATGGGATAATGGCCTGGGCGCTGGCGCGAGCCAAACCTTTACGCCCACACTTTCTGGCTATGCCAACCAGACCTTTACTTACACAGTAAGCGTCACGGATGAGAATGACTGTACGGCTACCGATGAAGTAAGTGTGACCGTACTTTCTACACCAGTGGCAACCGTGAGTTCCACGAATCCCACTTGTGGAGATGATAACGGTACTATAATCTTTATGTTTGATGACCATCCAGATCGTACCACGATAGAGTTTAGCCTGGACGGCGGAACGACCTATACGGTCAGCAGCCCCGATAATGCAGGTAGTGTAACGGCTTCAGATCTGGATGCCGTCACTTATGATCTGTGGGTAAGGTGGGACAATAACGAATGTCCTGTCGACCTACCGGATGTAACCTTAAACGATGAGAATGGCCCTACGGTTCTGGCCAGTGATGATGCTGTGATTTGTGCTGGCGAAACGGTCAGTTTAAGTGCAATGGCGAGTGATGGAACAGGAACGCTTACCTATACGTGGATGCCAGGCGACCTGAATGGCGCCAATGTTGATGTAAGCCCTACGGTCACCACAATCTATACCGTAACGGTGGAAGATGAGAATGAATGTACGGCCACTGATGAGGTGATAGTAACCGTCAATCCAGCACCTTCAGTAGATGCGGGCGCCAACCAGACGATATGCGAAGGAGAGCCTGTAACCCTTACCGCAAGCGGTAGTGGAGGCACTGCACCGTATACCTACGCATGGGATAATGGCCTGGGCGCTGGCGCGAGCCAAACCTTCACCCCAACCCTTACTGGTTATGCGAACCAGACCTTTACTTACACGGTAAGCGTAACGGATGACAAAGGTTGTACGGCTACCGATGAAGTAAGTGTGACCGTGCTTTCTACACCCGTTGCGATGGTGAGTTCTACAAACCCTACTTGTGGAGCAGATAACGGTACGATAACCTTTACGTTTGATGATCATCCAGATCGTACGACGATAGAGTTTAGCTTGGACGGAGAACTGAACTATACGGTTATCAGCCTCGATAATGTAGGCAGTGTAACGATTTCATTGCTGGATGCCGGCACCTATGATTTGTGGGTAAGGTGGGGTAATGAAGAATGTGCTGTCGACCTGCCGGATGTAACCTTAAACGATGAGAATGGACCTACAGTTATGGCCAGTGATGATGCTGTGATTTGTGTTGGCGGAACGGTCAGTTTAAGTGCCACGGCGAGTGGTGGAACAGGAATGATTACCTATACGTGGACGCCAGGCGACCTGAATGGCGCCAATGTTGATGTAAGCCCTACCGGTACCACAACCTATACCGTAACGGTGGAAGATGAAAACGAATGTATTGCATCCGAGACTGTAGAGGTTATCGTAGCGGATGACCCAATGGTAACGATTGATGCCAACGGCTCAGACATTTGCGAAGGCGGAAGTGTAATGCTTACCGCAACCACAAGCGGCGGCTTGGATTGCCAGGACGTACAGTGGCAACGTCGGGTAAGTGGCAGTAGCGCCTGGACCAATGTAAGTACAGGAGATTCCTATACAACGGATACAGGACTAGCCCCTGCCATGTACGAATATCGCGCACAATATATGTGTAGCGGTACTGATTGTGACGATGATAATTCAAATATCGTAACGATCAATGTAGTGGAAGATCCAGCGGTTTCCATCAGCATAGAAGACAACGTTATTTGTGAAAATAACGAAACGACAACCCTTTCAGCTATGACAAGTGGTGGTTCAGACTGTGCGATGGTTCAATGGGAATTCCGCACAGGGACCACTGGTAGCTGGACAAATATAGGAACAGGGACTACCCTGGAAACTGATATAAACTTGACGACTGGTATCTATCAATACCGTGCTATTTATACTTGTAGCGCTGACAACTGTGATGACGCTGCTTCTGATCCAGTTACCTTAACCGTAACAGCAGTTGGGTCGATTAGCAATTTCGTATTCGAAGACCTCGATGCCGATGGTATCCAGGATACAGGAGAGATGGGTGTTGACGGGGTAACCGTTAATTTGTTGGATGATACTGGCAACTTTTTAGCTACAACTACTACCTCAGGTGGTGGTCTGTACAGTTTTGAAGATCTTTGTGAAGGTGCGTATATCGTAGAATTTACCACACCTTCAGGCTTTATCTTTGCCCTTGCTAATCAGGGCGGCGACGATACGGTTGATAGTGATGCGAATGAAAACACGGGTAGAACAGGAGTAATTAACCTTTCTCCGGGTGAAGACGATGATACCAATGATGCCGGTATCTATCAGTCTACTTCTCTTGGTGATTTTGTTTGGGAAGATTTGGATGGCGATGGCCAACAGGATGGCGGAGAGCTAGGCATTGGTGGTGTAATTGTGAACTTGCTAGACGAGAATGGCATTCAGGTTAATACAATGACAACTGCACCAGATGGTAGCTACAGCTTTACGGATTTGGTGCCAGGAGACTATATCATAGAATTTGAGACACCAGGTGGTTTTGACCCAACACCAGCCAATCAGGGCGATGATGCTACAGATAGTGATGCCGATGAGACGACTGGTCAGACCGGTACGATCACATTGGACAGTGGGGAGACCGATAATACGAATGATGCCGGTTTCTATCAGCCAGCAAGTCTAGGCGACTATGTATGGGAAGATACCAATGCCGATGGTATCCAAGATGGCGGCGAGCCGGGTATTGAGAATGTAGCAGTAACGCTAGAGGATGATAATGGCAACACGGTAGCAACGACAACAACGGATGCAACCGGATTCTACGAATTCACTGGCCTGGCCCCAGGTGATTACGTAGTGGTATTTGGTATGCCAGGTGGTTATGAAGCGACGCCAGCTAACCAGGGCGGCGATGATGAACTGGATAGTGACGCCGTAGGCGGCCAGACGGGCACGATCACCCTTGCATCGAATGAAGTAGATAATAGCAATGACGCTGGTTTTTACCAGCCAGCCAGCCTTGGCGATTTCGTATGGGAAGATACCAATGCGGATGGCATACAGGATGCGGGTGAGCCAGGTATCGAGAATGTAGCAGTAACGTTAGAGGATGATAATGGCAACACGGTAGCAACGACAACAACGGATGCAACCGGATTCTACGAATTCACTGGCCTGGCCCCAGGTGATTACGTAGTAGTATTTGGTAGCCCAAATGGTTATGTAGCGACCCTGCCTAATGAAGGTGGAGACGACACAATAGATAGTGATGCAGTAGGTGGGCAGACCGGCGTTATCACACTGGATAGCGGCGAGAATGACCCAACCAATGATGCCGGTTTCTACCGCTCTGCAGCGATTGGCGACTATGTATGGGAAGATACCAATGCCGATGGTATCCAAGATGGCGGCGAGCCGGGTATTGAGAATGTAGCAGTAACGCTAGAGGATGACAATGGCAACACGGTAGCAACGACAACAACGGATGCAACCGGATTCTACGAGTTCACTGGATTGGCACCTGGTGATTATGTAGTAGTCTTTGGTACGCCGACCGACTTCGAAGCGACCCCCGCCAACCTGGGCGGCGATGATGAACTGGATAGTGACGCCGTAGGCGGCCAGACGGGCACGATCACCCTTGCATCAAATGAAGTAGACAATAGTAACGATGCTGGCTTCTATCGCTTTGCATCTATTGGTGATTTCGTCTGGTCTGATGAAGATGCAGATGGTATACAGGACGCCGGTGAGCCGGGTATAGAAAACGTAACTGTTGATTTGCTGGATGGAAACGGCAACTTCCTGCAAACCACGACTACCGATAATACCGGCTTTTACGAGTTCACCGGTCTGGTGCCTGGTGATTATATCATAGATTTTACTGCTTCAGCAGAATACGAAGCCAGCCCAGCAAATCAGGGCGGTGACGATGTGCTGGACAGCGATGCCGATGAAAATACCGGTCAGTCAGGTATTGTAAACTTGGAGAGCGGTGAGAATGACGATACCGTGGATGCTGGTTTCTACAATATCATTGACCTAGAGCTGGAGAAAGTAGTAGACAACGCCACACCGGACGTAGGCACGGACGTGACCTTCACCATCACGGTAACCAACCAGGGCCCGAGCGACGCCACGGGCGTCACGGTCGAAGACCAGCTCCCAAGCGGCTACACCTTCGTGAGCAGCAACGGCGCATACAACGATGCGACCGGCATCTGGACGATCGGCGATTTGGCTAACGGCGCCTCCGTAAGCCTAGAGATCACAGCTTCTGTGAACGCCACGGGCGACTACTTCAACGTAGCGGAAGTGAGCGATGCGAACGAAGACGACACCGACTCCACACCAGACAACGACGACGGCGACCAGAGCGAAGACGACGAAGACAGCGCGGAGACCAATCCGGGCTCGGTCATCGACTTGGAGCTGACAAAAGTGGTGGACAATAGCACGCCGAATGTAGGCGAGAACGTAACCTTCACGATTACCGTTGAGAACCAGGGGCCAAGTGCTGCGACAGGAGTTGCAGTACAGGACAACCTGCCAAGCGGCTACACGTTCGTGAGCAGCAACGGCGCGTATAACGATGCGACTGGCATCTGGACGATCGGTGATTTGGCCAACGGCGGAGAAGTGAGCCTTGAGATCACAGCTTCTGTTAACGCCACAGGCGACTACTTCAATGTAGCGGAAGTGAGCGATGCGAACGAAGACGACACCGACTCCACACCAGACAACGACGACGGCGACCAGAGTGAGGACGACGAGGACAGCGCGGAGACCACTC
>Ga0307978_1000180_pt1 | contig 56506 bp, 40 predicted proteins | sample OrgLakmetage1056_FD_203151 | JGI IMG/M metagenome (GOLD analysis project Ga0307978, IMG submission 203151) | Saline water microbial communities from Organic Lake, Antarctica - #1056 | ecosystem: Environmental > Aquatic > Non-marine Saline and Alkaline > Saline | place: Antarctica: Organic Lake... | reverse complement strand
GCTGAGCAGCAGTGTGGTATCGGAAGGCAGTAGCGTGGTCTGCGTGATGACAGTAGAATCGCACCCGAATTGATTGTTCAGGCTGATCACGACGGTCCCCGTATCCAATTGGTTACAGCTTTCGCTGAACAGCAGCGTGGTATCAGAAGGCAGTAGCGTGGTCTGCGTGATGACAGTAGAATCGCACCCGAATTGGTTGTTCAGGTTGATCACGACGGTCCCCGTATCCAATTGGTTACAGCTTTCGCTGAACAGCAGTGTGGTATCGGAAGGCAGCAGGGTGGTCTGTGTAATGATGAAAGAATCACAAGCCAGTTGATTGCTCAAAGAGGTTACTATTACCCCGGTATCCATAGGGTTACAGCTTTGGGTGAATAAGTACGTAGTATCCGAACTATTACAGCCCGCCGAACAGGTGCCAGGGCTAAGGATTTCTAAATCCAGGGAACAGCCCAAACTATCAAGATCGGAAAGAGTAATCGATGTACTAGGATTGTTGGCCAGAAATGGGCCAATAACATATGTACTATCGTAAAGGCCGCTTGTATCAATCGGTATATCCAGGACCCAGCCGCTGCCATTATTCAAGCCAGTAACATTGATGCCCGCGAAGAACGTATCGTCTGCGGTCGTACCTGGTGTATCTCCATCCTCGCAATTTAACACTTCAATTTCTGCCTGTAAAGCACAGGAGTCAGAGCAGTGGAGCGGTGGAGGTACGGTAAGGATAGCAAAGCAGCTGGTCAGGTTTTGGTCAATAAAGGCCAGATTTATACCCCCACCGGATATCGGATAAGGGCCTATGACGATCAGGGAATCGTATTCCCCACTTTCCATCCCTATGGGCGGAATAGTGAGCCACCCTTCTGTACCCACCGGATTACTGGCTTCAACTGTAAATTCAAAAAGATCATCAGTAGAGTTACTCGCTGTACCATTGTCAAGACAATTTACGTCAACCAAGGTGACTTCAATGGCGCAGGAGTCGGAGCAGCTCCCAGGACTGGTGATATTCAGCGAGGTGGTACAGGTTCCCGAGGTATCGTCGGTTATCGTTATGGCAGATATATTAGTCTCTACACTGCCCGGAGACAGATTAAAGGACTCCTCTACTCCATAAGCCCCCTGGGAGGGCGTAGCGTTGTCGCCCGTAGCCGTACTTAGGGTATAGGTGTTTCCAGTATTCAGACCATCTATCAATAGATTAAAAGCGACGATATCGTCTGAAGGGTCGCCGGGAGTGCCATTGTCATCACAGGTGATATCTGTTACATTGGCATCAGTAATCAGGCATGCATCGGAGCAACTCCCCGGATCTGCCATAACGAATACCTGGCTACAGGTCGGATTACTGATGTCGCGCACTACGAGAGGGACGTTGCCTCCTCCTGCACTACCTGCCGGCAGAATAAAAGTAGTAGTAGATCCATAGGTGCCGGTTCCGGGAATCGGACTACCGCTGGCAAGCTCCACCCGATAGCTTGTTCCGTACTCAGATTCAACCAGCAGTTCAAATTCAATATAATCATCATCAGGAAGGGAAGCGGTGCCATTGTCGTTACAAAAGGCATTTGATAACTCAACGCTGGTGATTTCGCACGATTTACACACATTATCCAACGTAAGAAGATACTGGCAATCGGATACAGCACTATCTGTGATAACAACCTCGTATTGATCAGGGAGGGGAAGCTCTGGCAGAAAGGAAAAACTCGTGGCTTCACCATAGTATCCTGTGGGGTTGCCTATAATCGTGCCACTGTCAATTTGAATGGTATAGCTGGTATCTAAAGCATTACCCAGAGGAGATAGTTCAAACTGGAGTGTATCGTTATCGCAAGTAAGATTGGTAAGCTCGGCTGACTGGATAATACAGGTATCGGAACAGGGAGGGGGAGGTATTAAGTCTATGGAAGTGGAACAGTTCGGGGATACCTCGTCCGTAAAGGTTATAGTAATCGGTCCATCACTGATGAGAAAAGGGCCAAGGCTTGCAAGGTCGCCATAATCTCCCGCTGTATCCCCGGCCGGTGTGTCCGAAAACCAGATGCTGCCGGACGGAGCGGTAGGGTTGCTGACCTCATACGTTACCTGGTAGGTATCGTCAGAAAAAATACCTGGCGTGCCTCCGTCCTGGCATAATAAATTGACTTCCGTTGCCTGGATATTACAAACGGCAGAGCAGTCACCGGGGTCAAAGAGAAAAAAGGAAATGGAGCAGCCTGGATTGTTTTGGTCGGTCAGCGTAATCGTCAAGCCTCCATCGCCCGCTGAGCCCAGAGGAAGCATAAAATCCTCCTGGATATTATAAAGTCCGGTAGAGGGCGTGACCACAGAGCCATCAGCAGTAATATTGTACGCGCTGCTGCTGCTATTGGCAGGTACGTTTAGGGTAAATAATATGAAGTCATCAGTAGCATCGCTGATCGTTGAATTGTTATCACAACCGATACTGATAAGGCCTTGATCGAAAATGGTACAATTATCTGAGCAACTGCCCGGTCCCGGTATTACAAGGCTATAGGTACAGGCAGGGTCGTCATTATCGATAATAGTGATGCTTACATTGGCGCTGTTGGCCGTTCCGGCAGCTAATGTAAAAGTCGTCGCTGTATTATAAGTGCCATTCGCCGGAACCGTGCTTGCACCGTCTGCAACCACCGAATAGCCACTCGCCAGGTTGTCGCCCAAGGGTTGAATGGTAATGACCATCTGATCATCCGTTGGATCTACACCAGTACCATTGTCTCCGCATTGTACATCGAGGATATTAACATCCGTCAGATTGCAGTTATCGCAAGGATTGTCAAGAGAAAGGGTTGAAGTGCAGGCATTATTATTTGCATCCCTTATTGTTACGGTATAGTTTCCACTTTGTGGGGTATTAGGCAGGAAGCTGAAGGCGGTTGGTGTTCCGAACGTGCCCGTATTTTGCCCCAGGATGGTACCATCTGGTATGGTCAGGTTATATTGAGTACCATTACTACTGCTGGGCATAAGGGTGAAGTTGATAACGTCTCCGTTAGAGCAATCAACATTGGATGGCGTAGTATTGGAAATGTCACAGGGTAAAGGAGTTGAACAAGGTGCTGTATTATTGATAAACACCTGGACGGTACAGGAAGAGGACTGCCCATCAGTAATAGTCAGGACAAAAGAGTTGGCGACCTGTGCTGCATTTGTAAGCCTGAAAGTAGTCGGATTTCCATAGTTTCCGACGGGATCGGTAAATGTAAGTCCGGGTGCACTAACAAAATAGGTATTCCCCGTACTGATACCCGCGGGGTTCAGGGTGATCAACAACTCATCATCATCGGGGTCAAAGGGGGTGTCCATGTCATCGCACTGTACGCCAAGCAGGTTGGGCGCAGTAAGCACACATGGAGATACGCAAGTGCCAGGGTCCTGGATGGTGAAAATGTACTGGCAGGTTAAATCTCCCTGGTCTGTAAGGATAAATGAAACAGGGCCATTTCCCGCAGATCCCGGCGTGAGCTGGAAGAACTCAGGGATGTTGTAGAAACCACTACCGGGCAGCACCAATCCGGGAGAAGCTACAATGTTGTATTCCAGCGCCACGTCTGTACCCGTAGCTTCGATTTCCATAGTGATGTAGTCATCTCCGTCAAAACTAGGGGTATTGTTGTCATTACAGCTGACATCCAAAACGTCAACTTGCTGAATATCACAAGTAGAGTAGCAAGGATTATCGAAGGTAAGTACGAATGTACACCCTGGATTGTTCAGGTCTGTCAGTACAATCTCATAAGTAGGTACGGTTGAGTCGTTAGGATCAATGACAAAACCATTTGGAAAACCATAGGTAGCTGTAGCTGGAAAAATAGTCCCTTCTGTAAAAGTGACCGTATAGCCGCTGCTAAGACTGTTGCCAGAGGGATTTAGAAACAGCGTAAGGCGATCATCGCTCGGGTCTAGTGGCGTATCATTATCTAAACAAACGACCCCCCCAAAACCTGCACTGGTAATGCCGCAGAATTCAGAAAAGTCAGACCGGTTTGTTAAGCTCCCCCAACAAGGTGCAAAACCCAAGTGGAGAAATGATAGTAACAAAACCGCCCGACAACATATTCTATGAGTCGTACCTTTCATCACGTGTTTGTTTGACGGAAACTAAGACATCGTAGCAACACGTACGTTTTATCAATCTGGAATCAACTTAGTGTCGTCGTATTCGTGTTTGATTGTCGCTACATCAGGACTGTTAACGGGGGTGTAGTCTCAGTGTTTAGGTATTCTGCTATTAAGTAAGCTATGAACAGTAATTAACTGCCTCTTTCTTTATGTACCGAAAGAGGAACCGATTAGCTTTGTATAGAAGTGTTGTTTTGGGTTACACTTATCGAATTTAGCGGGCTTTTACTTGCGTTTACAAGAAGAACGCCACGAGGGGTATACGCTTTGATTTAAAAAAGGATGCATGAATTTCCCGTAAAGGTAAAACACCGGATTGAAACTTTACAGTATGAACTTGTCTAAAAATTCGCTTCGCGTCTACTGCGTGGTGCTGCGATAGTCACAAATCAGGCATTTTGAGTCTAATTGAGGCACGAACGGAGCCTAATAGTGGTGCTATTAGGCAAGTACCTGCCTGCGTGTCGAACACTTCGGTCTCCGGTGGCCAGAGCCCACAGGCGACGAGACACAGGCAGGCGGAACGAAAAGTAGGCTCAAAAGGACGATTTGAGGCATCGTAAGTAGTTTTTATACAAGTTCTATATAAAGATAGAATGCACCAAAGTATTGAAATGGCGAGAACTATACTTACACCAGACGTATAAAAAATAAGAGGTTATCGAATAAGGGTGACATCGCCTTGCAGTGTGGTTAGCAGACCGTTTGATAGCCTTACCTGTGCATAGTAGGTAAATACGCCTGCATTCATAAGAACCCCTCTGAACCTCCCATCCCAACCTTCAGCCACATTATTAGGTGGGAAGGTCGTCTTTATAAATACCTGATTGCCCCAGCGGTCGTAGATTTCCATCCGTTCTATCAGGTCAATTCTTCCAAGCTCCCCAAACACGGTAAATCGGTCGTTTTTACCGTCTTCATTGGGGCTGAAAATGTTTGGTACATAAACATTGGATCGCTGATCCACGATAACCTGTACGGTAGCCCTGGCGCTACAGTTACTCCCAATACTGGCAATGATTGTATACGTACTGCTCTCAAGAGCTGTCAGTGCAGGGTTCAGACAGTCAGTGCAGCTTAGGTTGCTGACAGCAGGTGTCCATTGTATCTGGTTTGGCATAAAGTTTAGGATAGGGTTGAAAACAATGGTGTCACCAACCTGCACATCGATCGGACTGGCAAGGGTTAGGTCTAAATCAGGGCCTTCCGGTACGGTCACCTCTTGGGTTTGGGTACAACCAAGCTGGTCTTCTACTGATACGGTATAAGGGCCAGCGGCTACTTCCAGAAGAGCGGGGAGGGCCAGGTCGTCATCCAACGGTTCATCATTTACTACCAAACTATAGGGCGCTACTCCCTGGTCAAAACTGTCAATCCGAATCGCACCAGTTGCGTTTTTACAGGGCGGCATGATAGTGCTTATTGCAGCCACTGGATCAGAAAAACTTAGTACAATGTCGATAACGATAGAGTCACATCCGGTGGCTGCACTTTGAATCACCTCTTGCCCTATGGGCCGGTCTAAGTCATAGATTATGCCATTGACGACAATCGATGAACCGGCACAAAGGGTATCTGCAATTATTCGGAAAGTCGGGCTGGATTGTAAAAGAACTTGTGTGATGACGGTGGAGTCGCACCCAAACTGGTTGGTCAGGTTTTGGGCTACGGTCCCGGTATCCAGTGGATTACAGCTTTCGCTAAATAGCAGCGTAGTATCTGAGGGCAGCAGGGTGGTCTGCGTGATGACAGTGGAGTCGCAGCCAAACTGGTTGGTCAGGGTTTGAGTTACAGTCCCGGTATCTAATGGATTACAGCTTTCGCTGAATAGCAGTGTGGTATCTGAGGGCAGCAGAGTGGTCTGCGTGATGACAGTGGAATCGCAGCCAAACTGGTTGGTCAGGTTTTGTGCTACGGTCCCGGTATCCAGTGGATTACAACTTTCACTAAATAGCAGCGTAGTATCTGAAGGCAAGAGGGTGGTCTGCGTGATGACAGTGGAATCGCAGCCAAACTGGTTGGTCAGGTTTTGTGCTACGGTCCCGGTATCCAGTGGATTACAACTTTCACTAAATAGCAGCGTAGTATCTGAAGGCAAGAGGGTGGTCTGCGTGATGACAGTGGAATCGCACCCAAACTGGTTGGCTAGGATTTGGGCTACGGTCCCGGTATCCTGCGGGCTACAGCTTTCGCTGAATAGTATTGTGGTATCGGAAGGCAGCAGGGTAGTCTGCGTGATGACAGTGGAGTCACACCCAAACTGGTTGGTCAGGTTCTGAGCAACGGTCCCGGTATCCAGTGGATTACAACTTTCACTAAATAGCAGCGTAGTATCTGAAGGCAAGAGGGTGGTCTGCGTGATGACAGTGGAATCGCAGCCAAACTGGTTGGTCAGGTTCTGAGCAACGGTCCCGGTATCCAGTGGATTACAACTTTCACTAAATAGCAGCGTAGTATCGGAAGGCAACAGGGTGGTTTGCGTAATGACGGTGGAGTCACACCCAAACTGGTTGGTCAGGGTTTGAGCTACGGTCCCGGTATCCAATGGGCTACAGCTTTCGCTGAGTAGCAGCGTAGTATCTGAGGGCAGCAGGGTGGTCTGCGTGATGACAGTGGAGTCACACCCAAACTGGTTGGTCAGAGTTTGAGCTACGGTCCCGGTATCCAATGGGCTACAGCTTTCGCTGAGTAGCAGCGTAGTATCTGAGGGCAGCAGGGTGGTCTGCGTGATGACGGTAGAATCGCACCCGAATTGATTATTCAGACTGATCACGACGGTCCCCGTATCAATGGGGTTGCAGCTTTCACTAAATAGCAGCGTAGTATCTGAAGGCAAGAGGGTAGTCTGCGTGATGACAGTGGAATCGCAGCCAAACTGGTTGGTCAGGGTTTGTGCAACGGTCCCGGTATCCAGTGGATTACAACTTTCACTAAATAGCAGCGTAGTATCGGAAGGCAACAGGGTGGTTTGCGTGATGACAGTGGAATCGCAGCCAAACTGGTTGGTCAGGGTTTGTGCAACGGTCCCGGTATCCAGTGGATTACAACTTTCGCTAAATAGCAGCGTAGTATCTGAAGGCAAAAGGGTAGTCTGCGTGATGACAGTGGAATCGCAGCCAAACTGGTTGGTCAGGTTCTGAGCAACGGTCCCGGTATCCAATGGGCTACAGCTTTCGCTGAACAGCAGCGTAGTATCTGAGGGCAGCAGGGTGGTCTGCGTGATGACGGTGGAGTCACACCCAAACTGGTTGGTCAGGATTTGAGCTATGGTCCCGGTATCCAATGGATTACAGCTTTCGCTGAACAGCAGCGTAGTATCTGAGGGCAGCAGGGCAGTAGTGGTGATAACGACCGAATCGCACCCGGTCTGCCCGGTGAGGTTTTGCACCACGGTCCCGGTATCAGCCGGACTACAAGACTGCAAATTGAGCAGGGTAGTGTCGCTGTCGACGAGCAGGGTGCTGATGATGAGGGTGGAATCGCACCCGAACTGATTCTCGAAAATCTGCACAATGGTCCCGGTATCCAGTGGATTACAGCTAGTCTGTGTAAGGAAAGTCGAATCCGAAGGGAGCAGAGTCGTAGTAGTGATAACGATAGAATCGCACCCAGTCTGCCCAGTCAGGTTTTGGGTGACGGTTCCGGTATCTATCAGATTACAGGATTGTAAGTCAATAAGCGTGGTATCGCTGTCAACCAGTGAAGTGGTTATGATGACAGTAGAGTCACATCCAAATTGGTTGGTAAAAACCTGCGCTACGGTCCCAGTGTCGATCGGGCTGCAACTGGTCTCGTTGAGGATGGTGGAGTCATTCGGCAACAGGGCTGTAGTGGTAATAACCACCGAATCGCACCCGGCCTGCCCGGTGAGGTTTTGCACCACGGTCCCGGTATCAGCCGGACTACAAGACTGCAAATTGAGCAGGGTAGTGTCGCTGTCGACGAGCAGGGTGCTGATGATGAGGGTGGAATCACACCCAAACTGATTCTCAAAAATTTGCACAATGGTCCCGGTATCGACGGGGTTACAGCTAGTCTGCATTAGGAGAGTTGAATCCGAAGGCAGCAGAGTCGTAGTAGTGATAACGATAGAATCGCACCCAGTCTGCCCGGTGAGGTTTTGGGTGACGGTTCCGGTATCTATCAGGTTACAGGATTGTAAGTTGATAAGCGTGGTATCGCTGTCGACCAGTGAAGTGGTTATGATGACAGTAGAGTCACATCCAAATTGGTTGGTAAAAACCTGCGCTACGGTCCCGGTATCGATCGGGCTGCAACTGGTCTCGTTGAGGATGGTGGAGTCATTCGGCAACAGGGCTGTAGTGGTAATAACCACCGAATCGCACCCGGCCTGCCCGGTGAGGTTTTGCACGGTCATTCCGGTATCAATGGGGCTACAGGATTCTAGATTGATAAGCGTAGTGTCGGCAACGCATACATCGCTACATGGATCAGGGGGTATAACAGTAAGGGAAGTAGTACAGCCGGGATTAAGCTGGTCAGTTATTGTTAAATCAAGACTGCCCCCACTAATGAGGAAGGGCCCAATCTGGACATCCTGATTATAATTACCGGAAACAGGTCCTAAGGGCGTCTGAGTGGACCATCCCCCTGCGGTGCCGGCCAAATTGATGACTTGAATGGTGGCTTGGAAAAAATCGTCTTCCGGCAAGCCCGCTGGTATGCAGGTTGTCGCTGTCAGTAGTGCTGTGATATCGCAGGCGTCCGAACAGGTTCCCGGATCGTTTAGTAGCACCGTAGTGGTACAATTGTTATCAGCTTCATCCGTAATGGTCAACGTAATATCTCCGCCGCCGGCACTGCCCGGTAGCAGATTGAAACTCACCGGGCTGCCGAAGGGGCCAGAGCCAGGCTGTATGGTTTGTCCGGCCGCTGTGAGGGTATACGTGCCCGATGTACTTGTCCCATTTACCAAAATCTCGAAACTGATGAAGTCGTCAGCGGGGTTACCCGGCGAGTTATTATCCTGGCATTGCACCATGGACAAAGTTGCCGCAGAAATTGTACACGCTTCGCAGGGGTTATCGATCGCTGCCGTAATCGTGCACGTTGGGTCACTGCTATCGGTGATGGCAATCGTATAGGCATCTGCTGAAAGATCATTGGGTAGTAAGGTCAGGGTAGTGATCTGCCCGTAATTGCCCGAAGTGCCGGCAGTGAGAATACCATCAGAAGTAGAGATCTGGTAGTTTGCGCCTGTTCCTGTCCCGTTTACGAGCAGTTCAAAATCAATTGCCCCATTATCACAAACCGGTGTGATAACGGTAGCGGTATTGATGTTGCAGGGTTCAACCGAGCAGGGCGCAGGAGGGATGAGCGTCAATTGTGCTGAACAGGTAGGGCCATTCTGGTCGGTGAAGGTAAGAGTGACGACCCCTCCGCTAATTGGGATGGGGCCAAAGTCAACGGTACTGCCATAGGCGCCAATATCGGGGCCGAAATCCGGGAAAACAGTCCATCCGGAAGGACCACCGGTCCCGTTTACCGTTACATTCGCAAAATAGACGTCGTCGCTGGGGTTTCCCGGGGTACCGTTGTCATTGCAGGTGGTGCTATTTAGTATGGGCGTGATGGTGCAGACGGCTGAGCAGACATTCTGGTTGAGGATATCGAAGCTAAAGGTGCAGCTGGGATCCTGGCTGTCAGTAAGGGTTATGGTGGTAGGGCCATTTCCTGCAGAGCCTGGAGGTAGAGAGAATGTTTGTGCCGTATTGTAGGCACCTGTGGCGGGGGTAGCCGGCCCTTCGGAAGACGTTATGGTATACCCTCCTGAGGTGCCGGCTCCATTCACGGTGACCGTAAACGCGGCAAAGTCATCGCTGGGGTCATTCGGAGTGCCGTTGTCGTTGCAATTTTCACTGGATAGCCCGGAAGCGGTGATCGTGCAGCTTGGACAGGGGTTGGGTACAACACTGATTGCGGTACAGTTGGGATCGATAACGTCGGTGATAGTGACCGTAAATTGACCTACACCGGCGTTATTTGGGATAATGGTAAAGGGTGTGATTTGCCCGTAATTGCCGGTACTGCTTCCAGAAATGGTGCCATTGGTAACGCTGATCGTGTAGTTAGCCCCGGTGCCATTACCATCCACTAAAAGCTCAAAGACCGGGTTGCCGTTTATACACTGATTAGTGACTACGGTGGATTGTGTGAGGTCGCAGGGTGGAGCGGTGGAACAGGGACCCGGTGGAACGATGTTCACAGAAAAAGTAGTACAGCTGGGGTCGTCATTATCCGTTACGATGATCGGAAAACCACCTCCGGAAATTGGGTAAGGCCCCATAGTGGTGATCACATTATAGTCACTGGTTGTTCCCAAAGGATCATTCGCTGTCCAGCCATTGGAGCTGGTTCCGGTGCCTACAATCTGCAATATAAAGGTAAAGGTATCGTCGCTGGGGTCATTTGGCGTGCCGTTATCGTCGCAAGTGATGTTGCCAATTTGGGAGAAGTTGATATCACAGGAGGGGGCGGTGGAACAGGGCGCAGGGTTGGGGATCGTAATGGTAATACTGCAACTGGGGTCATCACTGTCTGTAAGGATCAAAGTGATTTCATCACCAGCCTGTGCAGCATTCAATAATTGTTGTGTTGAAACAGTGCCATAAGTACCAATTCCCGGAGAAGCGGATACTTCCGGGGATGTAACGATGTATGTACCACTCAGACCAATACCGGTTGGATTGAGTTCAACTACTGCAAAGTCATCGCCGGGTGAAGTGGGCGAATTAAAGTCATCGCAGGTAACACTGCCTACGCCTGGATCAGTGATATTACAGGTAGAGAAACAGGGATTATCTAACGTAAAGGTGAAGGTACAGCCGGGGTCTGCTAAATCGGTTATGGTGACGGTAAAGGTCGGGGGAGCACCAGGGGCGGGAGTTATGGTGTATTGAGCGAAAACACCGTAAGAGCCAATGTTGTTGGATGGGGTGCCAATAGAAGTTGTCAGTGAATACCCACCATTATCCAGCCCTTGGCCCTGTGGTGCAATACTGAAAAATACAAAGTCATCGCTAGTATCACCGGGCGTACCATTATCACCGCAGTTCGCGCCCTGCGTCAATACGTCAGTGATGAGACAAATGTCATCACAGGGGTTGTCCACCGTATAGGTGATTGTACAGTTCGGGTCATTATCATCGGTAATAGTAAAGGTCACATCACCCCCATTCGCCGAATAGGGACCCAGAAAGACCAGATCGCCGTAATTGCCGGAAACGTTATTTGGGCTGTTCGAAGACCAGCTTCCGGTTGAGCTTCCGTTCTCAATAATTATATTTTGGGTAAAGGTATCATCGCTGGGGTCATTAAGGGTCCCGCCGTTATCACAATTGCTGGTCCCTTCCGTGATGTCCAGGTCACAGACGCCGCCTCCACAAGGATTCAAAATAGTAAAGGTGGATGTACAGGAAGGATCATTAGCATCTGTAACTACGAAAGTATAGATAAGCTGATCGATGTCGTTAGGCGTAAGGTTGATGTAACCGCCAAAGATATAGTTGAAGGGGCCGGGGTCCGCAACGGTTCCATCTGCGGAAGAAACAAAAAAATCAGTACCCGTACCCGTACCGCTCACATTAAGTTGAAAGCCTACCGGGGCAAAACCCGGGAGGCACTGGACATTGGATACGGTGACATCGGTAATGTTGCAACCTTGTCCCTGTAGCAGCGAAGGAAGGCTGAAAAGTGCCATCAAAAATGAAGCGTAAAAAAACAGGGTGGTGGATTTTTGGTGCATCTGACCTTGGATTGTGGTTTAGCTATCGATTTATACAAAGTTGTACGCAAATAGGTTTGTCGCCATTTAAGCAGACAAGTGTTTTTGCCGTTAAGCGGGTTAAGTTATTTGACTTTTTACCCGTCTAACTGATTCAGCATAGAGTTCTGCCGGATTTTTTGTTACCCCGTTGGCAGTGCTCGTTTTTTTTCCTTTCTTTAGAAATAGTAATCGTAACCTTCAAAACGAGCCTGTAACCAACAACCTGGTATGACTAAAAAAAACAACCGCTTCTGGTATAAAGACAGTATTATCTATGCTTTGCCCCTGCATGCTTTCTACGACAGTAGTGGCAGCGGTATCGGAGACATTAATGGACTAATCGAGAAACTGGACTATCTCGAGGACCTGGGCGTCAACTGCATTTCTTTGCTGCCGTTCTACGAGTCTCCACTCAAGGACGATGGCTATGACGTATCCGATTTCAAAAGCGTTCACCCCAACTATGGAAACCTGGAGGACTTTGGGCGTTTTCTGGAGGAGGCGGACAAGCGGGGGATAGAAGTTATTATCGACCTCATTATGAACCATACCTCTACCGAGCACGAGTGGTTTCAGCGTGCCCGACAGGCGCCTAAGGGTTCGCCGGAGCGGGACTTCTATATTTGGAGCGATACTCCTGAGCCATACCCTGAAGCAGGTATTATTTTCAGCGACTACGAAACGTCCAACTGGGAGTGGGATAACGTAGCTAAGGCTTACTACTGGCACCGCTTCTATAGCCATCAGGCTGATCTGAACTACGACAACGAGCGGGTGCGGGAAGAGATGCGCTCTGCTATCGATTTCTGGTACAATTTGGGTGTAGATGGCGTACGCCTGACCTCAATTATGTTTTTGTTCCGGGAGGAAGGCACGAACTGCGAAAATCTGCCGCAGGTGCACGAATACCTCCGGGAACTACGCAGCTACGTAGAGCGCAAGCATCCGGGTAAAATCCTGCTTGCAGAAACCAACCTCTGGCCAGAGGAAGCGGCTCAGTATTACGGGGAGGGTGACGAGTGCCATATGAACTACCATTTTCCACTCATGCCCCGCCTTTACATGGCGCTGCAAACAGAAGACCGCTATCCTATTATCGATATTCTTGAACAAACTCCTTCCATACCCGAAAATAGCCAGTGGGCACTCTTTCTCCGCAACCATGATGACCTCATGCTCTCCATGGTGACTGAAGAGGAGCGGGACTATCTGTATAAAGTGTTTGCCCAAGACCATGGTGCGAAGATCAATCAGGGTATCCGCCGCCGCCTGGCCCCGCTGTTGCTCAATGACCGCCGCAAAATCGAGCTGTTGAATAGTTTGTTGTTCAGCTTGCCGGGCACCCCGATGATTTACTACGGGGATGAGATCGGTATGGGGGATAATATCTACCTGGGCGACCGGAACGGGGTCCGGACGCCGATGCAATGGAACTCCGACCGCAATGCCGGCTTCTCAGCTGCCAATCCTCAAAAACTGTTTTTACCCGTTATCCGAGACCCCTTGTATCGGTATGAGGCCATCAATGTGGAAATCCAAAACCGAAATTCGTCCTCTTTGCTTTGGTGGATGAAGAACATCATCAGCATGCGCAAGCGGTTAAAAGCCTTTAGCCATGGAGCGATCGAATTCCTGGATTCTGTGAACGGGAAGGTGTTGTCTTTTATCCGGTCCTATGAGGGAGAGAGCATATTGGTGGTGGCTAATTTGTCTAAATTCTCCCAGTCTGTCGAGCTGGAGCTTGCTCAGTTTCAAGGGATACAGCCTGTGGAAATTTTTAGCCAGAACAAGTTTTTTGAAATAGGGGAGGCCCCATACAAGTTTACCATAGGGCCCTACGGTTATTTCTGGTTCCTGATGGAGCAGTCTGAAGAATTGGACGATCTGCCCAAGGAGCGGTCTATCCCAGAGGTGGTATCTGATGTGCCCTGGGGTGACTTCTTTGAAAACTACAGTACCAAACGAAGGTTTGAAAAGAAAGTGCTGCCAGCGTATCTGCAGTCTTGCCGTTGGTTTGGAGGTAAGTCTAAAAAGATCGTTTCTCTTGAGGTAAGCCACTTTCCCAAAATTGAAGTGGAAGGCACCGCAGCCTACTTCCTGAGCGTCCAGGTGCGGTACACCGATGGGCTGCCAGAGACGTATTTCCTGCCGCTGACCTTCCTGAAGAGTGCCGAAAAAATGGTCCATTTTCTGAAAAATGAGCCACAAAGTGTCGTCAGCTACTGCAAAACACCGACCAAAGATGGCATTCTGATTGATGCGATTTATGATGAGGGGTTCCGCAACGAGCTTTTTTGGCGAATCAAAACCAACGCCAGTGTAAGTGTTAAAGGGGGGAGGCTCTTCTTTGAGTCGGGTAAAATCCTGGACGACCTTCACGTAGAACGCGAGGATGTGAGCTCTGAAGTCCTGCGGGCCGAGCAGAGCAATACTTCGGTGATTTACAATGGCCAGTTCTTTTTCAAGATTTACCGCAAGCTGGATATCAATATCAACCCGGATCTTGAGGTGGTCCGTTACCTCTCTGAGCAAACCACTTTTGAGAACTCCCCAAGGTACGGTGGGGGCATACAGTTTCAGGACACGGTAGAACAGACGTTTACTATTCTCGGGCTTTTGCAAAATAAAATACCCAATCAGGGGGAAGCCTGGACGATGATGCTGGAAACCCTCAACCGCTACTACGAGAAGGTGCTCGCTAAGGTAGAGCGGGATAATCCGCCGCCACCGCTGGTCAAAGCAGACCGGTTTTACTTTGAAGATACCCCGGAGCGCCTTCAACACCTCATAGGCAGTGCCATCTATGAACGGGCAGCTTTACTCGGTAAGCGGACCGCAGAAATGCACATCGCCCTGGCCTCCGAAACAACGGACCCTGACTTTGAGCCTGAACGTTTTTCCCAGCACTATCAACGATCTATCTATTCGCAGCACCGCAAATTGGTCAATGAGAAGCTTACAGCTCTGGAGCGCCGCTTACCTGACCTTCCGGAACACATTGCCGTAGAAGCAGAGCGTATCCTCGAAATAAAGGAAGAGATTGTAGACTGCTTTAGTCAAATTTACAGCCATAAAATTGAGGCGACCAAAATAAGGGTCCATGGCGACTACCACCTGGGGCAGGTCTTGTTCAACGGGCGGGACTTCTTCATCATTGACTTTGAGGGAGAGCCCATGTATTCCATTAGTGAGCGCCGACTGAAGCGTACTCCCTTCAAGGATGTAGCCGGGATGATCCGGTCCCTGCACTATGCTGCCTACGGACAGTTAGTGCTCAACCAAAACTATCGGAAAGCCGATATGCCTCAGCTGGAAGAATGGGCCAATCAGTGGTTTCATTATGTAAGCCAATACTTTCTTACCGCCTACCTCGATACTGCGGCCGGGTCTAGTTTTGTGCCCGAAGACAGGAAGGCTATGGAACTATTGCTTCGCACGTACATTCTTGAGAAAGCCATTTATGAAGTAGGGTACGAAATGAATGCCCGCCCGGAGTGGCTGCGCATACCGATCCGCGGCGTACTGTACGCTATGGAAGGCTATACCGGGCCAGACACTGCGCCCGTGAAAAATGAACCCAATGCTGAGTCATGAACAAGGTCGAGGATTATATATTAGATCTGGAAGAACCGCAACGGGGCATTTTGGAGTACCTGCATCAATTATTGATGGCTCACCCTGAGGTGACGTGCAAAATCCGGTATAAGATCCCTTTTTATAACCGCAAGAGCTGGGTTTGCTACACCAATCCCCGGGACGGTGGAATTGAGCTGGCCTTCATTCAGGGGGCTGAGTTATCCAATGAGCAGGGGCTGCTGGAAGCCCGGGGCCGGAAAATGGTCACCGGCGTCGTGTTTCACGCTCTGGGCGACATTCCCGAGGCTGCCTTGCTGGAGGTTGTTCAGGAAGCCTTATTGCTGGATGAGGTAGCCCCTTACAATGGGCCGAAGCGGAAAAACCAAAAAAGGTGAGGTGAAGTCATTAAGAAAGTTAGTACATTGTGGACTAATTCTAATGGTTTTCATTTATTAAATCTCTGTAACCATGCCCATTAAAGCCCTTTCTGTATTAGCCCTGATATTTACATGTAATGCCCTGTCCGCAAAATCTACAGGTGGTTCTGAGCATGCGGAGGATGAATTCTTCGAAAGTAACGAAATGCCCCGGTTTTACGATGCCGAATGTGAAGCCATGGAGAATAGAAAGGAGCGGCAAAAATGCGCCGATATGGCTATGCTAGAATTGGTGTACAAAAACATTTCCTATCCTGCGGAGGCGAAGAAAGATGGCATAGAAGGCACTGTTCTCATCAGCTTCATGATTGATGCTGAGGGCAACCCCTTTGACTATAAGGTGAGCCGGAGCCTCCGGGCAGATGTTGATGAGGTTGCCCTGAATGTGGTTAAAGAGCAGCTGAGGAAATGGGTGCCCTCGAAGGAAGAGGGGATTCCAATTTATTCTCCTTTCCACATGCCGGTGCGCTTCCGGCTGCAGTAAAGAAACCCTGAATCCTCATCACCATAAAGCTGTAGTAATATGAAAACCCCGTTGTTATTCCGCTACTGCCACCGCGTATAAGCGTTCGCCAGTACCTTCCCGTCCGCCGGGCGCAGGATGCGGTGGCGATAAGTACCTGTTTCAGTTTCCTGTACTTCTGATTGGAGCGCATCCGCCAGCTGCCCCTCTGCCCGGTATTCGATATCCAGAAATTGTATTTGGCGCTCTGCTAATACAGTAGAAGGCACCGGGTCCAGCATCCACTGTATATATAAGGTGTTATTGAGGTGCTGATTGAAGTCGAGGTCGTGCCAGTGTACGGTATAGTCAGCCTGGTAATCTGCTGCTTCCAACTTATCCAGTTGTCCGGAAATGCGGGGCAGGCATCGCTCCCGGGGCGGCATACGGTCATTAAAAGCCAGAACGAAGTCAGGAGGACTGGCCATACGCCTGGTGCGGGTATCCATGAGCAGCCAGGTCGATGCAGAGCTGGCAAGCGGCTCACCACTTTGAGTTTCCACCCAAAAGTCGCGCAGGGCAAAGGCGCGCAGGAAGCCTGCCGGATAAGTGTGAATCCGTATTCGCTCATTAAGCCGGGGCAACCGTTGTACTTCCATTTGCTGACGGGTAAGGACCCATGAAATATGATGGGGCTCCAGATCCCAGTAAGACATACCAATCTCAATCACATTTTGCAGGGCGGCTTCCTGCATCAGGCGGGACAAAGCAGGTACCGTCATTTGCTGCTGCGCATCAATCTCATAGGCCCGTACCTCATAATCCTGAGTATAAAGCAGGTCGGTATCCATCATTTTTGATTCAAATATACAAAGATGGGAGCGCAACGCATTAAATCTTCTAGTTTGGGATATTGGAGCGGGAAAAGCTGTCCGCGGATACTCAAAAGCGATATTCCATAAATTAGGGGAAAAAATGGGTGGCATGATTCCTTTCGGCCACCCCCGGTAATTTCGGCTAAAAATTCTGGAAAAGCATGCGAGTGAACAATAAAAACAGGGGGAACCAGTGCTTCAACCTGCAAACGGGAATGAAAGACCTCTAAAACATCTATTGTCAAGGAATTATTTTAAAACCCCCTTTTGTATTTCCCCGAAAAAGATATACCTTTGCAATCGCTTTTCGAGCAAGGTATGTTAACCTCTGCCGATTAGGTATTGTTAAATACAACTCAAACTTAATTAGGATTATGCCTACAATTAATCAACTTGTACGCAAGGGCAGAAAGAAAATAGTTACCAAGAGCAAATCTCGCGCCCTGGACGGTTGTCCACAGAAGCGTGGGGTATGTACACGTGTATATACAACAACACCAAAGAAGCCGAACTCGGCCCTTCGGAAGGTTGCTAAAGTCCGCCTTACGAACGGTATCGAGGTGATTTGCTATATTCCTGGTGAAGGGCACAACCTGCAGGAGCACTCCATTGTATTGGTGCGCGGCGGTCGTGTTAAGGACCTTCCTGGTGTACGTTATACTATCGTACGTGGTGCACTGGATACCGCGGGCGTTGAAGGTCGTCTTCAGGCGCGTTCCCGCTACGGTGCGAAGCGTCCGAAGAAGTAATTATGTTTCAACTAATTTTGCGAAACCTCTAATTCAGAGTAATGAGAAAAAGAAAGCCAAAATTAAGAGTCATCCAACCAGATCCACGTTATGCGGATCAAATGGTGACACAGTTCGTCAACAATATGATGATGCAAGGCAAGAAAGGAACTGCCTTCCAGATTTTTTATGACGCAATGGATCTGATGAAAGAGCGTACTGACCAAGATGAGCACGCTCTCTGGAAAAAAGCGCTTAACAACGCAATGCCACAGGTGGAAGTCCGTAGTCGCCGTATCGGTGGTGCGACTTTCCAAATTCCTACAGAAATTCCTGCCAAGCGCAAGATTGCAATTGGTATGAAGTGGTTGATTAAGTTCGCCCGTCAGCGGAGTGGTAAAGGAATGGCAGAAAAACTCGCTGCAGAATTATTAGCAGCAAGTAAGGGAGAAGGAGCTGCTGTCAAGCGTAAAGAAGATACGCACCGGATGGCAGAATCTAACCGTGCTTTCGCTCACTTCCGGGTATAATCCTTGCATAATCCTTTTTCAATAAATTAAAAATCCTTTCGAGGAGTAGTCATGGCACAAAGAGATCTTAAATACACTAGAAATATTGGTATTGCCGCGCACATTGATGCCGGCAAGACGACTACTACCGAGCGTGTCCTTTTCTACACTGGTATGAGCCACAAGATTGGCGAAGTGCACGATGGTGCAGCCACTATGGACTGGATGGAGCAGGAGCAGGAGCGTGGTATCACCATTACTTCTGCTGCTACTAAGACATCTTGGAGCTGGAAAGAACATGAATATACAGTAAACATCATTGATACTCCGGGTCACGTTGACTTTACCGTTGAGGTAGAGCGCTCACTGCGTGTTCTGGATGGTGTAGTAGCCTTGTTCTGTGCGGTATCCGGTGTGGAGCCCCAATCTGAGACGGTTTGGCGTCAAGCTAACCGTTACAAAGTACCACGTATCGGTTTCGTCAATAAAATGGACCGCTCCGGTGCAGATTTCTTTAACGTAGTAAATGATGTTAAGGAAAAGCTGGGTGCTAATGCAGTACCTCTTCAGGTGCCGATCGGTGCAGAAGAAACCTTCGAAGGGGTTATAGATCTGATCACTAACGAAGCACGTATCTGGAATGACGAAGACATGGGGATGACCTATGACGTAGTTCCTATTCCAGAGGACCTGGTCGATACGGTAGCGGAATACCGCGAGAAGCTGCTTGAAGCAGTAGCAGAATATGACGAGGATCTCCTCGAGAAGTTCTTCGAGGATCCTGAAAGCATTTCTCCTGAGGAAATCCGTGCTGCGATCCGTGCTGCAGTAATTGATATGAGCATCATTCCAATGATGTGTGGCTCTGCCTTTAAAAATAAAGGCGTACAGGCCGTATTGGATGCTGTTTGTGCATTTATGCCATCACCGGTTGATGTGGAAGCTATCACAGGTATTAACCCGGATACTGAAGAAGAAGAGTCTCGCAAGCCTAATGTGAATGAGCCTTTCTCTGCACTGGCCTTCAAGATTGCTACTGACCCGTTTGTAGGTCGTCTGGCTTTCTTCCGTGCTTATTCTGGCCGCCTGGATGCAGGCTCTTATGTACTGAATACACGCTCTGGTAAGAAAGAACGGATTTCCCGTCTTTATCAGATGCACTCTAATAAGCAGAATCCGATCGATTTCGTCGAAGCGGGTGATATCGCTGCTGCTGTAGGCTTTAAAGACCTGCGTACCGGTGATACCATTTGTGACGAAAAAGCACCGATCGTTCTGGAAAGTATGACCTTCCCTGAGCCGGTAATTGGCCTGGCTATCGAGCCTAAGTCTCAAAAAGACCTGGATAAGCTTGGAATGTCATTGGCTAAACTATCAGAGGAGGATCCAACCTTCCGTGTAAACTATAACGAAGAAACCAACCAGACCATTATTAGTGGTATGGGAGAGCTTCACCTGGAAATTATTGTTGACCGTCTCCGCAGAGAGTTTAAGGTTGAGGTAAGTCAGGGAGCGCCACAGGTGAACTACAAAGAGGCACTTAGCAACACCGTAGATCACCGCGAGCGTCTTAAGAAGCAGTCCGGTGGTTCTGGTCTCTTCGCAGATATGCAATTCGAAATTGGCCCGGCCGACCAGGAATTCCTGGACAGCGATGAGTTCAAGGATGGCAAAGAAAAACTGCAGTTCATTTGGGACATCGTCGGTGGATCAATTGATAAGAACTATCAGAAGCCGATTAGAGATGGCTTCCTGCAAATGATGGATAACGGCATTTTGGCCGGTTATAACATCGACAGCATGAAGGTCCGTATCTATGATGGCTCTATGCACGCAGTGGATTCCAAGCCTATCGCCTTTGAACTTTGCGCGAAGGAAGGGTTCCGCGAGGCAGCGCCTAAGACGAATCCGGTTATCCTTGAGCCTATTATGAAGATCGAGATCGTAACACCGGAGGAATTTGTTGGGCCTGTAATCGGTGACCTCAACCGTCGCCGTGGTTTGCCAAAGGGTCAGGAGCCACGTGCCGGTGGAGCAGTAAGCATTAAAGCGGATGCCCCACTGTCTGAAATGTTTGGATATGTAACTTCTCTTCGTACCATTACTTCTGGTCGTGCCAACTCTACTATGGAGTTTTCGCACTATGCCGAAGCACCATCTGGTATCTCGAAGGAGATTATCTCCAACGCGAAGGGAGAAGTTAACGCATAAATTGTAAGTAGAATTAAAACAGGGTGTAGCCCAATGGGTCTGCACTAATATTATCACTTATTTAGCTGAATTGAAGGCATGAATCAGAAGATCAGAATCAAACTCCGCTCCTACGATCACAACCTGGTAGACAAGTCTACAGAAAAGATCGTAAAGACGGTAAGGAACAGTGGCGCTGTAGTTACTGGACCGATTCCGCTGCCCACGAAAAAGAAAATCTTTACCGTGCTCCGTTCGCCGCACGTCAACAAGAAAGCTCGTGAGCAGTTCCAGTTACGAACCCACAAACGTCTTATTGAAATTTACACGCCGACCCAGAAGACAGTAGATGCCCTGTCAAAACTGGAGCTGCCGAGTGGGGTTGACATTCAGGTTAAACTAACGTAAGAAAGTATCATCAACCCGTCTTTTACAGGCGATTATGATACTTACTTGATAAGACTGGTTCAGGTTGTGTTTTTTGTATACAATCGATCAGCTTTTAGGTTAGCAGGATGGTCAAATGACTTTTGTCGTTTTATCTTCCTGTATGTATTAGCCTGTTAAAACGAGTTTTAAAAACCAAGTACTGATGAACGGTATTATCGGTAAAAAAATAGGAATGACCAGCATCTTCGACGAGCTGGGCCGCAATATTGCTTGCACCGTCATTGAAGCGGGACCCTGTGTGGTTACACAGGTGAAGACCCCTGAAAGTGATGGCTACAACGCTGTGCAGCTTGGTTTTGGCGAAGCAAAGGTCAAAAACACTTCTCAAGCACTTCAAGGGCACTACGAAAAAGCCAAAACTGGTCCCAAACGGGAGCTCGTAGAATTTCGCGATTTTGATGTCGTTGAGAAAACCATTGGTGACTTGCTAAACGTGGACGAAATCTTCGCTGAAGGAGAAATGGTCAGTGCGGTAGGTACTTCCAAAGGTAAGGGATTTCAGGGGGTGGTCAAGCGCCACGGATTCGCTGGTGTAAATGATGCGACTCACGGTCAGCACAACCGCCAGCGTGCACCGGGTTCTATCGGAGCTGCTTCCTATCCTGCACGGGTATTCAAAGGCATGCGCATGGCCGGCCGTACTGGCGGAGAGCGCGTGAAGGTGAAGAACCTGCGGGTAGTAAAGGTATTCCCTGAAAAGAACCTCATCTTGTTGAAGGGCGCAGTGCCCGGCCACAAGGGTTCAACGGTAATCATTGAAAAGTAATTCATTCGTGCGTCGTATCGCCTGCCTGTCATCATTAGAGGTGCCACAGCGCCGGAGCGTGCTCAAACACACAAAGCAATGAAACTCGAAGTTTTAAACATTCAAGGTCAGAAGACCGGTCGCGAAGTAGACCTTCCGGAAGATGTCTTTGGCATAGAGCCAAATGAGCACGTCGTTTATCTGGCTGTAAAGCAATACCTGGCTGCTCAACGGCAGGGTACGCACAAAGCAAAAGAGCGTAACGAGATTACAGGCTCTACGAGAAAGCTGAAGCGTCAGAAGGGTACTGGTACCGCTCGTTTTGGTGATATCAAGAACCCAATCTTCCGTGGTGGTGGCCGCATTTTCGGTCCTCGCCCCCGCAAGTACAACATAAGCCTTAACAAGAAGGTGAAGCACTTGGCGCGGAAGTCTGCTCTTTCAGTTAAGGCGAGCGAAGGAAAGCTTTTCATCATTGAGGACTTCTCTTTTGAAGCACCAAAGACGAAAGCATTTGCAGATATCCTTGCTGCTTTGAACGTAACTGGACGGAAGCCGGTCGTTGTCACTTCTGACTACGAAAAGGAAGTTTATCTTTCCAGCCGCAACTTGCCTAAGACCAAAGTGCTGCGTGCCAGTGATCTCAACACTTATGAAGTGATGAATTCCGGTGCAATAGTCCTTTCTGAGGGTGCAGTGGAGAAGATCAAAGAAGCATTTGCTAACTAAGAGAAAGCGCTGTCCGAAAGGATACCCTTTCCATAACTATAAGTAACCATGGCAAAGACTATTCTTGTAAAGCCACTGATTACAGAAAAGTCGGAGATGCTCTCTGAGGATCGCGGCAAGTACACTTTTATCGTCAATAAAGATTGCAACAAGATTGAAATCAAGAAGGCGGTGGAAGAAATGTACCAGGTAACAGTGGAAAGTGTCAATACGATGATTATGCCAGCGAAAGCGAAAAGCCGCTCTACGCGTTCCGGCATTCTCTCAGGCCACAAGCCTGCATACAAAAAAGCAGTCGTTACCCTTTCTGAGGGCGAAGAAATTGACTTCTTCGGCGACATTTAATTTTATCATTATCCAGGGGCAAAGCCTTACGCAGGGTCCTCTGTCAATTGATGTTCGGCAAGCACGGTTCCTCTGTTCATCCGTGTCCCGTACTGACAGGCAGGCGCTGAAAGGCATGTATCTCTGGAGTTGAAAAACAGAAAAAATGGGTATTAAAAAACACAAACCGGTTAGTCCTGGTACCCGCTTCCTGATGACGAATACGTTTGCGGAGGTTACCACGGATAAGCCCGAAAAAAGCTTGATCGCTCCTATTAAGAGGTCAGGTGGTCGTAATAATCAGGGTCGCATGACTGCCCGCTACCGCGGTGGAGGACACAAGCGTCGTTACCGTATTATCGACTTTAAGCGCGATAAGGAAGGTATGAAAGCTGAGGTTAAAACCATTGAGTATGATCCAAACCGCAGTGCATATATCGCACTGCTGGAGTATACAGATGGTGAGAAGCGTTATATTATTGCACCTAATGGTTTACAGGTCGGCTCAGAGGTGATGTCCGGCGAATCTGCTACACCGGTTGTAGGTAACACGCTTTACCTGAAGGACATTCCTTTGGGATCTACCATTCACGCGATCGAATTGCGCCCAAGCCACGGAGCCGCAATGGCACGTTCTGCCGGTACATATTGTACATTAATGGGTAGGGAAGGCAAGTATGCTGTAGTTAAGTTGCCTTCTGGTGAAGTGCGTCGGGTTTTGTCTAGCTGCAAAGCGACACTTGGAACAACTTCTAACCCAGACCATAACCTTACTATTGATGGCAAAGCTGGTCGTAGCCGCTGGAGAGGACGCCGCCCACGTACACGTGGTGTAGCTATGAACCCAGTAGATCACCCAATGGGTGGTGGTGAAGGCCGTGCTTCAGGTGGTCACCCACGTTCCCGCAATGGGCAAGCTGCTAAAGGCTTGAAAACGCGGAGACCTAAGAAGCACTCCAATAAGCTCATTATCACAAAACGTAAATCAGGTAAGCGTCGCTAGAAAAGGTAAAATCAGGCGGTGTATCGATTACGCCGCCTGACTTTGCCTTAAGCGTCTGCTCATAAATAATTCAGACAATGGCAAGATCGATCAAAAAAGGACCTTACATTTTCCATAAGTTGATGGATAAGGTAGAGAAGTCCAAGGAATCAAAGAAGAAAACGGTGATCAAAACCTGGTCCCGCGCTTCTATGATCTACCCCGATATGGTAGGGGAGACGATCGCAGTACATAACGGTAAGACTTTCGTGCCCGTTTTCGTTACTGAGAACATGGTAGGTCACAAGCTGGGAGAGTTTTCACCTACCCGGACCTTTAAGGGTCACACAGGAAACCGTAAGAAGTAAACCTTAAAGTTGCCCTTTCGTACCGGCAACGTAAAATAAAGAATAATGGAAGCAGTAGCTAAACTCAAAAGCGTCCCAATGTCAGCCCGCAAAATGCGGCTGGTAGTGGACCTGATTCGCGGTAAAAACGTGGAGGATGCACTGGATATCCTTCGTTTTACCAAGAAGGAGGCCGCTGTATGGCTTGATAAACTCGTACTATCCGCTATCGCCAATTGGGAAGACCGAATCGGTGGCACGGAGAATGCGGATGATTACGATCTGATCATTAAAACGATTTATGCCGACAACGGCACTATGCTGAAACGTTTTCAGCCTGCCCCGCACGGACGGGCACACCGCATCCGCAAGCGTACCTGCCACGTTACTTTAGTGGTAGAGAATACGGTAGCGCACGAAAACAGCGCTGAAGCGGGTGATGCTGTAGAGGTTGAAGAAGTAGAAGAGGCAGCAGTAGAAGAATAAGCATTAATAAAATTGTAACACCATAGATATGGGTCAGAAGACAAATCCAATAGGTAATCGCCTGGGCATCATTCGCGGTTGGGAATCGAACTGGTTTGGCGGTCGTGACTACGCTGATAAAGTAGTCGAGGATGAAAAAATCCGTACTTATCTGCAAGCTCGTGTTGCTAAAGGCGGTATTGCCCGAATCATCATCGAACGCACGCTGAAGCGCATTACGGTTACCATTCACACCTCTCGCCCGGGTATCATTATCGGTAAAGGGGGATCTGAGGTTGACCGTATCCGCGAGGAGCTCAAGAAGCTGACGGGCAAGGATGTTCAAATCAACATCATTGAAATCCGGAAGCCGGAGCTTGATGCGGCTATCGTTGCCGAGTCAATCGCCAAGCAGCTTGAAGCGCGTATTAACTACCGCCGTGCAACGAAGATGGCAATTCAGTCTACGATGCGTGCCGGAGCAGAAGGGATTAAAGTCCGGATTGCTGGTCGTTTGAATGGTTCTGATATGGCTCGCCGCGAAGAGTTTAAGGAAGGCCGTACGCCTCTCCACACTTTCCGCGCGAATATCGACTATTCCCTTAAGGAAGCGATGACTGTCTATGGTAAGATCGGTGTAAAGGTATGGATTTGTAAAGGAGAGATTCTCGGTAAGCCGGATCTGTCCCCCCATGCTGGAGTACAGGAACGTGGTGGCAAAGGCGGTGGAGACCGTCGTGGAGGCCGTCGTAGTGGTGGTGGTGGAAGAAATCAGCGCCGCCGTTAGAATAATTAGAAAAAACGCTGTACCTTTGCCGAGCTTTTCGGGAGCGCGGTCGGGTATGACCAATAATAAGAGGTTAAGACGCTTAAATTCAGTGTAAGATGTTACAGCCAAAAAGAACGAAATATCGTAAGCAGCAGAAAGGCCGCAATAACGGACTTGCTTACAAAGGAAGCCGCATCGATTTTGGCTCCTTTGGTCTAAAGACGATGGATGCATCCCGCATTACCAACCGTCAGATCGAGGCTGCACGTATTGCGATGACCCGTTATATGAAGCGTGAGGGTAAAGTCTGGATACGTATTTTTCCTGACAAGCCAATCACTTCTAAGCCACAGGAAGTACGTATGGGTAAGGGTAAAGGTGCCCTTGACCATTGGGTTGCAGAAGTAAAACCAGGTCGTATGCTGTTCGAATTGGACGGTGTACCTATGGATGTTGCTCAGGAGGCACTTCGCCTGGCTGCTCAGAAGCTGCCCGTCCATACGAAGTTTGTGGTTCGCCACGACTATGCGGGGTAATCCATTTTAAAGGACTATTTAATTAGATTATATCATGGCAACAAAGAAATTCCTGGAACTCCAGGATTATTCGGACGCAGACCTGAACAGCGAACTGGACAATACTGTTGCTCAGTACCAGAAGCTAAAGTTTGACCACGCTATCCGCGGTCTGGACAATCCACTCGTTCTGCGCGAGGTACGCCGGGATGTTTCTCGGCTTAAGACGGAAATCCGTCGCCGCGAGCTGGCTTCAGCAGATGCTGAAGCAATTGCCCAGCGTTCTAAAATCCGTTCCAGAAGACGGCGCAAATAACAATTGATTTAGCAAAGGTTTCAAAGTACCGCATAAAATGGAAGAAAGGAATCTGAGAAAAACCCGTGTAGGCGTTGTCGCCAGCAACAAAATGGACAAGACCATTAGTGTCACTGTTCAACGTCGGCTTCAGCACCCTATCTACGGTAAATTCGTGAAAAAAAGCCGCAAATTTGTGGCGCACGACGATAAAAACGAATGCAATATTGGTGATAAGGTCCGTATCATGGAGACCCGCCCACTCAGTAAGCGCAAGCGTTGGAGGCTCATAGAGGTTATCGAGCGTGCAAAGTAAATTTTAATTGCCCTGGACAGGCCGCTAGTCATATAGATTTATGCCTGCCAGTTGAAATTTTTTAAATCTTACAACGATGATCCAGCAAGAGTCCAGGATGAGAGTTGCGGATAACAGCGGTGCCAAAGAAGTGCTCTGTATTCGTGTGCTAGGCGGTTCTAAACGTCGTTATGCCTCAATTGGTGACCAAATTGTAGTTTCTGTAAAAGAAGCGACACCAAGTGGTAATATAAAAAAGGGTACGGTTTCGAAGGCGGTAGTTGTACGCACCAAGAAAGAAATTCGCCGCCGCGACGGTTCTTATATCCGTTTTGACGATAATGCCGTGGTTTTGCTCAGTGCAACAGACGAGCCCCGGGGCACTCGTATCTTTGGTCCTGTAGCCCGTGAATTGCGCGAACGCGACTATATGCGTATCGTTTCACTGGCCCCAGAGGTACTGTAGGAATTCAATTATTGAACGCGATCATAAGTCGATATATTATGCAAAAGAAATCACATCAAAGCAAACGGTTCGCACCTAAGCTGAAGATCAAAAAAGGCGACCGCGTGGTAGTGATTGCTGGTGCTCATAAAGACCGCGAAACGGTTCGGGAAGTACTGGAAGTCTTTCCTAAGGAAAACCGTGTTATCGTAGAAGATACGAATATGGTCAAAAAGCACACCCGACCATCACAGGATAATCCTGGTGGAATCAATGAGGTACCGGCACCTATTCATATTTCCAACCTGATGTTAGTAGATCCTAAGTCAGGTGAGCCTACTCGTGTGGGACGTAAGGAAGAAAACGGCAAGCTGGTACGCTATTCTAAAAAATCCGGAGAAATTATTAAGTAATGAGCTACACTCCAAGACTGAAGAAGAAGTATCGGGAAGAAGTAGTACCTGCACTAATGGAGCAGTTTCAGTACAGCTCTGTTATGGAAGTGCCCCGTATCGTAAAGATTAGCATGAACCAAGGCGTCGGTGATGCCACTCAGGATAAGAAACTGGTGGATAATGCGGTGGAAGAGATGACGATCATCGCTGGTCAGCGTGCTGTACCTACTAAAGCCCGCAAGTCTATCTCGAATTTTAAGCTGCGTGATGCAATGCCGATTGGCGCCCGTGTGACGCTTCGGAATGTTCAGATGTATGAATTCCTGGATCGCCTTATCACTGTGGCTTTGCCTCGTGTACGTGATTTTCGGGGGTTAAATGATAAGAGCTTTGATGGTCGTGGAAACTACTCCATGGGTGTCACTGAGCAGATCATCTTCCCTGAGATCGTGATGGATAAGGTGAGCAAGATTACAGGAATGGATGTTACCATCGTAACTACAGCAAAGACTGATGCCGAATCATTGGCATTGCTCAAGATGATGGGAATGCCGTTCAAGAACCAACGCAACTAAGTAATTTAATCATAGCAATTAATTCATAATGGCTAAGAAATCAATCATTGCTCGCGAACGGAAAAGAGAGAGAATGGTGGCAAAGTACGCCGCTCTGCGCAAGCAGCTCAAGGAGGAGGGACGTTGGGAAGAGCTCGATAAGCTCCCCCGAAATTCCAATCCAATCCGCCTGCACAATCGTTGTAAGCTGACTGGTCGCCCTAAGGGTTACATGCGTCAGTTCGGTTTGTGCCGTGTTAAATTCCGTGAGATGGCGCTTGAGGGTAAAATCCCTGGCGTTACAAAAGCGAGCTGGTAACTTTATCGAAGTCAATCATAGTCGTCTGCAAGCCTGGAAAGTTATCAGGTTTTGACGGCTTCTATAATCAGGATAAAATGGCAGTATCAGATCCAATAGCAGATTATCTTACGCGTATCCGCAATGCACAGCAAGCGGGGCACCGTATCGTTGATATCCCTGCATCCAAGCTGAAAAAGAGCATGACAGAAATCCTTTACAATCAGGGTTTCATTCATAAGTACAAGTTCGAAGAAGAAGGCTTCCACGGGCAGGGTACTATCCGTATTGCTCTTAAGTACGACCCTCGTACCAAGCAACCCGTAATCCGTAAGCTTGGCCGTATTAGCACTTGTGGTCTCCGCAAGTACTCTAAGGCTACTGATATTCCACGGATTATCAACGGTTTGGGCGTTGCAATCGTCTCCACTTCCAGGGGAGTGATGACTGGTAAGCAGGCACGTACTGAAAATGTTGGTGGAGAGGTGCTCTGCTACGTTTACTAAGCCACTTTCATCGTTGTTGAAAGTTCCAAAATATAGTAAAAATGTCAAGGATAGGAAAAGCACCGATCAGTTTGCCAAGTGGCGTTGATATAAACGTAAGCAAGGGTAATCTGGTAACGGTAAAAGGACCTAAGGGTGAACTGGCTCAGCAGATCAATCCGGAAATGGAAATCACTGTTGAAGATGGTACGATCACCGTCAACCGTCCAACTGAGCAGAAGCGTCACCGTGCAATGCACGGTCTGAGCCGCTCCTTGGTAGCTAATATGATAACTGGTGTCACAGATGGTTTCGTGAAGGAACTGCAATTGGTTGGCGTAGGTTATCGTGCTGCTAATACAGGACAGCTGCTGGAGTTGACTATCGGTTACTCTCACCCCATTATGTTTGCACTTCCCGATGAGGTGAAGGTGGGAACAACTATGGAGAAGGGTAAGCCACCGGTGGTTCGCCTGGAGTCTCATGACAAGCAGTTGCTTGGTGAGATAGCAAATAAGATTCGCGCTTATCGTAAACCTGAGCCTTACAAAGGTAAGGGTATCCGTTTTATGGGCGAAGAAGTTCGCCGTAAGGCAGGTAAGGCAGCGAGCAAATAATAGAACATTCGTTCACTGTTTATCATATATCGGGTCTTGGGTTTGGAGTTTTCTCCCTACACTAAGACTAAAAATTAAGTGAATTATGCAATTTTCAAAGCGTAATCGACGCAAGCGAATCCACTGGCGAATCCGGAACAAAGTTACCGGGACGGCAGAGCGACCACGCCTGAATATTTATCGGAGCAATAAATTTATTTATGCTCAACTGATTGATGATATTCAGGGGCACACCCTGGCATCAGCCAGCTCTCGTGAGGATGCAGTAGCGAAAGACGTTCATAAGTCAGACCAGTCCAAAGAGGTTGGCAAAATACTGGCAGAGCGTGCAAAGTCTGCTAATATTGAAAGGGCTGTATTCGATCGTGGCGGTTACCTGTACCATGGTCGTGTGAAGGCACTGGCAGAGGGTGCTCGCGAAGGTGGCCTCCATTTATAATCATCTACAACAACATAAGTAATGGCAAAGAGAAGTTCCAACAGGGTAAAGCCCGCTGAAACCGACCTGAAAGAAAAGCTGGTCAATCTTAACCGCGTTGCAAAGGTAACCAAGGGTGGACGTACCTTCAGTTTTGCTGCTATCGTTGTAGTAGGCGATGGTAATGGCACCGTTGGTCACGGACTTGGTAAGGCACGAGACGTGTCTGAGTCTATCTCCAAGGCGGTCGACGATGCAAAGAAAAACCTTGTTAAGGTGCCGCTGCACAATGGTACTATCCCTCATGAGCAGAAGGGTAAGTATGGTGCTGGTCGCGTTTTCATTAAGCCCGCAGCTGATGGTACCGGTGTTATTGCCGGTGGTGCCATGCGCGCTGTATTGGAAATTGCAGGTGTACATAATGTTCTTGCTAAGTCTATGGGCTCTCCAAATCCACATAACGTGGTGAAGGCGACCATCGACGCACTGCAAAAATTGCGCAGCCCAATGGCAATCGCCAAGCAGCGTAATGTTTCAATGGATAAACTATTCAACGGATAATCATCCGCATCTGTCTGTAGGTTGGTAACAGGTTTACTGCCGAAAGCAGAATAAAAAGTTGAAGTAATGGGTAAGATCAAGATCACTCAGGTCAAAAGTGTAATTGACCGCTCCAAGAAGCAAAAAGCTACGATGCAGGCGCTGGGATTAAAAAGAATCCGTCACAGCGTCGTCATTGAGGAAACGCTTCAGATAAAGGGCATGGTCAACAAAGTTAGTCACTTAATCACAGTTGAGCCTGCGGGTTAAACTTTATTAAGCTTGAGGAAAAAGTTTGTAAAGCCGTGTAGAGCGGGTATCTTTGCAAACTATTCTTTACAAGAGCATAAACGATAATCGTAATGGAACTACATAGCTTAAAGCCTGCCGAAGGTGCAGTGAAAAAGCGTAAGAGAATTGCAAGGGGCATAGGTTCCGGGCATGGTCGTACTGCAACACGCGGTCACAAAGGCGCCAAGTCTCGTTCCGGCTTCAAGAACAAGCGTAACTTCGAAGGAGGACAAATGCCGCTGCAAATGCGTTTGCCTAAGATTGGGTTCAATAACTACAATCGCAAGTCGTACGTTGCCATAAATCTAGATGGCCTCCAGGCTATGGCTGACAAGCATGGCGTAGATAAAATTGATCTGGAGACCTTCGCAAAGGCAGGTGCTATAGGCAAAAGAGATTTGATAAAGGTATTGGGCAACGGTGAACTGAAAGGTAAACTGGAAGTTGTCGCTCACGCCTTTTCCAAGTCGGCCAAAGCCGCCATCGAAGCAGCTGGTGGCACTGCTACTGTAGCTGAGTAAGATTAATGCGTCGCCTTGCGCGGCGCTTTATTTTTTAGGGCGACAATATAACACGTCCTTTGAGGTTTAGTGAGAAGAGCCGGTAGCTGCTCTTCAATGAGGTAGACAGGCTATAAAATTACGCAGATGAAAAAGCTAATCACTACTTTACAGAATATCTGGAAAATCAAAGAGTTACGGACACGTATCCTCTTTACATTGGCTATGCTCTTTGTTTTTCGCTTCGGTTCCTATATCGTGTTGCCAGGAGTTATTCCGGACGTGCTGGAAAGTGCTACTCAGAATAACAATTCTCCAAACGACTTACTTGGGCTGATCAACGTCTTTACTGGTGGTGCATTCAATAATGCGGCTATCTTTGCCCTGGGCATTATGCCTTATATCACCGCTTCTATTATTATTCAGCTTTTGGGCTTTGCAGTACCTTACTTCCAGCGCCTTCAGCAAAAAGAAGGAGAATCCGGACGTAAAAAGCTTAGTCAGATTACCCGGCTGCTTACTGTCGCCATTACCCTGGTGCAGGGTGGGGGCTATCTGACATATATTAATAGCCTTGGAGCAGTTGACCCCACCGTACCACTTGGTATTTTCTGGATCTCCAATATCATCATTCTATCTACGGGAACAGTGTTCTCTATGTGGCTAGGCGAACGAATCACAGATCGCGGTATTGGAAATGGTATCTCACTCCTGATTACAATTGGTATCATTGCTACACTGCCACAAGCTTTGGTTTTTGAATTCCAGTCACAATTGGAAAACAACGGTTTGATCATCTTTGTATTGGAGATGGCTGCGTTGTTTGGTATTGTTATGGCAACCGTACTGATCGTACAGGGTGTCCGTCGCATTCCGATTCAATTTGCTAAGCGCATGGTGGGTCGGGGCTCAAATCAGATGCCAGCGCAGGGCGCACGGGACTATATCCCGCTGAAGGTTAACGCTTCTGGTGTGATGCCGATTATCTTTGCTCAGGCGTTGATGTTCCTGCCCGCAACTGTCGCACAGTTTTTTGCCGGTGAAGGCAGTGATTTGGCAACAAGCCCAATCCTGAGAGCCTTAAACGATTTTACTTCAGCACCATATAACATCATTTATTTTCTTCTTGTTGTGCTGTTCACATATGTATACACTGCGCTGTTGGTTAACCCGCAGCAATACGCAGAATACCTCAAGCGACAAAACGCATTCATTCCTGGTATTAAGCCGGGTAAGCCAACGGCTGACTTTATCGATGCCGTAACGACCCGCATTACGCTGCCAGGTTCTGTATTCCTTGGGCTTATATCAATTCTGCCTGCTTTTGCAGCCGGATTCGGTGTCAACATCGCATTTGCAATGTTCTTCGGCGGTACATCACTGCTGATCCTTGTTGCTGTTGTGCTCGATACGCTGCAACAAATTGAGAGCCACCTGTTGATGCGCCGTTACGACGGTTTGGTCAAATCTGGTAAGATTCAGGGTCGGAGCCGAATGCAAGGTATCGGAGCCAATATGTAAGCACTGCTTATCAGGCTTAGAGCTGGCTTCCGGTATAGGAAGATTGAAGAAGATTATTAGCCCGTACCGCTACAGAGACCAATGCGCTCTGTGGCGGTATGGTGCTAGAAAGGCTGAGGTTTTTACAGGTAGAAACAGCGCTTTAAAACTGCCTCATACCTGGGAAAGCGAAATTTAGCAGTTACTTCATTTTTAAAATTGCAAGATATCTCCTAGGATGGTTTTTTATAAAACAGATGAAGAAATAGAGCTGCTGAGAGAGAGCAACCGAATTGTTTGCAAGGCACTTGCTCATGTAGGCAGTATGATTCGCCCGGGAATGACCGGTGCGGAAATTGACAAAGCAGCGGAGGAATTGATCCGGGACCACGGAGGTGTACCATCTTTCAAAGGCTATCAGGGATTCCCGGGCAGTCTTTGTGTATCGGTCAACGAACAGGTTGTACATGGTATACCATCCAGGGAGCAGGTTTTCCAGGATGGAGATATCGTTTCCGTAGACTGTGGGGTTTATCTCAATAATTACCATGGAGACTCTGCCTATACTTTCCCGATTGGAGAGGTGACAGAGCCTGTTATGGAACTTTGCCGGGTAACGAATACCTCACTATACAAGGGTGTTGATGCGGCTACTGTAGGCAACCGGATAGGAGATATTGGCTTTGCTATACAGCAATATGCGGAAAAAGAGCATGGCTACGGTATTGTACGGGAATTAGTGGGGCATGGTATCGGCCGGGAGCTTCACGAAGCGCCGGAAGTACCCAACTACGGCAAGCGGGGCCGCGGTCCTGTCCTAAAGCCCGGCTTGGTTATTGCTATTGAACCAATGGTCAACCTTGGTCGAAAAGAAGTTCGTACCGAACAGGATGGTTGGACGATTTATGCTAAAGATCGCAAACCTTCCGCACACTACGAGCATTCTATTGTAGTACTAAATACCGGCCCGCAACCACTATCCGACCATAGTCCGATTGAAACGGCTGTTGAAAAGAATCCAAATGTTCAGTTTGTCGGTGTGATATCGGAAGCGTTATCCACCAGATAAAAACTTTTATGAATCGGTGTTAACAAGTGATTTTTAATTTTTGCTTCTATATCCATGGAAGTCAGGTTAAAATGATTATCTTTGCACACCGAAATTTCGAGTATGTCAAAGAAGAACTTAATTAAGCAAGACGGTATTATTGAAGAAGCCTTATCGAACGCTATGTTCCGCGTAAGGCTTGAAAATGACCATGAGATTGTTGCGACAATTTCTGGAAAGATGCGGATGAATTATATTCGTATCCTTCCTGGTGATAAGGTGGCAGTAGAGATGTCGCCTTATGATCTGACACGTGGTCGGATAACGTATCGTTACAAGTAATACTATTTTGTATACTACTTTCTAAACAGAAAAACGACCATTATGAAAGTTAGAGCATCTGTTAAGAAACGCTCCGTTGACTGCAAGATCGTTCGTCGTAAAGGCAAGATCTATGTCATTAATAAGAAGAATCCAAAGTTCAAGCAGCGTCAAGGCTAATTAGTAGCCAACTGATCTGCATTAACTGAATCAATTAAATAGCGTAAAATGGCTCGTATTGTAGGTGTCGATTTGCCTCGTAACAAGCGCGGTGTCATTAGCCTGACTTACATTTTTGGAATTGGTAGCGCGAAAGCGTCTATGATTCTTGAGCAGGCAGGTATCGATGAAAGTGTAAAAGTAGAGGACTGGACTGATGAGAATCTCCGTTCCGTTGCTGATATCATCACTAATGAACATACCGTAGAGGGTGAACTGCGTTCTGAGGTACAATCCAACATCAAGCGTTTGATGGATATTGGTTGCTACCGTGGCTTGCGCCATCGTAGAGGCTTACCACTTCGTGGTCAGCGTACTCAGACCAATGCTCGTACTCGTAAGGGTAAGCGTAAGACTGTTGCGAACAAGAAGAAGGTAACTAAGTAATCATTTTCGTCAAGGCACATGATGTCTGCTCAGTGTAGTAGTGCATCCGCTGTAGATACGAAACCTTGTTAAATTAATTTCCAATGGCAAAGGGAAAAGGAAAATCACCCGCGAAGAAGACTAAGAAGCGGAACATGAAAGTGGAGTCGGAGGGAATGGCTTACATTCAGGCTTCCTTCAATAATATTATTATCTCTCTGACCAACAAGCGTGGTCAGGTGATATCTTGGGCTTCTGCTGGTAAAGCTGGCTTTCGCGGCTCTAAGAAAAATACGCCTTATGCGGCTCAGGTAGCTGCAGCAGACGCTTCCCGCACCGCATATGATGCTGGCTTGCGTTCTGTTGAAGTGTTTGTGAAAGGACCTGGCTCAGGTCGTGAGGCAGCGATCCGTGCGATCGATGTTGCGGGCATTAAGGTGTCACGTATTAAAGACGTTACCCCTGTCCCGCACAATGGTTGCCGTCCTCCTAAACGCAGAAGGGTTTAATCAATCGAAAATAGTTTATTCTGATGGCGAGATATACTGGTCCAAAGACAAAAAAAGCAAGAGCGTTCGGCGAGGCAATCTATGGTGCCGATAAGTCATTCGAGCGTAAGAAATATCCTCCGGGGCAGCACGGTAATGGTCGTCGGCGCAAGCAAAAGTCCGACTACGCCCTGCAGCTTATGGAGAAGCAAAAGGCTAAGTACACTTACGGTGTTCTGGAGCGTCAGTTCCGTAACCTTTTCGAGAAAGCCAACAGTGGTTCAGGTGTAACAGGTGAAGAATTACTTCGCTTGCTGGAATCACGCCTTGATAATACGGTTTTCCGTCTCGGTCTGGCTCCAACACGCCGCGCTGCTCGTCAGCTGGTTGCTCACCGCCACATCATTGTGAATGGCGTGATTACCAATGTGCCATCCTGTTCACTGCGCCCGGGCGATATCGTTGCGGTTCGTGGGAAGTCTCAGGGCATGGAAGTGGTAAAGGATGCTGTATCTGCAAAATCTGATATTCGTAAGTTCCCTTGGTTGGAATTTAATCCGGATACAATGGAAGGTAAATTCCTCGAATTCCCGGAGCGTGAGCAGATTCCAGAAAAGCTCAATGAGCAGTTAATTGTGGAACTGTACTCTAAGTAATATTTTGTTGCAATTTGGCAGATTTCACTGTCTAACTGCAATAACATGTACGATAAAGACTAAAAAGTACTTTCCGTAAGGAGGGTGCTTTTTAGGCGTACATAGACAACCGTTTCTGCACCCGTTTTATTCTTCCATTTAAAGAACGAAGGTCAAATATATGAGTATCCTAAATTTCCAGAAGCCGGACAAGATTGTAATGCAGAAAGCCAACGACTTCGAAGGGCTTTTTGAATTTAAACCTCTTGAGCCGGGCTTTGGCCAGACGGTAGGGAATTCCCTGCGTCGTGTGCTGTTGTCTTCCCTGGAAGGCTTTTCGATTTCTGCAGTCCGTATTGCGGGCGTCGAACACGAGTTTGCCACGATCCGTGGGGTCGTTGAAGATGTGGTGGAGATTATCCTCAACCTCAAGCAGGTTCGATTAAAGCAGTTGTTGGGCGAAGAAGAAATTGCTTCCGAGAAAGTATACCTGACCCTCAGCGGAAAGGAAGAGTTTCGGGCCGGTGATATTGAAGAATATACCAATGTCTTCAAAATTATGAACCCGGACCTGCTTATCTGCCAGATGGAGCCTTTTGTTAACCTTGAGGTAGAACTCACTGTTACAAAGGGACGAGGCTATGTAGCAGCAGATGAAAATCTGCCTAAAGATGCACCAATCGGCGTTATTCCAGTTGATGCTATCTATACGCCTATCAAGAATGTTGCTTACCGCGTGGAAAACACTCGTGTAGGTCAGCGTACGGATTATGAGCAGTTGGTTATTGAAGTCAAAACCGATGGTACGATTCACCCGGAAGATGCGATTAAAGAAGCTTCCCGTATCATGATTCAGCACCTTATGCTGATTACGGATGAGAATATCACCTTTGATGATGCTTCTACCCGTGAAGAAAATATCGTCGATGAGCATATCTTGCATATGCGAAAGCTGCTCAAGACTTCCCTGGAAGATCTGGATCTTTCTGTACGTGCATACAACTGTCTCAAAGCTGCTAAGATCAATACTCTCGCTGAACTCGTGAAGTACGATACACACGAGCTGCTCAAATTCCGCAATTTTGGTAAAAAGTCTCTGGTAGAGATCGAAGAATTGCTTCAGGACAAAGGGCTCACTTTCGGTATGGATCTTTCCAAGTACAAGCTCGACGAAGAGTAATAAATTGTTATACAGGTGGAGTGGTTCCTGAAGAAGTACTGCTCCTTATTTTCTCAACCCTGTGATCACTGCTTTTCTAAGCGGACTGACCTGTGGTCTACGCCTTATACGGCTTCCGAAAAGTAAGTGTCACGATGTAAATTAATTTTTAATGAGACACGGTAAGAAATTTAACCATCTTAGCCGCAAAGAAGGGCACAGGAAAGCCCTGATGCGTAACCTTTCTGCTGCACTGATTGAGCACAAGCGTATTAATACAACGCTGGCTAAGGCAAAAGCCCTTCGGGTATACCTGGAGCCGCTTGTAACTAAGGCGCGGAAGGGAAGTACACACGACCGGCGCGTCGTATTCAGCTATCTGCAAAATAAAAATGCAGTAACTGAACTGTTCGATGAAATCGCTGAAAAAATGGGCGATCGTCCTGGCGGGTATCTGCGTATCATCAAAACGGGCTTCCGCCGTAGCGATGCTGCCGATATGGCCATGATCGAATTCGTTGACTATAACGACGTATATACACCTGGTAAGAGTGAAGGTGGTGGCCGACGCCGCCGTCGTCGCGGGGGTTCAGGAAAAGGCACTGATACTGGTGCTGCGGCAGCAACAACTGCTGCAACTGCTGCAGCTGTTGCAGGTTCTGAAGAGGAAGAGTAGTCTTCCTACCGATAATAAGAAATTCAAAAGGGGGAGCTTCCGGCAAGGTAGCTCCCCCTTTTTTAGTGGTTCGTAATTTATCAAGGTGGATAATAGAAAAAGGTAATGACGTGAACCTGCGCATTGCCTTTTTCTATTGAACTTGTCTAAACGAGCAAAGGACCCTAGCGGTCTGTCGGAGATGTGCTGATGCGGCGAGAGCGAGCAAATGTTGTTCTGAACAAGGCGGGAAGAAGGAGCATAGCCTGAGCTACAGGACTGGCACTGCGCGTGTCTCGTCGCTTGTGGGCTTTGGCCACCGGAGACCGTACTTAGGTACTAAGGCAGGCGGGGTGAGCAACGAAGTGCAGAACAATATTTGCCGTTCGCAGACCATTGAGCGCCTCTTCGACAGGCTGCTAGTTAGAACTAATTGCATAAGACAGCCCTAATATCCAATACGTTTGCAACGGGTTGTCCTCCAGACCAGCAGCCAGCGCCTCCTGTTTGTTGTTGCGCAGTCCAATATCCAGGCCTATGCCTACCCCTTTGTACGCGGTGCTGATTGAGTTAATCCAGGTATAATTGGAGAAGTCCCTATTCTCATAGCTCAGGAAAGCGGAGAGATTGGATTTCCAGTTCAGCCCTTTGACGATGGTCTTCGTATAGTCAGCGACAACCTTTGCACCCAGTGAAGACTGGAAATTGAACGCTTCATCTGAAAAGACAAAATTATAGTTGAGCGGGTGCATCACCACGACCAGGTCTGTAACTGGCGTCCAGGTGGCTCCTACACCCAAATCCAGGTAGCCAGGGTTGTTGAGCTTGCCATCAAGTATAGATGTCCGGTATTCTCCTAAGGTGGAAATGGCTAGCTTCGGGGAAAGCTTGTAGCCATAGAGAGAGACCAGGTTGAATGCATCGGCAGAAACCTGGAAGCCGTCTTCGTCGTCCGGGTTGTCTCTGTCGTCAAACTTCAGCCAGCCGAGCGTCAGGTTGGCACTGTTGCGCCAGAAAGCATTTTCCCAGTCGCCATTGATGAAGGCATTGGAGGTAAAGCCAATATTGACAGCTGAAGTACTGGGCTGGTCCTTTGGGAGCCAATCGTTGAAGGTGCTAAAATTCAGGCCAAGGTTGCCAAGTAAGCCTTTTTTCCAACGCGGGTAAGGCGTGAGTTGATCTGCAATGCTGGATACATCAGACTCTAGCTTGCCTACTTGCTTTTCCAGAGCTTTAAGGTCTTTTTTCAACGAGTCAAGCCTTGCGCTTTTAGCCTCCTTTTCTGCCTGTAGCTCTTCAGTGGTTTGTGCGTCTATGCCGGACGGAAGTAAAAAAAGTACCGATAACGCAATGAATAGCATTTTTTTCATCAAGTGTTGTTTTAGTGAGTGGAATGATACAAAATTAGAAAAGCAATGGTTGCTAAACCAATGCTGTACGATAAAGAAGACGTTTATTCTTTAAATAGTAACAAAGGAAGGGCCTTCAGGATTTAAAAAAGTGAGAAGGAGGTTGCCCAAATCGTTTGGTAAATATCCTTGAAAAGTAATTCGGGTAAGCATATCCCACCTCATAGGCGACTTCTGCGACTGTTGAGTAGGTTTTGTTATCAATAAGTTGTCGGGCACGCTGTAAGCGTATTTCGTTAATATATTCTACTGGTGTCAGGCCTACAAACTGCTTGATTTGGCGTTGGAGCTGCCGTTCACTAATGTGTAATGTATTGGCAAAGTCTTTTACTTTTACATCCTTACCCTTTTTAACCATATCCCACAAAATAGCTTCTGTTTTTTCTAACCACTCCTTTTCATATTGGTTGATATTATGATCCCCGGTAGCGTTTTCTGTGGGTAGCAGGTCGGATGCCTCTTTGGTGGCTTCCAGGCGAGCTGCTGCATTCTTCAGTATAGTAGTAGCGATGGCTCTTAACTCCTCGATACGAAATGGCTTGTTGATATAATCATCTACGCCAATGGTAAGGGCGTTTATTTTAGTCAGGGGCGTATTTACGGCACTCAAAACGAGAATGGGGAGAAGGGCGTAACGATGGTCTGCCTTGAGTATTTTGATGAAAGAGATCCCATCGAGCTTTGGCATCATCAGGTCAGTGATAATTAAGGATGGAAGCTTTGTTGCACTTTGAAGGTAAGAAAGGGCCATCTGCCCATCGTCCATAACTCTTAGCGAATACTGGTGCTGGAAAATATCAACGAGCAGAGACTGTACCTCTGTGTTATCTTCAACAATAAGGATATCGGGCTCTATAGGCTGAATATCAGAGGAAGGGTTTGGTACAACGTTATTAACGCTCTTGCCTTGCGAAGCTTGCGTGCCATTTTTCTGTACTACTTGAAGAGGAAGCGTTATCAGGAAGGCAGTTCCTTCACCCGGTTTGCTCTCCAGGGACACTTGGCCACTCATAGCCGCTACGTAGTCTTGGACAATAGACAAGCCCAGCCCCATTCCACTAACACCTGACTCGGCCTGGTAGTACCGCTCGAAGATCCGAGACTGTACTTCGGGGGAGATGCCGGGTCCATTATCCTCAACCTGAATTATTATGCCGGTTGGTTTACCAGGGTAGATCTTCAGCGCGATCTTGCCATCCTTTGGGGTGTACTTAAAAGCATTAGAAAGCAGGTTGTGTATGACATGCTCTATTTTTTGTTGATCCGCCAGGTAGGTCTCTGCAAGATCGTCTGAAAGTTGAAGGGTATACTGAGTACGCTGCAACCTCGCTTCTTCCTCATAGTTTTGGAAAGCAATGGTCGATAGCATTTTTATATTTGCAGGAGCTGCCTTCACCTTGAGGATGGCTTTTTCTGACTGATTAACATCAATCAATTCATCCACCAAATGGATGAGCCGGTCAACATTTCGTTCAATGGCCTTCAATCCGCTTTTGGGTTTGGGGTGTTGGTTGGTATTGAGGAGCTGCAGGGCACCCGAAATCATGGTTAACGGAGTCCTCAGCTCGTGCGTAATATTGGCAATAAAGGAGGTCTTCGCCTGGCTGAGTTTTTGGAGCGTTGTGGCTTGCTGGTGTATTTTTTTAGTGCGTTGGCGGATCGCTCCCTGAAGGTGTATTTTTTCCTGTTGCAATTGGTGGGTTCGCCAGCGAATAATGAAAAAGATCAATACCCCAAGCGAAACTATGGAAAGGAGGAAAAACCAGGACTCTCGATAAAACGGTAATGGGACCCGGATGCTAAGCTGGTAGACATCTTTGGAATAGGTTTCTTTGCTGGTGTGCCCCCGAACTTCTAGTCTGAAATCTCCATAGGGCAGCCCTGAAAGATGGAGTGTCGAGTTTCTCATCGGCGCCCATTGGTCGGTTTGGCCAAGTACCCGGTAATCAAACTCTTCCAATCCAGTGGTACTGTAATCGAGGAGCACAAATCGTAACCTTAGTGTCTCTGTGGACTTGTTGAGGACGACCGCTTCGGTATTAACGGATAGCTGCTCGGTCTTAGCATTGGGGCTTGTTTTTTCCATTCTGATCACCCGCACCTTGGCGTAGTTGTTTTGGAACTCCTTAGGGAATTGGGAAGGGTGAAATTTGATTAGCCCTTTTATTGTACCAAAGACGAGCGTACCGTCTTGGGTTTGATGGTGCGAATAGAGATTGAATTCATTGTGTGGCAAACCATCTTTGGTGGTAAAAGTGATGGCATCTTTGGTGTCGGGGTCGAACCGGATCAACCCGTTATTGGTAGGCATCCATAAAAGACCGTATTCATCCGGGTATACGGCTAATATCTGCTCATCTGTTAAGCCATCTTGGTAGTTATAGGTAGTAGCGGAAGGTGCGCCGGGGGCCCAGTGCAAGAGGCCCTGACCAAAAGTGCCTAGCCAGAATTCTCCTTCGGGCGTCTCGTACAAGTGGTTCACCGCTGTGCTTTGCGTTACATAACTATAGTCCAAACAGGTATTTCTTCCTTCGTCGTAAAGAAAGAGCCCCTGGGTGGTACAAAGCCATAGCCCTTTTTGATTTTCGTGAATGTAACCTATTTCTGATTGATCGACCAGCGAGTTCAGTCTAAGTTCAGTTAGGGTGTCCGCTTTGTGTTGTCTAACAAACAAGCCTTTATTAGATCCAACATACAAGGCCCCACTCCGCTGTGACCGATGCAGCCAGGTCGTCGATATTCTATTAGGGGGGGAGGCGAAAGAATGAGTTTGTAGCGTTTCAAGGTCAATCTTAGAAACCTCAGAACCAAAATGACCTGACCAGACTACTCCTTTTTCATAAAGTAAGCCAAGGCCTTGAAAATTATGCAGTAATAAGTGCAGGCTATCGGATTCGTACTTAAAAAAATAATAGTCATTGAAGTAGATCGTCCCTTGCTCATCTGAGGTGATACCCCTGGGGTCAATAATCTTGTTGGGTGGGTCCCGGAAACTGTCAAACCTGTCAATATTGAGCTGCACATGCAATAGGCCATTAGCCGTAGCTATCCAGGCACTGTTACCTTGCTCGCCGGTTCTAAGGTGCTGGAATATAGAAGCAGAAATATCAATCGCCTTGCGGGCAATTTGCTGATAGTGGGTACCACCTTGCCGGATAACAGGAGCGTATACGACAACCTCCTGTAGAGTTACCGCCCAAAGCAACTTGTTTTTAGACAGCTCCAGGGCGATAATCGTTTGATCAGGTGGAGCGATTGTAATCGGTTCTACAGCTGGTCGGTTAGGGAATTGTATTTCAACCAGGGTATCTTTTTTACAGTAGTAGTAGTAGTCGTATAGGTCGAGTAAGGTCTCCTGCTCCTGGAAATTAGGAACTTCCCGGACTGCTCCATTCTTTAGGTTAAATATCAGGCAGGTATCGAGTTGTTGCGGGGGGATGATTTGCTGAGCGATCATTTTCAGTCGAGAATCGTATTCATTGTTGGGTTCTATCTGTCCAATTTTTGTATAGTGTTCGCCATCAAAAAGATAGAAGCTTCCATCGTTCAGCAGGAATACCAAGCCGTTATTAGCCGTAGAAATAAATGTTTCTATTGCTTCCTCCTGGAAAGGCGCTTTTGTTTGCTCCAGCATCTCCCTTCCAGAAATGGGCTGCTCTTTATCGACCAGCCAGACTGCAAAAGAGGAACCCAAAGGAGTTTTAAATAGGGCCAAATTATTACTACAGACCCAGATGTTGCCATTCGGCCCTTCGTTGGCGAAGCCGGCTCGGAATAAGTTCTTGTCTAATTTGGTGATGATGGGCTGCGCATTTTCCCCATCATAAGAATAAAGGCCTCCATTCGTGGATATCCAGACAAAACCACGGCTGTCTTTCATGCTTTGCCGGACAAACAGGTTGGCCAGCCCCTCTTCTGCACCAATCTTACTGACCGACAGTTCGTACTGTTGGTTGGTCTGCGAAAGACCAGGGAGAGATGAAAAGGAAATGGCAATACCAGCCGTCAGGCATAATATCAAAGTGTAGCTATATGGATTGTGCATTTAAGAACGCTTACGGTTGTAAATAGGTAACTGTAAAGCTAAATGTAATATTCGGGTTTTTGCTATTTGTGACAATAGTACCTGGATAAATAAGTTCTGCTAGAATCATAATGTCGGGTTTGTGCAAGACCTTGTCCGATATATTTCTACCGTTCCCCTTACCTTTGTGATACACTTTGAACAACCTAATGCATCCTAATCTGGATGTATCCTACTTCTGATTACATACGAGATGTCACCGTTGTGGCATTCGGAATTTCTCTACGAGCGTATTGGGGTTTCGGTCTTTTGATCGAAAACTAGTACACTAGCCTGCATAGCAATAAATAGGGGGAGCGCCATTAATAAAAGTAGATTACAATTATTTTAAATTTATTTCTCTGGCTTTTCTCTGCCTTTTGGAAAATTGGCATGTTTTTTGGAGCACACTTACCTGGTACTGTAAAATTAATTCGAAACGGACAAGTACTTTGTAAGCATTATGATATTAGACGACCTATGTCTAAAATGTAGAAATAAACCCAACAAAAGGCACTAAGCCTAAATTTGTCAAACCTGAATACATCTTTGCACAAATCAAAAGTCAACATGAAACCAACTTTAGCACTATCGGCAACCGTAATATTATTCGCAACAAGCCTACTGGCATTAAGTACAAATATTTTTTCTTTCAGTAAACCTGAGAGTCAGCATCGGGAGGAGTCCGCTTTAATGCAGGAAAGCAGTAGGGTCAGTCTGCTTCCCTCTTTAATTTTGGGCATCGATATTTTGGTAAGTGATGATACTCCTGAGACCGGGGTTTCCTTTACTTACACCATAAGCTACTCTACTCAAAGCCTGACCGATGATGCAGAGAACCCGGTTATTGATGTGCCGCTACCGAATGGTATAGCGGTGCTTAGTTTTCTGGGCAATACCGATGTGGCTAGCACGGAAATTGTGGATGTGATGGGTACCCCTACCTTCCGGATCAATATGGAAAATCCACTAGTGGCCGGATCAGCAGGAATACTGACGCTGGAGCTGGTCATTCCTCCGGGGCAGGTGTGTGACGGTACCGTTATTCCAGCTTCCGTAACTTTCTCTGCCGACGGCGCTGACAACAGTCCGGTAAATGACCAGATGCCTGTTACAGTAAGTGCACCTAATGATGAGTGGAACGTAGATGTGAGCGCAGTGACGGTTGGTGTGCCTGGAGCAACCAGCCTCTTCCAGGTGAGCATCGCGCCCTCCAACTCAACCGGCTATATTGCTCTGGGTAATGCAACACTGACCGCAAACATACCGAACAATACGAATGTAGTGAATTGTTCCGGATGTATGCAATCAGGGAGTACGCTTACCTGGGATGTTAGTAACGCCTCAGGTCCTACTTCGTTCCCGGTTATCCTGGAGTTTCCTTCCCCGCCCTTTGATTTCAGTGACCCTTTCAGCCTCATGGCAGAACTTGATGGCACTACCATTTCTGAATGCCCGGTTGACGTAAATGATACAGATACCTTTGACGGTACTCTTCCTTCTCCCAATCCGCTCATTCAGTGCGATATTGGTATGAGCACTTTCGAGATTGAGGATGAAGGGACATACACGGCTAATGCGGATGTTACAGGAAACGTGCAAGTAGACAATTTCACAGCGAGCATTAGTATTCCTGAGCAGATCGAGGTGACCAGCATAGCGCCTTCTGCCTATCTGTTCGCAGGCATCCCAGTGACGGTTACTTATGAAACCAATCAAGGTGGGCCTACTACACTAGGTAGCTTCAACACGACCTTAGATGGTTCTTCCGGTGGGTTCGCTCCTCCTGTACTTGGAGGAGGAGAATACCTGACGAATCTTACTTTTGAGTTTGGGACGGTTCCTCCCGGATTTGGTCCGATCGGTGGTATCCAAATTGCTTACGAAGTACTGGTTACTGATCAGACTGGAAACCCTGTTGCAGGAGCCAACCCCAGGATTACCAATCCTACCTATGTGTCTTGCCCTAATATGGTCTATACTTGTATCTCACCAGAGGTGGAAGTGACCGCAGATTACGAGGGCAACCCCTTGATGAGCGACTTATGTAATGATGCAGCCAATGTAGCTAGGATTCCACCCGTTGGTCCGGGATCACCTAATAAAGTTTCCTCCGGCAATGTGTTTTTTGTGGGGCAGGAAGTGACCTATAGCCTTTCCTTTAATGTTTGTGGTCCAAGCCCCTTAGTAAATGGCTTTGTAACGGACAATTTGCCTGCTGGCCTTTCCGTAGTAATGGGCTCTGTAGCTTACAGCTCTAACATCACAGCCATCGGAACGCCTACTTTCAACAACATAGGCAATACCTTGACTTGGGACTTTGCAGGTATTGACTTGCCTGGCTCCAATGCGATGAGTGGCGATGACTGTGGCGAAACTTATACCATAGGTTATACGGTAGAAGTGACCGAAGTGGCCAATGGCCCTGGAAGTAGCACACTCAACAATACCTTCACTATTGATGGTGATGACGTGGATATCTCCCCTGAAGCACCACTTCCGGGAGATGGGGATGGCATTACCATCCCTCCTATCGGTCCTTCAGGTTTGACAAAAGCGTCCCTGGATGGTACCTCCGGGAACCCGCAAGATACCATCAGTTTCCGATTGCGTTTTCGCAATCAGGGGCCCTTTGATGTGAACAATGTAGTTATTGTTGATCAGCTTCCGATGGGGCTCGATTTGGTGCCAGGTTCGATTAATTACGGCGGGGGGCTTACACCTCCTGACAATGATGGGATGACCTATGATAGCGGTAGCCGGACTCTCACTTTTGAATGGGCAACCCTTAGTGGTGCTGATCCTGGTGAGCGCTATTCTGAATTTTACGACATTACCTATGACGTAGCTATTCCTGAGGGTTTTCCTCCCGGTCCACTTGAAAATTGTTTTACCGTCACTGGTGAGGGCGATAATATCCGTGATGATCTTCCGCTAGAGGATTGTGAAACATTTACCGTTAATTCTTTGGTGCAAACCACCTCACGGAAAGGGGTCCGGGGAGATTGTGACATAGATTTTATTTTCTTTGATCCGGATGGGCCAGATCCCACCTTGGATAACCTTAATGGTATTGGTCAAACTTTTCAGGGCGGTACCGCAGATTGGAAGTTGATCATCCAGAATACGGGTAACGTAGAGGTAAAAGATATCACAGTTATTGACATTTTGCCGTATATCGATGATGAAGCTATCTCTTTTCCAGCTGACCGGGAAAGTGAGTGGCGGACCAATTTCATAGAAATTTTATCGATTCCAGGTAGTGCTACCGTTGAATATTCCATAGAACCCAATCCTTGTCGCATTGAGCTCAGCCCTCCTTATGAACCATCAGGTTGTACTGGTCCCTTCTGGAGTTCTACACTACCCATAGACATAACAGAAACTCAGGCGCTGAAGTTCTTCCTGCCGAACCCGCTGGGACCTGGAGAATCTGTAGAATTAGAATTCCGAACGCTATCACCGGTTGAAGCGCCGGTCGATGCCATCGCCTGGAATTCACTGGCTTACCAGGGGCGGCGCACAGATACGCCTGGTGAGGAGTACTTTTTGGTTGCAGAGCCCAACAAAGTAGGTATTGTCATAAAGCCGGATACCGTTTCAGTGGGTAACTATGTTTGGTCCGATGATAACGGCGATGGCATACAAAACGAGCCGGCCGATCTGGGTATCAATAGCGTTGAGGTGAGCTTGTACAGAGTAGTTGGCACTAAGGATGCTACGCCTGGCTCAGGAGATGATGTGTTTGAAGGAACAAAACTCACTGCAGATGACCACTTCGGCAACCCGGGTTATTATCTGTTTCCGAATTTGCAGGCGGGATCTTACTATGCCGTATTTAATGAGAATACCTTCCCTCCCGGCCTGGTTCCTCCTGCAAACTTGCCAACAGTATTAAACGCAGGCATAGACGATGAAGTAGATAGCGATGCGGACCAGACGACCATGTTTATGACGGATCCGACGCCCCTGCTTACGCAAATGGGACAGAACAAAGACACCACGCTTGACCTGGGTCTGATGGGCACTGAATGTCAGCTTTTCCCTACCGTAATGGTGGTGTGCGATGATCGTAATACCGCTCAGGTCAACGATGATCGCTACACCTGGACACTTATTGTGGAGCGGGAAATTATGGGCGCTATGGATAACACCGGCACCTTTACCTTACAGGTGATGGATGCGAATGGCGATGAAATCGATGTTGTGCCCAACCTGGCTTACGATATGGAGCACCCGATTGGCGACGAATTTGGGCCTTTCTCTATTTCAGACGGCAATCTCATGTTTGAAGTGAAGGACGATATTGACCTAAGCTGCGAAGCTTTCGGAACCGTAGAGGCACCAGCTACGCTTAATATCACCAATCTCAGCGCCACTGACTGCGTCGATGATGGTATAGGCAATCTTACCTACGATCTGACCGGAGAGGTAGAGATCGGTGGTGCCCCTACTGGAATGGGCACTCGCCTGGAAGTCTTTTTCATGGACAACGGCATGCCGCAAAGCCAGATTTTTGACCCGATCGCAGCCGATGGCAGCTACAACTTTTCCTTTAGCGGTCTGGCTTGCAACGGCGAATCGTTTGATGTGGAAGCCCGCTTTATCGATGCCATGGGCAATATGGTTGATGGTACCTGCTCCGGTGAGCGCCTCCTCCATGAGCCTTGCTATCTGGAAATCACAGATATTCAGATTGACGACAACTGCCGCGCCGACGGTACCTATACCGTAAACGTTATCGGAACTTACTATAATGGTACCGGCGATATGGATATCAGCATCTCTGGTAACTCCGCATTTGACCCGGCTTCCCAAACCCTCAGTCTTGCTAACCGTGCAGATGGAGAAGAGGTAACCCTGGCTTCTTTTACCAAGACCTGCGATGGTCAGCTACACGAAGTCACGGCTTCCTTCAATGGCAGCTGCATGGATATGGACAGCTTCGAAGGGCCACGCGACCGGGATTTCGGTGACGTGCCGGATACATATGGTACAACTTTAGCTGAAAATGGAGCTTTCCATATTATCCACGACGACCTCTTCTTGGGGGATTGTGTGGATTCTGAACTGGATGGCTCACCCGAAGCTCAGGCTGGTGTAGATGGTACGCCGTCCGCCGGTGCGGGTACAGATGGCGATGATGGCAGTGGACCCGAGACGGAGCCTGGTGAAATGGTCTTTAGCGACTGTATGAATGATGATGAGGATGGTGTCCAGTTTATTACATCCATGGTGCCGGGCAACGAGGCCTGTGTTGAAGTAACGGCTAACAACGCTACAGGAAGTGGCGCTGTATTACAAATGTGGATCGACTTCAATGGAGACGGCAGCTTTAGCGGTGCAGAAGAAGTAACCTTCACCGATGCTGTTGTTCCGATGGGCATGAATACGGCAGACTTCTGTTTTGACGTACCGGCCACGGCCACTTTTCCAAACCTGGAAACTTTCATCCGTGTGCGATTGAGCTCGGCGGGAGGTCTCAATGCTACCGGCCCTGCTAATGACGGTGAAGTGGAAGACTACTACCTGGCTTTCGCCAAAATCGGTGACTTTGTCTGGGAAGACCTCAACTACGATGGCATTCAGGATGCCGGAGAACCCGGTATCGCCAATGCAGAGGTGAGTATTTCGGGCACTGACCTGAATGGCGACGCCTTCACCGCTATGACAACCACAGACGGTACTGGTATGTACATGTTCTCTGGCTTATTCCCCGGAGACTATATGCTTAATTTCATGACGCCCGACGATCTGGTGCCCACAACTCAGGGCGCTGGCAACGATGATACAGTAGATAGTGACGCCGATGCCGGCACCGGAAACACGATCACCTACACTTTAAACGCCGGGGATAATAACCCTGATGTGGACGCTGGCTTCTTTGTGCCGGCAATCGAAGCGCAGACCACCGAGGTTTGTGTCGATAATGCTACGTATGTTGATTACGATATTACAGCCATTGGGTTCACCCCAGGGGCTAACAGCGTAACCATAAGCTGGCTCGACCCCGATGATGGTACAGTTGTAGAGACCCTAACCAACCAGCCGCTCACTGGCTCCGTCCTTTGGCCCGGCACGGTCATAGACAATGGTGTGACGGTAGATTGGCCAGGCTGGGCGTTAGTGAATGGGGTATGGGAACTGGACGACGACGGGTTGCGCCCAGAGCTGGATCTGAGCTTTGAGGTCGGCCCAGCAGATACGGTTCTCGTTCAATACACAGCATCAAGCCCAATGTGCAATACCAACCCACTGCTCGGCGAGCTGGGCGACTACGTTTGGGAAGACCTCAATGGCAATGGTATTCAGGAAATGGGAGAGCTGCCGGTAGAAAACGTTACGGTGAACCTGCTAACGGAAAACGGCGACCTTATCCAATCTACCATGACGGATGCCAATGGCCTGTACTTGTTTGACAGCCTTGGCCCTGCCAACTTCATCGTAGAGTTTATAACCCCCGGGGACTACGAAATCACGCCTGCTGATAATGCAGGAATGGATGATACCGTAGACAGTGACGCTGGTGATGACGGTCAAACCGAAGTCATTACCCTCGGCAGCGGAGAAACGAATTATACGATTGATGCCGGTATCTACCTGCCTGCGAGCTTAGGTAGTACTGTTTGGGAAGACACCAACGGCAACGGGCAGTTGGATCCTGGTGAAAATGGCGTACCTGATGTAACGGTTACCCTCTTCACTTGTGTGAATGGAATGCAGGATGCTCCGGTACCCGGTGCCGTTGTGATGACGGATGCGAACGGTCAGTTTGAGTTTACCGGTCTGCCACCGGGTAGCTACACCGTAGTCTTCGATTACAGTGGAATCCCGGATGCAGCGGATTACATCTACACCCTGTCGAATATTGAGAATAATACAGTAGATGGCAATGATTCCGATGTCATCGATGATGCAGGAAATGTAGAATGCGTGACCCTTGAGTCGGGTGAAGATTTCCCAACCATCTACGCAGGTATTTACCCTGATGAGGATGGGGACCTCGTACCCGATGATATTGACTCAACTCCCGGAGTAGCTGATCCGACGGGCTACATCTATTGTGAGTCTACCGGCGAAATTATCCCAGGAGGTAGCATTACTGTTATGGGACCTGGGCCAGTAGATATTGTGGAGGACGGCTCTAATGGCTTTTATGGTTTTGTTGTCGCTTCCGTGAGCGGCACTTATACCATTCAGTTCACGCCTCCTACGGGCTATCTTGTGTCTACTGACTGCATGGAAGAAGGCGGTGTATATGATGCACCCGCAGGTACCTCGACACTCGGTAGCGGTGAAGACGCGTCGAACCCGGGCTTTATCGAAACCCCTGACTGTGGCAGCAACCCCTTCTACTACTCCATAGACCTGGAGCCCGGTGTGTTTGTATTTAACAACAACATCCCGCTCTCCTGCGCCAGTATTGGCGACCTGGTTTGGGAAGACGATAACCTCGATGGCGTACAAGGCAATGACGAAGCGGGCGTACCGGATGTACAGGTTGTGCTTTTTGAGTGCAATAATGACGTAAAGGGAGATGCGGTAGATACCACCCTTACTGATGGCAGTGGTAATTATATCTTCACCGGCCTGCCGGGAGGAGTAGAGTATTGCGTCCTTTTCGATGTGGCCAACTCTCCGAATACAGATGCAGCCGCCTTGCAGTTCACTACCCAGGATCAGATGAACAACGGTGGGGACGATACCAACGATAGTGACCCAAATACAAATGATGGCTGCACACCGGGCGTAGTGCTTTCAGATGGGGAAGCCTATGAAGATTTTGACGCCGGCTTGTTCCGCCTGGACTTTGGCGACCTGGATGAGGCGGATGGTTTTCCAACCACAGCTGTAAACGATGGTGCTGCCCACTCTGTCCCAACCAATGTGCTGCTCAAGCTGGGCAGTACTGTGGATGCAGAGCCGGACGGGCAACCTAGTGCGGATGCACTTGGTGATGGCATCGATGAAGACGGTGTGATATTACCCCTGTTTAGCACAGGTACCCCCGTTGATATCGAGGTGGAGCTAATGAATATGACCGGGCAGGAAGCCAAGCTGGTCATGTTTGTTGACTGGAACAACGACGGCGACTTTGACGATATGGACGAAATGTACGATGTCATGGTACCGGACAATGCCACTATGGCTACAATTGAAGACGTGACACCGCCCCTGACCGCGGTAGTAGATGAGCAGATCGGTGTACGGTTCCGTATCAGTACAGATATGGATGTTGTTATGAGCCCGGTTGGCGTTGCACCAGATGGTGAGGTAGAGGATTATCTTACACCTATCCTTGGGTTTGACTACGGCGATCTTAATGATCCGGAGCTGGGCACCACAGGAGACCCTGGTGACCCATTAACACCTGCGGATTATGCTACTATACGGGAAGATAACGGGCCCCGGCACCGTATTGTCACGGACGCTGACGATAACCCAATACTTAAAATAGGTGCTGTAGTAGATGATGAAGCGAACGGGCAGCCGGTAGCAGATGCTGGTGCAACCACCGGCGGCGATGACAATACGGCTACTCCGGGTACTGACCCTGATGATGAGGACGGGCTCGATCTGGATAACCTGCCCTTCTTTATTCTCACCCAGACCACTACATTGGAAATCCCGGTGATGAATATGACGGGCTCTGGTGCCACATTGGCTTTATTCCTGGACTTCAATAAGGATGGCGCTTTTGACCCATCCACTGAACGCTTCAGTGTAGAGGTGCCGGTCAATGCCACCACAGTAAGCATTGATGTGGACGTGCCGGTAACAAGCGTAGTCGGGCAAGATGTAGGCCTGCGCCTGCGCCTGGCCAACGACCCCGGCGATGTAGCTACTGCTGTTGGTGAAGCCCAAAGCGGTGAGATAGAAGACTACATGGTCCAAATCGTAGGCTTCGATTACGGTGACTTGCCCCTTTCCTACGGTACACAAGGCCCTGATGCACCCAAACACATCGTCAGCGAAGACCTGCTCTTGGGGCAGTGCGTAGACGTAGAGTTGGATGGCCAGCCGGAGACCCTGGCAGAAGGGGATGACAATGGCACTGGCCTGGTCACTTTCGGTACCTGCAACGAGGCAAACGATGATGAGAACGGTATTGACTTTGTAACGCCACTCGTACCTGGTACGGAAGCCTGCGTTGAGGTCAGTGCGATCAACAATACTGGTGAGGATGCTGTCCTTCAATTCTGGATAGACTGGAATGGCGATGGTACCTTTGGGGCAGAAGACGAAGTAACCTTCACTGCCGGCAATATCGTACCAGATGGCGGGCTGACAAGCGAAGTGCTTTGCTTCGAAGTGCCGGCTGATGCGACTTTCGAAGGGGGAAGTGCTTACTCACGGGCTCGTCTGAGTCCGGATGGCGGGCTTACTCCTGACGATCAGACCGGGGATATCCCATTCGGTGAAATCGAAGATTATGAGGAAACCCTCTACCTCGTTGGCAGCTACGTATGGGAAGACCTTGACGGTGATGGCCTGCAGGGCGACTTCTCATCGCCTTGTTTCAATGACCTTAGCATGGAGCTAACCTGGGCGGGCACCGACGGTGACCTGAATACAAGCACGGATAACCGCATTTACGAGATCAATACGGCTGTCATTGATAATATCGATGGGCAGTACATATTTGAAGGCCTGATTCCGGGCACCTATTCTCTGAGCGTTGCCGATCCTACGGGGTACGTTTCAACTACGATTGGAGCTGGCAATGATGCTGATTTGGACAGCAATGACCCTGCGAATACTACTTTCACGATTGCGGAAGATGGCACGTTGCGCACCTCGGAAGATGGTACCGGCGACCAGCCTGGCAACATCAATAGCTACCCGGATGATCAGGACAACCTTTCCTTCGACTTTGGTTTTGTCACCGATGGCTATCAAGTCATCTGTAACTGCGACGGTTCCATTACGCTGGACTGGGAGCCCTTCTCGATGGGCGATAGCTGGACCGTGGATGTGGAAGATGAAAACGGTAACCCGGTTGTTGACTTTGTCAATATGTCTTCTACGCAGGTTACTTTTGTACCGGGTACGCTTGACAATGGCAGCTGCTACAACTTTGCCATTACGGAAAACCTGGGCAATGCGGAAGTAGAATCCATTGTGGGCTTGCTCCATGCGAACTGTAATCCGGTGCCAGTCCTTACACTGACCGGTGAGGGTCCAAGCTGCCCAAGTGCAACGGATGGTAGCATCACGATCAGCTTTGCGGAACAAGGCTGCAGCGCTACTTACGATGTGTTCCTGATTGAAGCCGGAGTAGGGGAGCAGCAGGTCGGTACAGGCGTAAACCTGGATATGCCATTCGTGATCAATGATTTAGGCGAAGGAACTTTCCGTGTCCGCCTGGAACTGGTAGACCGGGGCAACTGTGCCTACGGCGATGGCTGCCTGCCTGAATTCTATGAAGAGGTATTGATCCTCGAAAATACTGATAATGAAGCCCCAACGAAGACCGTCTTGGACCAGTCTGGCCTTGAGCCTCCGATGACGATTGTCTACGAGAGTATCCCGGAAGGCGAGTGCGGCGTTCAGTTCCAATGGGCCGTTGAGCTGGAGGACAACTGTCAGGTTGCTGGTGATGGCGTAAGCCTGGAAGTGCAGATTACGACAACTACTGATAACCCATCGGTGGACCCGAGTGCAAGTGTTACCCTAAATGACAATGAGCCCGTATATGTGGTTGCTGTCCACGCAGGTATCGGTACGAACACACTGCTGCTGATCGCTTCCGATGGCGCAGGCAACGCGGATACCATGACGTACGAGATTACGGTAATGGATAACCGCGCCCCGGAGATCTACGGCCCGGGCGATATGCAGGTGCAAATCCCGGCTTGTGAAGACAGCGTGCCTGTCAACTGGCAGGTGTCTGTGATTGACGATTGTGACCTGGACGTGGCACTGGAGCAAATCAGTGGCCCTGAGCCAGGCGATGTACTTGCCCCGGGCACTTACACCGTGGTGTACGAAGCTACGGACGACTACGGCAATACCAGCCAGTACAGCTTTGATATCACCGTAACACAGGCGCCAAGCCCTGCACCAATAGTAGATGTATCGGGCAATGGCCAGTTCGTGATTGAAGACTGCGCCGAAGACGGCTTCATCGTCTTCTCCGGCCATATCTACGACTGCGAGCTGGAGCCGGGCGATGTGCTGGACGGCCTGATCAGCATCAGCGGCGCACCGCTGGAGATTACCTATATTTTGGTGAACGACGGCTATGCGTACTTTGAAGCCACCGGTAACCTGGCTGCGGGCAACTACCTGATCTCTACCAGCTACGAAGGCGTGACGGTCGACCATGCGGTAGAAGTGGTGCAAGACCCTGACACGCCGGCTGTGATCACGATGCCCGGCAACCTAACCTACCAGGTGCCGAACTGTGAAGGCGAGGCAGCCGTAAGCTTTGCGGTACAGTTGGAAGACGACTGTGACGAAGACTTCGGCACAGCGAGCTTCACCGTGAACGGGGCGCCTGCGCCACCGTTCGACGCTGGCCTGTCTGATCCGGCCAACGGCTACTTTGCATGGAGCCTGAGCCTGCCCCCTGGCAGTTATGTCATAGTGGGCACGTACACCGATGGCGGCGGCAATACCACAGAAGCCACGGCTACCATCACGGTGAACGCAGAAGAAGACAATAGCCAGCCGGTAATCATATATCCATCCCAAAACATTACGGAGGTGCTCGACCCCTGCGGCCCCGACGAGGCAGAAATCTGCTTCCAGGTAACGGCTACGGACGACTGTGAAGGCGACATCGCACCAACGGTAACGGTAACCGGCCCTGGCGGCATCGCCATTGCACTGGCGGTTGATGGCAGCACCTATTGCTTCACGGCAGGCCCTGGCCAGTACACGGTGAGCATAGGCGCGGTCGATGCGGCAGGCAACAGCACGGACGAGGCCTTTGGCGTATCCATTACACAAGATGATGCACCGGAAGCGAACCTGGCGTGCAACGATGATATTAACGTAACGCTGGACGAGAATTGCTCCCGCGTGATCACCGCCGATATGGTGCTGGAAGGCAACTTCGGCTGTCTGCAGGAGGACGACTTTACCATTACCATCGTGAACGACGACAACCCTGCGAACGGTAATATCCTGGACGGCCACGGGCAGTGGATCTACGAGATCACAGGCCCGGACGGCCTGCCGGGCTTTGAAAACTGCTGGGGTTATGTGACTGGCGAAGACAAGACGGCGCCAGTTATCGAGTGCCCGGACGACACGGACGCAGCGACGATTTCTGAGTCTGTACAGAAGATTCAGGGCGCGCTTGAGACAACAGACGAGCAGCTTGTATTGGCGGACTACTCTTGCCTACTTGACGGCGCAGGCCCGGCAGCAGGCGACCACTACTATGACCTTATTGAGTTCCAGGTGAGCGAAGATGATATCTACACGATCTACCTGAACACAGACTGGGGCGACGGCTTCACAGCGCTGTACCAGGGCAGCTTCGATGCGGACAACCCTTGTGAGAATATCCTTTACTCAGCGGACGACAACATCCTTGGCAACGTAGGCCCGATCGGCGGCTTGTTCGACCCACAGGTACGGGTGACGCTGCCCCTTCGCGCTTACGAGACGTACTTCGTGCTGGTGTCCAGTTTCGGCCCAGACGTGACGGGCTCTTATGAGCACACGATCTTCAGTGACGGCAACGGCCTTGTCGGCGCATGGAATTTCACGCAGACGACACTGCCAGACTGGACGACCCAGTTCGACACGACGTTCTCAGCACTGCCATCGACAACAGAGGACCTGGTACTGCCATTGTTCTGCAATGACTTCGACCAGATTTACGGCGGCGACGCCGGTTCACTGGCGCAGGAGACGGCGTTCATCCAGGGCACTTACCAGTGGGTAGGCGCACCAAGTGCGACGGACAACTGCGACGACAACGTAGATATCACGGCTACAGATAGCTTCACGGCTGCAGGCGACTGCGGCGATGTAGTGATCACGCGCTCGTTCACAGCTACTGACGACCAGGGGCTGACGGACGACTGCCAGCAGGAGATCACGTTCCGCAAGCCAACGCTTGACGACGTGAACTTCCCAAGCTTCACCGCAGTAGTAGAGTGCGACGAAGACTACCCAACGCTTGCGAACGGCAACCCAGCCCCTGAGCTGACCGGTTACCCGTTCATTTTCACAGCGTTCGGCATCTTTGATATCGCGCCATCGTACTGCAACATCGGCGCTTCTTACGACGACTTGCCAACAGTGGACGAGTGCGAAGGGCGCTTCAAGTTCCGCCGTGAGTGGACGGTATTTGACTGGTGCGACCCAGGCAGCAGCCTGATCGTGAACCAGCTGATCAAAGTCGGCGACTACACAGCGCCAGAGGTATCCTGCCCAGCGGGCACGCCACTGTCGTACTCTACGAGCCCATTCTCTTGCGGCGCATCCTTCGAGGTGCCAATGCCAGGGGTGAGCGACAACTGCTCTAACG